>Ga0187893_10000369_pt1 | contig 117065 bp, 114 predicted proteins | sample MA1701074metaG_FD_139574 | JGI IMG/M metagenome (GOLD analysis project Ga0187893, IMG submission 139574) | White microbial mat communities from a basaltic lava cave in the Kipuka Kanohina Cave System on the Island of Hawaii, USA - MA170107-4 metaG ...
ACCTTCCTGTACACAAAATTATATATAATTTATAATCTGCCCACTTGTAAGGAGACAGATGATTAGCCATTCCATCGTAAGCGAAGAAACTGAATTAATCCAAAAGCGACCGCTCAAAGAGGAAATCTTCAACGTTCTGCACGACAAGATCGTCTCGGGCAAGTACAAGCCCGGTGAGTGGCTGCGGCAGGATGAGATCGCCACACAACTCGGCGTGAGCATGACCCCGGTCCGCGAGGGATTGGATCTACTCGTTTCGGCAGGGCTCGCGGAACGTGTCCCCTATCGCGGCGTCCGCGTGCGCGAGATCGTCACGAAGGATGTGGTCGAGGCATACGGCATGAGGCTGGTGCTCGAAGTGGTCATCGCTCAAGAGGCGGCAAAGAATATAACGCCGGAGCAGATCGCGAGTCTGGAACGAAAGATTGCCGAAATGAAGAAACACGACTCGCTGAAGGAAATGTCCATGGCGCGGAAGTTAAGTCGGGAGTTTCACTCCGCGATCGCAGAGGCATCTGGTAATGAGTTATTGGTCAGATTGTATAGCATCGTCGCCAACGCCTTCCCTGATTGGATCCTGTACGAGGCGATGTTCCGCAAGCCCGAAATCCTGGAAGACAGCATGACGGATATGCACAAGGAACACACCGACGTTGTGAAGGCGCTCAAAACTGGCGATGGAAATCTGGCGGCAAAACTATCTGTCGAGCACGTTGTCGTATCATCGGGAAGATGGCTGGAAAAATATTCGGATATCCCTGCACACTTGTTGCACGAAAAAGAAGAACAAGTGACATTTTTATTGAAGAAATCATCGATGTAAGGAGAACTCTGAATGTCTGAAGAACTTTATAAACAAATGGCGCAGTGCATCATCGAAGGCGAAAAGGAAATCGCGATTGAACTCGCGCAGAAATCCATCGAATTGAACATGCATCCGCTCGACACGATTACGAAAGGATTCGTCGTCGGCGTGAACTACATCGGCGACCAATTCGGCGCCGGCGAGGCTTTCCTGCCTGAGTTGGTGATGGCTGGAGAAGCGATGAAAGCGGCCGTGGCAGTGCTGGAGCCCGAACTGCTGAAACTCGGTGAAGCGCGCGAAGTGATGGGACGCGTGGTACTCGCCACCGTCGAAGGAGATATCCATGAAATTGGAAAAACCCTGGTGGGCACCATGCTCTCTGCGTCCGGATTTGAAGTCACCGACCTGGGCGTAGATCAGCCCGCCGAAAAGATCATCGGCAAGGCGTTGGAAATCGATGCACAACTCATTGGCATGAGCGCGTTATTGACAACGACGATGATCCGGCAGAAGGAAGTCATCGAGGAATTGGATAAAGAGGGGCTGCGACCTCGGATCAAGGTCATGGTCGGCGGCGCGCCGATCACAAAAGATTGGGCAGAGAAGATCAAAGCCGATGGCACGTCTGAGGATGCAGTGGGTGCGGTACAGTTGGCAAAAAGATTGCTCGGTAAGGAGTAAATACAAGCGTCCGCAAATAACGCTAAAATCTGCGAATTCTGTGGATCGTTTTTTTGAATAAAGATGAGGTAACCCATGCAACCTAAACTTATCCTCCTCACCGAAGACATCATCGAACGCATTCTGGACGAAGCGCGTCAACTTTTGCTGAAGCCCGGTGTCAAAGTCAACAATGACGAAGCGAGAGAACTTCTCGCCGCGGCGGGCGCGCAAGTTGACGCAGAGACTAACGTAGTCCACATCCCCGAACAGATCGTGCGCAAGGCGCTTGAATCCGTTCCGCGCGAGTTTTATCTCTATGACCTGGAAGGCAATCCGACAGTCAGATACGGGGGCGATGCCGTTCACTTCGACCCGGGCTCATCGGGCATTGCCATGCTTAATCCCGAAACACTTGAGCATGAAACCACCGAAACTCCTCATCTTCTGAAGCTGATCAAGGTCGCAGAGCAACTTCCACAATACGACGCGCAATCCACAGCAGTGGTCTGCCATGATGTGCCGCAGTCCATTCAAGATTCGTATCGCTTGTATCTCGCGTTGCTGTATTCCAAAAAACCGATAGTCACCGGCGCGTTCACCAACAAAACTGTGACCGAGATGATAGACATGCTTGCGATCCTCGCTGGCGGGTATGATGCCTCGCGCGAAAAACCGCGCGCCATCTTCGACGTCTGCCCTGCACCCCCGCTGATTTGGAGCAACTTCGCCTCAGGCAATCTCATCGCGCTGGCACGCGCGGGCGTCCCTGCTGAAATCGTCTCGGTTCCACTTTCTGGCGCGGCGGCGCCTGTCACCATGCTCGGCACAGTCACCCAACACACCGCGGAATGTCTCGCGGGCATCACGATTCATCAACTTGCGAAAGCAGATTCGCCCATCGTATGGGGCGGCGCGGCTTGTATCTTCGACATGAAAAAAGGTGCAACCCCGATGGGCGCGGTTGAAACTGCCATGCTCGATTGTTCATATGCGCAGGTTGCAAAATCTTTGAATATGCCGACTCACACCTATCTTGGCGCAACCGATTCAAAACTGGTGGATGCGCAAGCGGGGCTCGAAAGCGGCATCACTGCCATGATCGGCGCGCTGAGCGGAATCAACATGATCTCTGGTTCGGGCATGCTGGATTTTCTCTCGTGTCACTCCGCGGAAAAACTCGTCATCGACGCGGAAGGCATTGCCATGGCAAAGCGCATGATCGAAGGCGTGAAACTCCACACCGAAACGCTCGCGACAGGTTTTTACGACGACAACATCAACTTCAAGGGCGGCGATTTTCTGAAACAAAGGATCACAATGCAACTCTTCCGCAAGGAACAGCACCTGCCCAGCAATGTCATTGACCGCGACTCGATGCGGAATTGGAAGGAAGCCGGCTCACTCGACACCTTTGGGCGCGCGAAATTGATCGTCAATCAACTGCTCGCAGCATACTCCAAGCCGACGCTTGATGAGGCTAAAGAGAAAGCGCTACACTCCTTCATGCTCGACCTAGCCCAGAAGGCAGGCATGGACACGTTGCCTGTGATCGAAGAACTCGCTACACCCGCCTAAGCCTTGATGCTCGACCTTGCTCAACTCCTCCGCATTCCGCATGTAGACTCTCAATTTGATATTTCCCCCGATAACTCCAAGATAGCCTATGCATGGAACAAGACCGGCGAGTGGCAGATTTACGAAATTGAAACTCTTTCACCCCTAACCCCTCTCCCGAGGGGAGAGGGGAAGGCTACCCAACTCACCTCAGGCATCGGCGGAAAATTCAATCCTCGCTATTCGCCCAATGGGAAACAACTCGCGTACGTTCTCGATACCGACGGCAGTGAAAGTTATCATCTCGTTGTTCATGATTTTGAATCGCAACAACACATAGATCTAACCCCAAATATTTCTCACGCTCTGCAACCCAACTTTTGCTGGTCGCCGGATGGAAGCCAACTTGCATTCCTCAGCAACGAACGCAGACATTTCAACACGTACGCAATTCCAGCCAGTGGTGGCGAATCGGAATTGATTCTTGATACAGGCCATCCAGCATGGCAAGTGGAATGGTCGCCGAACGGAAAGCATATCGCGGTCTGTTGTGAGATGCATGGGCAGGATTACGGAGTTTTCATTGTTGATCTAAATACCAAGGAAGTCGTGGAATTAGGTCTCAACGCGCACGCGCCGAAGTGGTCACCGGATGGAAAGCACCTGGCTTTCCATTGTGATTTGGAAGGTTGGTTTGATGTTGGGGTTTACCATCTGGAATCGAAGGAAATATCGTGGCTGACGAACAACGAGGGCGACTCCAAATCTCCTGTATTCATGTTGAACAAAATGGAAGGCGACCCCACGAGGCGAACTGCCTACACGCAGAGCAAAGGGGCGATCAATTGGATCGAGTTGCTTCGGAATGAGGGTGGCGGAAAAAAGTTGGAGATGGGAAACGGCGTCCACAGCGGAATCAAGTTCACATCCGATTCGAAGCGGATGCTAACCACGTTCAGCAGTCCCAGCCAGCCATCCGATTTATGGATGATAAATGTTGAGTCAGGAGAAGCTATCCAATTGACGAATTCGATGCCAGAAAATTTCTCGCGCGAAGAATTCATCATGCCTGAAGAAATTTCTTATGAGGGTATGGATGACGCCCAAATCCCGGCCTTATTGTTTCGACCGAAACGAACCCCTGCCCCTGCGGTGGTAATGATCCATGGTGGACCGAACTGGCATTACTCCGCGGAATGGAACGCGGCGATGGCGCACTTTGCGAGCCGGGGGTACGCGGTGCTTGCGCCAAATTATCGCGGTTCGACGGGTTACGGACGCGCGTGGCAATACGCGGCGCGCTTCGATCTGGGCGGCGTGGATACACGCGACGTCGCAGCGGGCGCGCAGTATTTGATTCGCGAGGGGTTGGCGATGAAAAACAAGATCGCGGTGACGGGACGGAGTCACGGCGGCTATTTGACGATGACCTGTTTGACCCAATATCCCGAATTGTGGTGCGCAGGCTCGGCAGTCGTGCCGTTTACGAACTGGTTCAAGACCCACGAGAATTCGCGCGACGATGTACGGCATTGGGACATCGAGAACATGGGCGACCCGAAAGAGAATTACGAACGCTGGCACAAGGCCTCGCCCTATTTCTTTTTGGATCGAATCAACTCGCCCGTACAATTGATCTGCGGCGGACATGACCCGCGCTGTCCCGCGTCCGATTCGATTGAGACGCGTGATAAACTTGTCGAACTTGGCAAGGAAGTGGAATTGATTCTGTACGAAGATGAAGGTCACGCATTTTTGAAGATCGAGAACGTGGTGGATGCAGAGTTGAAGCGAATGGAGTTTTTGGAAAAACACCTCGGTGGTTGAACGCAAGCAGTTGATGCCACCCATAAGTGAAGTAGCCCTGTAAACAGGTGGTCTCGATACGGGTTTCGCCCTACTATACCACCAACCACAGTTGGAACGAGGAGAGTCATGGAGCCATTGAAGTTCTTGTCCGACGAAGACGTGAAAGCCATGCATGAAGCGACAATGCGCATCATGCAGGATGTGGGCATCATCTGGACGCACAAACCCAGCCTCGACATCCTCACCGACGCGGGATGCACGATCAAAGACAACCGCGTTTGCTTCCCGCCCCAACTCGTGATGGATAGCGTGGCAAAAGCCAATAAACGTCCGAAGATTCGCGGACGCAATGGGACGGTCAACGAAATCGGCGGAGGAAATCTATTTTTTCATAATCTAGGAGGGGCGAGGGATGTGTTCGACGCGCGCACAGGGACACATCATGCCGCGACGAACGAAGACTGCATCAACGCCACGCGCGTGCTCGATGCATTACCCAACTGCAATAACGTCACACCATTTTTTACGCCGCCCGATGTGCCGAACGAAATGATGGCTCTCCACATGTTCCGTCATACGCTCTCGAACACGGCGAAACCTGTTCAGGGACCCGGCATCCAATTTGGTCACGAGGCAAAGTACGCGGTCGAAATGGCGGCAGTGGTCGGCACGCCTGCGAGCGAACTCACGCTTTCCCTTTCCCCCGTCAGTCCGCTCACCATGCACGATGTTGCGGCGCAGGCAGTGATGGATATGGCGCACGCCGGCGTGATTCACTCCAATCTTCCGGCTCCCACGGGCGGCGCGACCTCGCCGATGACCATCACGGGCAGTCTCGTCCAACAAAGCGCAGAGACGTTAGCGCCTCTTGTGCTTGCTCAACTCATCAACCCCGGAAGCGGCGTCATCTATTGCGGCCGACTCGGGATGCTGGAACCGCGCACAGGACTCATTTGGGGCGGGGTCGAACTCGGCATCTCCTCCGCCGCCACGGTTCAACTCGGACATTATTATGGGTTCGCCGTCAACGTATATGGATTCTCCACCAACGCACACACCCTGGACGCGCAGAACGCCTTCGAGCGCGGACTCAACGCCTCGCTCCCTGCCCTCGCCGGCGCGGACGAACTCTCAGGCATCGGCGAAATGGAAGCGGGTGTGATGGGCTCGTTCGCACAAATGGTGTTGGATAACGAACTGGCGAAAAGTGTGCTTCGTCAACGCGCGGGCTTATCTGCGGATGTGGAGCATCTCGCCGTGGAAGTCATCAACACCGTGATGGATACGAACCGTAATTATCTCGCCAGCAAGCACACCTTGAAACACTTGCGTGCCGGCGAAATGGCGCTGACAAAACTTGCCGAACGGAATTCGTGGGATACTTGGGAGGAAAAAATGGGACGTAAACAAATGGCAGACTATGCCATTGACGAAGCAGAACGCATCCTACGCGAACACGTTGTCCCACCACTGGAGCCGCAACAGGAACAGGAATTGGATCGAATCCTTGCGGCGGCAGAGAAGGAAACGGTGAAGCCGAAGAGGTAAACACCCATCCGTCATTGCGAGGAGGGCTTTGCCCGACGAAGCAATCTCCGTCACTTTGTTGGAGATTGCTTCGCTCACCTTGTTCGCTCGCAATGACGAAATAATAGGAGAATGAACATGCTCAAGCAATCACATGCAATTTCAGAAGAGCTCATAGAATGGCGGCGCGACTTTCACATGCACCCCGAGATCGGGTTCGAACTTCACCGCACCTCGAAGATCGTCGCGGAGGAGTTGGAAAAGATGGGGTACCGAGTCAAACGAAATGTTGGGAAGACCGGCGTTGTCGCCGAGATCGGCGAAGGCGGCAAGATGGTCGCCATCCGCGCGGACATGGACGCGCTGCCCATCTTTGAGATGAACGATGTGGAATACATATCTCAAAATGAAGGGGCAATGCACGCTTGTGGACACGATTCGCATACGGCGATGGCGCTGGGCGCGGCATTACTGTTATCGAAGGAAAAACTTCCGGGGCGGGTACGCTTTTTGTTCCAGCCCTGTGAAGAGACCGTGGACGAGGAGGGCAAAAGCGGCGCACAACGCATGTCCACAGAGGGCGCGATGGACGGCGTGGATTACGTCATCGCCCAACATGTGGACCCGAGCAAGCCCGTCGGCACGATCGGTATCAACGCCGGACCATCCTCAGGCGGGGTTGATTCGTGGCACGCTGTCATCAAGGGCAAAGGCGGGCATGGCGCGCATCCCGACAAAACTGTTGACCCGTTCTATTTGATGGCGCACGTCATCATCGCGTTGAACGCGATTATTTCGCGCAAGATCAATCCATTTCAGCCGGCAGTTGTGAGCATCGGCTCGATCAGCGGAGGCTTCACTGAAAATGTCATCCCTGAAACTGTAAAGATCAGCGGAACGCTGAGATACACAAATGAAGCAGTACATCAACAAATCCATGCGGAAATCGAGCGCGCGTTCGATATTGTCAAAGCATTGGACGGCGATTACGAGATCCGCTACGATTTGGGCGGTCCGCCAATGATCAATGACAAGTTTGTGTCGGAGATGATCGAAAAGGCCGGTAAGGATCTGCTGGGTGAAAGTAACGTCGGCGAGATCGAGAAGACGCTCGGCGCGGAGGACTTCGGAGAATTCATGAAACACGCCCCCGGCGCGATGTTCACACTTGGCACGCAAAAGAAGGGACATGAGGACTATCTACTCCATCATCCCAAGTTCGACCTTGATGAACGTGCGCTGCCCGTTGGGACGGCAATGCTGGCGGAGACGGCAAAGCGCTTCTTGAGTCAATAGCACATTAACTGAACGGAAAACACGCGGCAATCAAAGCGCGTGTTGTTGCTTGATTCGCACACGGAACTTGAATTCTAATTTGGAATTAGTCATGGGAACTCAACTGGGGAAGCATGGCATCTTTTCTCAACATCCAGTGCTGTTGTGCCGGCTATTTCCTTCTGGCAGTTCTGTGGACCACGTTCGCAGGATACTCTTATCTCGTTGACCGACAGCGCCTCGACGATGACCCAGAGAAAAAGAATTATCATGTGAGCGGAGTCTTCATGGTTCCGCTATTTTGGCCGTTCATTCTCGTCGGCTGGGCTGCTATTCTCCTCCTCAGAGCTTTGCACTTCGGCTTGTTCCTCATCCTCTTCACACTCGCCGTGATCTTCATCCGAGAATCGGAGGATTTCACCGGACTGGACAAGATATCAACCAGCATCGGAGATATGCTCCTTGACGCCAACTCGGCCTTGCTTAATCTTGCGTTTGGAAGATCCCCCGCCCGCTCCTGAGAGTGATGCAGACCTATCTCGGATCTCCGGTGTGCAATCGATACGGAATCATCAACAACAGGCCAACGGCGATCATTATCTGACCGATCAATACCCCACTTGCCTGCCACGGACCAAAATACGGTACCATCGGCAAAGGTTGTGTTCCCAAGCCAAAGATATCCGCCATGCCGGTGAAGACTGCGATTACGTAACCCGTGCCAACCAACCGAGAACCAATGTCCGCCAGGATGCTTCGCTGTCCTTTGCCCCATAACGCCAGCAAGCCCACATAGCCGCCGGCGCAGATCATCGCCAGCCCAATGAGGAAGACAGCAATTTGGATGAAGCCAACTACAGGGCTCCTGTCCCAGCCGAACCAGTTCGGTTTTGCGCCGACGACAAAGATAAACAGTCCGGTTGCCACCACGATCAGGCTGAATCGGATTCTTAAATAGGAGATTCGAAAACCAGGTTCTATAATCATTATGTAGGTAGATTCTTTCTAAGAAATCGCAACCAGTTGCCGCCGAGGACGTTCGCCGCGTCGGTTTCGGAGTAGCCGCGTTCCATCAGCTTGGAGGCAACCTGTTGTAAGTCTGCGATGGAATCGAGCCCCATCGGAATGGACTGCAAGCCGAAGCCGCCATCAAAATCGGAGCCGATGCCCACATGAAGAGAATCGCCGGCGACCTGGCAGACGTGGTCAATGTGTGCGATGTAGGCATCCAGCAAGACTTCTTCACGGCGGCTTCCTGTTTTTCGCGACCAGCCAACTTTGAGAAAATTATTGTAAGGCACCAACCCGATCACTCCATCGCGTTCGAGGAGCGACTCGATGACAGGATTCGGCGCATGGCGATTGGTCTCAGCTCCCCTCATCAGCGCAGCGCAATTCGAATGACTTGCCATCACAGCCCCTTCGTACCGGTCAAGAGACTCCAGCGCGGCGGCTTCGTCCATGTGGCTGATATCGAGGATGAACTTGAGATCTGCCATTGCCGACAACATCTCGCGCCCATCGTCGGTAAGCGGACCGGGTTCATTCGTGCCACCGCAATAGCGCGTACCCAACCACGCGAGACCGATCATGCGCAAACCCATCTCCCACCATTCGGGGAGTTCCTTCACAGAACGGATGGCATCCGCGCCTTCCATCAGCATAACCATCCCCACCGGGTGACCATCCCCTTCCCGCGCGGGTTGAGACCAATGCTGAACGATTGAATCCAATTCTTCCGTCGAGGCAATGAGGCGAAATTTATCGGGATGCGAATCCGTCCATCTTCTGTAGAGCGTCCACTGTTCTCGATACAGACGGCGCGCCGTATCCAAATCAGGATACCACTGCGTATCCCACAACTCTTTTTTGCGCGCAGGGCAGGCAAACAACGTCGAAAATACGACGCCGACTTGGCCGCGCTGATACTCATCCCAGCCTAGAAGTGAATCGCCGTTGCGTTCAGGTATCAGGGTTTTCGCTTCAAGGCGGCGCGTTTCGGCGAGCGACCTCGTGTAATCACGCTTGAAGGTGAGCATGTTCCAGGCGATGTCTTGATGTGCGTCAACGATCAAATGCATGGCATGAAAAAACGCCCCGCTGTGGCGGGACGTTCGTTATTTCCCTTCGGCGTCTTCCGCCGGCGGATCGAATGGCGAATCGCCGCCGGGCTCCTCATCGTCCGCATTGAACTCGGCGGCGAGGAGTTTGAAATCCTTGTCGGCGTAGGCGGCGGAGTCAACCTTGCGGAGACTCAGTCCGATGCGATGCTGATCGGGATCGATACGAATCACGCGCAGGCTCTTGACATCGCCTTCTTTGAGCACCTCTTTCGGATGTTCGACACGGTGGTCAGCCAATTCGGAAATGTGGATCAAGCCTTCCACATCGTCGTCGAGGCGCGCGAACGCGCCGAATTTCGTGAGCCGAGTGATCTTGCCCTCCACTAATTGACCGACGCTGTACTTTTCGATGCGCGAGCGCCACGGATCATCCTGCAGGGCGCGCACCGAAAGCCCGATGCGCTTCTTTTCACGGTCAACGTTGATCACCTTCACTTTGACTTCCTGCCCCACTTCGAGCACCTCGCGCGGGTGGTCAATGTGATCCCACGAAAGTTCGGAGAGATGCACAAGCCCATCCGCACCGTTAATGTTGATGAACGCGCCGAAATTGGCAAGGCTGGTGACGCGCCCGGTGTATACCTGACCCTCCTCCAGCTCGTCAATAACACGCTCCTTCAACGACTGCCGCGACTCGCTGGTCGCCGCACGCTCGGAGAGAATGAGCCGCCGTCGTTCGCGATCCACTTCGATGACCCGCACGGAGATCGGTTGCCCGACCATTTTTTGATATTTCTGTTCCGGGGTTTCGCCGCTGATCTGACTGCGGCGTACTGCGCCAATTTGCGATGAGGGCACGAACCCGCGCAAACCTTCGACAGCAACGATCAACCCGCCTTTGTTAAAACCGACGATCTTGCTCTCGACCACCACGCTGTCGCTGACGAGTTTTTCCACATCGTCCCATGAGATTTGTTCCTGCGCGCGCTTCAACGAGAGAACAACGTTGCCGTTGGAGTCTTCCGGGTTAATCACAAACGCATGCACTTCCTGTCCCACTTGCAAGGCCTCGATCTCTTTCGCGGTGAGTTGATCCATTTCACGACCGGCAACCACCCCCTCCGATTTCGCGCCGATGCTGATCAAAATCTGGCTGGGGCTGATGCTCGCAATCGTACCCTTGCGAATCTCGCCGGCTTGAGGCAGGTCTACACTTAATTCCTGCTCCTTTAGCAAAGATTCCATGGTTTGATTGTTTGCGTCTTTCGATTCTCCCTGCGAATTGCGATCACTCCCCTGGGAGGGCAGGGCTTGGTTTGGGTCAGTCACTAGTTGCTCCGGTTGGATAAAATGTGAGCGAAATTATACAGGTGAATGGACAACTTGACAACCCGCACCCCTCGTAACGACAAAACACGCGTTATAATCACGCTTCGGAGTTACATTAATGCCACCTATTTTTCCCTTTACAGCCATTGTTGGACAGGAGCGCATGAGACGCGCGCTGATCTTGAACGCCGTTGATACCCGCATCGGAGGTGTATTGATTCGCGGCGAACGCGGTACCGCCAAGTCCACTGCCGCGCGCTCACTCGCGGCGTTGCTTCCTAAAGTCAAAGTGATCGATGATTGCCGGTTCGGATGCGACCCCCACAGGCCGAATAATTGGTGCACCGAGTGCAAGGAACGTTTTGCCGGAAAAGATTCAGTGCCATCGCACACACGCACAACACCGTTCGTCAACCTTCCCGTCTCCGCCACCGAAGACCGCGTGGTCGGCACGCTCGACATCGAGCAAGCCATTCAGAAGGGAGAGCGCCATTTCGAGCCGGGTGTGCTCGCCGGCGCGAACCGCGGCTTGCTTTACATTGACGAAGTCAACCTGCTCGACGACCACGTAGTGGACGTCCTGCTGGACTCCGCCGCGATGGGCACCAACATGGTCGAACGCGAGGGGATTTCGTTCTCCCATCCCGCCCGCTTCATTCTCGTCGGGACGATGAATCCCGAAGAAGGGGAGCTTCGTCCCCAACTCTTGGATCGTTTCGCCCTCTCCGTGGACATCGTCGGCATCCTCGAGGCGCGTGACCGCGTCATGATCATGGAACGCAACCTCGGCTTCGAGCAAGACGCGGAATCCTTCCGCCAGCAATGGCTGCCGAAAGAGGAAGTACTCTCTCAGCAGATCGCCAAGGCACGCGAACTCGTCGGGGAGGTGAAGCACACCAGCCGCGACCTGCTGTCCATCGCGGCGTTGACCGCCTCTCTCAACGTGGACGGTCACCGTGCCGACTTGGTCATCCTGAAAGCCGCGCGAGCGCAAGCCGCGTTCGAAGGCCGGACGAAGATCAACGACCACGATATCGCCCTAGCTGCGGAACTGGCGCTTCCCCACCGCATCAAGCGGACGCCCTTCCAGCAGGCGGAGATGACAACCGAACAATTGCAGGAACGCATTGAGCAGTTGGCGGGGCAGTCCATGCCGGAAGAGTCGGATGAGAATCAATCCGAGTCTCAACAAAATAAATCCGAGGAAAAAAAAACTTAAAACTCGAAGATGAGCGCGAAGAGGGTCCGCAGGAGGGCAAGCCCGAGCCGATGCCGCAGGATGTATTCGCGAACACATCGGCGAATTGGTGGGAGGGCGGGCAGAAGGTCAAACCGAGTGAAAAGTTTCAGCCGCGGAAGTTAAACACCCCGCTGGATAAGCTCACGCGTAAACAGGCGGGCAGACGTTCGCTCACCAAGACCGAGCGCAAACACGGACGATACATCAAAGCGCGCCCCGCTGGGGAAAAGAAGGATGACATCGCCTTTGATGCGACGTTCCGCGCCGCGGCTCCCTTCCAAAAGAAACGCGTTGAAAAAAGAAAACGACTCGCCTTTGCCATCGAAAAAGGCGACCTGCAACGCAAAGTCCGCGTGAAACGTGTGGCGAATCTCGTTTTGTTTTTGGTGGATGCGTCATGGTCAATGGCAGTTGCAGAGCGCATGAACGCGACGAAAGGTGCGATTCTTTCACTGCTCACGGATGCGTACCAACGCCGCGACCGAGTCGGACTGATCGTCTTCCAAAAAGACCGCGCGACACTTGTGTTACCCCCAACCAACTCGGTGCAACTCGCACAACGCGCGCTGATGGACATCCCCGTCGGCGGGAAGACACCGCTTTCGGCTGGCTTGTTCCTCGCGGCAGATGTTCTGCGGCAGGAGAAAGTGCTCCATCCCGATGTCGAACCGCTTTTGATCGTTCTAACCGACGGCGCAGGGAATGTTTCGATTGGCGCGTTGCCGCCGCAGGAAGAATCGTACAAATTCGCGGAATTGATCGCGAACGAGAAGATCAAGTGCGTGGTCATCAACATGGAACACGCCGCGTTCGACCAGGGGCTCGCACAGCAATTGGCAGATCACCTGAAAGCGCATTGCTACGCGTTGAGCGAGCTGAAAGCTGAGAATTTGTATCACGCTGTGAAAGATGAGATGGCGAAGCCGATGAAGAAGTAAGCAAAACTCCGAGTTTTAGGTAACTCGGAGTTTTCATTTCTAATCCTGCTTTCCCCTCAACAACTCCTCGAGCAGCGACATTGGCACCTGCACCGCAATCACTTCGCCGCGCACGGTGATAACACCGTTTGCCATGAGCCATTCTTCGACGATCACCTTGCGACCTTTGATTTCTTTCACCTTGCCGCGCACTTCGAGTTCCACGCCCAGCGGGGTCGGTTTGAGGTAATCCACATGCAGTAAAGCGGTCAGTGTGCGCGTGTTCGGTTCTGCGTCCGGGTCTTGGTCTTTAGCCGCGTTATAGAGAGCCGCGGCGGCTGTCCCAGTGCCGTGACAGTCAATCAACGAAGCGAGCAGTCCACCATAGACATAGCCGGGGATGGCGATGTGATAAGGCTTGGGCATAAAGTGACAGACGGATTCTTCGCCATCCCAATAACTTTTGATCTGATGTCCGTGTTCGTTGAGCGTGCCGCATCCGTAGCAATGGGCGTAGGCGTCAGGGTAGTATTCTTGGAAAGATTTCTGCTGGGTCATGTTTCTTTTCCTTAGGCATGAATATTGCTAACTCCAAAGTGTACGCTGTCGTGGCTTGGTCTCGAAACGCCGCCCGCGGCTACTCGACCGACGGCTCAACGCAATGATGAACGTTACGGGGTTCCGGTAACAACCGTCCCGACGGGAAGAGGCGGCGCTGGGGTTCGGGTCATCGCCGGGGACGGGGAAATCGTCGGTGATAGGGTGGGAGCGCGCGTTGGCGAATTTCCCTGCAAGATAAACTGACCGACCACTTTCCATTCCAGCCCGACAAAGATCTGCACTTCATAATTGCCCGGTAAAAATTCCTCGGGAGGCGCCTCCCATTCGGTGAAGCCGTAACCGCCGGTCTCACCATCCCAGGGAATCGTCTCATAGTGAACGAGTTCGCCGTCGCGAAACCAGAGCGCGGTCCATTGTGAGCCGGGGATCATTTCTGCGTAGGTGAACACGGCACACATGTAGCGGATGGGGTTTTGAAAGACTGCCGCGGCTTCGAAATCTAAAAAGTTCGAGCAATTGAGAGTGAACTGAAGAGGGCTGAATGCCGCGCTGGGATTCGGGGTGACGTTGCTTTCGAACAGCGCCTCGATGGCGAGGGGCACGAAGGGCGTGGAGGTAAAAGGCGGCGTATCCGTCACAGCGGGTGTATATGTGAGAGTTGGCGTGAGCGTAATCGTCGGTGAAAGCGTGATGGTGGGAACGGTCGTCAGAGTCGGAGTCAACGTGGGCGTAGGAGATGGCGGGAAATAGCGATACGCGATCGGCTCGCCGTTGGAATAAAGCCAAACCCCGAATGACAACAACAGAATAGAAAAGACGATGGTGAACCACCCACCCCGCTGGCGTTCCCGTTTGATTCGATAGAAGGTGAGTTTTTTCGCCGAGCGAAGCGCGCGCACGCCTGAGCGAAAGATCCAGATCGCGCCGATGATGGACAACACCACGGTCACGATGATTCCTGCACGAATGTCCATGCGAAAGATTATAGCAGGGGATGGTAACGCGTCACGGCGTCGGCGTAACCGTCAGGGTATTGCGGATGACGCGCGGTTCGACCCACAACGCGCGGTCGCGAGAGGCATCGCCTAGCGAAAGGACAGTAAACACAAATCGGACCTCCTGACCCGCGAGCGGGCTGAGGTCGAGATCTACCGCGAAGTATTTCCTATCATATTGCTCGCCGAACGCCCAGAAATCGCGCACGATCCCATCTGCGAGCTGATAGTCAATTCTGAACAACACGCCGCACGAGACGGCGCCCGATTCGCAGTTGACGATGGCATGCAGACGGTCGCCGTTTTGCACGCGGATCGAAGGATACACGCCTCGAATGTAACCGTTGAACACATTCTGCGGCATCGTCAGCAGGCTAGGTCGAGGCAGGGTTGTTCCATCTTCGAGCCGTGAAGTCGTCTGCCGCAGGACAAATCCGTTGCGGTCATTGTTGATACCCGGGCAATCGCGCGTGCCGGCATCGTTGAACCATTGGGCAGAACACGCGTTGGCGACAAAATCGTAGGCGATGCCGGTCAAGTCGGGCGTGCGGACTCGGATAGACACCCAGAACGGCTGGTTCGCCGTGGAGGAGGTTCCAAAGATCTCGCCGCGCTCGTTGCGAATCTGCCAATTGCCGCGATATTCACCGACGAAGATCGGCGCGGTGAGGTTCATGGCAATATCTACCGTTTGTCCGGGCGCGACGCTGGTTGGGAGCGGCATGAAACTTTGCCCACCCATTTGCAATCCGCTGACGAATACAAGGCGGTAGTTCGTTGTCCATGTGCACGTGCCGATGTTCCTTAATCGCCAGATCTTGGTGAAGCTTGACCCGGGTGCGAAGGTGGAGTTATCGGGCACGGTGACATCTTTCACGAACTGGATCCGATCACAGCCGCGATTGGGGGTTGGAGTGCGCGTCAGGAATGGCGTCCGCGTGGGAGTCGGAGTGCGCGTCGGTGTAACCGTCGGCGTACGTGACGGCGTATGTGAAGGCGTGATGCTCGGGGTGAATGTGCGCGTGGGTGTAGAGGTTGGCGTCAACGTTGGGGTCGGTGTGCGCGTCGCCGTCGGGGTTTGAGTCGGTCTCCGTGTTGGAGTGGACGATGGCGTAAAGGTAAATGTTGGCGTACGCGAAGGCGTGATCGTTGCGGTGTTCGTGCGTGAGGGCGTCACAGTTGACGTCGGCGTCGGTGTGTTGCTCGAGGTTGCTGAGGCAGTGACCGTCACCGTGGATGTATTTGTCGGCACGGGTGTTGCGGTGCGCGACGGTGTAACAGTAGACGTTGGAGTGTTGCTCGCTGTCACTGTCAGAGTAAATGTGGGCAGTGGCGTCCGCGTGGGCGTGACGGACGGAGTGAACGTTAGAGACGGCGTCACCGAAGCGGTTGAAGTGGCTGTCGCAGTTACGGTGGGGCTCGGCGTGAACGTGAAAGTAAACGTCCGCGTGGGAATCGGCGACGCGGTGAACGTGCGCGTGGCTGTTGCCGTGGAAGTCGGCGTGGAGGATGGCGTCGCGGTAAACGTGGAGGTGTTGGTTGGGCGCGGCGTCGCGGTTGATGTTCGCGTCGAGGTGGGGAGCGGAGTCAGTGTCGGCGTTCGCGTCTTCGACGGCGTCATCGTAGGAGTGAATGTCTGTGTTGGCGTAGAGGTGAGGGACGGAGTCCAGGTGGGAGTGGCAGTTTTACTCGGCGTCGGACTCGGGGTTCGAGTCGGCGTGGAGGTCTGCGTGGGTGTACGCGTTATCGTAGGAGTCGAGGTAATGGTGGGCGTCAGCGAGGGCGTTGTGCTGGGTGTGAAAGTCGGGTCAAGACAGACCGGGGTCGAATCGCCGCGCGCTAGCGGCTCGCGCGTGTTGCCGTGTTCGTCGTAGATCTTGACGAATTGCACTTCGGGGAATTGCTTGAGGTTTGCCATCAGCGGGAGCGAGATATTGTATAGCGTGCCATTCGATTGACACGAGCCCGCAAGGTATACGTGCGCGATGCCGTTGGCATATTCGACGCGACTGTAGCCGGTGAATCCGTTTAGCACGAGCGCCAGCCCTTGATTGCGCTCCACGTCGCCGGGACCTTTGAAATATTCATCGAGAACCCCGCCGATGAGGTTGCGCGACGAGGAAACGAAGCGTGTCACCGGCACTTCATACGGAAGTTGTCCGCTGATCAAACGGTTGTTATCGGTGAAGTAGATGCTCACTTGCACGAACAACGGTGTGCGAGTGAATGTAGGCGTGCGCGTAACGGTTGCCGTCGGTGTTCGGGATGGGGAAACCGTCGCAGACGGGGTTTGAGTTGCGGTTGGCGTACGTGACGGAGTATGAGTGAAGGTTGGTGTCGGCGTGAATGTGCGCGTGGGGGTTGTCGTCGCAGTTCGGGAGGGCGAAGCCGTGACGGACGGTGTAAATGTGGACGTGCGGGAAGCCGTGATCGTGGGTGTCGCCGTCAAGGTTGAAGTGGCGCTGGGCGTGAATGTACGCGTCTGAGTTGAGGTGCTCGTCGCTGACGGTCTTGGCGTGCGCGAGGACGTCACCGTCGGAATCGGTGTGAATGTCGAAGTCGAAGTGGGTGTGTTTGTCGCGGTTGAGGTATTTGTCGCTGTTGGCTGAGGCGTGCGCGTGAAAGTAGAGGTTGAAGTCGGGCGCGGTGTAAATGTTCGCGATGGTGTAGCCGTAGCAGTTGACGTGAGACTCGCTGTGGAGGTTGGCGTTCGCGTCGAAGTGGACGTGTTGGTTGCCGTCGGTTGAGGCGTATGCGAAGGAGTCGAAGTCAATGTGGGATGCGGTGTGCGAGTCGCGGTTGCAGTCGGTGACAACGTAAATGTCGAGGTAGGCGTAAATGTTTGCGTCGCTGTGAGCGTGACCGTGTTCGTGGGCTGACGCGTAGCGGTCGGACGCGGCGTGTCGCTTGGGTTCACCGTGGAGGTGGGAAGCGGCGTGCGCGTCGGAGTATACGTCGGCGTGATCGTAGATGTCCGCGTGGCTGTTGGTGTCAGGCTGGGTGTCAGAGTGAGCGTTGACGTCGGCGTGGGCAGCGGCGTCCGTGTTGCTGTAGAGGTCGGCGTGACGCTTGGCGTGAAGGTCAACGTCGGAGTCAACGTGCTCGTTGAAGTGGGACGCGGCGTATTCGTTGAGGTGAAAGTAAACGTGGGTTGTGGCGTCCGCGTGGCGGTACGTGACGGGGTGATGGAGGCAGTGTGAGTAACGCTCGCAGTGAAAGTTGGAGTGGGTGTACGACTCGCGGTCGGCGTGACGGTAGCCGTCGAAGTAGGTCGGGGCGTTTGCGTAGAGGTCGAAGTCGGCGTAACGCTCGGAGTAAACGTAAGCGTGGGCGTAAATGTCGAAGTTGAAGTATTCGTGCTTGTCGGTGTCAGCGTGTTCGTGGCGGTCGGCTGAGGCGTGCGCGACATCGTCCTCGTAGAGGAGGGAGTCAACGTGGCTGTTGGGCGAGGTGTGTTGGTGGAAGTAGACGTAGGCGTCACGCTCGGTGTAAATGTTGGTGTCGGAGTCATCGAGTTTGTTGACGTCGGTCGAGGTGTACGCGTTTGAGTTGACGTCACCGTCGGGCGCGGGGTGCGCGTGGATGTCGGTGAAGATGTGACACTCGGAGTGAAGCTCGGCGTAAGCGTAGACGTGGCTGTTGGGGTAAACGTCACCGTTGCTGTGAATGTGTTCGTTGGTGTACGTGTGATCGTCGGCGTGAACGTTATTGTGTTCGTCGGTTGACGCGTATCGGTGGGGCGCGGCGTGTTGCTGGGTCGGACGGTTGAAGTTGGCGCAGGGGTTCGTGACGGAGTCAACGTCAGCGTTGGGCGCGGCGTATCGCTGGGCCTCACTGTTGAAGTGGGGAAACGGGTCTGCGTAGGCGTCATCGTTACGGAGGGCGTCCAAGTTGGTGAAGCCGTGAACGTCAACGTTGAGGTTTCAGTTGATGTTGAAGGAGCAGTGGAGGTTTCGGCGACCGTTGGTGTGGAAGTAGGAGCCGCTGTAGCTGTATGAGTCGGCGGCGTGGTCGAGGTCGGTGACGTCGATGGCACGGAAGTCGGTGTCGGCTCCGGCGCGACGACCTGATTCACGATCGCTGGTCCAAACATCGCGGAAGCGGCGGAGGCGGCGAAGAGCGCGAAAGAAACAACAAGCCACTGCCACCCCGAACGCATGCGCGCCTGACGCGTTCGATAAAAGACCATCGAGCGGGCTGATTGAATCGAACGAATCCCTGCCCGGGCGGCGATCAAAGCCCCCACTACGAGTATCGAAACAAGAACGATGATGATGGTGCCCGCGCTCATAAACTCGAAGATTATAACGCCTGTTGTTTGGCTTTTATGGTTAAATAAGCCCATGAGAGAACTCGTCTTCCTCAAGCTCGGCGGATCGTTGATCACAGATAAGACAAAGCCGTACACACCGTTGCTGGATGTGATGAATGACCTCGCCCTGCAGATCAAGACGGCGCTTCAAACCCACCCCGATCTGCGCGTGCTCGTCGGACACGGCGCCGGCTCTTTCGGCCACGTGCCTGCGAGCGAATACAAAACACGCGACGGACTCCCGCCGCGCGCTACGCCGCTGGTCGTTCGCCGGCGCGACGACACGCAAAACAATTACTGGAAGGGATTCTCCGAGGTGTGGTATCAGGCATCCACGTTGAATCGATTCGTGATGGAGGCGTTCCACAAAGCCGGTCTGCGCGCCATTTCATTGCCTCCCTCTTCCAGCGTGATCTCGAGCAACGGACAAGTTTCCGTCTGGGACACGACGCCGATCCGCATGGCGCTCGCGGCAGACATCGTCCCGGTTGTGTTCGGCGATACGGTCTTCGATGAGGTGCGAGGCGGGACGATTTTATCCACCGAGGATTTGTTCGCATATCTCACTAATGCGCTTCACCCAGATCGAATCCTGCTTGCGGGACTCGAAGCCGCCGTGTGGGAGGACTTCCCCGCTCGCACGCGCAAAGTGGAGAAAATTACTCCGAATTCGTTCAATGAAATCGAGTCCGGTGTGGGCAAGTCCGCTGCGGCAGATGTGACCGGAGGGATGGAATCGAAAGTGAGGCAGATGCTCGAGCTGGTCGAGAAGCATCGAAATCTCAGCGTGCAGATCTTCTCCAGCAGTGAGCCGGGCAACCTCCTCCGCGCGTTGGGAGGGGAAGTTTTGGGGACTGAGATATCCGGCGGTTGAGTTGGGCAAAGCCCATATCGAATTCACCGTAGCAACATCTGAAGTGACAACTCTCGCTCAAGCCCCGTGACATCTCACCATTGCCAAAAACAGGAAAGTTTTTGATAATTGGGGAGAATTCATTTCAGAGGAGCAACCATGGCGACAAAAACCGTGAAGGGGAAGAAAGCCGCAAAAAAGCCCGTTCGGAAAGTTGCAAGAAAAGCCAGCCCGGCGAAGCGACCCGCCGCAAAATTTACACCGACCAAAATCAAACTGCTGCGACCCGTCCCATCGGATATCGAGATCGCGCAGGCGGCAAAGATCAAACCGATCCTGCAGGTCGCGGCAGAGTTGGGAATCCGCGAGCATGAGGTGGAGTTGTACGGACCTTACAAAGCCAAGGTCAAACTGGAGGTACTCGAACGACTGAAGAGCAAGCCAAACGGCAAATATGTTGACGTGACCGCCATCACGCCGACACCGCTCGGCGAAGGGAAGACCACCACCACTGTCGGTTTGAGTCAGGCGTTGGGAGCGCATCTCGGCAAAACGGTCATCACCGCGATCCGCCAGCCCTCACAGGGACCGACGTTCGGCATCAAGGGCGGCGCGGCAGGCGGCGGGTATTCGCAGATCATCCCCATGGAAGAGTTCAATTTGCACCTTACCGGCGACATCCATGCCATCACCGCCGCTCACAATCTCGTCGCCGCGGCGCTCGATGCCCGCGTGATGCACGAGAAACAACAGGACGACGAAAAGCTGTTCAACGGGCTCTGCCCTCCAGATAAACAAGGCATACGAAAATTCTCGCCGACCATGCTCCGCCGCTTGAAAAAACTTGGCATCAACAAAACGAACCCGAACGACCTCACGCCGGAGGAACGCAGTCGGTTTGCGCGGCTGGATATTGACGAATCCACGATCGCGTGGAGACGCGTGATTGACATCAACGATCGGTTCTTGCGCGAGATCCAAGTCGGCTTGGGCAAGGACGAAGCGGGATTCGAGCACCGCTCCGGCTACGATATTACCGTTGCCTCAGAGATCATGGCGGTGCTTGCGCTAACCACAAGCCTCGAAGATATGCGTGAACGCTTTGGGAAAATGGTCGTCGCGACGAACAAGCGCGGCGAGGCTGTGACCGTGGAAGACCTTGGCGCGGCAGGCGCGGTGACCGTCCTCATGAAGGACGCGATCAAGCCCAACCTGATGCAGACACTCGAAGGGAACGCGGCGTTCGTCCATGCGGGTCCCTTCGCGAACATCGCCCACGGGCAATCTTCGATCATCGCCGACAAGATCGCGCTCAAACTCGCCGATTATGTTGTCACTGAATCGGGCTTCGGCGCGGATATCGGCATGGAAAAATTCTTCAACATCAAATGCCGCTACAGCGGGCTAGTACCGCACGTGGTGGTGATGGTCGCGACCGTCCGCGCGCTCAAGATGCATGGCGGCGGACCCAAGGTAGTGGCGGGCAAGCCGCTCGCGTCGGAGTACACAGAGGAAAACCTCGATCTCCTCCGTAATGGACTAGCCAACCTTGAACGCCACATCCAGAACGCGCGCAAGTTCGACGTGAATGTGGTGGTGGCGGTCAATTCGTTTGCGACGGACACGCCTGCCGAGGTGGAATTGATACGCAAGTCGGCGCTGGAGTTCGGTGCGATGGATGCGGTGGTCTCCACCCACTGGGCAGACGGCGGCAACGGCGCGAAGAAACTTGCCGAAGCCGTGGTCAAAGCTGCGGAGATGAAGAGCAATTTCCAATTCCTGTATCCGTTGGAGATGTCCATCAAGGACAAGATCGAGACGATTGCAAAACAGATCTACCGCGCCGACGGCGTGGATTTCTCACCGCAAGCCGAGGAACAGATCGAACGCTACACGCGGCTTGGGTTCGACAGCCTGCCGATCTGCATGGCAAAAACACACCTCTCGTTCAGCACGGACGCGTCGCTGAAAGGCGCGCCGACCGGTTTCCGCGTGACGGTGCGCGAGGTGCGCGCCTCCGCCGGTGCGGGATTCTTGTATCCTCTGCTCGGTGAAATGCGCACGATGCCCGGCCTGCCCACCCGCCCATCGTATTACGATATTGACTTGGATCTCAAGACCGGCAAGGTCGTGGGATTGTTTTAGCAGATGTGTCATTGCGAGCCGCCGCTGATCGAGCACGAAGTGTATCGTGACCAGCGGCGGCGAAGCAATCTCAACTCATCTGTGGATGAGAGTTTAAAGGTTCGGTGAGATTGCCACGTCGCGACGCTTTTGCGCGCTCCTCGCAATGACATTTTGTTACTTAGCTTGTACCCTGTAAATCTCCCCCTCTTCGATTTTTAGGATCAATTCCAAATCGGCGATCTCTGCCAGCAATTTCGGCGGAACCGCATGCCGATAGATGCTGTTCGGCAGGATCCAAATAATGTAGCCGGGTTCGTCACCGGGCCAGCCCGCGTAGTTTTGCTGGATTTCGTTTAGGTCCATGGTAAACGAGCGCGGCATAACCGGCGACTCGCGGCGTGTGAAGAACCACACACCGTCCGTGTAATTGCTGTACAGCGTGGCGGATGACTCATCCAGCGCGATCTGTTGCATGGCTTTAATGATTCGATTCTCGTGGAAGGCGCGGTTGTTGTAGACGTTGTATCCGCTCGCTTCGCCTTTTTCCATGGAAGTCGAAACATATTTCACTAAACTCCAGCCGGGATATACCGCCAGCCAGATAAAGAATATGGCAGTCAGCGACCTCTCAACGTTTTGCAAGTTCATTTTCAAGTTGGGGATTACGAGCGTCTCGAGAACGATGAACAACATCACCAGCACAAGTGATAGCAAGCCAACATAATAGCGATCCGAGAATAAGTCAACGTGGTCTTCGGTAGTGACGGAATACATCAAGCCTAAAATTGTGAGGATGAAGAATATCCACGAGACAAGCGGAACGGGTTGCATCATCGCTTTTACAAAGTTCATCCAATTTTCTTTTTTATTGATAAGCACGAGAATCACTGCAATGACTCCAACTACGATCCATGGATTGTCAAATAGCGGTTGCAGTGCAGGATGAATCGGCAGGAACCAGTGAAGGATCTTCGCCAGCGAGAGGCGCAGGTTTTCAAGTGGATTTACAATCGAGCCGCTTACTCCCCAGAACGAACCATATTGACCGATGTTGTGAAGCCCGATCCACAAAGCGATAGGAAGTAACGAGGACACGCCAAAGACAAATCCCTCGCGGATTCCCCGCCAGACTTCCCTGCGGTTGGCGTACAGGATGAAACAGCCTCCCGCGGCGATGAGACTCGCCCCAAGATAACGTTGAAGCGGCGCGAGAGCCGACATGGCGATCATCCACCACAAGGCGCGGCGCGAGCGCGTGTGCAAGTAGTCCGCGCTTGCGAAAAGGAAGATCATCGAAAAAGTGACGAACAGCGGCTCGGAGGAAATATTCGCGTGGATGCGAATCGCCATGTCGGAGGTGGCGATGAACAAGCCGCCGAGATATTGATAGAGAGGCTTATCGGGAAACGCGTAGTACCCCAGCGCGCCATGCAAAAAAATATTGAGGGCGAACGAAACGATGTTGAGATAGCCGCCGGCGAAGAGGACATCGAGACCTGTAAACCGACTCACGCCCGCGATCGCCAACGGATACAGCGGGGGCCACCACAATAACGGACGCCCGGTGTGATCAATGAAGCCCTTGCCGTTAAGCAGATTTTCTGAGATGGAAAGATATTTGGTCGCGTCGGCGGATACGCCGGGACCGTATTTTGAAGTCACCAATACCGCGATGAGTGCGCCGACCAGCGAGAGCGCAACGAGAAACCAAAAGTACCTTCTGTTTATTAAAAAATTCATTTAATCCGGTGGTCGAGTAGTCCCGCGTGCTTGTGGCGGGACGTATCGAGACCACACCTCCCGGTAGAATATTGAAGTAATAATCAAAGTACGGTTAATGCAGGTATATGTGGTCTCGATATGTGGCGCGAAGCGCCACTACTCGACCACCACATGTTCCTATTTTTCTCAGGATTGTTTTCATTATAATTGACCGCATGACCTCAGGGCATCGTCTCACCATCGAACAAACGCTTGCACGAATCCGCTCGGGGGAACTCACGGCAAACGGATTGGCGCAGGAATGTTTTCAGCGTATCGAAAAACTTAACCCGGCGCTCGACGCGTTTATCACGGTTAGCGATGGCGCGTCCGCGACCAGCACACTGCCCGGCGACACCACCCTGCCGGTCTTTGCCTCGGCGCTTCATGGAATCCCCGTCGCGGTCAAGGATTTGTTCGACACAGAAGGAGTGCTTACCACGTCGGGGTCAAAATTCTTCTCCAATCACATCCCCGATGCAGATGCGTTCGTCGTCGAAAAACTGAAACAAGCCGGCGCGTTCATCATCGGCAAGACGAACACGCACGAGATCGCGCTCGGCGTGACCGGGGATAACCCGCATTTCGGCACGGCGCGCAACCCGTGGGATCCAACCCGCAGCCCCGGCGGATCGTCGAGCGGATCAGCCATAGCGGTCGCGACCGGCATGGCACACGCCGCGCTAGGCACCGACACGGGCGGCTCGATTCGCATCCCCGCTTCGCTGTGCGGAGTGGTGGGATTCAAACCCACCTACGGTCGCGTCAGCCTGCGCGGCGTTTTCCCGCTTTCGTGGAATCTCGACCACGTCGGACCGATCACCACGTCGGTGCGAGATGCGGCGCGCATATTGCAGGTGATCTCCGCTTATGATCCGCTCGACCCCGCCTCGATCAAAATGTTGAGCGGCGATTATCTCGGTCATCTGGTGGACGACATGGAGGGAAGGCGAATTGCCTTCGCGGTTGGCGATTACGTCGAAAGCGCGGATACGGAAGTATTATCCGCCGTGCGTGAGGCGACAAAGATTTTCGCAGGGATGAAATGTAAGATCACGGACGTCAATATGGACTGGCTGCGCGAGGCGGCGGTCGCCAACAAGGTGATGATACAAGCCGACGGCGCGGCGGTGCACCGCGAGCGGTTGAAGGAACATCCCGAATGGTTCGGCGAGGATGTACGCCGCAGACTCACGGACGGCGCGAATACAACTTCCACGGAGTATGCGCTGGCAAGGCGGACACAAGCCGAAATCCGTAAGCGATTCGAATCGTTCTTCGAGACCTACGACCTGTTGCTACTCCCTACCACGCCCATCCCCGCGCCGACCATCGAAGGGCACGACGCGGTCGAGCAAGCCGCGCGGTTGACGCGCTTCACCGCGCCGTTCAATCTCACGGGTTTGCCGGCGCTATCCATCCCATGCGGATTCACCACAAATGGACTGCCCATCGGCTTGCAGATCGTTTCGCGCGCCTGGGCAGAAGCGAAAGCGCTGAACGCCGGTTACGCCTTTGAACAGGCCACCGAATGGCACAGACACTTCCCCGACCTTTGATGCAACCTGAAACCAAGCCGCGTTTCTATCTCCCAGAACTGGACGGATTACGCTTCGTCGCGTTCAAGTTTGTATTCGTTCATGACCTGAAAAATGGATGCCCTCGCCTTCCGGCGAGGGCATCCATTTCATGGACAGGGAGAGAATTGGTAGATGCACGAACACGAGGATTGACACCACTTATTGCCGGGCGTACAGGATTGAACCGGACAAGCCTCTTGTCCCGGTGTTTTGGTCGCGTCGGGGATACAGCTAGGAATACCCACATTCTTCACAACCGAGACGATTCCCTGCGCCGGGTACGGGACGCAGGCGTTCTGCGCTGGAACATAGTATGTACCGACTGGGCATTGAGGTAACGGCACGTTCGCGTCCTGCCCCGGAACCGCAGAACAACATTGCAGGCTTGGGTCATAGTTGAAGCCCGGCAAGCACTGTCCCTGCCCGCCTTGCGAGATGCACTGATTGCCCTGTTGCTGATACCCCGGCGGGCACGATGGACTTCCCGGCGCCGACTGTTGACAGTCAGCCGAGATCTTCACCGTGGTCGGCGCAATACAGGAGAATTGGTCCGGGTTGCCCGTGGGCGCGCATCCGCCGTCATCTATGTTCGAACCGGGCGGACCCGTGAAATTCACATTCGCCGAACCGACTTGGTTTACGCAGATCGGAACAACACTGATGTCCACTTGTGGACAATTCTCTGCAGGCGCGCCTCCACCGCCGGGCGCGCCGGGTCCCGCATCCTGTCCGTAGACCAGCAATGCAGTGCAGGACGGTGCGAAATACGTCGGATCTTCCACCACACAGCGGAAGCCCAGATTCTCCAGTTGGAATATTGGGTTATAAGCGAATCGCCGTGCTGATTCGGTTTCGTAGGCCGGCGCGTTGAATCCGCTCGAGCGGACGGAGCGCGTGTTCCCAAGGTCAGGTCCGAGCGGATCTTCCGTCGGCGAGACGGAATAATATTTCGCGTCGTACCAATCCGCAACCCATTCGTATACATTCCCCGCCATATCCAGCGCTTCATAATAACTCTGCCCCGCAGGATGATCCACTACGGACGTTGTTTCATATTCACACGTACCGTAGTTTGCCAGTTCGCAGCTCGGCGTCGCATCGCCCCACGGGTAGATGTTGCCCTCGGGTCCCCGCGCCGCTTTCTCCCATTCTGCTTCGGTCGGCAGGCGTCCGTTCACAAACGAGCAGTATGCGACGGCTTGTTCGTGGTTCACACCCGTCGCCGGGTGATTGCCTTTCAACGGATCGCCATATTCTTTGTTCTTTTCCTGATTAGGCGGCGTGCATTTACCCATCGCCACGCAGAAGGCATATTGTGAGTTCGTTACCTTCGCGCGATACAACCAGAAATCGCTTACCACCACTTCGTGGATCGGGTTGTCGTCGCCGCCGTGCCCCATGATGAACGGACCACCCGGCACCGCCACCAGCACGCTTCCATCCACGTACGGGAATTGCGAACCTACTTCCATTGGCGGCCCGCTCAAGTCTGGGATGGCGATTACTGTCTCCGTCGGCAGAATCGGAACCTCCGTTAGAACCGGCGGTTCGGTCAGGGCGGGAGGCTCAGTCGGCTCCGAAGTTTGGTTACCGGGAAGGTTACAGGCGGCGAGCACCAACGACCCTAATACCAGCGCCGAAAGTAATCTGCTCAACTTTTTCATGGGCGATTCTCCTATCAATATCCAGAGACGAACATCTCCATTATAAAAGTTGACTCCCAAATCGTCACCTTACAAATGGGTGATAAATGCGCAGCGGACGTTTTTCAACGTCCGCTGCGGTAGGAGGGAGAAGGGAAGTCTACAAATGCAAATTACGCGTGCCGCTCCGCCAGCATGGGGAAGGTCTCGCCGAAGAGCATATTGCCTACGTGATCACTTTTGAGGAAGCCGAGCGGAAATCCTATTTTGAAGTCGGCAAGCGAGCTCAATTTTTCCATGTACGAATCGCTCAACTGAAACTCTAGGCAACCGAGATTATCCTTCGCCTGCGCGAGCGTGCGGCAGCCGAGAATCGGAATGACGTTGCCGGGCTGTTGACGAACCCAATTGATGGCGGCTTGCGCCGGCGAACAACCGGCTTCGCGCGCGACCTTTGCAACTGTCTCGCCCGCCTTCAGCCCGTGTTCGTCCACTTCCGATTCGCGGCGCGGCTCATCGGACGTTTGGCTGTATTTGCCCGTGAGGACGCCGCTCTCCAACATACCCCACGACAGGATGCCCAGCCCGTGTTCGCGCGCCATCGGCAGTTCGGCGCGCTCCACCGAGCGATCCAAAATGGAATAGGGAACCTGCAAGGCGATGGGACGCGACCACCCAAAGTCATCCGCTTTGGCAATCGCATACGAGACCACCCACGCGGGAGTATCGGAAAAGGCAAAGTACAAGACCTTTCCCGAGCCGATAAGTTGGTTCACTGATTGGAGCACTTCCTCGACAGGTGTCCTAAAATCCCACATGTGCAGGTAGAGCAGGTCAATGTGATCCGTGTTCAGCCGCTTGAGGCTCTCGTCCACGTTTCGCGCCATGCTCTTGCGTGAGTTGCCTCCGTAGTTCGGGTCGGCGGGATGTCCCTTGCCGACGCGTAGCGAGTATTTTGTTGCAACCACGAAGCGATCTCGCTCTCCACGGATGAATTCGCCGATGAATTTTTCGCTCATCCCATTGGTGTAATTGCAGGATGTATCAATAAAGTTCCCGCCCGCCTCGGCGAACGCGTCGAAGATCTTTTTGCTCTCGGCTTTCGATGCTCCCCAACCCCAGTCCTCGCCGAAGGTCATTGTGCCGAGGCACAATTCCGAAACTTGCAATCCGCTTTTTCCAAGTGTTTTGTATTTCATTACCTCTTCTCCAGAAGTGCCATGATGAGACCGCTAAGGTCAGTCTGATAATCACAGGTTGTTTATTTCACCCAAAGTTTCTTCAAGGATTCGATCTGCGACCAACCCTCGCCTTCACCGACCTGCTCCACGCTCAATCCGGTAAAGTAGGTGTCCAGAACGGCGGCGCGTTCCTGTGCGAGCGGAGGCACGCAATAATCCTCTTCCTCCCACACCAGCCAGTGATCGCCTTGCGGATCCAGCCGCGCATGATTCAGGCTGTAATGCAGTGCCGTCCCGAACGGGCGCATTCTCTTGATCTCGCCGCTGTCGAGTCGTTTCCGTAATTCCGCCAGCAAATCTTGATGAACTTTTGCTTTGACCAGATAGTACGCCATGGTTTCTCCTAACTCTTTTCTATTTCCAACTGCAATTCCGTAACGTATTGTTTCGAGTTTTTCGCCAAATACGTCGGCGGGAGCTCGAAGCCAAGCCCTTCCGCGCTGTAACTCAAATACACCTCGCGGATCGGACCCGTTATCCGATAACCGTTCGCTTCGATCCAGACCAGCAGTGCGTTGTATGCCTGATAGATGCTCGCGTAACTTCCTGTATGCACCACGCAGGCGGCTTGACTGACGAGCGGCATTTCGATCACGCTGATTTCGTCTGTGCCCGGAATGGGCTTGCTCAACGGCACGACCACCTCGGCGTCTATATTCTCATCGCGATACTCGGGGTCATGATAAATGCTCATCGGCGGTCTGTCCGCGCGGGCGTGGAAGCGATCCACGTAACTTTCCAATTCGTCGAACATGTAGGTGATACGGTCATCGTCGGGGGCGACCTCACGATGGGTCGCAACCAATTGCGGTTCGATTACCCGAACGATCACATCGTATTTGGTGTGACCAGCCTGCCCGTCCATTTGACCGATTCGCGCCTCCAATCGCTCCAGTTTCAATCCTTCGGCCCGCATCCCCTGCTCCACCTCTGCCCGCTTGAGTTTGAGCATCCCAAGCAGTTGCTCGGGGGGCAGGTCGTCGTCCAGCAAACCGCCGATCTGGTCCAGTGAAAAGCCGAGGTCGCGCAAGGCAAGGATGCGGTTCAGCCGCGGCAGTTGATCCGCCGAGTAGTGGCGGTAATTCGTCGAAGCGTCGGTATGCGACGGCTTGAGCAAGCCCAACTGGTCGTAGTGCCTGAGCATTCGCACCGAGACGCGGGTCAACTTCGAGAATTCACCGATTCGAAACATTCAATTAAGCGGGTGTATGAGTTATACACTCTACCACGGTGTCAGAGTCAAGAGATACGCAGGACTTGTGTGCAACCAGAGTTAAGGCTGAAGACAATAACAGACGATTTGCTGACCGAATGGAATACAGTAGGTGTATTCCGGAGGACATCCTCCATCCTCATCTTCCTTCGGTACAACGGGGCAGATCCCGGGTTCACCGCCAGTCGGTTGGAAGCCCACCGCAACGCGGCAGGCGTTGTCAATCTCCGAGATCGCCTTGATCGGATAGTAAAACTCGAACTCGACAAGCGAGGAGCCAGCCTGATCATGGGTAAAATGATCGTTCAGGTCGAACATGGAGGGATCGAGATCATCTGTACCAGCCCACACTCCAGCCATAAAAACGTTCGAGTCTTCCAACAGGGCGGACTTAAAGGCGATGTGAATCGTATTCGGTTGACCGGGTGAAACGCGTACCCAAGCCAGGTCCGGGTCATCGCCCTTTCCGCCGTCGAACAGCAATGTTTCAAATCCATTCCCATCCGATTGTTCATCGGCAGCAATAGATACCAGACCGCCCACATCGTTGTTCGTGTCGAACCAGACCTCCACCTCATCCGTGGACCAATCCGTGGACGACGGGCGATGTGCAAGGACCAGCCAGTCACCGCGGCCATCCAAGTCCAGATCCAACTCCACTCCGTATTTTCCTGAAAGTTTCCCGGCTTCATCACCCTCCTTCAACTCCATCTCGATGTAAACCCAGGTGTTGTCTCTGAAAATTCTATATTTGAGGATATCTATTTCGGGAAAGTAGACATCCATCACATCTGCGTTGAAGGGGCGTTCGTATCTTCCGAAGGTAAACCGATCCCCGCCGGGCGCGCGCATTTCTTCCGCTGTAACAGACGAATCCTGGTCACCGGCGAGCGCGCTTTGCAACACCGGCAATTCCCCGGGCACGTCCACATGCTGGATTTCAGGCGTGGAGGAAGCCGGAACACTGGTCGGGTTCAGCGTGACCGTAACCAACACCGGTGCATCTGCCGGTGCCTCCGTTGCCGCCGGGGTTGACGACGAAACACAGGCGAGCATTCCAAGTACCACCATCAACATTGTATACAGCATTTTCTTATTCATCTCAAATCTCTCAACCTTTCTCATCACACCAATGAACGGTTACGCAGACTTCGATTTTGTATATAAAGCCATCTCCCAGACAAACAAGCTCTTCATGTACTTACGCTGGAAGCCTGAATGGTTGAGAAGCGCCTCCATTTCCGCGACGGGATGCAGAAATACGCGGAAGGGGTCGTTTTGTATTCTCTGAAAGAAATTGAACATCTTCAACGCAATTCGCATGTACCACGTCTCGCGGGGATAAGTTATCGCGATCGCGGTTCGACTCTTCGCCGATGCGGCTTTCAGCAACGAATGAAAATCTGGATAACAACACACGACGCGGTCAAGCGTGACTACGTCCGCTTGCGGAAGTTCACCCGCGACATCGGTGAAATCTGCGTGGATGAATTTGACCTGCGCATCATGCCCCAATCGTTTTGTTTCTTCCGTGGCAACCTTCAAGTACTCGGACGACGCGTCCACGTGCGTAGCGTCTTTTGCCACATCTTTCAACAACTCGTGGTGAATCGTCCCAATCCCTCCGCCGACATCCAACAACGCGGCATCTTTCAGTCCCAGAGAGCGGACAGCCTCGAGAATCAGTTTGGTCTGGTTCGCCGGCCCGTGCTTGCGGAAATATTTCAAATCCGCCCGCGCTTCGTTTTCGGTAAATGCGTTATCCGTGACTTCACAGCAATTGCAGGGCATGGACTTCTCTCTTTCTTTTCAACTCCGGTGGTCTCGATACGCCGCTTCGCAGCACTCGACCATCGGTTTACTCATCATGCTAATCTCTTCACCACCTTCTCATAAAACTCCAACGACCCCGGATTGATCAACGAATCCTTGTTGCTCACGGCTCGCCCATTGATGATATTTGTAACCGCGCTTTCCACTTTTTTCATGTTCAAGGTGTAGGGAATATCCGGCGTTTCGAGAATCAGTGCCGGGATATGCCGCGGCGACGCATTCTCACGCAAAGTCTTTTTGATTTTCTGTTTCAGTTCCTCGGTCAACGTATACCCGTCTGCAAGTTTGACGAACAGGATCACGCGCTGGTCGTCTTGATAGTTTTGTCCCACCGCGAGGCTGTCCGCAATCTCAGGCAGGTTCTCCATCTGCGAGTAAATCTCTGCTGTGCCTATACGCACACCGGAGGGCTTCAACACCGCATCCGAGCGACCATAGAATGTCACGCCGCCGGTGTCGCTGTGAATCAACACATAATCGCCATGACGCCACACGCCGGGATACACATCGAAGTACGCCTTGTGGTACTTCGAGCCGTCGGGGTCGTTCCAAAAATACAGCGGCATGGATGGCGACGGCGCTTCACATACCAACTCGCCCTGTTCATCCAGTATCGGCTGTGCCTTTTCATCGTACGATTGAATCTTCATCCCCAGCGCCGCGCCCTGTAACTCGCCCGCGTAGACCGGCAGGATCGGGCTCCCTGCCGCGAAACAGCCGTTGATATCCGTGCCGCCCGAAATGGAGTTGAAGTGCAAATCGGATTTAATTTCGCGATAGATATATTCGAATCCATCCTCTGAAAGCGGCGAACCGGTCTGAGAGATTTCGCGCAAGGAAGAAAGGTCAAAGTCTTTGCGCGGCGAAACACCTTCCTTTTTCAAGAAGTGGATGTAACTCGCGCTACACCCGAACACCGTGATCTTTTCATCCTGAATCAACTTCCACATTGCGCCTGTATCAGGGTAATTTGGATTGCCATCATAAAGAACAAGCGTCGCGCCGACTGCCAGTGAACTAATCAGCCAATTCCACATCATCCAACTGCAGGATGTGATGTAAAAGATGCGGTCACTGCGTTTCAGATCGGTATGCAGGATCAACTCCTTGAGATGATTGATGAGCACGCCGCCCGCGCTCTGCACGAGACACTTCGGCTTGCCCGTCGTCCCCGACGAGAACATGATGTAATGCGGATGGTCGAAGGGCAGTTGCTCAAATTGCATTTCAAGACTTTTCTTATTGGAAAGAAAATCGTCGTAATGGATTGCATTTGGAATTTGGGAAATATCTGGCTTGCTCTGTGTATATGAAACAACGATCACTTTTTTCAACGTGGAAATTCCGCGCGCCACTTCCGCCGCGTGGCTCAGCGTATCGAACACCTTGCCTTTGTAGAAATATCCGTCCGCGGTGATCATGACTTTGGGTTCGACCTGTCCCAGACGTTCTATCGCCGCGCCGGGACCGATGTCGGTTGCGCACGACGACCACGTCGCGCCGAGGCTCGCCGCCGCCAACATGCAGATCACGGTCTCGATCATGTTCGGCATGTACCCCACGACCCTATCCCCTGTTCCGACGCCTGACTCTTCCAGTGAATGTGCCAGCCGAGCCACCGAGTCATACAACTCTGCATAGGTCATGCGCTTGGACGTTTGAGTCTCGCCGATGAAGATGAACGCAAGCTGGTCGTCACGATATCGCAATAGATTCTCGGCAAAGTTCAGGCGCACGCCGGGAAACCACCTCGCGCCGGGGAATTTCGTCAGATCTTCGATGATGCTCTCGTATCGCTTCGAGGCTTTGATCCCGACAAAGTCCCACACTTCCGCCCAGAAATCAGGGATGTTATTCACAGACCAGTTGTACAAATCAGAATATGAACTTAATTTCAAACTGTGCCGCGCGTTGACCGTCTCCATGAAGCGCGTGATATTGGCTTGTCGCTTGCGTTCACTTGAGGGAATCCAAAGCGGGGCCTTCATTCGCGCTATTATACAAAGAGATTCAATTTTGGAGGCAGCTCAGCAATTGATTCACCACACCGAGCGGTTCGTTTTTTGTCAGCGCCAGCACAGGCACAGTTGCAGCCGAGTAGACCTCGCGCAGATCGCCCGCTCTCCAACGCCGCGGCAGGATGCCAACCGCGTTGGTTTCGTTGAGTAGCGTATCGGACATCTGCTGGGGAGTCCCCGCTACCAACGCGGACGGCGCGACGCCTCTTCCCTCCATTACGAATCGATCAAAGATTTGTTGCACATCCACCTCGGGCGCGTACACCCATACCTGCACAGACGGGTCACCCAACCCAATGAACAACGCGCGCGCGCCTTCGAGATTCAGATTCTGCACCGGGCTTTGACGGTGCGTCGCAATCAAAATCTCCTCCTCGTCAACCTGATAGGCAAAACCTGCAATGAATTCAGGCTCGCCCACTTGCAAGATAATGTCGGAGGCGGTCGGGTCGTCAACGCGGACGATGACTACGTTCGAGTCCGCGCACGCGTATAGTTCGGTCAGCCACGGTTCGGCGGCAAAGGTCGAATAGACAGAGACAACCTGAGGCGCGGCTTGAGGCGTGTTTGTCGAACAGGAAAAAAGCAGAAGCGGGAGAAAGGTCAGAAAGGAGAGAAGAATCCTTCGCATGGAATTCTCACCACTCTTGAATCAACCTGGCGATCAACTTGGTTTTTTGTTCAAGGCTCTTTGCAAAAATATATTCGCGCTCCGAGTGATAGCCCTCGCCGACCGCGCCCATTCCATCAAGCAATGGGATTCTCAGCGGCGCGACAAAGTTACCATCCGACGCGCCGCCCGTGCCGCCCGCTTTGAGTTCCAAGCCAATTTCCGCCGCGATGCGTTTTGCCTTTTCGAATGTGGACTTCATCAAGTCGTCGAACGGCATCGGCGGACGATTCAAGCCGCCTGTGACTTCGATGGAAGTTCCATCAAGTACCGGCTTGAGTCTTTTCATTTCCACTTCGAGCCGTTCCCATTCGCCCGGTTGCATCAGGCGCACATCCACTTCGATACGCGCCTCCTCGGGAACAACGTTCGAGACCGTGCCGCCGTGAATCACTCCGACGTTGACAGTCGTTTCTTTCGAATAATCGGTTAGTTTTTGAATTGCGATCACCTGATGCGCCATTTCTTCGATGGCGTTGCGTCCGTCTTGATGGGCGCCGCCTGCGTGCGCGGCGCGTCCGTGAACTTTAACCCAAAATACGCCGGTCCCTTTACGCCACGTCTTCAACGAGCCGTCAACAAGAGCGCCCTCCATGACCACTACTAGCGCAGACTCTCGGGCAAGGGATTCGATCAACGCGCGCGACGTGTGACTGCCGATCTCTTCATCCGATGTGCATAACAAAGTGACAGGGCGCTTCAACCCGGACCTTTGGGCTGATTCGATCGCGGCAAGCGCGATCACAATGCCTGCTTTCATGTCCAGTGTACCGGGACCGAAGATCTTGTCGCCATCTTCGCGGTACGGAGTTGTATGAATCGTTCCGAGCGGAAAGACGGTGTCCATGTGGCAGAGGATCAGTGCGCCTTCCCCTTTAGCCTCTTTCCCGGCAAGAGGGGGGAATTGTGCCAACACGTGATCTCCCGTTTCCTGATTCGGGATCACTTCGACTTTCCCGCCGAGTTTACGAACCTCTTCGGCAACAATGGCGCCGACATGATCCACGGCAGATTTATCGTGCGAAGGAGACTCTGTTTCGACCAGAAGTTTGAGTAATGATTTGGTATCCATGTTATCTCGAGAGCAAGAGGATTGCACCCATGACGGCGCAATAAACGGCAAAAACATAAAGGGAATGCCTGCTCAAGTAATCAATCAGCCATTTGATGGCAAACCAACCGACGATCGCTGCGGTGACGAAGCCCACCGCGAGCAAAGGCAGGAACTCGCCAAGGTTTGACATTTCGAGAACATTCAGCATCTCGTAGCCACCCGCCGCCAGCATCACCGGCACGGATATGAGGAATGCAAACCGCGCCGCCGAGGGACGGTCAAATCCGCGAAACATGCCGCCGCTGATGGTTGTGCCCGAACGGGATGCGCCCGGGAAGATGGAAATGACTTGCATTACACCAACAAAGAGCGCGTCGAGCCACTTCATCGTATCAAGTTTGCGATTCTTCTTGGTCAACCATTCGGCGAGTGCGAGCAACAAAGCCGCGGTGAAAAGACGAACGGCAGCTTGAAGCAAAGGCGCTCTGAACAGGGCTTCGACTGAATCCTTCAACAGGTAGCCAGCCATCAAAGAGGGGATCGTGGCGATAACGAGATAGATTCCCAAGTCGCGTTCCGGGGTCGAACTTCGAAAGTTCAAAGTTGCCTTCGTAATCGAGAGTAAATCTCTCCAGTAAAACGCAAAAAGGGAAGCGAGCGTTCCCAGTTGGACGATAACGAGGAAGGAGAACATCGCGTCATCGGCAGGAATTTTGAGGATAGTTTGACTGATTAGAAGATGGGCTGTACTAGAGACAGGAATAAATTCAGTAAATCCTTGAACAATCCCTAGAATGAACGCTTCAACGAGAGTCATGGTGTTCCTTGAGTGGTTTGTTTACGTTTTGCGTTGTTCGCCCATTGACCTAACAACTCAGGCACTCGCCTATCAAACGTTCCATCTGCAATGTAGACTCTGATTTGTTCCATCAACCGAATCAACGCGCGCAGGTTATGAATTGAAATGAGTGTCCCAGCTAACAACTCCTTGGCAACGATCAAGTGACGAATATATGCGCGTGTGAAAGTTTTACAAGCGTAGCAATCGCACATTTCATCAAGTGGTTTTTCATCCCTTGCGAAAGCCGCGTTCATGAGGTTGAGACGTCCTTCGGGTGCAAACGCGGAGTGATGGCGGGCTAAGCGCGTCGGCAAGACGCAGTCGAAAATATCAATGCCGCGCGCGACGCCATCGATCAGGTCTTCGGGGGTGCCGACCCCCATCAGGTAGCGCGGTTTGTTTTCGGGTAAGAGCGGAACAACGATGTCAAGCGTGTCGTGCATCTCTTTTTTGGTCTCGCCTAAGGAAAGTCCGCCAATGGCGATGCCGGGTGTATCGAGAGATGCGATGAACTTCGCCGATTCAGTCCGCAGGTCCGCTTGAACGCCGCCTTGGACGATGCCGAATAAAGCCTGGTCGCGTCGCGTCTGCGCCCTGACCGAACGTTCCGCCCAGCGATGAGTCCGATCCATCGCAATCCTACTGTACGCTTTGTCGTTGGGGTCGGAACACTCGTCGAACGCCATGATGATGTCGGCGCCTAGGTTTTCCTGAATCGCAATGGACTTCTCCGGCGTGAAGCGGTGCGTCGAACCGTCAATGTGACTCTTGAAGGTCACGCCGTCGTCATCAATTTTGCGAGTCTGCGCGAGCGAGAAGACTTGAAACCCGCCCGAGTCTGTGAGCATGGGACGATGCCACTGCATGAACTTGTGCAAGCCACCCATGTCACGCACGAGTTCGTCGCCGGGACGCAGATAAAGATGATAAGTGTTGCTTAAGACGAGCGAGGCGTTGATGTCCTTGAGATGCTCTGGCGTGAGAGTCTTCACCGTGGCTTGGGTACCAACAGGCGCAAACACTGGGGTATTCAGGTCGCCGTGAGGCGTGGTGAAAATCCCTGTGCGGGCGCGGTTGTTTTTGGAAGTGATCTTGAAGTTGAACATCGGGCTGATTATAACGGGATACCCAATTACGATGAGTGATAAAATGAGTATATGGCAACACCTACCCAGATAAAAATGGGGTTTTCAGACGCCATTGAAATTCAGGAAGTAAAGAAACCTGAATTAACTAATGGCCGCGCTAACAAATTAGATCCTCAAGACCGCGCCTTTCACGACTGGTATCGGTTTGTACTTTCATTTCCTCCACACTTGGTAAGAGATTACATAAAGAAGTTTGAATTGAATCAAAACAGTGTTGTACTTGATCCATTTTGCGGAACAGGCACAACATTGGTTGAAGCCAAACTGGCGGAAATGAAGGGGGTCGGGCTGGAAGGAAATCCGTTTCCGCATTTTGCTTCAACAGTTAAAACCAATTGGGTTTTAGATGCAGATGAGTTGTCTTCACGAGCTAAGGAAATTGCGAATAAGGCTTTGGCAATTCTTGAGTCACAAGGAATTGACGACAATCTATCATTTAGTAATCTAAAAGAATTGAAACTCAAAACGCTCCCACCTGAAATTGAAAAATTAATCCTGACCAATTCAATCAGTCCGCTTCCACTTCATAAAACGTTGGTTTTGTTTGAGTGCCTAAAACAATTTGTGGACAAGCCTTTCTATAGTCACGCATTGTTAGCTTTGGGAAATGCTCTGGTTTTCAAAATCAGCAACCTGCATTTCGGACCAGAAGTTGGAGTCAAGAAACCAAAAGACGATGTGTCTGTTATAGCCAACTGGCTTTTAGAAGTCGAAAAAATAGTAAATGATTTGAGACAGGTTGAAGGAAAATCATTTCCTGAAACAAAGATTCATTTGGCAGACGCACGCAGTTTAGCCATGCTTGAATCAAATTCAATCGATGCAGTTATCACATCACCTCCTTATCCCAACGAAAAGGACTATACACGAACTACACGGCTTGAGTCAGTTTTGCTTGGTTTCATCAACAGCAAAGAAGAATTGAGAACATTGAAAAAACGGCTCGTCCGCTCGAATACGCGCGGAATTTATAAAGAAGATGATGACGATAAACTAATTTCCGATTTTCCAGAAATTCAACGAATTGCAAATGAAATCGAAAGACGCCGAATCGAATTAAGAAAAGACTCAGGATTTGAGAAACTTTATCCGCGAGCCGCAAAACTATATTTCGGCGGCATGGCAAAACATTTAGCGGACCTTCGAAGAGTCCTTCGCCCTAATGCACAACTTGCTTATGTTGTTGGAGACCAGGCATCTTATTTACGCGTGATGATACGGACTGGTCAGATTTTGGGAGATATTGCCAAAAAATTAGGCTATGATCTTACAGGTATCGATTTGTTCCGTACGCGGTTGTCAACCGCCACAAAAGAACAACTCCGTGAGGAAGTTGTTCTCCTGAAATGGAGAGGGTAAAACATGGAGAACAAAGAGTCAAATCGTTACTCAAAAATCTTGGAAGCCATCTTCCAGAAACATTTCAAGAAAGGTGCAACTGAAATTGAGTTTGAGCGCACGGAGTTCAGTCAAGTCGCCGACAAGTTGGGAATTCCCCTGCCAAAGAATTTAGGCGATGTCCTTTATTCATTTCGTTATCGCACACACCCGCCAAAATCCATTACTTCAAAAGCTCCGAAAGGGTTTGAATGGATCATCAGACCAGCAGGTAGAGGAAAGTATAAACTTGTGGCTGTGAAACAAGCAAACATTGCCCCATCAAAAGTTTTGGCAGAAACAAAAATCCCCGATGCAACACCTGGTGTTATTGCCAAATACTCGATGAATGATGAACAATCTCTTTTAGCAAAACTTCGTTATAACCGTTTGATTGATATTTTTACTGGTCTGACTTGTTACTCCCTACAAAACCATTTGCGAACGACCCTAAGCGATGGTTCACAAGTTGAAACGGATGAAATTTATATTGGGTTGGATAAACGCGGAGCACATTATGTTTTGCCCGTCCAAGCGAAAGGTGTAAAGGACAAAATCGGCGTCGTGCAAATCGAACAAGATTTTGAAATGTGCGCCATAAAATTTCCTCTCCTGTTTTGCCGTCCCGTTGCCGCTCAATTTATGGAGAAAGATCTGATTGCGCTCTTTGAATTCGAGCAATCAAAGGATGGAATAAAAGTCACATCAGAAAAGCATTACCGTTTGGTAAAGCCAGATAGCCTATCAGCTGAAGAACTACAAAGCTATTCAAAGAGGCAAAATTAATTAAACAAGAACCGCAGATTCATCACCTGCGGTTCTTGTTTATCTCGTCACCAACTCCGTCGTCGTATCCCTCTATTTCTTCCGAGGCATATCAACGATTATTGTTCCCGCTTTTCGGTCTGCATGCTTTCCCTTCGCTGTCAAAACATAGCGCAATATCCTCGCAATCGCAGTCCAAGCCCGCTTCGATTAGGAATTTGAGAGCGGCTGTGCGTTGGATGATCGCTTCCAGTTCGGGGAGTTTTCGCTTTGCAACAACCTGCCAACGAAGAGAAGGTTCGGCATCCTTCGGAAATCCATCAATGAGAATTCGGATCTCCTTAAGCGAGAATCCGATTTTCCGCGCGGCATGGATCACCTTTAGTCTTTCCAAAACGGACGGGTCATATTTCCGCCAGCCGCTTTGGCGGGGAGGTTTGGGAAGCAAGCCAATGCTTTCGTAATAGCGGATCGCGGAGGTGTTCAAACCCAGACTGCGCGCCAGTTCACCGATGCTCAACATGACCATGGTACCGCCTTTCTGCCTCTTGACTTAAAGTCCGCTTGAAATTTTACACTGCGGGCACAATTCAGGCAATCGTTGCCTGAGAAATCTAAAAGGAGTGTGTAAAATGATCGACTATAAAAGCGAAGTGATCGTCAACAAACGCGTGCAAGATGTCTTTTCGTTGATCAAGAACGTCAGCCGCTTCGACGAATGGACAGACATGACCGGCACCCGCCTCGTCTCTGGAGACAAACTGCAAATCGGCTCCAAAATCGAAACCAATATCAAGTTCGGACCCGTGAACCAAAACATGATCTTCGAGGTGGTAGGTTATGAGGAAAACCGAAAAATGGCTTTCAAAACCGTTTCCAAGGGTGCAGTCGCTTGGGATGCGGAATATCTCTTTCTACCCGGAAGCGAAACCACCACAAAAGTAATCTCGTCAGGTCAGATTCGGCTGAGCGGGCTGTTGAAGATGTCCGAACCGCTTCTGGCCGGAGAGGTACGAAGTGGTGAAGCGAAGGAATTGGTCAAGTACAAAGAGATTGTTGAAATGGCTTGACCAACACTCGTCAGTATATAAACAAACCGCGGGCTTATCACCTGCGGTTTGTCATTTATCTGGAGATAGCTCCACCGTCGCGTCTTTTGACGGGCTACGCGACATCTCCTCCACATAACCGACTGAACTCTTCGTGTTGTACTTTTCGCGATACGCCGCGCTGACCTTCTCATTCAACGCTTCGCTTTTGACATGCACGGCGCGGACCTTGATGCCGCGTTTGCGCTGGTAGAGAAACATTTGTCCCTGCGGGTCTTTCACCAGCGTCTGCCACCAGCCTCCCGTCTTCAACTGGTAAGAGCGGACGAACACACGTCCATCCACCACGACTGCCCACACCCCGATGACGCGGTGTTTGGAATTTTTCCCGGCACGGATGCCGAGGATCTTATCTCTGTGAATCTTTTCGATAACAGCATCAGGGAAACGCGTTTTGGATTGCATACATCAGATTATACACTTGCCCGCAATTCCATTGACCGTTTATACTGTTCTCACATGAATCATCCAGACAGCAACACGCATCTTTCGCGGACGGATATCTGGCTTGCCCTCTTCATCGGACTCATCGCTCTCGCGCTGTACATCCGTACGCTCGCGCCGTCATTGCTTTGGGGCGACTCGGCCGAATTCCAGACACTTTCTTATACCCTCGGGATGACACATCACACCGGCTACGCGACTCAAATCATCTTCGGAAAAATATTCACATTGATTCCGATCAACGACATCGCCTGGCGCGTCAATCTCATGTCCGCGTTTTTCGGCGCGCTTGCCGTGGCAAACACCTTCCTCATCGTGCGGCTGTTGACTGGTTCGCGCATTGCCGGGCTTTCCGCTTCGCTCGTCCTCACACTGACCGAAGGATTCTGGTGGCGCGCCCTCATTGCTGAGTCCTATGCGCCAGCGGCAGGGATGCTCGCCACGGTCTGGTTGTTATTCCTGCTTTGGAGAAAAACCGGCAAGCCTGGGTATCTGTTTCTCGCGGGTCTCTCAGGTGCGGTGAGCATCGGCATTCACAGCACGGTGGTGATGACCGCCGCGTCCGTGCTGGCGGTGATGGCATTCACCGCCCGCAAACGCGTGGAATGGTTAAGTGCCACGTCAGGAGCCGTTCTCGGCGTTGCGCTCTTTTTGGGTTTCTTTTTTTTCCTCGAATATAACGACCCGCCTTCGAGCGTGCACAACGCGGTATTCCGTCCGAACCTGAGCGCGGTGGGCCTCACTGAAAGTGAATATGACTCCGCGTGGGATCGCTTCCTGTTCATCTTCCCAGCCAATCGCGCCTCATCCTATTATTTCACCGCCGAGCCCGAGGAAATGAGCCGAAGGCTGGTTGAATATGTTTTGTATTTTCCGTGGTGGCAATTGATTCTCACCCTGACCGGCATGGTGTGGCTGTTCTTCGGCGGCAGATGGCGCGAAGGGATATATCCACTCATCGCGTTCCTGCTCATCTGGGGACTCGCGGTCACAGTCTCGTTTTCCATTTATCGCGAATTTTATGTTCCCGTCTCAGTCATCACGTCGGTATGGTTTGGCGCGGGAGCGGGCGCGCTGTTGTCTGCTTTGGAGAAGTTGACGAGGGAGATTCAAATATCCCGTGGCGTGATGCGGATTGTCATCTCATTCGTGTTGATTGCGTTGCCTTCATGGAACTCATGGACTGATCTAAGCCTTGCCATCCGAAGCGGATATACAACGTTCATCCGCGATAATCATATCTACCCGGTGTTTGCACCAGATAAAGCCATCCGCGAGGCAAGGCGAATCATCAACCGCGTCGAGGAGAATGCAATCGTTTTTACAAATTGGGATAAACTGTATTCGTATATTTACACGGCGCGCATCGAGGAAGGAAAGGCGGGCATCGCCTTTCACGAGGTGCTCGACGAGGGCGATCAAATTCTCCCAACGACGATGATCGAATATATTGACGAGAACATTGATACGCGCCCCATCTATTTTGCAATCGATCATCCCGGGTTGTCTGAGTTGTACCTAGTGACAAGAATCAACGACACGCTGTTCAGAATCAATCGAAAATGACGCACAACAAACGCTGGGTCATCGCACCGACCATCACCGCCCAGGCCGCAGAAGCGCTTGCCGCATTCCCTCCGATCTTGAAACAAATCCTGTTCAATCGCGGCATGAGCACCGATGAGGAAGCTCGTATATTCCTGCGAGCACAACCTAATTTCAACAACGACCCGTTTCAAATGCTCGGGATGCAAACCGCAGTGGATCGGATTCGTTACGCCCTCGACCATCACGAGCCTATTGCGGTGTACGGAGATTACGACGTGGACGGCGTGACCGCCACCGCTCTGCTGGTGGAAGCGCTGCAAAAACTCGGCGGAGACGTTCAGGGCTACATCCCGAATCGATTCGACGAAGGATATGGGCTCAATAAAGAGGCTTTGGATTCGCTCAAACTGGATGGCGTGAAGTTGGTCATCACAGTGGATTGCGGAATCCGCTCGCCGGAGGAGGCGCTTCACGCGCGGACCATCGGACTAGACCTCATCATCAGCGATCACCATCACCCCGACGGCGACAACCTCCCACCCGCGTTCGCGGTCATCAACCCGAAACAACATGGCGACCCATATCCTGATAAAGATTTAGCCGGGGTAGGCATTGCCTTTAAGATTGTTGAGGCACTGGCACCAGAAAAAGGAAAGACGGAAGACGATGATGAGTTTCCTCTTTCTTCGCTTCTTGACCTCGTTGCATTGGGAACCGTTGCGGACCTTGCTCCGCTCGTCGGCGAGAATCGCGTGCTCGTCCGCCGGGGACTCAGACAAATCCGCGAAACGAAGCGGCAGGGACTCTTCTCGCTCGCCGGCATCGCGCAGATCAAAATTGACAAGATCACGGCAGGCAATATCGGATTCATGCTCGGTCCGCGTCTGAACGCATCGGGCAGGCTCGAATCCGCGCTTGCGTCGCTGGAGTTGCTGACAACAACAGACTTCATGCGCGCCGGTCAACTGGCACAGCAACTGGATGTGCAAAACCGCCAGCGGCAAGCCATCACGAAAACGATGCAAGGACAAGCAGAGGAAATCGCCACAAAAGATGAACCCAACGCCCTGTTGCTGTTCGCCGCACATGAAAGTTTCAATTCAGGTGTGATCGGCTTGACGGCATCGCGCCTGACCGAAACATATTACCGCCCGTCGGTCGTCGCGGCAAAGGGAGAGGACGAAACGCGCGGCTCGTGTCGTTCGATACCTGAATTCCACATCACCGACGCGCTCGATCAATGCAAAGACTTGCTTGTGAGACACGGCGGTCATGCCGCGGCCGCCGGGTTCACTGTGAAAAACAAAAACCTCTCAGAGCTGGTCTCACGACTAAAATCAATCGCGAAGGCGCAACTCGACGGGAAAGATTTACGGCAAACATTATCTGCCGATATGGAACTGTCACTATCGGAGTTGAATTTCGAGGTGTTGAAACATCTATCCTATCTTGAACCAACAGGATACGGAAATCCCGATCCGCTGTTCGTCTCGCGCACCGTGAAAGTAAGACATGCTCGCACCGTCGGCGCGGAGGGAAGACACTTGAAGTTAACTCTCGAAGACGAACGCGGTGCGGCGTACGACTGCATCGGCTTCCGCTTGGGCGATCTGAAACCGTCCCTGCCACCACGTGTGGACGTAATGTACCAACTCGAAGCGAATGAGTGGAACGGGCGGACTTCGCTGCAACTGAATTTGAAAGATGTAAAGCCGAGCGGCGTACCTGATTAAAGGATTCGTCATTGCGAGACCCCGCTGGTCGAGTGCCGCAAAGCGGCGTATCGAGACCGAGGGTCGAAGCAATCTCCAACCCAGCGACGGAGATTGCTTCGTCGGAAAAGCACCGCCTCGCAATGACGAAAGATCTTTACTTCGCGCTTAGTTCCTCTTCCCGTTCGGGGATGGTGAACCGGTTGATCGTTGTGTAATCCACGAACCAGTTGAAATTGCGATTCATCCACATCGTAAACGTCCACAGCCAGGGGATGATCCACATGGCGCGCGGGCGACGTACAAGGTTGACAACCGCGCGACCGACATCATCGGCGGTGAGCAACATGAATTTCGGCGTTGTGGCCTTCGTCTTGCGCTTGATGCCTGCGTGCTGACCGAATTCAGTGACCACGCCGCCGGGGTAAATCATAGAAACGTCAATTCCCCACGGTTTGACTTCCCGTCGCAGCGCCTCAGAGAAACCATGCACAGCATGCTTGCATGCGGAATAAATTGTATACGTCGGTGTGCCAACCAGCCCCGCCATCGAACACATTTGGATGACGTGACCCGATCTCTGCTGAATCATCACCGGCAATGCTTGCCGTGTGGTTTGAATTACACCCAACACGTTGACATCGAATTGCCCCTGAATATCTTTTGTGGGGTCGAGTTTTTCCAGCCAGTCCAGCCGACCAAATCCGGCGTTGTTGACCAGCACATCAATGCGGCCGAATCTATCCAGCGTTTTCTGAATGAGTGATTGAATATCATCCAGTTTGGAGAGGTCTGCCTGCACGACCAGCACTTCTGCGCCTGTGCCCATGTTGGCGAGCTCGTTCGCCAGCGATTCGAGCCGGTCCACACGCCGCGCGGCAAGCACCACTTTCGCACCCTCGCGTCCAAACTGACGTGCCGTTGCTTCGCCAATGCCTGATGATGCCCCCGTGACAACCACGACCTTGCCTTTGGGATCCATGAGAACCTCCTCTGTCAATGTGTAGGGGCGACCCGCCAAGCGAGAGTAGAGTACTTTGCTTGTCTTGACGGGTCGCCTCTACTGCCAATAAATGAATTACTACATTATAAGCGCGTCACGGTCCCCAGCGCGGTTGGTAATCACAATAACTATTGTTCGTCAACCGCCGCAGGTCGGTGCCGTTGGTGCGAATGACATAAATTTCGCAACCGTGGTCGTCGCCATATTTGTCGAAATACGCCGTAAAAGCAACCCATTGCCCATCTGGCGAAATGGATGGTCCCTGACTATTCCCGCCGGTCGGCGTGAGCTGGCGGGCGTTCGACCCGTCCGCGCTCATGATGTAGACCTCGCGATTCCATGGCTCGCCTGAATAGGTGACGATGAACGAACCATCCGGTGACCAGTCGCTTCTTCCGCGGATGGACGGCAGATTCGACACCCTCTTGATCGCACTCCCCTTTAGGCTTACCGTGAATAACTGAACGCCGCCCTCACGGTCGGAGGCGAACAGGATGAGTTTTCCATCCGGCGACCACGTGGGGTCCCATCCCGACGCCTGCGGGATGTTGCCCGGATCGTCACCTTTTCTTTCCATGACCCAAATCTGATTCTGCTGAGTGTTCGGGTTGCCGCGCATGAACACAATGGACGTTCCATCCGGGGAAACCTCCGGCGCGTTCGAAACGCCGATGCGATTGGTTAGGCGATTCACGTTTCCACTGTTCAAGTTCAGTTCGTAAATTTCATACACGTTCCGCTCGCGGAATGCAGAATACAAAACGCTTTTCCCATCCGGCGAAACGGATGGGTAATAGTGACGGACGTTATCGTTAGTCAACTGGCGGAACGCTGAACCGTCAGCATTCATGATGCAAATCTGGTCGGATGATTGAACCCTATTGACCTGACACGTGAAGACGATCTTTCCAGTCAGTCGGTCAGCAGGGGAAGGTGACGGAATTGAATTTTGTGATAGAGCGGTAAATGTAGGATTTGCAAAACCAAAATCGGGGGTTGCAATTTGTTCGGTCGCGGCGGGAGGGGTAAAGCCAAAGGGTGTGGACGCTTGAAGTGTGGCGAACAGGTCCGCCGTCGGGGTTGAAGCGGCGGGAAGGTTGCATCCTGTAACCAAAATAAAAAGAAGCGACGTTAGAATTCTCTTACTCAAGAGATTCAAAATAGAACTCCTCGCCCGAGATGATTTTCGCGCCATAACTCCCGCAATACGGACAGCGAATTTCACCGCCTTCGGGATGATATTTCTGAAAACACGCCATGCACTGCACCTCGGCAGTGATAAGACGGAAATGCAGTTGCGTCTGTTCTACAGGTGTGCCCTTACTTAACTCCCGCCAGTGGGATCGAATCAGATCGCGATCCAGTTCGGCGATCTCGCCGAGTGCAACGTGAATACTCTTGATCCCTTTTGAACTCAAGTCATATGCTTTGGCAAGCGCTTTTTCCAAAATGGACTGCGTGGCTTCCAGTTCTCTGTGATGATTCATAAGAAATGAGGCCGCCTCAGGTCGGTCTATAAGCCGCATTCTGTCCGGCAAATCGCCCCGTAGGGCGCTCGCCTGTGCGATCATCTCTCTGGGCGGTGCGTCGCCGCGCCGCTCGATGCGGCCTACCCGGGACTGACCCAATCACCGCGTGAAAGGGTACGTATGAAGACGAGCCGTCTCCCGCCATCCGCAGATGGCTTCGTCCCTGCTTGGCCTTGCTCCCGGCGGGGGTTACCTCACCATCTGCATTACTGCAGAGGCCGGTGGTCTCTTACACCACCTTTTCACCATCGCCCCGCGCAAGCGCGAGGCAGTTTGTTTCTGTGGCCCTTTCCGGCAGGTTCGCTCCGTAAAGGAGGCTTCCCCGCCCCGGGGACTATCCGACGCCGTGCTCTATGGAGTGCGGACTTTCCTCGATCTCGTAAACACAAGACCGCGATCGCCCAACCGACCTGAGACACGTTCATCATACACGCAAGCAGAAGGAGCGTCAACGGGGAGGCAAATAGTCAGACAAAATACAAACATGGAGAGGCATTCTTGACAATCTTGAAAATGAGACATAACTCACTGGCTATTTTCATAAAAGACATTAAAATAGCATGGCACCCCAACTTGGAGGAGTATCTTGAGCAAACGGCAGGGCAAGACAATCATCGGACTGACCGGCAACATCGCTACCGGTAAGAGTGTAGTGCGGCGTATGTTGGAACATCTCGGCGCATACACCATTGACGCTGACGCGCTCGCCCATCGCGTCATCGCCAAGGACGCGCCGGGCTATAAACGTGTGCTGGATACTTTCGGCAAGTGGCTCGTCACCAAGGATGAACAGATCGATCGAGGCAAACTCGGCAAACTGGTGTTCGCCGATGCTGAGGCGCTCAAACAACTCGAGGCGATCATCCATCCGTACGTCAGGCAGGCGGTGGATCTGCTCATCCGCCGTTCCACTCAGCCCGTCGTAGTGATCGAGGCGATTAAGCTGCTCGAGGGCGACCTGCGGAAAGAATGCGACTCCATTTGGGTTACGGACGCGCCTCAGCAAGTACAGGTGGAACGGCTCGTCCGCAAACGCGGGCTCAGCCGCGAGGACGCACTCCAGCGAATAAATGCACAAGCTCCTCAGCAAGAAAAGCTAGCCGCGGCGAATATCGTCATCAAGAACAACGGCTCATACGACGAACTATGGAAGCAGGTGGTCGAGGGATGGAAGGCGGTTACGTCTTCCAAGGGAACTGCCCCTCTCATCGGCACCGAACCCCAACCCGGCGAGTTCCTACTCGAACGCGGACGCCCGCGAGATTCGCAAAAGATCGCCGAGCTTATCACGCGATTGAGCCGAGGCAGACGAACGATGACCCCGGATGATGTGATGGAAGCCTTCGGCGAAAAAGCCTTTCTCATCCTTCACATGGGAAGCGAAGCGGTCGGCATCGTCGGCTGGCAGGTGGAAAATCTCGTCGCGCGCACAGACGAACTCTACCTCGACCCGCGCATCGCAACTGATAAAGCGCTGCCGATTCTCCTCCGCGAGGTCGAACACGCCTCCAGCGAATTGCAGTGCGAAGCCTCGCTTGTCTTCCCGCCCATGGACTTGGTCAGCCTCGATTCGGTCTGGAAAGGTATGGGCTACACACGGCGCGCTCCGGAGGCGCTGGGCGCGCAAGTGTGGACCGAAGCCGCGTACGAATCCATGCCGCGCGGCGGGGCGCTGTTTTTCAAGCAATTGCGCGCAGACCGCGTGCTCAGACCGATTTAGTCGTCAGCGGCAAGTGCGGGGGATGGATGATTGAACTCCAAGTCCGCGCACCGCCATACGAATTGGTCGTCTATTTACCAATCGCCAATTACGAATTACACTTCCTCCAATGGCGGATTTTCTCGACAACATCTTCTTCATTTTCCAGCGCCTGAATTGGCTGAGCGTTCTGGATATTCTCCTCGTCGCCTTGATCTTCTTCGCGTTACTTTACACCCTGCGCGACACGCAGGCGATGGTCCTGCTGAGGGGGGCGATCTTTCTCGTGGTGGCGCTCATCCTCTTAACGTCGCTCTTCGAACTACCGGCGTTTTCGTGGCTCGCGCAGAACACTCTGCCGGCGCTTTTGCTCGCCATCCCGGTGATTTTCGCCCCGGAAATCCGCCGGGCGCTCGAACGGCTCGGCCGCGCCGGCACGTTCGTCGCCGGTGCAAATGAGGCAGAGCAAGCCGAGATGCTCAAGGTGATCCACGCGGTTGTGGAAGCATCCCGGCGACTCTCCGCACGCCAGCATGGAGCCCTGATCGTGATGCAACGAAACGACAACTTAGACCAATACGCAGAAACCGGCGTGCAACTCCGCGCTCAAGTGACTCCTGAATTGCTGTTGCAGATTTTCTACCCCGATACTCCATTGCACGATGGTGGTGTCATTATCGCCGATGGAATTGTAATTGCGGCGGCTTGTGTAATGCCGCTCTCAGCAAGCGGGATCCTCAACCGAAGCCCGGAACGCCAGATGGGGCTTCGGCACCGCGCGGCACTGGGGGCGTCTGAAGTTAGCGATGCGGTGTCGGTCGTTGTGTCGGAACAGAGCGGTTCGATCTCGATTTCTCACGCGGGGCGGATGATCCGTCGCATTGACCCGGAACGTTTGGAGAACATCCTGATCGCTTTTTACCAGAGTTCCAACACCACCCCGCGCCGATTATGGCTTCAACGATTCTTCCCGTATTTGTTCCGCAAGGATGAATAACATGCGCTGGCTTGCATCGAATTTTCGAACCATGTTTCTTGCCCTTGCTCTTGCCGTCGCGGTGTGGATTTCGGCTGTTACCGCCGCGGACCCGGATGAAGTCCGCTCGCCAATTGCGGTGCCGCTCGAAGTCGTCGGGCGGGCTCCGTCACTTGTCATCACAAACAACATCCCCGCGACCATTGAAGTCACTTTACGAGCCCCCCGCTCGGTATGGGAACAATTGACTGCACAGGAAACCCCGGTGCGTGCCATTTTAGATCTTTCTAACTTAAGCGCAGGTGAACATCACATCGAGGTGCGCATTCAGATTTCTGCCCGCCCCATCCAAATTGTGCTCGCCAACCCCGTGACTGTAACCGTGACGTTGGAACGAGTCGCCTCGCTCACACTGCCGGTTGACCTGTCACTTCGCGGCGAAACGGCAATCGGGTATCAGGCAGGCGACGCGACCATGGACGCCGAAATGGTAATCGTCTCTGGTCCTGAATCCATTATTGCACGGGTGGATAGGGCGCTCGTCCCCGTCAATTTTTCGGGCGCGCGCGAAAGTATTGACGAAGCCATCCCCGTGCAAATTCTCGACGCGGAGAACTCTCCTGTGGAGGGTCTCACCGTAAACCCCGAGTCAATACGCGTTGTAATTCCGGTAAGCCAGCAGGGCGGGTTTCGCGATGTGGCTGTCAAGGTCGTAGTCAGCGGTCAGGTTGCCGCCGGGTATCGGCTCGAAAATATTTCGGTGTTCCCGCCGGTCATCACGGTCTTCGCCTCCGACCCTGAGTTGGTGAACGCGTTGCCCGGCGTGGTCGAAACCCAGCCGCTCGATCTGCAAAGTGCGAGTGAAAATATTTCCACGCGGCTCGCCTTGAACCTGCCGGCGAATATTACCATCGTCGGTGCGCAGACCGTGGAAGTGCAGGTAGGCATCTCGCCGATTCAAACCAGCATCACGCTTCTGAATCAACCGATCAACGTGACCGGGTTGCCAGCAGGCCTGACCGCCGATGTCGCGCCCCAAACGGTGGATGTGATCATCTCTGGTCCCTTGCCCCTGCTTGACGCGTTGACACCCCAGGAGATCATTGTAAGTGTGGACGTTACCGATCTAGGTACAGGCACCTATCAAATAACGCCAACTGTTGAAGTCCTGATCGAAAACATTGATGTTGAGTCAATCCTGCCGGCCACCATCGAAGTGATATTGTCCATCCGCGCCACGCCGACGGCAAGTCCGTAGTCACTAAAACTGAAAATGACCAAGCCCATCGTCGCTCTCGTCGGCAGACCCAACGTTGGAAAGTCCACTTTGTTCAACCGTCTTGTCGGTGAACGCATGGCGATCGTGCACGATACACCCGGCACCACGCGCGACCGTCTCTTCGGTGAAACCGAATGGAATGGACGCGCATTCCACATTGTGGACACCGGCGGCATTGACCCGACCCATGGCGGAAGGACCCCGCTCTCCATTGGCTCGGCGGACTTCATTGATGAGATTCGTGCTCAAGCAAAAGTAGCGCTAGAAGAGGCGGATGCAGTCCTCTTCGTGAATGATGGCGAAGCGGGGGTCACGCCGCCAGATTTGGAAGTAGCGACCATCCTGCGCCGCTCGCAAAAGAAGCAGGAGGATGGCACATTCCATCCCCCAATCCTTGTGGTCGTCAACAAATCCGAATCGAAGGAACGCTGGGACTCGGCGCCTCAATTCTATGAATTGGGGCTGGGTGACCCTTACCCGGTCTCTGCCCTGCATGGAACAGGCACCGGCGACCTGCTCGATGCGTTGGTGGCATCCTTCCCGGAGCAAGAGGCGGAGGAGGAAGACGAGAGCATCAAGATTGCCATCGTCGGAAAGCCGAACGCTGGTAAATCCAGCTTGTTGAATAAGCTCGTAGGGGAAGAGCGCGCGATTGTCAGTCCGATTCCCGGCACGACGCGCGATGCGACCGACACAAAGATCGAAGTGAACGGACTGGAAGTGACTTTGATTGACACCGCCGGTATTCGCCGACGCGGGAAGATCGAGCCGGGCGTGGAGCAGTTTAGCGTCCTGCGTTCCTTCAAGGCGATCGAACGCGCCGATGTCGCCCTGTTGATGATCGACGCGACAACAGGCATCACGACTCAAGATGCCCACATCGCCGGCTTCGTCCTCGAGCAATGGAAGTCGTGCGTCGTGATCGTCAACAAGTGGGACGCGGTGGAAAAAGACTCCTACACGATGGACGAGTACACGCGCAAGATTCGCTCGGACTTGAATTTCATGGACTATGTTCCGTTGCTGTTCATCTCCGCTAAGACGGGTCAACGTGTGGACCAAGTCTTGCCGATGGCATTGCGTGTGCAGGAAGAACGGTTGGCGCGCCTGACCACATCCAAGATCAACGAAGTGATTCATAAGGCGCAGGACGCGCACGCGCATCCCTCACATGCGGGACGGCAATTGAAGATGTTTTACGGCACGCAAGTACGCAGCGATCCGCCAACGTTCTTGATCTACGTCAATGACCCAAAGTTGATGCACTTTACCTACCTGAGATATTTGGAGAATCAAATCCGTGAAGAGTATGGGTTTTTAGGAACGCCGATACGGATTGTGACAAAGGGGAGAAGAGAGAAATAGCCTTCAGCAATCAGCCGTCAGCCATCAGATTTTGCAAAGAGGAAACATGAAAGACTTCCGTCAACTCAAAGTGTGGGAGAAGTCCCATGTATTGGCTTTAGCAGTTTACAAGGCGACAAAAGAATTTCCAAAGGAAGAACTATACGGATTGACTTCACAAATCCGCCGCGCAAGCATGTCAATCCCCACTAACATTGCCGAGGGATGTGGACGAAACACGGACGCCGAATTTGCCCGTTTTCTACAAATTGCAATGGGCTCTGCCAGCGAGAGCGAATACCTGCTCATCCTTGCTCACGACCTTGAATTTCTTCCGAAGGAATCTTACGAAAAACTTCATCACGATGTCGAGGAGATCAAACGCATGCTCGCCTCCCTCCTCAAAACGCTGAGAGCTGACCGCTGATGGCTGATAGCCCTGCAACGTCTGATATCTACGACTTCGCAATCATCGGAAGCGGCTTCGGAGGAAGTGTCTCCGCTATGCGTTTGACCGAAAAAGGATATACTGTCTTGGTTCTCGAAAAAGGAAGACGCTACGAAGATAGGGATTTTGCAAAATCGAATTGGCAGTTTTGGAAATATCTTTGGCTCCCCGTTCTGCGCTCACATGGAATCTTGCAGATCAGCGTTCTCAAGGGCGTGATGGTCCTGCACGGAGCGGGGGTCGGCGGTGGGAGTTTGGGATACGCCAATGTGCTTGAAGTCCCAAGCGAGGAAACGTTCGCGACGCCCGCATGGAATCTAAACTTGAAGTGGGGTGAAGTATTGCGCCCGCATTATGAGACCGCGAAGAAAATGCTCGGCGTGGCGCGCAACCCAAAACTATGGCGAGCCGATGAAGTCCTCAAGCAAATTGCCGAGGAGCGCGGTATGGGGCACACTTTTCGTCCAACGGATGTCGGCGCATATTTCGGCGAAGGAGGCGTCACGGTCCCCGATCCATTTTTCGGCGGCGAGGGACCCGCACGCGCAGGATGCACGCATTGCGGCGGATGTATGGTGGGGTGTCGTCATAACGCAAAGAACACACTCCCGAAAAATTATTTGTATTTTGCAGAGAAAAACGGCGCGGAAGTGACGGCTGAGGTAGAAGTTGTGGATGTAAAACCGTTGGCGATTGACAGTGGACAGCGCACAGTCAACCACCAACCGTCAACCGCCAACTACAAAGTCATTTATCAATCCTCCACTTCCCCATTCAAACGAAAACAAAGGGTTCATGCAAAGAATGTAATCCTCTCAGCAGGCGTGATCGGCACAATGAAACTATTATTGAATCTGCGGGATGTGAAAAAGTCACTGCCAAAACTTTCTCCAAGATTGGGAGACATGGTTCGCACAAATTCAGAAGCCTTACTCGGCTCGATTGCACGCACATCCGATGTCAATTATTCAAAAGGTGTTTCGATTTCATCCATTTTCAACGCCGACGAAGTGACGCGCGTCGAACCTGTTCGTTACCCAGATGGTTCGTCGCTCATGCGTTTTCTCGGCGCGCCGCTCGTCTCGGATGTGACCAATGTGCCGGCGCGCATCTTCCGTTCACTCACATGGATTTTTCGCCATCCGATGGACTATCTGCGCGCGATGGTCTTCCCGAAGTGGGCACATAATGTGACCATCCTGCTCATCATGCAACACGTGGATAATCACATGAAATTCCGCATCGGGCGAAGTCCGCTCACGTTCTTCCGCCGCGGCTTGGTCGCTGAACGGGATGCGGATCACCAAATCCACGCGCGGGTGGATGCAGGTCACGATGTGACGCGTGAATTTGCCGGGCGAATCAACGGCGCGGCGTTGGGATCCGTCACCGAGAATGTTTTCAACCTCCCAACCACGGCGCACATTTTAGGCGGCGCGCCAATGGGACAAAATGCCGAGGAGGGTGTTGTAGACGAAAACTTCGAAGTCCACAATTACAAAGGCATGTACATCATTGATGGCTCGATCATGCCCGCCAACCCCGGCGTCAACCCGTCGTTGACCATCACCGCGCTGGCAGAATATGCGATGAGTAAAATCAAGCGCAAATAAACCGCGAAGAACGCCAAGAGCGTGAAGATTCTTATTTTCATTAGCGTTTTTCACGCTCTTGGCGGTAAAAGGTTTTTCCATGACCAACTTCTCCCCCTCCCTCGACTTCGCCCTGCAACGCGACGCGCAAGACCCGCTCGCCTCCTACCGCGACCAATTCGTCATCAGCGACCCTCACCTCATCTACCTCGACGGCAACTCCCTTGGGCGCATGCCCAAGATCGCGCAAGAGAGAGCGAAACACGTTGTCGAAGAAGAGTGGGGGCACGAACTCATCCGCGGCTGGAACAAAGGCTGGTGGGAAGCGCCGCAACGCGTCGGCGACAAGATCGGAAAACTCATCGGCGCGGCGGAAGGGCAGACCCTCGTCAGCGATACGGTTTCGGTCAACCTTTTCAAGCTCGCCACAGCCGCGCTCACCCTTCAACCCAATAAAAAACGAATCATCACAGACACGTTCAACTTCCCATCTGACCTTTACATTCTGCAAGGCATCACAAATTTACTTGATGGTCGAGTAGGCGGCGGTGGGTTTCGATACGCAACGAACGCTACTCAACCACCGCCGCCATACCGAGACCACGAGATCATTCGCATCGCGGCAGTTGATAACGATATTACTCCCAATCTTACCGAACTCGAATCATCTATCAACGAAGACACCGCCCTTGTCACTCTTTCACATGTCACATTCAAAAGCGGATTCATCTATGATATGCAAGCCATCACCAAACTCGCGCACAAAAAAGGCGCGCTCGTGCTATGGGATTTGAGTCATTCTGTCGGCGCGCTACCGATCGAACTCGACAAATGTAATGTTGATCTCGCCATCGGTTGCACGTATAAATATCTCAACGGTGGTCCAGGCGCGCCCGCGTTCCTCTACGTTAACAAATCCATTCAAGAAAAATTGACCTCGCCTATTTGGGGTTGGTGGGGACAAAAGAATCCCTTCGACTTCGGTCTCGACTACGAACCCGCATCAGGCGCGCAAAAGTTTTTAGTCGGCACGCAGCCGATGATCTCCCTCCTCACGATGGAAGCCGCCCTCGAGCCGACTCTACGGGCAGGCATGGACGCCATCCGCACAAAATCTATTTTGATGACAGACTACGCTTCTTTCCTGACAGACAACTGGCTCGCCCCTCTCGGCTTTTCCCTCGGCTCCCCGCGTGACTCTGCCCAACGCGGCTCACACATCTCCATCCGCCACGCGGACGGTTACCGCATCAACCGCGCCATGATCGAAGAGATGAACGTTATCCCTGACTTCCGCGAGCCTGATAATATTCGTCTCGGCTTCGCACCCCTCTACACTTCATTCACCGAAATCTGGGAAGGCTTTGATAGAATCAAACGCGTGATGGAAGAAAAGCGATATGAAAAGTATCCGAAACAAAAGTTGACAGTGACGTAAATTTTCGTTGTTTCTGTCCTGCTCAGGTTTTGGCATATACCAAGTAGTGCTATAATGCAGAAAACAACAAAATATTGGTAACAATGTTACGGGAGGCTGAAATGTCCGACCAAAACCCCGATCTAGAGCTAAGTGCAATACAAGCAATTCTCTATGCTCTTGACCCCTTAGATGAAGAAGGGCGGCAACGAGTAATTTCATATATCCTTCAACGTGTGAAACTTCCAGTTGCGGCAAATGCACCAGTTACTCCTATTGTTTCTTCGAATGCGCCAAATATTCAATCAATGCCAGTGCAAACCCCTACGCCCGCAGTAACTGACATTCGAACACTAAAAACTCAGAAAAACCCTCGTTCTGACAACGAAATGAGTGCATTAGTGGCTTATTATCTTGCAGAACTTGCTCCAGTTGAAGAACGCAAAGTTAATATCGATAAAGATGCTATAGAGAAATACTTTAAGCAGGCAGGTTTTGCCCTTCCTAAAATCATAAAGCAGACCTTGGTTAATGCGGCTAGGGCTGGATATTTGGATAGCGTAGGTGATGGAAAATATAAACTAAATCCTGTGGGCTACAATTTGGTAGTTCATGGATTACCAGGGAAACAAAAAGAATAAGTTTTATGGACACCGCCCAAACTGACGCATGGGCAAATTTCACCAATACATTGGATTTGCTGAAAAGGGAAATATCGCGGTCAAAAGCCGCCAATGTCAACGCGGATGAATTGCGTCAACACGCAAAAGACGTTACTCAATCGTACTTTCGCCAAAATCGTCCTGAGATTCAATCGTTAGGAGTAGATGTTGAACTAATAGGTAAGTTAGATACATGTTTTCAAATTCTTCTAAAGTTATCTAACGGGAGGAATGCGAAGAAATCGTATTTGGCTTTATTCAAAAACCTCTCTGCCTGCATTGAACAGGCGGAATTAGCCCTAGAGATAAGACATGCAGAAAAGGCCTTTTTGTCACTCTCGCCACATTCAAACACCCTTACAGGGCTTGAGTCGATTATTTACGAAACGCTACTGAATCTTGTTCCGAACGCGGCATTATCTTACAAACAAGCAATAATAGACTTGGCGAACAAGGACAGAATTTCATACAGAGGCGTTGCGAATGAATTTAGGGAAGCATTAAGGGAAACGCTTGATCATCTTGCACCCGACAAGGATGTTGAAGCGCAACCGAATTTCAAATATGAGAAAGATAAAACCACTCCAACAATGAAACAAAAAGTCCGATTTATTTTCAAAGCAAGAGGGCTTACGAGCAATGCTATAAGAGTCCCAGAAAATGCTGTTGGGATTATCGAGGATAGAGTAGCATCATTTGCACGTTCAACTTATGAAAGGTCGTCAATTTCCACTCATGTAGCATCATCAAGAAATGAGGTTTTACAAATGAGGAATTATTTGAATGCGATTTTAGCAGAATTACTCGGTTTACAAATCTGACGCATCCTCAATATGGAAAGAAAGCAAAACATGTTTCTAACATTCATCAATTCACCTTTTGCTCTTACTGCAAGAAAAAGAATAATCAACATAGAAAGAAAAAGATATCGTGAGGCTGGGATACAAGTTACCAATAATCAAATTGAGAAAAGGCTGGCTGAAAGAAAGCTCACGACGGCAATTTTGGCTACCCTTTGGCTTGCAGGAATTACATATCGTTGGAGGGACAGGCTATCGGGTCTTTGGTTCAAAGAACAAAAGAATAGAACGGAAGTAATATCGCTCGCAAATGGGCTTCATTGGCAAAATGGACGCAAGCATCGCACATTGATTTACAATCTGACTGTTCCGCTGGTCGAGAACAACATTGACCTGTGCTTGTTTAATACTAAGCCAGAAAATCTCGACAGCGCCAAGGCAGAAAGTTATGTTGCGCTTGGAGAATTGAAAGGCGGTATTGACCCCGCAGGAGCAGATGAGCATTGGAAAACTGCAAAATCTGCCCTTGATCGTATTCGTAAAGCCTTCATGCGCGCAAAGCAAAATCCACATACGTTCTTCGTCGGTGCGGCAATCGAAAGGAAAATGGCGACCGAAATTTGGGATGAACTTCAGGAAGGCATTATGAGCAATGCCGCAAATCTCAATGACGAAAATCAGGTCGCGTCAATTTCTCATTGGCTTTGTAATCGATAAAATCGAAGAAAAAACATGGAATCCAAACCCGACACCATCAAAGTATCCACCTCGCACAAAGAGGAGATTTCCGCCAACCGCGCGGATTTATTCGTGACCGTCAAAGGTTCGTCGCTCGTCAGCGGCGACGCGGCGATGAAAAAAGCCAAGGAGGTGAGCCAACTCGTCGAGGCGCTGACCAGCCTTGAGGTGAGTCCTGAAGCGATCCAGTTGCAGGGAGTCCACATCGAGACGTCGAGTGGCGCGTTGCTCAAGTTGTCCAGCGCGACGTATCGGCTGAAAGTCAAATGCGAAAACCTGGATATGCTCGCCGAACTGCTCGATGCCATCTCGTCACAAAAGAACGCGACGCTGGATCGCATCGTGTGGAAATACAAAGAGGATGAAGCGCGCGAACATGGGTTGATGACCGCGCTGGAAAAAGCAAAATCGAAAGCGGAAAAGGTTGCGAAATCTTTGGGAGTGAAACTGCTCGGCGTGTATGACCTGATCGAGAACGACTTCGATGAAGAGTTGCCTTATCCGCAATTTGCGGCACAGGCAATGCCGATGAGGTCGGCGGGAAAATTGGCGCCCGAACCCAGCTTGGGCATGGACATTCAGCACAGCAAGACGGTCACGGTAAACGTGGAGGTTTGGTATCGCGTGTCCGCGTTCTGAGAATCAGACGAAGAAGTCTCTGCCACAGAGTACACAGAGCGCATAGAGATTTTCTTTGGTTTTCTCAATGAACTCTGTGGTCTCAGTGGCTAAGAATCTCTAGCACCTTTGTTCTAACAATGATAGAATCGCTCCTCACACGGAGCAATCATGTCCCCTACCATTACTGTTGAAAATTTGAGCAAGACCTATCAAGTGCCAGAGCGCGAAGGCGGTTTCAGCGCGGCGGTGCGCGGCTTCTTCAAACGCAAATACAAGGATGTGAAAGCCGTTCAGGAGGTCAACTTCAAGGTCGAGCAGGGAGAGATCGTCGGTTTTCTCGGTCCCAACGGCGCGGGCAAAACGACCACGCTGAAAATGCTCTCGGGGTTGTTGCATCCTACAGGCGGGACCGCGAACGTTCTAGGTTTCACCCCTTGGGAATTGAAATCGGATTACCTCCGTTCGATGACCCTCGTGATGGGTCAACGCAACCGCCTCTCATGGGACATCCCCGCGGCTGATTCGTACTTACTGAATCAAGCCATCTATCGAATCCCAGACGAGGAATACAAGAAGACGTATAAAGAACTCGATGAACTCCTCGAACTCGAACCATTGATGAAGAAGCCTGTCCGCAACCTTTCGCTCGGCGAACGGATGAAATGCGAGATCGCGGTCGGCTTGTTACATCGTCCGAAGGTGTTGTTTTTGGATGAGCCCACCATCGGGCTCGACATCACAGGACAGGTACGTATCCGCGAGTTCCTGCGCGAGTACAACAAACGCACAGGCGCAACGATTCTCCTGACCAGCCACTACATGGCGGATGTCACCGCGTTGTGCGAACGGATCATCATCATCCATCATGGTCAACTCAAATACGACGGCGGCATCGGCGAACTCTCGCGCCGCATCGCGCCGTACAAGTTGATCGGCGTCATGCTGGCGGGCTCGAACGGGTATGACCTGTCGAAGTACGGCGAACAGGTTCAAGGGGAGGAAGACGCGGAAAAAGTCTTCATCCAGGTAAAAGCCGCAGATGTGACCAAAGTCACCTCGCGGATGCTCGCCGAACTTCCAATCGCGGACATCAGCATCTCAGACCCGCCGATCGAGAATGTCATCGAGCGCGCGTTCAACGAATAATGGCATCCGCCATTGCGAGCCACGTAGTGGTGAAGCAATCTCCCTCAACGTGTTGGAGATTGCTTCGGGCGGAATGAAACACTGCCCTCGCCATGACCAGCTATTGGAGTTTTTATGTTCCTCATCTTCAAACGATTATGGCAGGTCAACTGGGCGGAGCAATGGCAATACCGCGCCAACCTCATCATGTACCTGCTCTATTGGCTGGTTTCGCCGATCATCTACCTCGCCGTGTGGACGAGCATTGCCACCAGCAAGGGTGATGTCAACGGGTTCACCGCCAACGATTTCGTGACGTATTACATGATTCTGCTGATCGTCGATCAGATGACAAGCAATATCATCATCCACATTTTCGGCTACAAGATTCAAGACGGCTCGCTCTCGGGGGAATTGATCAAACCGATCCATCCCCTGCTGACCAACACACTCGTTAATGATGTCGCTTTCAAAACGCTCAACCTGATGTGGCTGGTTCCCATCTGGCTCGTGCTGGCGTTGGTTTTCAAACCCGATTTTTCCTCTGTGACGCTGATCGGAATCCTGTTTGCTCTTCCCGCCATCGTGCTCGGATACTTCATCAACTTCCTGTTATCGGGCATGATCACATCCCTTGCTTTCTGGACAACCCGCGTGTTTTCCATCCATGAATTCTATTACGCGCTAATTCTTGTTTTTGCCGGACAATTCGTACCGCTCAAACTCATGCCCGAGCTGGTTCAAGCCATTGCGCGTTTTCTCCCCTTCCAGTTGTTCATGTACCTACCGATCCAGATGATTCAAGGTGCGCTCACATCGAGCGAAATTGTACAAGGATACATTACCGGTGCAATTTGGCTCGTCGTCGCTTTGGCATTATTCATGTTCACATGGCAGCGCGGCGTCAGGCGCTTTTCCGCGGTCGGAGCCTGACAAAATTAGCAATGTCATTCTGAGCCGCGGAGCGGCGGAGCATCACAAAGATAGCACGCGAGACTCTTCGCCTATCGGCTCAGAGTGACACAAATCGGAAATTAAATGCATACGCTGAAATTACTGTCCGCGTTCCTCAAAGTCAACATCCAGATGGCGGTGGCTTACCGCGCCGATACCATCGTCAACATCCTGCTCAACCTAATGTGGCTCGGCTGGGAACTGCTCACGCTAAGCATCATCTTCAGCAACACCGACACCATCGGCGGCTGGGGGTTTGGCGAGTTGATCGCCCTGCTCGGCGTCTTCCGCCTCGTCAACACGCTGATGATCGCGCTCATCTGGCCCAACACGGAAAAATTCAACCAATCCATTCGAGATGGCTCGATGGATTACACCATCCTGCAACCCGTCAACAGCATGTTCCTCGTCACGTTTTCGCGCATCACCGTCTGGCGCATCTGGGACCTGTTCCTTGCGGTCGCGTTGATCGTGATCGGGATCAATTTATCGGGAGATTTAGTCACGCCGATCAGCATCTTGTCCTTTATTCTGCTCGCCATCTCCGGCGTGATGGTGATTTACAGCCTTTGGATCGTCCTGATTGCCCTGACTTTCTGGTTTACCAAGTTCGATAACAACGTGACGATCCTACAAGCGTTGTTGGATGCGGGGCGCTACCCTTCGACGGTTTATCCCGTCTGGCTGCGAATCATCGTCACGTTCCTCATTCCCATCGCGGTGGCGACGACAGTTCCCCTGCAAGCGTTGCGCGGCGACCTGGATGCAGGACGAATTGCGATGTTCCTTGCAATTGGGGTGACCAGTTTTATCGTCGCTTCACGCGTGTGGAAGGCAGGGCTGAAGCGTTACAGTGGGGCTAGCAGTTAAACGAAAGTAGGACGAGACGCTTTGCGTATCTCGTCCTACTTATTTCCTCTTTCGTCTTTCTTCGTATTATTTCCTCGCCAACACAACCAAAGCGTTCCCGTTCGCCGAAGTGATGGTAAGCGCCTCACCATCAAGCACAAACGACGCGTTCTCAACGAACACATTGAACACAGCCGTTTCCTGTTCGCCCGCCGGACCCTCGCAAAACATCAGCGTTGAAACGAGTGGACCAAATGTGATCTCGTCATCGTTCACTGTGTAGTCGCCGCCAAAGCCATTACAACCTGCTGTGCCGTTAACTTGGCCGTCTTCGTCAAAGATGATGGACGTCTCCACATCCGGCGCGGCGGGCGTCGGGTTGGCTGGGTCGCCGTAAGAAATGAGAGTCCACTCGCCGACCACTGAAGAAGAGGCGCCGGGAGAACACGCGGCAAGTGCGAATACTGCCATCGAAAGCAACACAAGTATCTTTTTCATTTTCATCTCCAAAGTCATTTTCAGTGAATTGACGAAATTATTCCCAGAAAGTTCCCCCGTCATTTCTGATTAAACCCTATCCGATTGTATAGTGTAATTCCTGCCGCGGCAGAGACGTTGAGCGATTCCACTTTTTCGTCGAGAGGAATCCGCACCTTCAAGTTCGCCGCGTTTTCGATCTCAGGCGAACACCCCTCTTTCTCGCTGCCAAAAACAATAAGGAGCCGCTCGGAAATCGAGGCGATCTCGCCTACCAGTTTCCCTGCACTCGCAGAGGTGACCAATAACGATTGGTTGTTTTGTTTGCAATAGTCAATAAATTGGCTGGTAGTAGCGGTCATGACAGGCAGCGAAAAAAGATAGCCCCTGCTGGCACGTATCAGACGACGGTCGTAAATATCGAGTGAATCCATGTTCAATAAGATCATCCCGCCTACGCCTAACGCCAGCGATGTGCGGATGATGTTGCCGATATTGCCTGAAATACTCACATCTTCCAGCACCACCACGTCTTTCGTGATGGTCTTCAATTCCTCCAGCCCGGTTGGCTTGGGGGTTTCTGCAATCGCGAAGATGCGCGAAATCTTGTCGTTCTCGAAAAGTTTTTTCGTTGTTCGTTTTGCCACCTCATGAATGGTAGCGCCGGCGGTCAGGTTCTTTCGCAGAGTTTCAGAGATTTTCTCATCGCCTGCGTAATACACGGATCCGATTTCAACGCCCGCCTCCAACGCTTGCAAAATATTCTCCTCGTCGTCAACGATGATCTGGTTGAGTTCGCGCCGTCCTTCGCGCGTGAGCAGTTTGCGGATCGGTCCTGCGAGAGGATGGTTCAGAGAATCTACGAAAAACGGGTTGTTTGCGGAGGGTTCATTCATGTCGAGGATAATAATGCCGTTCGAGAGAAGGCGTCAAGGTAAAATTGTCCACGTGAAAATCGTTCATAAAGACCAGCAAATCCTTGTTGTTGACAAGCCCGCCGGGATTCCCGTCCTACCCGATGGCTGGGAAAAGGATGCGCCGTATCTGCTGAAAATGCTGGAGGAAGAATTCGGGAAAATCTGGGTTGTCCATCGCTTGGACAAAATTACGAGCGGCGTGATGGTTTTCGCAAGAGACAAAGAGTCCCATCGCTCATTGAATATCCAATTCGAGAATCACGAGGTTGAAAAGGTTTACCACGCGATTCTCGAAGGGACTCCAAAATGGGATGAAAAGATCGCTAAACATCCACTTCGAGTAAACGTTGGACACAAGCATCGCACGATGGTCGCTTCGCGCGACCGGAACGGGAAAATCTCGGAGACGCGCTTCAAAATCCTTAAGAGGGGACAGGCTCACTCGTGGGTCGAAGCGAAGCCGATGACGGGACGGACGCATCAAGTGCGAGTCCACGCGTACGCCTTGGGGCATCCGCTCGCGGGGGATATTTTGTACAGTGCGTCGGAATCAAACATCATTGCGCGTCCCGCGCTGCTTGCATATTCATTGACATTCACACATCCCATCTCGCATGAACGGCTTACCTTCAAAGCGGAATATCCGCAGGATTTTGCCGCCGCGTTGAAACTTTTGTAAGTTGAACGCCTTCATCCTTGTGTGGTATCCTCCGCCCGATGATTCCCAGCTTGCCGGACCTCGATATCTTACCAATCGAAAGTTTGATCCTGCATGAAGAACACGACATGCAGAGAAGCAGGCCGCTGATCGAGCGACTGCGCGCCGCGGGAATCTTGCGTAACCCGCCCGTGGTGATGCCGCTCATGGACGGCACAAAACGCTACATGGTGCTGGACGGCGCGAACCGCGTCACGTCGTTACAGGAGATGGAATTTCCGCACATCATCGCGCAGGTGGTGGATTCCGATGACCCAAACGTAAGCTTGCAAACATGGAACCATATTGTTTGGGGTATGAGCTCGGACGAGTTGATGAGCGAACTTCAGAACCTGCGAGGGGTGGAGGTGAAACACGTTGACATCCGCGAGTCGGTGGATGCACCGAAGTATGTGCCGGTCAACGTCCGTTTACCTGATGGAAAGTTGTATTTGTTATTGGAGGAACCCGCTGATCTTTCGAATCATATCCTCACATTACACGCCATCGTAAACACGTACAAAACCTGTGCTTCACTTGACCGTACCAGCCAGACTCTAATCGAACCCTTTCGTGAGATTCACAGAGACCTGACGGCATTGATCGTATTCCCTCGCTTCAAAATCCGCACGTTGCTCAAACTGGCTGGACGAAGGATCGTTCTGCCCACCGGCATCACGCGCTTCGCGGTGTCGCCGCGCGCTTTGCATCTGAACTATCCGTTACACGAATTGTCCAGCGGCAAGCCCATCGAATACAAGCGCGAGTACCTCAAGCACTGGGTGGAGGAACGCGTCAAGCAAAAGGGGATACGCTTGTATTCAGAGGCGACCTATTTGTTTGACGAATAGACCCATATGGATTTCTTTTTCCCCGAAGATAATTTGCAACGGATGGTCCCTGAAGAGACGCGCATCACGTCACTTACAGCGGAACCGTATCCCGACGGTTACCGTATACGCGTCAACATCGAGGTCACGCCGTTCCAGAAACGCCCTCACATCGAAGTCATCCTCAAAGACTCGGAAGGTGAGGAGGTCGCATCGTCCAGCATCGTCGAGCCGCTGGGATGGAAACTTGAATTCACCATGCATATCAGCGATGAAGAATTGAAGAATCCATACTCGCTGGAGGCGAAGTTATATTACCCTGACGGGCTTTCCGCCGAGCCGCAGATTTTTTCTTTTGATGTCAAACCGCCTCAACCAAAACGTGAGGCTGATTCGGAGTAGTCCACCACTTCCATGCCCCAACATTTCATCCGCCTACTTTTGATCCTCCTTCTTATCACGGGCTGTATTCAGGAAATTACGGAAACGCCAGACGCAGAAAATACGCCTGAACCCGTTGCGACAGAGGATTTCGTTCCTGTTGTTCCCGAAGACGCGCGCGAAACGATCATTTTCTCCTTCGAGGAAGACGGCTATGCTCACCTCTTTGCCTACATCCCCGGTCAATTGCCAATCACCCGTTTAACCGCAGACAATTGGGACGATATCAATCCCGCCGCCAGCCCCGATGGGAGGTCCATTGCTTTCGCCTCCAATCGAACTGGGTTCTGGGATTTGTACTTGATGAACCTATCGAACGGTGAAGTGACCCAACTTACCGACACGCCGGAATACGAGGGCTCGCCTGCGTGGTCGCCCGATGGAACGTTCCTTGCATACGAAGCTTATCTCGATGACAATCTCGATATCGTCATCGGACCGGCGACGGATCCGCTTCAAGACGCGGTGCTATTGACTTCCTCATCCTCCTCCGATCATTCCCCCGCTTGGGCGCCCGGTGGACGGCATATCGCATTCATTTCGGAGGGCGAAGTCATCCTCGCCGATCTGGATAAGACAGAGGAAGATCGCTTCGCCAACCTGAGCAATACCGATCAAGCATCCGAATCGCATCCGGTCTGGTCGCCGGATGGCACGCAACTGGCATGGGCGTCTCTGAGCCAAAGCGTCCGCAGAAGCGGAATTTACATCTGGGACGCGACGCGTACCGCGCCCGCAGTCTGGTTGGGTGACGGCGATTACCCCGCGTGGGATTCGGTCGGCGGGCAAATCATTACAACGTTCAACACGCCGAACGAAACATTCATCACCACCTATTCGCTCGATGGAAAAATCCTTCAACCGTTGGCGCGCTTTCCGGCAACATTACGCGGGTTGATATGGGGAAATCTTAATCTTCCCGAATCGATCGCTTCCGTCTATCAGCAAGCCTCGCAACTCACTCCTGCTCCGCTATGGGAATCAAGCGGCGAACCGGTGGCAGAAAGCGCGCCTGGAAGATTTTCCCTCGTGGAGTTGCAGGGAATACAAGCCCCATATCCGCAACTCCATGACCGCGTGGATGAGGCTTTCATTGCCCTCCGCCAACGCGTGATCGAAGAGGCAGGCTGGGACGCGCTGGCAAGCCTCGAGAGCGCCTTCGTGCCGATCACCACGTTCCTCGACCCGGGTTTTGAAGAATCATGGCTATACACGGGTCGCGCGTTCGCGATCAATTCGCTGATGACCAACGCCGGCTGGATGGTCGCAGCGCGCGAAGACTTCGGCGCGCAGACCTATTGGCGGCTGTATATTCGTGCGCAACTGCAGGACGGCTCATTGGGCGAGCCGCTTCACGCCAATCCATGGGATTTGTCCGCGCGTTACAACCTCGACCCAAAAGTGTACGAACAGGGCGGCAAATACAGCGCGATACCCACCGGATATTGGGTGGATGTCACTTCACTCGCCCGACAATATGGTTGGGAACGCGTTCCTGCGCTCCCCAACTGGCGCACGTTCTATTGCGGCGCGCGCTTCACCGAGTTCGCGCTTACCGAAGGGCTCGACTTCTACACAGCCATGCTTCAACTCTATCCGCCGGATGTGCTGGTCACGCCGACGCGCTTGTTGCCCCCGACATTCACCGCGACCATAACCTCGACAGCCACGCCCACGCCCACCTTGACGCGTACGCCCCGCCCGACGTTAACCCCGTCATTGACAAGAACGCCGACAAGCACCCGCACGCCGTCGCCTACGCCGCCGACGATCATTCCATGAAGATTCGCTTTTGCCTTTTTATGGTATTGGTCATCGCTTCTTGCACACCTCAACCCGCAGGCGATGCAAATCAAACTCCTACGGCGGTCATAGCCGGGGAGTTGAATCAACTTGAATTGGAGCCTGAAGCGACGCCGCGTCCGACGATTCAACCGTTTCGATTCGTTCTCCCGACGCCGGGCGCAGAACCGATATCGGGATGGCGTCCGCCGCTGTATCCCACACCCTGGGCGGTCTCGCCGTACGACCATTTTTACTTTGCCCGCCCTATCGCCGCGGACAACGTCAATTGGCCCCTTGCTGAATATCGCTACGGAGGCGTGTTCTTTGCGCCGAACATCGTGCATACCGGCGTGGATATTGACGCCGCAGAGGGGACGCCCATCCTCGCCGCTGGCACAGGGACGGTCGTCTCAGCCGATTGGGGTTTGTTCACCGAGGTGGCGGGCAATGAGACTGACCCGTACGGTAAAGCCGTGGTGGTGCGGCACGATTTCGGCTACAAAGGACAATCGCTGTTTACAATTTACGCGCACATGAGCGAAATTGCTGTCGTCAAAGGACAACGCGTTGAAACCGGTGATATGCTCGGCTTGGTCGGCGATACCGGCGTAACGACGGGTCCGCATTTGCATTTTGAAGTGAGGCTCGGCGGCAATACGTTTTACAACACCTACAACCCCGAGTTGTGGATGTCTCCGCCGCAAGGCTGGGGAGTTCTGGTCGGCAAGCTTACAGGCGAGAAGGATGAGCCGCTAAATCAGGTTGAGGTGCAGGTTCGCCCACTCCCCTCTGAAGTTCCGTTACGGCGGGTGATCACCTATGCCGAAGGCGCGGTGAACGGCGACCCGCATTATCAAGAGAATTTAGTGTTAAGCGATTTGCCAGCGGGGATCTACAAGGTATTCATGAAGTACAAGGATCAAGATATGCAGACCTTTGTGGAAATCTTCCCGGGGCAGGTAACCTACTTCACGTTTACGGATAAGAATGGGTTCGAGATCCTCCCGCCGCCTGTGCCAACTCTCGACTTTTTGCCGGGAACGGCGACGGCTGTTCCCCCCTGATACTGACCCTTGACGGACAGAACATCTGTGCTATACTCTCGGCTACACACAGTTCAGACCTTTAGACCAGTATTGGAGAAACCCCATGTCCCCTAGAAAATCAAAAGCATCCGCTGCGGCGGAAGAACAGATTGCTGTCAGCGATAACGGCGCAAAGCGTGCCGTGTTAGACAAAGCCGTTGGCGATATCCTTAAACGTTACGGCGATGGCTCTATTGTCCGGCTCGGCGAGGCCCAGACCATGCAAACCGAGGTTTTTCCCACCGGCTCCCTATCGCTCGATATTGCTCTCGGTGTCGGGGGGATTCCGCGCGGCAGAGTCAGTGAGATCTACGGACCCGAGGGTTCCGGCAAGACGACCATCTGTCTGCACACCATAGCTGAAGCCCAAAAAATGGGAGGCGTCGCCGCCTTCGTGGATATGGAACATGCCCTCGATCCGATCTTTGCGGCTCGCATCGGTGTGGATATTGACAATTTGCTCGTGTCACAACCGGACACAGGTGAACAGGCGCTCGAAATTGCGGAAACCCTCGTCCGTTCAGGCGGTGTGGACGTTGTCGTTGTGGACTCGGTTGCAGCGCTCGTGCCACGGGCTGAGATCGAAGGTGATATGGGTGACCCCTCGATGGGTGTACAAGCAAGACTGATGTCGCAGGCGCTACGCAAGTTGAGCGGCGCGATCAACCAGACCAAGACCGCCGTTATCTTCACCAACCAACTCCGCCAGAAGATCGGCGTGATGTTCGGCAACCCTGAGACGACCACCGGCGGTCAGGCGCTCAAGTTCTACGCCTCTGTCCGTCTTGACGTGCGCCGTATTCAAGCCATCAAGGTCGGCGATGAGGTCATCGGCAACCGCACACGCGTGAAAGTCGTTAAGAACAAGGTTTCGCCACCGTTCCGCACTGCCGAGTTTGACATCATGTTCAACGAAGGCATCTCGAGGAGCGGCGATGTGTTGGATCTGGCAACCAAATTCGATATTGTCTCGAAGCGCGGCGCGTTCTTCTCCTACGGCGACCAGCGCCTCGGTCAGGGTCGCGAGAACGCAAAAGATTTCCTCCGCACCAACCCTGCGCTCATGGCAGAGATTGACACTGTTATCCGCCAAAAAGCCCTCAGTGGAGAAATTGTCATGCCGCTCGAGATCGGTGGCGGAGATGACGGTGGCGGCGGCTCCGACGAAGAATAGAACCCGTAGGGGCGGACCGATGTGTCCGCCCTTTTGGTTTATGAGCCCTGCCCGCTTCACTTCAAGCCGAGGATTGATTCTCCTCCTCGGCATTTTCATCGCCTCTGCCTGTGCCCCCGCCTCCACACCAACGCCTTTCATCCCGCCCACCGCGCAATCCCTGCTCATCGAACCGACCTTCATCATCAACCCGACACAAAACGTGGCAGTGATACCATCTACGCCATTGCCGACAATCGCCTCCACCGCCAGCGCGGACGAATGTGTGAACAACCTAACCTACATTTCCGACCTCACCGTCCCCGATGGGACGTTCATCTCCTACGGCGCGACGATTGACAAGCAGTGGCTCGTGCAAAACAGCGGAACCTGCAACTGGGACGACACCTATCGCCTCAGGCATATCGGCGGAGCGACGCTCGGCGCGCCGGAAGAATTGATGCTGTTCCCTGCCAAGTCAGGCACGCAAGCTACCGTCCAGATCATCTTTACTGCCCCGTTCACTAACGGCGAATACGAATCCGCGTGGCAGGCGTTTGACTCGTTTGGTCTCGCATTCGGCGACCCGATCTTCATTCGTATTCAGGCCACGGCGCCATAGCATTAAGCCGAAATCCTCAAACCCTGTTAGAATAGCAACGAGGAAGCCCTTCACGGGCTTCTTCCATGTCAACCCAAGGAATCATCTCGTCCATGCATTACAACTTCCGCCTGTTCTGGCGCACATTCTATCGCTCGTTCTTTGCCTCGCAAGGCACTCCCGCACCCCTTACACAAGGACGCATCATCTTTCTCGCCATCTTCTACGCGATCTGGCCCCTCGGTTCATTGTTCCACTGGTTTTGCTTCTGGCTGGACGATATCCTCTTCCCCGGTCACAAAACCCAACCCCTCGAAAAACCATTGTTCATCATCGGAAACCTGCGGAGCGGCTCCACCTTCCTGCATCGTCTGCTCTCGCGTGATGCGACGACCTTCACCAGTCTCACCACGTGGGACATTTATCTGACCCCGTCCGTCGTTCAGAAGAAATTCACACGGTTCGTTTCCCGCCTGGACAAAAAACTCGGCGGTCATCTGCATCGCCTGCTCTACGCCTTCGACCGCGCCACGCTCGGAAAATTCAAGATCCATCCCATCTCTTTCTTCCAACCCGAAGAGGATGAAAACATCCTCATGCACGCGTGGGATTCGTTCTGGGTCACGTTCCTCTTCCCGTTCATGGACGAGTTCCCCAACTACCAGCACTTCGACGAGGCGCTTCCGCCCGATCACAAACGAAAGATCATGTCGTTTTACAAGTCCATGTTGCAGCGGCACATGTACGCGACAGGCGCAAAATATTATGTGGCAAAGGCTCCCGCTTTCAGCGCCAAGATTCAAACGCTCGTCGAATTCTTCCCCGACGCGCGCATCATTTATCTCGCGCGCAACCCCCTCGACATGCTCCCTTCCACCGTATCGTGGATCAACTATTCGCGTGCGGTGTTCACCGGCCCGCACGAACAATATTTGTACCTGGATGAAATCGTGGATTTGACCCAGCACTGGTATCGGCACCCGCTTCAATATCTCGATGCGCATCCTTCCCCCAGACATCTGGTCCTCAACTACGACGATCTGATCCAGCGTCCGGAGCAGGTCATCCGCGCGTTCTACGAACAGTTCGGCTACCCCGATAGACCGGGTTTGGACAAGATCGTGGATGAAGCCGTAAAAGAGACGCTCGCCCACCGCAGCGACCATTCCTATTCTTACGAAGAAATGGGTTTCACCCGCGGGGAGATCGTTGAAACGTACGCCGATATCTTTGAACGGTTCGAGTTTGACAAACGGGAGGATGAATTGGCGGGCGCGAGAACCAGGATTTCAGCATTTGATTAACAAAACAGGTCGGTACTAATGATCCGACCTGTTCTCATCACACATTCCGCCTAAGATTTTCTTGTTCTCGTCGTTGACTTTTTAGGCTTGCGAACCGGCGTTTTCGCCTTTGACTTTCGCGCGGGCATGGTTTTCCGCACGGCGGGTTTTCTCTTGGGAGTCAAGGATGTTGCACCCGCAACCTGCGGAACAGCCGGGCTTGTAATTCTGTATTCCTCCCCCCACCCCTCGGCAAACGCAAAACTGACTGCTTTGTAGCGCGCCATCAACATCATTGCGCCGGTCAACGCCATCAACGCGGCGATAACGGCAGAATAGCTGATTCCCAATTCGGGAATTTTCGGCTGGTCGGGGCGGAAGAACTCGATCCACGTGCGCCCCACGCCAGCAAGGATCAACCAGCCAGCGAACAGCGTTCCGGGCTTGAGTTCTTTTTCATACCGACGAGACAGCCATAGAAGAAGTCCCGCCGCGGCGAAATTCCAGAGCATCTCGTAGGCAAATGTCGGATGGAATCGAGTCGTTTCCGGCAGGCTCCTAAATTGAGCCAGACGATTGCTTGCCTCTATCGGGATGCCCCACGGGAGCGTGGTCGGCGGACCGTACAACTCCTGATTGATGAAATTTCCGAGGCGGCCGATCGCCTGACCGATCAACAGACCGGGTCCAGCCATATCCAAATACAACCAGGGGTCGAGGTTGTTCCTCCGAATGTATAACAACAAGGCAATGGCGCCAAACAGGAAACCGCCGAAGATGTGCAAACCGCCTTCGCGAAAATTGACGAATTGCGCAGGGTTCTCAATGAACGCGCGATTGCCGCCCAACGTGGCGTTGACAATATACCAAAGTCGCGCGCCGAGAAGACCAAATGCCACAACCCAAATCAGGGCGTCCCACAGTTTCTCGCTGTCCTCGCCGCGGCTCTTGAGGCTTCTTTCAACGATCAGCGAGCCGACGAGCACACCGGTCATCACGATCAATCCATACCAGTATACGGGCCAATTCAGTATGGGGATGGTAAACATTACAGGATCTATCATGCATACCTCTACGAATTAAGTTAGAACGATTATAACATTGCAATGCTCGGAACTTGTCAAACCTTCAATCGGGATTAGAATTGGGCAATGCGTTCCTTTGAACTCAACATCTTCATAGACCGCCCACGAAATGAAGTCTACGAGCACCTGATGGAACCGATCAATATGATCGGGCTTCAGCCGTATCTCACGACCATTGATGTGCTCAAGGAGCAAAAGGACGCAAAAGGCAGCCTGCTCCGCCCGTTCTACATGTTGGAATCCCATCGCTGGGCCGGACTTCCGATCTACAAAAGCCGGGTGTACACCGTCATCCAACTGACCAACCCGAAGCAGGAACTCGTAGTGCGTCACTACAGCAAGTTCGGCACCCGGATCGTTTACCAGTATCAATTCCATCAGATCGAAGAGGGACGAACCCATCTGATCCAAAAGGCAAGTTTCGAAAAAGTGAACAAGCTCTTTGAAAAGTCCATCTTCAACCGCGTCAAAAAGGCACAGCGGGCTTTGCTCACAAACTTGAAAGTGCGGCTGGAAAAGCAATAAGCCCGCTTGCGCCGTTGGAGCGACAGTGCTATAATGGCGGCAATCCCCTGTTGCTTTACAGCCCCATTCATTGTGTAATCCGCATGTACGGCAATTCATACCTGCACGGGTTTCACGCAAGACAAACTTGACCGAACACCCTTCCCCACCGACAAATTAAGGGAGACTCCCGCCCCCTGCGCCTTATGCGGCGCTGTTTTGGCTTGCGAGCGTTTCCGCAAAATTCCATTCCTCAGGCAGAAAAAGAAAAATGAAAATACTAGAACTAGAGAACGAACCTCTTTCCAAACTTCGCACGATGGGAAAGCAGCTGAACATTCCCAACTCCAATCGCCTCAAGAAGGAAACGCTCGCGATGATGATTCGCGAAGCGGAGGCGCAAAAGGAGGGAATCGAACTTCGCGGCGGCATCCTCGAGATCATGAGCGAAGGCATCGGATTTCTACGAGCCACAAATTACCGCATCAGCGACCAGGATGTGTATGTCTCGCAGGCGCAGTTACGACGACACGAGCTGAGGGCAGGCGACTTGGTCATTGGACAAGTGCGCCCGCCTCGCGAAAGCGAACGGCACTTCGGATTGCTCAAAGTGGAGTCGATCAATGGACTCGACCCCGAAGAAGCCTCCCGCAGACCGGTGTTCGAGAACCTGACCCCGATCTTCCCTGATAAACGCTTTGATCTTGAAACCGACCACGATACTCTCGCCCCCAGGCTTATCAATCTGATTGCGCCCATCGGCAGGGGTCAGCGCGGACTTATCGTTTCACCTCCCAAGGCGGGAAAGACAACCATACTCAAGCAAATTGCGAACTCGATTTCAACGAAATATCCCGATGTGCATTTGTTGGTCGCGCTCATCGGTGAACGCCCGGAAGAAGTGACCGACATGGATCGCTCAGTGGATGCCGAAGTAGTCGCTTCAACTTTTGATGAACCGGTGACCTCACACGTGCGCACCGCGGAACTCGCCTTGGAGCGCGCTAAGCGCTTGGTGGAAATTGGACGCCACGTGGTAATCTTAATGGACTCGATCACACGCCTCGCGCGCGCCTACAATCTGGTCGTCAACCCTTCGGGACGCACACTCTCCGGCGGTATGGATCCTTCAGCGCTATACCCGCCTAAACGATTTTTCGGAGCGGCGCGCAACATCGAAGAAGGTGGGTCGTTGACTATAATCGCCACCTGTCTGGTAGATACCGGTTCCCGGCTTGACGATGTGGTCTACGAGGAATTCAAAGGCACGGGAAATATGGAGTTACACCTCTCACGCAAATTACAAGAGCGACGCATCTATCCCGCCGTGGATATCGAGCGCTCCTCTACGCGCCGCGAAGACCTTCTGCTGGGTCCGGACATCCTTCAACGCGTTTGGCTGATGCGGCGAATGTACATCCAGATGATCTCCCAACAACCGCAGGGCGCCGGCATGGACAACTCGGTTGCCACCGAAGCTATCATCACCCGTCTCGACCGGGCACGCAACAATCAGGAATTTCTCGAAAACCTAGGCCGGGATGAATAGCGAACAATTGTAAAATATGGCGAAATTCGTTTCGGCTTTCAAAAAACATTCCGTTTCGATCATCAGTTGGGCAGTAACTCTCGCACTGGCAACGGGCATGGTCGCCGGGGCTCTGGCTTGGAGGAACTCCAAAACGACAGTGCAGACGATGGCACCTGAACCAACTATCGCGCCGTTGGAAGAGCCGGCTGAAGTTGTGATGCCAGCCTTGGGGGGTCCCGAAGCGTTCGTCTCCATCCCGCGCGAAATTCAGATCAAGACGAATGTCCCCGCAGACAAACCGCGCTACGAACTTGCCGAACACCGCGTCAGGCGCGGCGATTCGATCTTCGCCATCGCCGAGTCCTTCAAACTTACGGCCGAAACGGTTTTGTGGGCGAATTACGATGTATTGCAAGACGATCCGCACAGCCTCAAGCCGGGGCAGGTTTTGCAAATTCCACCTACAGACGGAATCTTCTATCAAGTTAAAGAAAATGATACCCTCGATTCGATTGCCGATGAATTCGATGCAAACGTGGAAGATATCCTTAACTTCCCCGGCAACGATATTGACCTGACCGACCCGAAAATCATCTCTGGTTCGTGGGTGATGATACCGGGCGGTGAGCGCGAGTTCGTCCAATGGTTGGTGCCGACCGTGGCGACTGGAGCGTCTGGAACATCCTCCACGACGCAAAGCGCATGTCCTCCCGGCGCGGTGGGTAGCGGCGCTTTTATCTGGCCCGCAGACAACCGCTACTTATCCGGCAACGATTACTGGAGCGGCCATCTCGGAATTGACATTGCCGCAGGCGAGGGCTCGCCGGTGTACGCCGCGGATAGCGGCGTGGTAACCATGGCGCAGGGCGGATACAACTATGGCTATGGTAATGTCATGCAAATTGATCACGGTAACGGATACTCAACAGTGTACGCGCACTTGAGCGTTATTGGCGTAGGGCAGTGTGCCAGCGTGAGTGTTGGCCAGTGGATCGGCTCATCGGGCAACACAGGCAATTCGCAGGGAGCACACTTGCATTTTGAAGTACGTCAGGGCGGCGGATTCATCAGTCCATGGTTTGTTCTCCCTTAGAGAGCTGCGATGAACCAACCTTCACTTAGCGACCTTCTTTCATCATTACCCATCGGGGAGGTCAGATATTTTGACTCGATCGGTTCCACAAACGATGAGGCTCTGAAGTGGGCACGCGACGACGCACAGGATTTATCCGTCGTTGTTGCAAACGAACAGACCATGGGGCGCGGCAGGATGGATCGTCCATGGTTTACACCGCCGGGCACCGCTCTTGCCTTTAGTTTGATCCTCCGTCCCACAATGCCTGAAAAGCCGCATCTCTCTCGACTTGTAGGGCTTGCCGCGCTATCCATCACACAGCCACTCCAACTTCTCGGCCTCTCTCCTGAGATCAAGTGGCCCAATGACATCTTATTGAATCAGCGGAAGGTGGCGGGCGTATTGATCGAACTCGTGTGGGCGGGCGAGGATGTGGTTTGTGTTGTGATCGGCATCGGCGTCAATGTGTCGAAGCGTGCCGTTCCCGATACTGACATTCTGCGTTTCCCGGGCACCAGCCTTGAGGATGCGTTGGGAAATATGGTGGATCGCGAGAAAATATTGCGAGATATTCTTTCTACTCTTATCAAGTTGCGCCCGCTACTTGGCACGGATGAACTCATGAACAAATGGGGCGAGGCTCTCGCTTACCGCGGCAGGCAGGTAAGGGTCGAAATGGGCGCAGACCAGACGGTTGTCGGGCGCTTGGACGGAATTCTCTCGGATGGCAGTTTGCGCCTGCGCGGTGATGATGGCAAATCCGTAACAGTACGTTTTGGAGACGTTAGCTTACGTCCGTTCACTGATATACTCAAAAACAAGGCGACCAATGTTTGATAATCTTCGCGAATCCGCATCCTCCCCATCATTTTACGAAGAAGAAACCAATGAGCTTTACCGCGAGCCCGCATCGAGACCCTTTGCCGCACCCTCACGAAGCCGCAAGAGTTCGCGCTTTCTAGGCATGACCGCGCAACAAAGATTTCTGATTTCACTGATGTTGTTATTTACCGTCTGTGCTATCGGAACACTGGCTATGTTGATTTTGGGCAAAATGTCGTTAATTTGAATTTAGAATTCTCTCATACAGAAACCCGAAGTGATGACTCGCTTCGGGTTTCTCTTTTGTAAGAGCGTTCATCGCCAAATCATCAAGAACCCATGAAGAACATCATGCTTATCGTTCTTGTGTTGCTGGTCTCTCTGACCTCATGCGGTACCGCTGAACCAATCCCCGCGACACAAGCGATTGAACCGACATCAACTGTGGATCGACCCATTTCCTCCCCCACTCTCGATCCCAACGAAAGTCCCCCGCGCAACGCACAGAACGAGTTCAAAACAGATTTCACGCGACACAGCGTGCCTTACTCGGATATTCTTTCAGGCGGCCCTCCCAAGGATGGGATCCCGGCTATTGATCAGCCGCAGTTTGTCTCCGTCCAGGAAGCAGATTCGTGGCTCAGATCACCCGAACCTGTTATTCTCATTGAAGTTGGGGAGGATGCCCGCGCTTACCCCATTCAAATCCTGATGTGGCACGAGATAGTCAACGACACAGTTGGAGGCGAACCACTGATCGTGACTTTTTGCCCCCTGTGCAATACTGCCATCGCGTTCAAACGAACGGTTGACGGACAGGTCCTTGACTTTGGAACAACCGGACGCCTTCGTTATAGCAACCTCATCATGTACGACCGCCCGACCGAATCCTGGTGGCAACAAGCCACAGGCGAAGCGATCGTCGGTGAATTGCTCGGCAAACAACTGGAGTTTTACCCCGCCACGATCATCGCCTGGGAGGATTTTGCCGATCAATTCCCGGATGGCCAGGTGCTCTCACAAGATACCGGGTTTTCCCGAAGTTACGGGCGCAATCCTTATTTCGGCTACGACGATATCAACAATTCCCCATTCCTGTATGATGGTCCCCGTACGCCAAACCAACTCCCGCCTATCGCGCGTGTGTTGACCATTGACCTGAATGGCGATGCGGTCGCCTATCCATACGACACACTAAGTGAGTTGGTGGTGATCAACGATGTTGTAGGAGCGATGGAAGTTTCGGTCTTTTGGCAATCTGGCGTTGCCTCCCCGCTCGATACTTCAGATACCGCCACTGGGCGCGATGTAGGCACAGGCGCGGCTTTCTCGCGGCTTGTGAACGGTCAGCTTCTGACTTTTACCTGGGATGGAACGCTCATAAAAGATCAAGGAACGAACAGCACATGGGATATCTTCGGTCGCGCCACCGACGGAGAGTTACAGGGAACACAACTCACGCCGGTGGTCGCGATAAATCATTTTTGGTTCTCGTGGGCGGCCTTCAAACCCGAAACAAGAGTTTACGTTCCGTAATCCCTTTGAGTCGATGGGTTGACTTTTAGGCCACTAAATCAGCTGCGGTTGGGGTTCGACCTTTTCCTCGTCACTCAACTGCGCACCGGCCCGCTTCAAATCCTCGGCTGAGATGCGCGCCACAGACGCCACGTAATCGCCAGCCTGAGGCTTGATGAGATGTACGCCTCGAGTCGCCCGCCCGGCTGTTTTCACGGTCTTGTTCTTGATGCGAATCGTCTGGCCGTTCGCCGTCATGATCGTAAGATCATCATCCTTCTGAACCACGCGGGCTGAGACGATCTTGCCAATTTCCTTCAACGCCTTCTGGTCAATCGTAGCGATACCGAACGTGGCGCGCCCTTTGGGTGTATATTCCTTGAGCGGGGTCTGCTTTCCAAACCCGCCGCTGGTGACCACGAGCAAAGAGCCGTCTTTTTCGACCACATCCATACTGGTAATCGAATCCCCTTTTTTCAATTTGATGGCGGTTACACCCGCGGCTTGTCGTCCCATCGCGCGGATCTTGGTTTCGCTGTAGCGGAGCGCCTGTCCATTCTCGGTGACAAAGATCAAATCGTCCTTGCCGCTGGTGACGCGCGCCCAACCCAACTGGTCGCCGTCCTCCAAACTGACGGCAATCAAGCCGGAAGGTCGGACCGAAGCAAATTCCTCCATCACCACGCGCTTGGTCTTGCCGCGCATCGTTGCCATCACGCAATATCCATGTGCGGAGAAATCCGAGACTGCGATCGCCGCGGTGACGCGTTCGTCGGCGTTCAAGGCGAGCACGTTGACGAGGGGGATACCTTTTGCAGTTCGATCCGCGTCGGGGATTTGATACACCTTTTCACTGTAAACCTTGCCGCGGTCAGAGAAGAACAACATCGTGTCGAGACTGCGCGCAGGGATGAGCGCAACCACTTCATCTTCCTCTTTTGTTTCAAATCCCTTCACGCCTCGTCCGCCGCGGGTTTGCGAACGGAACGCCGAAGCCGCCACGCGTTTAATGTAGCCGCGCTCAGTGAGGCTGATAAGCACCGCTTCATCCTGCACCAGATCGGCATCGGTGAGTTCCTCTTTTGCTTCTGCGGCAATGCGCGTGCGCCGGTCGTCGCCGTATTTATCGGCGAGTTCGTTCAAATCGGATTGGATGAGCGCGAGAATCTTCTTAGGGTGGGCAAGCAGATCTTCGAGATACGCGATTTGTTGCGCAACCTGCTTGTGCTCTTCTTCGATCTTCAATCGCTCGAGGGCGGCAAGGCGGCGCAACTGCATATCGAGGATCGCCTGCGCTTGCAGATCGCTCAATTTGAAGCGCTTGATCAAGTTGGTCTTGGCAACGTCGGCATCTTCCGATTCGCGGATGGTCTTGATGACTTTATCCAGATTTGCAAGGGCAATCAAATAACCGTCAAGGATGTGTTGCCGGGCGCGGGCTTTGGCGAGTTCAAAGTTCGTGCGGCGGACGATGACCGTCTGACGATGTTCGATGAAGATCTGCAAGGCGCGCTTGAGCGGAAGGGTGCGCGGCTCGCCGTCCACGAGCGCGAGCATCTGCGCGCCGAACGTAGTCTGCAGGGATGTGAATTTGTAAAGCTGGTTGAGGACCTTTTTTGGCTGCGCGCTGCGCTTCAGTTCAATGACGATACTCATCCCGCGCTGGTCAGATTCGTCGCGCAGGTCGGCGATCTGGTCAATCCTATCTTCGCGGACGAGTTCAGCGATGCGCTCGATCAAGGTCGTTTTATTGACCTGATACGGAATCTCTGTGATGATGATCTCATGCTTGCCTCCCTTGCCCTCCTCAATGTGAGCCGTGCCGCGGACGACAATCCGTCCCTTTCCCGTGCCGTATGTGGATTCAATACCCTCGCGACCGACGATGATTCCGCCCGTAGGGAAGTCGGGTCCCTGCACGTGTTTCATCAGCGCTTCGACCGGGATGTCGTCCATCTTGTCGTAATTGTCAATCAGGAAATTGATAGCGTTTGTGAGTTCGCGCAGGTTGTGCGGCGGGATGTTGGTTGCCATGCCAACGGCGATGCCCGATGTTCCGTTGAGGAGCAGGTTCGGCACCCGAGCAGGCAGAACAAGCGGCTCTTCGAGCGAATCGTCGAAGTTTGGACCAAAGTCCACCGTGTCCTTGTCGAGGTCGGCAAGCAGTTCTTCCGCCAGTTTCTGCAGGCGGGCTTCCGTGTAACGCATCGCGGCAGGCGCGTCGCCGTCAATCGAGCCGAAGTTGCCCTGCCCGTCCACGAGCAGGTAACGCATGGAGAAATCCTGCGCCATGCGCGCCATCGTTTCGTAGACTGCCGCGTCGCCATGTGGGTGATATTTACCCAGCACCTCACCCACAATGCGCGCAGATTTTTTGTAGGAAGAGTTCGAGCGGATTCCCAACTCCTGCATTGCATACAAAATGCGACGGTGGACGGGTTTCAGCCCGTCGCGGGCATCGGGGAGGGCACGCGCAACGATCACGCTCATGGCATAATCTAGATACGCCGAGCGCATCTGGGAGTCGATATCTACCTGTTCGATGTTTCCAGATTGGTTGTTGTTCTCTTCTGCCATATTTCTCTCGGTTTACGGGGTTTCGGCATAAAAAAGACACGAAGACGAATGCTGTGACTCCGCGTCTTAACTAATGAAAGGTCTCTGCCTAATTTGTGCCAATTATACCACCGACCAGCCCCACCCCAACCCTCCCCAAATCCAAAGGATTTGGGGAGGGTGCCGAGCAAAGGGAGGCGGGATGAGTAACAAAAAAACCCGCTTCTCAACGGATTTTGACTTGATTCTGTGCCGAAGGAGGGATTTGAACCCTCAAGAGATTGCTCTCACCACGCCCTGAACGTGGCGCGTCTGCCAGTTCCGCCACTTCGGCTCGATTGCGGGTTGAATTTTATCTCAAAGGTAGGTTTTGTCAACGGAGCGAAACCCGTATATCGCACTGTGGAACAAAATTCTAACTCAAACGTCATATAGTTATCCCTTTGCAGAATTGCAATGCAAATTCATTTCAGTACTGTTAGGGGGTGTAGCGAACAGCGTTCAAAATGGTTATAAACAATGTATAGAGAAAGGAGTGGACCATGTTCGTCGCCGTTGTGATCGTCTGCCTGTTTTTGTTCGCGGCGCTTGCGACCGCGGACCTGCTCGTCTCGAACATCAATGCGGACGAGTTGAGCAACATGGGTGTCGAGAAGAAATCATGAAAGCGGACGCCCACATTCCCTAGCCCGATGCGAGATCAACAACGCATCGGGCATTTTATTTAAGACGAAAATCGGCGCCTGCCACTGAAAGCACAAGGTATAATCGTGGAAATTCAGTTGAGATTGGCATGGACTTCGAACCTCTGCACACAAAGATTGACAAGACGATCCAGGTTAACGCGGGGGTGATCGTGCTGGAAAACCCCAGTGGCTACCCGCGCAACGATTCGAATTTGTATTTGATCGGGTCAGATCGGAATGTCATCTGGAAGGCGGAAAAGCCCGATGCCAGCACGTATTTCTCACGGGTCAAACTCAACGATGATGGCGAGACGTTTTCGGCATACACCGTTCATGGTCACGCTTGTGAATTGGAGTTGAAAACAGGGAAACTCGTGAGTTTTACGAGTATTCAATGACGAGAAATGTGGCAAATGAAACGAGAACTTCGCCCGTGCATATACATTATGACTAACCAATACAATAAAGTTCTCTATACAGGTGTCACAAGTGATGTACTCAAAAGAGTGAGTGAACACAAGGCAAAAGTAGTTAGCGGTTTCACCAGCCGATATAATGTGACCAAACTCGTTTACTATGAAGAATTTGTTACGATGCCCGAAGCCATCGCGCGCGAAAAGCAGATCAAAGGTGGTTCAAGGCAAAAGAAGATTGATTTGATAAACAGTATGAATCCTTAATGGAAAGACTTGTACGAGGAGTTCTTTGCCTGAGATCATCGCTGTTCTTCGATACCAAAACCCGTCATTGCGAGGAGCGAACGGAAGTGAGCGACGAAGCAATCTCCAAGACGGCGTGGAGAGGCTAATGGTGTTGGAGATTGCTTCGTCGTACCTTCGGCACTCCTCGCAATGACGGAGACATCGACAATTTAGTAAAGGAGAAATCATGGGAATCCCAATTGGTCAATGGTTGGGTAGCGATTCGGTTGACAAGTTTCATGAAACAATCAAAGAGTTTTTTAATGAAGCAAGCACAAAACAGACTAAACACTTAATAATATTAACTTGGGCAATTGTATTGTTGACAATCCTAATGTTCATCGGTTTAGTAGTTCAAATCTACATCGCTATAACGATACAATAGATAACAAAATTCTCAATTCAGGAGACTTATTTTGAAAATCATCGCATGTATCAAACAGGTCCCAGACTCGGAGGCGAAGGTGAAAGCCGAAAATGGGCACATCAACACAGGCGACGCGACGCTGGTTATCAACCCGTTTGACGAGTACGCTGTCGAGGGTGCGTTGCAACAGAGGGAAGCCGTCAGCGGCTCAAAGGTCACCGCGCTGTGCATCGGACCTGAGTCCGCGAAGGAGGCGCTCAAACACGCGCTCGCCATGGGCGCGGACGATGCGATACTTGTTTCTGACCCCGCGCTCAACGAACTGGATACGCTCGGCGCGGCGCGTATCCTTTCCGCGGCGATTCAAAAGATCGGCGGCGTGGATATGGTCGTCTTCGGGCGGCAAACTCTCGACAGCGGCTCCGGACTCACCGCCGCACAGACCGCGCGCGTCCTGGGCTGGTCCATGCTGGGGTTGGCAGGGCAGATCAAAGTCGACGGAGGAAGCGTTACGGTGGAGCGAGTCATCGAAGAGGGCCGGCAATCGGTCAATGCAAAATTGCCGGCGGTCATCAGCGTCGTACAGAGCATCGGCGAGCCGCGCTATCCGTCGTTCATGGGCATTCGCAAGGCGTCGAAAGCTGAAATCCCCGTGTGGTCGTTGAGCGATTTGGGAATCTCCGCGCCGGATGCACTCATCAAACGCAGTGAGTTGATGAGCCCGCCTGCGCGCGATACGTCCGTCGAAATCATTGCGGGCGAAAGCCCCGCCGAGATCGCCGACAAACTTGCCGATAAACTCATTGCGGAGAAAGTGTTATGAAAACGTTTGTGTACGTTGACCATTTCAAAGGCGAAGTGCAAGCCACATCGTGGGAGGCGTTGGGGCTTGCGAAAAGTTTCGGTGCGGCGAGCGCGATCATATTCGGCTCGGATGTTGATACGGTTGTGAATGAGGCATTCGAGTATGGCGCGGATGAAGTTCTGGTGGCAGACGACCCCGCTCTGTTGGATTTTCGCGTCGAGGCATTTGCCGCCACCCTGTGTGCGCTCGTTTCATCCCTCAACCCTAATCTGATTCTGTTCCCTTCAACGACTCGTACCCGCGAACTTGCCGCCATGTCTGCCGTGGATCTGAATTGCGGCGTGGTCACCGACGCGACAACCGTCGAAGTGAAGGGTGATTCCATTGTAGCCACGCGACCAATCTATGAGGGCAAGTTATTCGAAAAAGTGACGTGCACGAGCAAACTACAGTTCATCACAATTCGCGGACGCGCATATCCAAAACCTGAGAAGCAGGCAGGCAAATCAGGGACGATTACAAAGGTTGAAGCAAAGACCGAAGCGATGACGACCGTTGAAGGTTATAGCGTTGCCGAGGTCGGTGTGAGTCTCAACGATGCAGGAGTGATCGTTGCCGGCGGGCGCGGCGTATCGAACAATCCGTCCCTGCAACCGCCGGATGGACTGGACGACAAACAAGCCGAAATTTGGCGCGCACGACAGGGGTTCACGCTCGTCGGTACTCTGGCTTCCGTGCTGGGCGGCGCGGTCGGCGCCTCGCGCGCAGCAGTGGACGCGGGCTACATCCCCTATTCGAGTCAAGTCGGGCAGACCGGCAAGGTCGTCGCGCCCGATCTCTACATCGCTTGCGGCATCTCCGGCGCGATCCAGCATCTGGCAGGCATCCGCTCGGCAAAGCTGGTCGTTGCCATCAACAAAGACCCCGACGCCCCGATCTTCAAGGTTTCCCGCTATGGCGTGGTGGGCGATCTGTTCGATATCGTTCCCGCGTTGACACAGGCGTTCAAGAAGAAATTGGGTAAATGAGCATTTGTAGGGCGGATTTTCTCCGCCTCTACTGCTTCTCGGTTTTGCTCTCCCATAAATGTACCATCGAGACACCGTAACGTTTTTCTCGCCGGGGTGTCATGCGAGTCATGGAACGAAGGCATATTCGTCTGTCTGAATGTGCACGCTACCAAAGCCGATTCCCCCACCGAAGTAATCTACGCATTCGAGCGAAAACGTGAGACAATGTTGGCATCGTCTGTCGAAATCAAGCAAACCTTGATTCGTTCCCAACGAAGGAGAGTAGTATGAAAAGCCTCAATCGGAAATCAACCCTAGCCGGGATCACGATGCTTGCCGTAATGCTGGCATGTAATGTTCCCAGCAGTGCGACGGAAGTCCCTGCAACGCCACCGCCGACCGAATTGGTGACGGTCGTTGACACCCTGACCCCTCCTCCAAGCGAAATTCCCATTCAGCATCAGGTTTTCCCGGTCGACCTGCCGGCAAGTCGGAGCGGACATGCGGGCGATAACGATTCATCCAAGACCGCAAACCAGAACAAATCCAACGGCGGAGACCGCTTCACCTTCGAGCAGTTCGAGCGTCCCTTCAATGCCAATACGATGGATATTTATTACCCCAACCTCGATATCATCGATACGTTTGTTTATCAGGATGATACGTGGTTGTACGGTACCATTCAGGTTGTGGATCGTTCCGCGGCGAGCATTTCCCCGTATCGCTTTGCCATGCAATTGGATACCGAAGCTGACGGCAAAGGTGAATTTCTTGTTCTAGCATCCAACCCTGCCTCTACAGATTGGAGCGTAGACGGTGTGCAAGTCTTCCACGATGCAAACAGCGATGTCGGAAACCTGAGCGCCATGTTCACGGATGAAAACGCAACAGATGGCAATGGCTTCGAGACATTGCTATTCGACAGCGGCAAGGGTGATGATCCTGATGTTGCGTGGGCGCGAGTCTCGCCTCAAGACCCCAACATCGTCGAACTTGCGATCAAGCGTTCTGTGTTGAATAATACATTGATCTACATGGTCAACATGTGGGCCGGACATGGCACACTAGACCCAGCCATGTTCGACTACAACGATCATTTCACTCACGATCAGGCTGGCGCGGCAGACCCTGCCTACCCAATTTTCTACCCGATCAAGTCAGTCTATGAAATTGACAATTCCTGCAGAATGGCGGTGGGATTTCAGCCGACAGGGAATGAAGCCGGGCTGTGCCCGCTCGTGGTGCCTGTTGCGCCGGGTAACCCCGGTTGTCAGCTCAATGACGCCGTCTGTGCTCAAATGGGTCCTGGTTACTACTTTTGGGCACCAACCTGCGAATGCCGTTACCTAGGCTGATACAGATCCATGAGTCAAGCCTGACCATACGTAATTCAATTAAACCGCCTGGTTGGTACAGCCTTCAGCTACGTTTTTTAATGTCGTCAAGATCATCAATAACGATAAACAAGACGGAGGATGGTCATCCTCCGTCTTGTGTTTTTTTTGCAAGGTTTGGGTCAAACAAATGTAGAAGCAGGCATCTCTACCCGATACGCCGGCGGGAGAAGGCTCTCGAATTTTTTCAACGCGATCCGCAATTGCATGCGAGCCCGCGCCAGGCGGCTCTTGACCGTTCCCACCGGAACTCGCGCAACGCGCGCCGCTTCTTCGTACGACATCCCTTCGATGTCAACCAAGATGACCATCAGCCGATAATCGGGAATCAAACCACGGATACAAATTTGCATCAGGCGCTGCAATTCACGCGACTCTGCCAATTCCTGCGGACCGGCCGAGAGATCGGTCATCCACACGGGAGATTCGATCTCCTCTCCATCCTGATTAAACTGCTCCAACGGAACTGAATCGTGCCGGCGCATGCGCCGCAGTTCATCATAACTCGCGTTGACAGCCACGCGCGCCAGCCAGCTTTTGAAGGAACCGCCGCGGAATGAACGAATATTTTGGAATGCCTGAATGAAGGCGTTCTGTACGGCATCTTCCGCACCGCATTCTTCCTGAACGATCCGCAGCGAGATACGGTAGAGCAGATCTTGGTATTTCAATACCAACAGGTTGAACGCATCCGCATCGCCGCGTTTTGCGGTTTCGATCAGCATGGTCTCGCTATCAGCGATGGGTTTCATATCCTTATCATAAATCCCCGCTGTTACAAGCCTGTCGCAAAGATGTCACAGTTTTGTGACACGATTCCCCTCACCTTCATCTTTCCCGACGGGAGAGGAAGATTAGCGCCGCGGCAGGCGCAACGCGAGGACCGTCCCCCGGGGGTCGGTCTGACTTGAACGCACACCCGCGCCGCCACCATGCAGAACAGCGATGCGATTGACAAGCGCCAAGCCCAGCCCACTTCCCTCTGTGCTTCGCGCGTTGGAGCCGCGGTACAACTCCTCGAAAATTTTCGGCAGATCTTCACGCGGAATTCCCGCGCCGGAGTCCGCGACCTCGATCACAATGGATTTCCCGTCTTCGAGCGCGCGTACTTCCACCGAATCACTCGCAGACGTGAACTTGAGCGCGTTCTCGACGAGGTTATACACCGCGAGGACAAGCAGGTCTCGGTCACCCGTAACCGCCGGGAATGGCGAAGGGATTTTCGGAATCAACAAACTGATATTCCTGCCTTCGTATGCAGGGATGGCGCGCGCGGCTTCCACGACATCGTCGAGAAGGTCAGGCACGCTCACCGAGAAACGTTCGATGGGACGCTCGTCAAGGTCGGCTAATTTTCGCAAATCGGTCAGCAGACGCGTCAGCCGTTCTACTGCTTTGCCGGCATTTTGGCCCGCCTGCCAACGCTCATCCGCCGCCTGTGCCTCCTGCAAATTGACCAACGCGGCACGTAACCCTGTGAGCGGATTCTTGATCTCGTGGTCGAGCCGCCTCAAGAACTGTCGCCGCTTTTGCTCGGACGCTTGCACGTAATCGGCATATAAGGTCTGCGCTTCTGAAGCGTGCCGGCGATCCCAGCGACGGAGAAGTAAAACGATGGAGGTAATGACAAATCCCAGAATGAAGGCGACGATTCCGGTATTGCGGACAGTCACGCCGAAGACAACGCCGAAGATGCCGAGATCAATGGTTGAGATTATGGGGGAAACCGTCGGCAGGAACACTTGCACGAGGACAAACAACGCCAAGCCCACCAGTATCGGCAGGAACAACCACAGATACTCACGCTTCCATTTTCTGAAGTTCAAACTTCACCCCTCTCCATGGACAGCGGCAATGAAGCGATAGCCTTCGCCGGGAAGAGTTTCGATAAATCGCGGTTCCGCCGGGTCATCGTCGAGCGCGCGGCGGAGTTCTGCCATCCGCGTGTCTACTGTGCGCGTGCCAGCAGGATAGTCCCAACCCCAGACGGTCTCCAACAGGCGTTCGCGTGAGATCGCTTCGTCAGGATGCGTCATCAGATATTCCAGCACCGAGAATGCCTTGGGGGTCAATTCAAGCGTTTTGCCAGAAAGCGATGCGCGGCGGGCGCGGCGATCAAGCGACAGATCCTGCGCTGTAAGAAGCCACGCCATTGAAAGCGACCGTTCGCCGGGACGCGCACGCCGAAGCACAGCGCGGATGCGCGCCAATAGCTCGTGCGGGTCGAACGGTTTGTTGAGGTAATCATCTGCGCCTTCTTCGAGGGCGAGCGCGCGTTCGGAGGCTTCGCCGACTTTGGTGAGGAGAATTGTGGGAGTCCAAATGTTTAGTTTTCGCAAACGACGCAGGGTCTCGCGCCCATCCATGCGCGGCATCAGCACGTCGAGGATGATCAACTCGGGGTGATGTGCCTGTGCCTTGTCCAGCGCGGTCATGCCGTCAGAAACGACCAGCACATGAAAGCCAGCGCGTTCGAGGAACGGCGCGAGGCTATCCGCGATGGTGGGGTCGTCGTCTGCGAGGAGAATGGTTGATCTATCTAAGGACATGGACTCTCCCTCACCAAACCTGCTCCCGGAGTGGTAAGGAAGCTTCGGCTAGAGAAAAGCCCGGTCGAATGGACCAGGCTTCTCGTCGGGAAAGAGGCGAAGCATCCTATGGTGTGAACGCAAAAGTGTTGATGATCTGATTAAAAACCGCAGACTCTGCGACTTTGTCAAAAATCGGTGGAGGCGTGGGCAATGTGCCGGGATTCACCGACCGCAGGACGAAGGCAAAGTTAATGCACGCGTTGTTTTTCACTGTCGAAAAACTCAACCAATCATAGAAATTGCCTGCCGCGCCCTCGGAGCCTTCCTCTTTGAGGAATTGCACGCCATTGATGGTCACGTTGCTTGACGACGTAGCGCCACCGCTGGCATATTTGCACGTAGCAGCCCCTTCCGTGATCGTAACCGCGAGATATTTTTCGCGCAGGTTCGTGCCCGCCGCGAATTGGAAATCTGCCCGCCCGGAATTATCTGCCATGCTGGCTGAGGCATCCGGTGGAATTCGGACGCCAAACTTATATTTGGAGTTTTGAAGCAAATTCCAACTGCTGAGCGGATCCGGAGTTAGGGTGACCGTGGGCGTGGCTGTCGGAGCAGAGGTGGTGTTAGTCGGCGAGACCGTGCCTGACACTGGCGTAGGTGGTGAGCCACTCGGACGGAAGATGTGCGGACCAACCCACAGCGCGCGGTCGCCGGTTGCCGGGCCCACTGCCAGCGCGGTGAGGATGAATTTCACATCCTTGCCGGCAAGCGGCGTGAGGTCAATATCTACTGGGAAGGATTGCCCTTCGTATCGTTCGAGGAACGGACCCCAGAATGTTGCAATCGGGTCGGAACCAGCAACATAGTCGAAGCGAAAGGCAACGTAGCACAACGTCGAACCGCCCTCGCAAGAGATCAACGAGCGGAAGCGGTCGCCGGTTTGCACCCGAAACGCCGGATAGAATCCCTGAACATATCCGCTGGAAACGTTCTGCGGAAATGTAAGGATCGTCTGTCGCGGGTCTATCGTTCCATTCTCGAGTTTACCGTTGTTCAATTTCAACACGAAGCCGCGCGCGTCGCCATCCGCGCCGGGGCACGGCAGTTGACCCGCGCCGCTGAACCACGTGGCTGTGCATACTGCCGCGGCAAAATCTAATACGGATCCCGGCACGGGAGTCACCGTCGGTCCGCCAGTGGTTGAGGTTGGAGTTGGTGTTTTACTCGGTCCACCGGGCGTTACCGTGGGGCCGGAAACTCTGATGTCCACCCACCACGGTTTATTGGCTTGCGATCCGATGCCGAACAGCGCTCCGCTGGCATTCTTGAACATCCAGTTGCCGCGATAGGAGCCCGCGGCAGACGGGGCAGTCATGTTGACCGAAATATCAATCGTCTGTCCCACTTCCACATTGCGCGGGAAGGCGGCAGAGGCAGGCGCGCTCATTTGCTCGCCGCTGAAGAACACCAGTTGATACGAGGTCGTCCACCGGCATGAGCCGACGTTCTTCAAGCGCCATGTTTTTGTGAACGTTGCGCCGGGTGCAAACATTGTCCCATCCGGAACGGTCACATCGGCGATGAATTGCACACGATCACAAGTGGAAGGCGGCACGGTTACAGTGACGGGTCCCGGCGTTCGCGTGGGCGTGGATGTCGGCGGAGTGCCTGTCACAGTAGGCGGAGGTGCGCCTCCCCTCCGGACGACGACCGGGTTGCCCCATAGGGCGCGGTCTCCTACAGGTGAACCGTAGGCGGAAATGTACAAAATGAATCGAACTTCCTGCCCTGCAAGCGGAGTCAGGTCAATGTTGGCGTCGTACGTCAAACCTTCGTAACGTTCACGGAACGTCCAGAACGTGCGGATGGTGTTGCCCACTTCGTAATCGAGGCGATATGCCACGTAACAACTAGTAGATCCAAATTCGCACCCGACTCGAGTTTGGAATCGGTCGCCGCTCTCGACGCGGAACGGCGGGAAGCGCCCTTGAATGAATCCGTTGGTGATGTTTTGCGGAACGAAGAGCAACCCCGGTTGCGAGAGTTCCACGCCGCTTTCAAATTTGGGTCTTTCCACTCGAAGAGAAAAACCTTTCGAATCGCCATTGGTGCCCGGGAATGACAGCCCGCCTGCGCCGCTCGACCACGTCGCTTCGCCGGCTTTCGCCGTAAAGTCGAACACAACGTTCGTGGTCGGCGAGCCAACCACGTTGATCTCAACCCACCAACTCTTGTTCGCATTCACACCGATGCCGAATAGAGTCCCCTGCTCGCTCTTGAATTTCCAATAACCGATGTAATGACCCGGCGCGTTCGGCGCGGTCATGTCCACGCTCACATCCACTGTCTGACCGGGCGCGATGCCGCCGGGCACCGACACCGCCGCAGTGTTGCCCATTTGCGTACCTGAGTCGAAGACCATGCTCACGTTATTCCATGCGCACGAACCGATGTTCCTGAGCCGCCATGTCTTCTTGAAGGTCGCGTTGGGCTGAAAGTTCGTCCCGTCGGGAACGGTCACATCGGCGACGAACTGCGCGTGATAACATGCCGCGGCGGAGGCGCTCGAAGGCGTAGCCGCGGCGGGCACCAGCGACAACACGAACGCGACCAGCGTCATGAGCGATAATGCAGTGGATCGAGATTTCATGGCTTCTCCTGTTCTACTACCAATAAACTACGACGATGAAATCGCCGGAAAGTTCCTACATGACTATGCGCCTCAAGTATAACTTTTCTTCATGGTTTGTTCAATACACTTTATGACCCATTTCCGTTCTATAATATTGGGCATGGCGCGGCGTATTCTTCACCTCGACCTCGACGCCTTTTATTGCGCCGTGGAGGAAAATCGCAACCTCGACCTGCGCGGCAAGGCATTTGCTGTGGGCGGCAAGCCCGACGAGCGCGGTGTGGTGGCATCGTGCTCGTATGCCGCGCGGCGCATGGGCGTGAGAAGCGCCATGCCCATGGGGCAGGCGCTCCGGCTCTGCCCGGGGTTGATCATTGTCTCGGGGCATCATCGCGTGTACGGTGAAGTATCACGGCAGGTGATGCAACGATTGCACGACCTCACGGCGCTCGTGGAGCAAGTCTCTATTGACGAGGCATTCCTCGATATTTCGGATATTCGAGATGACGCTGAGCGCGTCGCACACGGACTACAAACGCGCATCCGCGACGAGTTGCATCTGCCCTGCTCCATCGGAATCGCGTCGAACAAGCTTGTCGCAAAGATCGCCACCGAAGTTGGGAAAGCGCTGGCGCTGAAACGGATCAAAGCGCAGGGGTTGGCTGAGCCTCCCAACGCGGTGACGGTCGTCCCGTTCGGCGAAGAGGCGGCGTTCTTGAGTCAGTTACCTGCGGACATGCTGTGGGGAGTCGGTCCCAAGACGTCGAAAAGATTGACAGAGTTGGGAATCCACACGATTGGAGACATCGCCAAATGGCCCGAGAGTGAACTACTACGGCTGTTCGGCGAAAATGGACGCGACCTTGCGCGCCACGCCAAGGGAATTGACAACCGCCCAGTGGAAACCGAGCGCGAAGCAAAATCCATAAGCCAGGAGGTAACGTTTTCACGCGACGTGCGCGATGAAAAAGTCTTGCAAAAGACGATCCGCGAGCAATCCGCGCGTGTGGCAACGCAGCTGCGAAAAAACGAACTGGCTGGCTCGACGATCAAGTTGAAAATCCGTTGGCCCGACTTCACCACGCTGACGCGGCAGAAGACGTTGAATCATCGAACCGATCAGGAGGATGAGATCGCACACGCCGCGCTGGAATTGATGAAGAATGTGCGCAAACCAAATCAGGCGGTGCGGTTGATCGGCGTGGGCGTCAGCGGGCTTGGGCAACCGATCCGTCAGTTGGGATTATGGGATGTGGACAACGATAAATCCCGTAAATTGCAAGAAGCGCTGGATGGATTGAGAGACAAATATGGGTACGATGTAATTCACAAAGGAGAGACCGAATGAAAAAACTCGATCTAAAGAGGGAATTGAAACATTTATACGCACCTTCCACAAAAAAGCCCGAAATCTTGAAAGTGCCGAAGATGCAATTCGCGATGATCGACGGCAGGATCGAAAAAGGAAAAGAGCCGGGGAACTCGCCCGCGTTTGCAGAGGCGACCCAAGCCTTATACAGCATCTCATACACGTTGAAATTCATGGCCAAGAAGCGCAAATCCAATCCGATTGATTATCCCGTCATGGCATTGCAAGGCTTGTGGGGATTGCAGAATGTTTCGCTGGATATTGCAAAGAAGGATAACTGGTCGTACACCCTGATGATCATGCAACCAGATGTCATAACCAAAGATATTTTCGCCGAGGGCATGGAACAGGTCCGCAAGAAGAAAGGCGATTCTTCAGCCTTGTCGCAGGTGCGGCTGGCTGATTTTGAAGAGGGTCTGTGCGTGCAAATCATGCACATCGGACCTTACGCCACCGAGCCCGCTACCATCGAAGTGATGCGGGCGTTTGCCGCTGAGAATGGTTACCGAGACCACGTGGGACCGAATGGCAGGCATCATGAGATCTATCTTGGCGATCCGCGAAAAGCCGCGCCTGAAAAACTCAAAACCGTGCTGCGGCATCCCATTGAAAAGGTGACGTAACGATGGGAGTTGTATCCAAGTCCATCTCGTTGAGCACAAAAGGGAACGCTGACGTTCACGACATCACAGATCAGGTTGCGGGCGCCGTTTCACAAAGCGGATTGAATCGCGGAACTGTGACCGTCTTCTGTCCATCATCCACGTCCGCGCTTACAACCATCGAATATGAAAGCGGTGCGGTCAGCGACCTGAAAAGACTGTTTGACGAGATCGTTCCACAGAATCGCGAGTACGCGCACAACGCCCGCTGGCACGACGGCAACGGACACAGCCACGTCCGCGCCGCACTGCTGGGTCCTTCGCTGACGGTTCCATTTGCGGATGGGCAACTGACTCTAGGCACATGGCAACAGGTCATCTACGTGGACTTCGATAACAAACCAAGAAACAGAGAATTGATCCTGCAAATCATGGGAGAGTGATTTGGTCTGCTACTATCACCCCGATAAACCCGCCGTTGGCTTGTGCAAGTATTGCCAGCGCGGGCTGTGCTCCGATTGCGCCGCGCACGCGGGAGATTCGCTTGCGTGCAGGAACCTGCACGAAGACCAAGTCCGCGCGATGGAGGCGTTGATGCAGAGGAACCTCGTGCAATCCAAACGGGTCGCCTCGGACTACATTCGCAACACGATCTTCTATGGAATCGTCGGGGTTCTTTTCGCCACTTTCGGCGTTTCGCAACTCCAGTGGCTGGGATTGCAGGCAATTGTTTATCTGATAATTGGGCTCGCATTGCTCTGGGCGGCGGGTGCGAATTATTTGGAGAGCAGGAAGTACAAATAAGTTCGGTGATTGAGCAGCCGCTGTTGGTCGAGTAGTTGCGAAGCAACGTATCGAGACCAAGCAGCTTATCGAAACCACAATTTACCAGAATCCGTTTGCTTGCATGGTGGTTTCGATACGGTCTCGACTATCGCCTCGACCTACTCAACCACCGAAGCATCTCTGCAACCTCTCACCCCCTCCTGCGTATGTCTATCTAGAAATCATTGAAAGGAGTGCAACATGAATACCAACTACAGGGCATTGACGCGCAGTACGTCCAACCGCATGATCGCGGGCGTGTGTGCCGGCTTGGGTGAATACCTCGGCATTGACCCGACCATCGTCCGCTTGCTGACCGTGCTGGCATTCTTCACCGGCTTCGGCGGGATCATGCTGGTCTACCTGATGATGGCGCTGGTTGTCCCTGAGCAGACAACCGCACAACAGCAATAACCAAAAAGACCAAGTCAAGAAACTTGGTCTTTTGTTACTTCCGATTACCTCGCCAGCGAAATAAACACATCCTCCAGCGTCGGCTCACCGACAATAACATCTTTCACGTTCACCTTCTTCCCCTTCAACGCCTTCAACAAATCATCTTTCTTCTTTCCCTTTTCTGTGATCGTCCGCAAGTGATCTCCCGCCAATCCCACGCGTAATACGCCTTCCACTTCAGGCAGTTTCTCCAAGCCATCCTGCAACGGCTCGGCAAAGACCTCCCACACATCGCCGGGGACGAAGTCCTTCTTCAAATTCGAAGGCGTATCCATGGCGAGCAGTTTGCCATCGCGCATGATGCCGACGCGTTCGCAGTATTCGGCTTCGTCCATGTAGTGCGTTGTGACGAGGATCGTCACGCGGTTATCCGCGAGTTCGTAGATCAGATCCCAGAAGGCGCGGCGGGCAGTGGGGTCAACCCCTGAGGTTGGCTCATCGAGGAAGAGCAGTTTCGGTTCATGTACCAACGCGATGCCCAACGCCAATCGCTGACGCCAACCTGCCGAGAGCGAACGCGTCAGCGTGGATTCGTGTCCGTTGAGGCCCACCAGTTCCACTGTCCGCGCGATGCGGGCTTTGTCAGCAATCCCATACACGCCGCCGTAGAACGTGAGATTTTCCTGCACGGTCAGGTCATCATAGATCGCGAATTTCTGTGACATGTACCCCGCGCGCTTTCGCACCTCTTCGCTTTGCCTGAACGCGTCGAATCCCAACACCATCGCCTCACCCTCGCTCGGTTCGAGTAGACCCAGTAACATGCGGATCGTGGTGGTCTTGCCCGAACCGTTCGGACCGAGATAACCCACCACCTCGCCCTCGTTCACTTCGAAGTTGACATGGTCCACCGCGACGAAATCACCGAAGCGGCGCGTGAGATTCTCGACGTAGATGACCGGCAAAGCCATAAACGCTTATCCCTTTTCCAACTGCGACTTGAGGCGCGCGAGATTTTCTTCCATCAAAGATTTGACGCGGCCCGCCATCACAGGTTCCGCGAGTTTGAAGAAACCTGCAGGGTTGCCCTGCGCGTTGAGACTGATCTTCGTGCCCGTGCCGACCGTCTTGAGCGTGACCGTGATGTTGACCTGCATCGGTCCCGCGTTGACTTGAAAACCACATTTGGTATCTGGCTCGTAGGCGGTCACTTGCATCTCGCCCTCGATGCGCCGCCCCATCATTTCACCGACACTTTTGAATTTCGTTCCAACGCCCACCGCGCCGGGCGTGATCTGTTGCAGGCTCACGACGGCTGAGTTCCACTTCGACATGTTCCTCGGATCCCCGACAAAAGCAAACACATCGTTGATTGGTCGGTCAACCAGCGTTCCAAGGTCAAGGTTAATCATGATCTTTTCCTTTCTTTTATTTTCCGTTGGTCGAGTAGGACGAAGTCCATATCGAGACCAACGAGTAACAAGTTCTCTTCTGCTTCCTGGTGGTTTCGATGCGGGCTTGGTTTCGATACACGCCTTCGGCGCTACTCAACCAACAGCCCTACTCAACCACCGAGTTATCGGAAAACGCGATAAACACATCTTCGAGGGCAGGGTTGACCACGCGCAGTTCTTCGATTTCACCGCCTGCGCTTCGTATCTCCGACGGGAGCCTGCGTAGCACAGCCTGAGCCGTTCCCTCCCCCACGCGGAGATGCAGACGGTCGCCAAACGCCTGCACGTCTTCCACATCGTCGTCAACATGCGCGGTATGGCGAAGAACGTGCAGCGGCTTGCCCCGCAACTCCAAGACGCGCCCGTTCAGCCGTGCGCGCAAATTGGACGGCGTATCTTCGGCGATGATCTTCCCGTTCTTCATGAAACCCACGCGGTTGCAGCGCGAGGCTTCGTCCATGTAGGGGGTCGAGATCAAGACTGCGACATTCCCATTTCCCCTATCCCCCGCCCCGCTTGTAGAGGGGGACACAAGTTTGATTACCAACTGCCAGAAATCCTGCCGAGTGACGGGGTCAACGCCGGTGGTGGGTTCATCGAGCAATAAGACCTTCGGTCTTGTCACCAGCGCGGAGGCGAGTCCCAGTTTTTGCTTCATACCACCTGAGAGTTGACCGGCACGGCGGTCTTTGAATTTTTCAAGCCCGACGAATTCGAGGATCTCCAACGAACGCGGCAGCCATTCGTCGGGTTTGAGCCCGCGCACTTCCGCAAAGAAGCGGATGTTCTCAAGCACGCTCAGGTCTTCATACATCGAAAAACGCTGCGACAGATAACCGAATTGTGTGCGCGCCTGTTCTGTCCGTTTTTCGATATCGTTGCCGCAAATATTCACTTCGCCCGAATCCATTTTGAGCGCGCCGACGAGCAGGCGCATGGTCGTGGTCTTTCCCGCTCCGTCCGCACCGACGAGTCCGTAGATCTCGCCGGCGTTGATCTGCAACGAGACGCCGTCCACCGCGAGCGTATCGCCGAAGGATTTATGCAAGTTCGTTGCGCTTACGAGTACTTCCATGTTATTTGAAGACGACATCCGCCGGCATACCGATCTTCAATTTGCCTTCACTGTCGGTCACCTTCAACTTGATGGCATACACCGTTGAACTACGCCCTTCCACAGTCTGCACATTGCGCGGGGTAAATTCCGCCTGATCGGCGATATGGATCACCACCGCGTCGAAGGATTCACCGGGGAAGGAATCAGCAGTTATTGTAGCGGACTGTCCAAGTGAGATGTTGCCATATTGATCTTCAGGAACATAGACAGTGATGGTCAACTCATCGAGGTTCGCCATCGCAAACGCCACCGCGCCCGGCTGGACGAATTCGCCCGGTTCAACATTGCGCGTCAGAACTATCCCGTCCATGGGAGCATACACTGTGATCTTTTCGAGTTGTGTTTCGATTGTGTTCAACCTTGCTTGCGCAGAGGCAACATTGGTCTTTGCCTGTTCAAGCGCGGCTGTCGCCTGCTCAACAGCCTTTGCGGCGGCTTGCACTTGCAACGACTCAGCACCCGTTTGCAAAGCACGAAGGTTATCCACGGCGAGATCATAGGCTTCCTGTGCGATGACCACATCTGCGCGGGACTCAAGAACGTCTGCTGCGCCTTCCGTTGTGAGTGCGTCGTCGTAATCCTTTTGCGCGTCTTGCAAGTCTATTTCGGCTTCGTCGAGCATGATCTGCGCGGCGTCGCGCAAGTCCTGACCATCCGATGCGCCGCTGGTACCATCGAATACATCCTGCGCGTTTTGGAACGCAAGTCGCACTTGCACTAGGTTCGCTTCGATCTCAAGAAATTGAGCACTGCCTGCTCGGTCGCTGATATCTGCAAGTCTTTCTACAACCTCCTCGAGCGCGAGGCTCTTCGCATCAACTTCGGACTGGGCAGCCTTGATACGCTCTCTTTTTGAGAAGTACCAAATCGGCTGATCGAACTCGGCGGGTTTCGATTGATCCCATATCGCGATGCGAGTTTGTGATTCCTGCGCAAGCGAGTTGGAGAGGGTCAGGTCATATTGCAGTTGAGCAGATTCCAACGCGACCTCAGCCGTTCGAACCGCGGCACTCGCCGAATCCAGCGCGGACTGGGCAGACTGTTTCTCCGATTGAAGCAGGCTGTCGTCAAGGCGAAGAAGCGGATCGCCCGATTGCACGGATTGCCCCTCTTCGGCAAGCACCTCCACAACTTTGCCTGCCAATTCAGGCGCGACGTTGACGGTCACCGATTCAATCGTGCCCGAGGCGTTGAGTTGTCCCGAATCAGTCGTGTTGCGTGATTGGTATGCATAATAGCCAATGATGCTGAGGATAATCAGAACAACCAGAATACGAATGGGGAGAGGGGGAAAGTTGCGTTCCATGTTGAACTCCTTAATCCAGGCGTTTTCTAAAGCGAAGCGATGCGAGGGTCATAATGACGATACCAAACACCGCCAGCGAGATGATTTCAGTTTGAAGCGCGGATACGCCCACGCCTTTGAGCAATAACGAACGATTGATGATGAGATAATAACGAAGCGGGACCGCGTAAGAAATGATCTGCAAAATACGCGGCATGGCTTCGAGCGGGAAAAGAAAACCAGAAATGAATACTCCAGGCAGAATTGTAACGAACACGGTGAGGAGCGCCTCTTGTTGCGTATTGGCAATCGTGGAAGCGAACAAGCCGATGCCCAAACTTGAGAGCAGCAACAAACCCGCCGCGCCGACAACGAGCAGAAAGTTACTGCGGATGGGAACACCGAACCAATAGTGCCCGATTAGCAACAACTCGGCTAAATTGAAAAACCCGAGAATGACAAAAGGCGTGACTTTTCCAACAATCAATTCCCATGAACGTATGGGTGTGACGATGAGTTGCTCGATGGTGCCGCGTTCGCGTTCGCGCACGACCGCAGTAGCGGTAAGCATCGCCATGATGGCATACAACACCATGCCCATCACACCGGGGATCATGAAGTATGCAGATCGCAGATCAGGGTTGTACCAAACCTGTGTGCGGACTTCGAGGGGCGGCTGGACCGTTGCGGCACGCCCCTGACGGGCGGCTTGTTCGGTGAGTACTTTGATCGAGTGCGACTGCCCGATCAATCGTGCGGTTGAAAGTGCCGTCGCGCCAACAGTGGAATCGGAACCGTCGAGAATCATCGAAACCTGTGCCTTGCCTTCAAGTAACTTCAGCGAATAGTCGGACGGGATGACCAATGCACCGCGCACTTCCCCGCCCTCGATCAGGGTTTGGATTTCTTCGTCGGAATAGACTTCATAGGCGAATCGGAAATAGTCTGCGGCGCGAAAAGCATCGAGCAAGGCGCGCGATTCGGGTGAACGGCTCTGGTCCCAGACGGCGATCGGGACATTGCGAACATCAGTAGTTGCCGCATAACCCAGCAGAAATAGTTGAATAATCGGCATGACAAGAATTAGTGCCAATGTGCGCGGGTCGCGAAAAATTTGGATGAATTCCTTGCGGACGATGGAAAACAATCGGGAGTTCATACGGGCTCCTTCAAAATGCCGTGCAGAAAAATATCCACGTAGGCCTCCTCCGTATTTTTCGGCATCAATTTGCTGACTATGGAATTCGATATCACCATATCAGTAATCAGGTACGAGAGGCAAACGCCAACGAACGACCGCATCAACAAGGCTGGGTTGGTCACGCGCAGGTCCTTTCTCGACTTGACGATCCGCTCGAAGACCGGCAATACCTTCGGCGCCAATTCACGCATCAACAACGAACCGTGCTTCCCTTTGAATTCGACCAACTCGATGAACATAAGATTGATGAACTCCGGATTTCTCCCTAACTCAGAGAGAACGATTCGAACGGCATTTTTGAAAAACTCTTCAATGGTTTCTCCCTCCGCTGCAAGGATGGCAGGAAGCATTTTCTTGTAAGGGTGCTTATCCACAACAATACCCGCGAAGATTTCCTCCTTGCTGGAGAAGTGATTGTAGATTCCACCCAGTGCCAGATCCACCTTGTCTGCGATCTGGCGCATGGAGGTGGCGGCATAGCCTTGCGTGAGGAACAATTCCATCGCCGCATCTTCGATGGCAAGGCGCGTCGCCTCGCCCTTCTTGAGCTTTTCCTTGGTAACCATAAAAATGAACGAGTGTTCATTTTTTATTGTAGCCCAATCGGGGAAACATTGTCAAGGTGGCAAAATCGCCAATGGTAAAATCGTGCGCATGCTCCCCCACTCCAACATGGAAAAGAATGTCCGCCTGAACCTGCAGTTCAATGTGCTCATGAACTTGCTGGACGGCGGCTTCTTCGGTTTCGCTCTAGGCTTCGCTTCCTTCGCGACCATCATCCCTCTCTTCGTTTCGCAATTGACCGATTCCGCCATTCTGATCGGACTGGCTCCTGCGTTTCACTCCATTGGCTGGCAGTTGCCGCAACTCTTCAACGCCGGTCAGATCGCGCGGGCGCGCGAGTATAAACCGATCGTATTGCGGAACACCATCCATGAACGCGCGCCATTTCTCGTCTTGGGAATAACGGCGTTTCTGATTCCGTGGATCGGCATCCCATCGGCACTGATCGTCACCTTCGTCGCCCTTGCCTGGCAGGGCATCGGCGGCGGATTTACCGCTAACCCGTGGACCAGTTTCGTCTCGAAGATCATCCCACCCGAATCGCGTGGGACGTTTTTTGGATTCCAAGGCGGGCTGGTCAATCTTGCCGTGAGCATTGCCGCCATCGGCGCGGGATACTTGCTGGAAACGGTCAAATTCCCGAATAATTTTGGATTCAGTTTTTTGATCGCGAGTCTGATGCTTGTTGCATCGTATATCGCCATCGCGCAGACGCGCGAACCGCGGGACGAGGAAAAGATCGTTTCGGAGGTACAAACTCATTTTTGGGATGATGCGAAATCCATCCTGAAAAACGATAAAAACTTCAACTGGTTCCTCGTCACGAGGTTTCTGATGCAGTTTGCAACGATGGGATTTGGTTTCTACATCCTGTTGGGCTTGCGAAGATTCGAGCTGGACGCGATCACCGCGGGCTACCTCACTGCGGCGCTCACGCTTACACAGACCGTCGCGAACGCGGGCATGGGCTGGCTCGGGGATAAGATCGGTCATCGCGCTATGTTGATTCTGGGCTCCATCGCCGCGGTCTTGAGCTCTATCGTGGCGTGGTTCGCACCCTCCATCGTTTGGCTGTATCCCACGTTCATTCTTTCTGGTTTCGGCAACGTGGCAGTCTGGACGATAGGCATTACGTTCACGGTAGGCTTCGGCTCCGACGCGGAACGCCCCACTTACATCGGCTTAGCCAATACACTCATCACGCCCGCGACAATTGCCGCGCCGATTTTGGGCGGCTGGTTGATTGACAATCTTGGTTTTGAAACGACGTTTGGTTTATCTGCTTTGATCGGAATAATCACGGCCGGCATTTTGATTTTTGTCGTGAAAGACCCCTACAAATTGGCAAAATAACTTTCCTCAACTCCCTGCCATGTCTCCTCGTGTAACTTCATGTATTTGGTCAATAACGGATGGATCCGCACCATCTCTTCGTAAATCTTCTGTGCGACGCGCCGAATCGAAAAGTGTGCGTTCGCGGCAGAGCGCAACTGGCAAAACGCAAATGCCTCGCGCAAATTGAACTGCGCGAGCACGCGTCGGTTGAATCCGTTAGGGACAACGTACTGCGCCACAGCAGGATTGAACTCGTATAGCTTCTCGAACATCTTTGACGCTGCACTCATCGCCGCCTCATACGCGGACTGGAAGCCTGCTTCGCTGATCAGAAGTGGAGTCGCGTACCCCAGCCGCGTCGTCAGCCTTTGCGGCGTTTGTGTCATCATGCGGTGACGTTTGAATTCTGCGTACGCACCTTGATCCATGACCAAGTCGAAGGTGTAGGTGCAATACTCCAGTTCACGCAGAGGGACGTCGTATTTACCCAGTTTTCCTAGCAACGATTCAGCGAGTTTCTCTTTCTCCTCCTTGCCCAACCCTTCGACATAATTCAGAGCCACATCGTAAGCCATCTCTCCAAAACGATACAACGCCGAGGCAAAGACCTTGTTCTCGCCATTTTGGTCGTAATCGATCAGGCTACACCAATTCTCGCTTTCTACTTGCCAATCTCCCCTCTGCCATTCTTCAACGGCTTGCATCGTCTCCACCAAATACGGAACCACATCGGCGTATTTCACCAGCGTCGGTGTTTCTGCCTTCGACACCTCTTTCACTTGGGCGCCGATCTCGCGTACCTCCGCGAGTTCGTGAGACAGCATCTTGCGAATCGTATTTTCCATGACGCGCGCGTTCGCGGTCATACCGACGTTAGCGAGAGCCGCGGCGGGAAGGATGAAGCGGCATACGTCCACATATTTCGAGCGTATGCGGCGATCCCAAGCGTCATCAGATTCGTTCTCGCGGCGCGGGAAACGCTCGAAGATGAGACTCCGCACTGGGTCGAGCGATTCGGCGTACGTCTGAAAGAGGAGGTGGATGGTATCCACAAACTCGGCGCGAAGCGGGTGCCCTTCCAGTTCCGGCGGTATCGTGAAGTCGTCCTGCCCCCATTTTTGATAACGCGTGGATTTTTCGGTATAGGAAGCGAGCCGGTTCGACTCGATGCTTTCGATGGCGATGCGCGAGACGTTCTCGAAGGCAATGTGCAAGATCGCATGTTCAGCCACCGACGCGTGACCGTAACCTACCACCCATTTCTCGTGGAATTGTGCGGACTTTTCATCGCTGAGTTCGGCGGCAATATCGCGAAAGGACTCGGGTGAGCGAGATGTTTTTGCAAAAGCAACCGCGATGGTCTCAGGGCTGAGCGCACGCGGGGATAGTAGGTAAACTTCGCGTTCGGGCATCGGGGTCTCCTTGCAATCGATCGGGCAGATTATAACAATGAAAAGGGATCCGCTTACTTGGTCTCTAACATCTCGCGAGTCTGTTCCACATCACGTCCGATTTGCCCTACCAATATTTCCACCGAATCGAATTTCAACTCATCGCGCAGGCGCGATACAAAGCGAAGTTCAAGGGTTTCTCCGTAGATCTCGCGGTCAAAATCAAGCAGGTAAGCTTCCACATTCACAGACTTTTTGTCCGGCGTAAAGGTGGGGTTGATTCCGATGTTGACCGCGGCTTTGTGCTGTTCGCCATCAAGATAAGCCCAGCAAGCATAAATGCCATTCGGTGGAATAAGTTTGTCCCCCGGATAATCAACGTTTGCCGTCGGGTAACCGATCTTCCTCCCCCGTTGGTCGCCGCGAACGACCGGTCCGCGCACACGATGCGGCCGTCCCATCAGCTGCGCGGCTTCCTCCACCTTGCCAACTGAAACCAGCTTGCGAATCCCAGTGGACGATATTACGCCGCTCTCATCGCTGAGTGCCTGAATAGTTTCGAGAGCGTATCCTAACTCTTTGCCGATCTCGGCAAGCCGCGTAACATTTCCCTCGCGATTCTTTCCCAAAGCGGAGTCATAGCCTAAAACAAGGTGAACCAGTCCCCCATGAGTCTTGAGGCGTTGCATGAAGTCGAAGGCGGAGGTATCCGCCACCTCCGTGTTGAACGGATGGGTAATAACGACATCCACACCCATCTCCCCGAGGATTTCGGCACGCTCGTCAGGCAAGGTCAACAGTTTGACTTCGCCGCGGCCAAACACTCTCGACGGATGCGGGTCGAACGTCAGCACCGCGGAGGTTGCCCCCACCGAACGCGTGCCCTCGACGAGCCGATGAATGATCTGTTGATGTCCGCGATGAACCCCGTCAAAGACCCCCACCGTCATCCATGAATTTTGCAATGTGACTTCTTCGAGGGAACGGTAGTGTTTCATGTTGAAAAAATATTCCAGCGCCGGTGAGGCGCTGGAATGATAACAGTTAACTTCTCAATCGTGGAGCGTCAAGCGTCGTTGGTGAAGAAGACTTTCTTCGGTTGCCACATCAGGCTTCCGTCCTCGCCGACGAGACATTCCATCAGGGCGACCAACTCTCCCTGTGTGCTGACGCCGCGCACGCGCTTGCCAACTTCGGCATCCGCGGCGGCTTTCACACGGTGACCATGCCTCACCCCTTCCACTTCGTCGGGGCTAAGCTCGATGGCAGGCCAGTCACCCAACGCTTCTGCAGCCGGGATGAGGTATTGATACCAGTTGCCGGCGTGAAACGCCTCTTGCAGTTTGCGAAGCGGGGTCGCATCGCGCAAGGAAAAGCGTCCACTTTTCGTGCGCCGTAAACCGACGAGGTACGCGCCGCAACCCAGTTTTTCACCTAAATCATTTGCGAGTGACCGTACATACGTGCCCGACGAACAATGCACGTCAATGACGACTTCGGGCGGCGCCCATTCCAGCACCTCAAGATGGTGCACGGTGATCTTCCGCGGAGCGAGCTCCACCTGTTCGCCTTGGCGCGCCATTTCATAGGCTTTGCGTCCCTGCACTTTGACTGCGGAATACGGCGGCGGGGTTTGCTCGATTTCACCGACAAACGTCTTCAACACTTCCTCAAATTGCGGTTCAGTTACATTGACCGGCTGATTCGAGGTCGTGACCCGGCCCTCCGCATCGAAGGTGTCGGTCTTGCCGCCCAAACGGATAATGGCTTGGTAGCGTTTATCGGACGCAGAGACGTATTCGCTCAATCGAACGGCAGGACCCACCAAGATCACTAACACACCGGACGCACGGGGGTCGAGCGTGCCGGTGTGCCCCGCCCGGCGCAAGCCCGTGCCGTTTCGAATCGCTTGAACTACATCGTGTGATGTCATGCCCACGGGCTTGTCCACCACCAAAACGCCGGAGATGGCGTTCTTCATATCTTGACTGTTCACTATATTCCTCCTCGGATGCTACTGCACGCTAATTATCACACAGTTACCTAAATGCTTAGTTAAGACCCAACATGTCTCTCGTGGTCCGTAGTACCAACGGTTGAACCTCGCTTAACGCGCCGGAGACGTCTGCCCCGGCGGCGGCGGCGTGACCGCCTCCATCGAAATGTTTCGCCACTTTAGAAACATCGACACCGTCTGCAAGCGCCCGCCACGAGATCTTTATATGATTGTCGTTCTGTTCGACAAATATCATACCAACCTGGTTTCCATCGATGGCGGAGATCATGTTGATTAAGTCAGCATCGTCGTTCCCACTGTAGCCAGATCGTTTGCGATCTTCGAGCGTGAGCGTCGTCCAGACGATGCCCTTCTTTTGTTCTAGATTGGTCAAACCCATTCCCCAATATTTTGCAGCAGGATATGATTTTTTGACAAGTGAACGTATATACAGATCCGAAAGGTCAACCCCGGTGTCCATCAATTTTGCACACAGACGCAACGCAGACGGATTCGTATTCGATGTGCGAAAGCCAAGCGTATCGGTTACGATGCCGGTCAGTAGTGCGGCGGCGATGGGTTTGGTGATCTCATATCCCCACTCCGGCAGATGATTTGTCAGGATCGCGGCTGTCGCCACCTCCTCTTCTTCGATGAGATTTAGCTTGCCGAAATTCTCGTTGGTCTTGTGATGGTCAATATTGATATCCGGAGGGCGAACATTCTCGAACGGTTTGCCCACACGTTTGTAATCGGCGCAGTCCACCGTGATGAAGGTGTCGAATCCATCTTTCGGCTCGCGGGTCACTAATTCACTCCCCTCCAGATGCCGAAAAGTGGTTGTGATGCCGTCCACCAGCACCATCTGCACAGTTTTGCCAGCATTCTTCAGCGCCAAACCCAGCCCTAAGAGCGAACCGATCGCGTCGCCGTCCGGGCGGACGTGCGAAGCAACGAGCACATGCTGTGCTTCATCCAATCGTTGCTTGATAACGCTGGTAATCTCCCGATTCATTTCTTTTCTCTTAACCCAGCCAAAATCTTTTCGATGTGATCGGCATTTTCCGGTGTTACATCCCAATGGAAGCGCAGGCGCGGAAAGGCGCGCAGTTCGACACGCTGGGCAAGAGTCTGACGCAGGAAACCGGAGGCAGACTCAAGTCCGGCAAGAACGTCTTGTGACCGCACTGTCCCCTCGATGGCAGAGACATACACGTCTGCATAAGCGAGTTCCCTGTCCACTTTTACGTCAGTGACAAAAATCTGTTGCAACCGTGGATCGCTGATCTCCCGTATCAATATCTCCGAGAGTTCCTGGCGGATGCGGTCTGCGATGCGTTGAATACGGACGCTTGAAGGCATGACGATCTACGATTTCTCCAGCACGTAGCAGATCAACTGGTCTCCGGGCTGGATGTCGCTGAAACCTTTGAAGCCGACACCGCACTCATAGCCCTGCTTGATCTCTTTCACATCTTCCTTTTCATGGCGCAGGGAGCCCATATCGCCTTCGTAGACGAGGTCGGTGCCGCGATAGAGTTTCACTTTTGCATTGCGGCGCAGTTCGCCGTCAGTGACGCGGCAACCCGCCACCCGCCCGAATTTCGAGGCGGTGAAGACTTGCAATACCTGCGCGCGACCGATGACCTTCTCTTTCACTTCGGGTTCGAGCATACCGCTGAGGGCTTTCTCGATATCTTCGGTCATGCGGTAGATGATCTCATACAGGCGAATGTCCACGCCTTCCTTTTCGGCGAGCCGGCGCGCAGACACCTCTGCCTGCACGTTGAAGCCAATGATGATGGCGTTGGACGCGGAGGCAAGCATTACGTCGTTTTCGCCGATGTTGCCTGCTTCGGAATATAAGATCCTGAGACCGATCTCGCCCTGCCCAAGTTTCTTCAACTCGGAAACGACCGGATCGAGTGAACCCTGAACGTCGGCTTTGACAATCAGGTTCAACTCCTTAGCCTCCCCGGCTTGGACGTTCGCAAATAGATCTTCAAGCGAGGCTTTCTTCTTGGACTGCGATTGCGTCTTCGATGCCTCCAGTCTTTCGGCGACAATGGAGCGCGCTTCCCTATCCGAGTCTACAACCTCAAACAGATCGCCAGCGGATGGCACATCGCTCAAACCCATGACAGCCACCGGCGTCGAAGGTCCTGCTTTCTTCACGGGTTTGCCTTTGTAATCGGACAGTGCACGCAATTTACCGGAGGCGGCGCCAGCCACAACCACATCGCCAGATTCGAGAGTTCCATTCTGAATGAGCAGGGTGGCAACCACGCCTTTGGTCTTATCGAGTTCCGCTTCAATGACCGTGCCGATCACCTTGCCGCCCGGGTTTGCCTTGATCTCCGTGTTGTCTGCCACGAGCAAAATGCCTTCGAGCAGATCGTCAATACCTTGCTTTTGCTTGGCAGAGACCGGGATTACCATCGTGTTTCCGCCCCAGTCATCGGGGACGAGTTCCAGTTCGGCGAGTTGCTGTTTGACGCGGTCTACGTTGGCGTTGGCTTTGTCAATCTTGTTGAGCGCCACCATGATCGGAACGCGCGCGGCTTTCGCATGGGCAATTGCCTCACGCGTCTGGGGCATCACTCCATCGTCCGCGGCGACGACCAGCACCACGATATCGGCGCCCTGCGCACCGCGAGCACGCATCTGCGTAAAGGCTGCGTGACCGGGTGTATCGAGGAAAGTGATCAAGCGCGTCTTCTTTTCGACCTGATACGCGCCGATGTGTTGGGTAATGCCGCCCGCTTCGCCCGCGGCGACATCTGTCTGGCGGATGGCATCGAGCAGGCTGGTCTTGCCGTGATCCACGTGGCCGAGGATGGTCACCACCGGCGGACGCGGCTTCAACTGGGAGGCGTCCTCCCCGGCGATCAACTGACGCCAGAGCGGCACCTCGCCGGTCTCTACCTTGACTTCTTCAACAACCTCGGGGATCGCCTCAAACCCATATTCAGCCACCACAATCGCGGCGGTGTCAAAATCCACCGACTGATTAATGGTCGCCATCACCCCGTTGGTCATCAATTTTTTTATCAGGTCAATCGGGCTTTTTTCGATTTTCTGCGCCAGGTCGCGCACCACAATGCTGACCGGCAATTCAACTTTGGTTCCGTTACTGCTCATAGGGCTACCTCCATTTCCTCAGGCAGGCAAAATATCCGACCTGTCATATTGCGGCGGTGCCCTGTGAGTAAAGACATCACATAGGTTACGCCGCGCGCTCTGCATCGAGTGGCAGAGACTTCATAAATTCCTCAAGCGAAACACGATCCTCTTCCGTCAGGGTCGTTTTCAACGCGTGAGCCAGCGCGCCTTTCAAGCTTCGCTCCCAGCATTCCCGGCGGTCATGCAGGTAAGCGCCGCGCCCGGCATGTTTTCCGGACGGATCCACCTTTACGCCTTCCGCCGTACGAACGATGCGGAGCATCTGCCGTTTGGGCAAAATATTGCGACAGCCCACACAAGTCCGCTGGGGAATATGTTTCACACGTTGAACCGGCTTCTTTGACATGCTCCTTGCTTTCCCCTCTCCTTTCAGGAGAGGGGTCAGGGGTAAGGTCAAGACCTACACTTCCTCTTCAAATCCATCGTCGCTGCGCTTGTGTTTCTTGCGGCTGACTACTTCGCCAAGCTCCTCGTCGAACTCGAGGGTTACAGCTTTCTTCTTGCCTTTCTTGCCTTTCTTCTTATCGCCCGACTCATCGTCCTCACCCCCCGCAGTCTGGAAGATCTCCGGCTTCATCGCGAACAATTCATCGAGAGAGACGCCGTCTTTGGCGTGTTCATCTTCCTCTTCCTCGACGACCTTTCTCGCGTCTTTCTTAGCGGATACTTGCTTCTCCACAGGCAAAATCGCCTCGACGGGAAGCGCTTCAGGCTGGGATTCAGCCTCGACAGCCGGTTCAGCCGTCACTTCGGCGGGAGCCGGCTCAGGGAACTGAATCGCGGCAAGCGACTCTTCGATGTTCTGCATGGCTTTGGGCCCGATCCCCGCGAGGGCGAGGATCCGATTGGGATCGGTCTTCAACGTAACCATTAAACTGCCGACCGTATCAAAGCCGGCTTCGACCAGAATGTTGAAGATATGCTCTTTGATGCCGGCCTGATCCAGCGGCAGCCCGAACGCTGCGGTGGGAACATCCGGGTGCACGCCTGCCGCCTGCTCTTCGGCGCGCGCGGCTTCTTCTTTGATCTGAATGGTGCGGCGCTCCACGCGGTCAACGAACTGAGCAAGCGATGTGTATTCCTCCGGTGTGACCGGTCGGTTTTCCGCTTTCTTGGCGAGAATCTCCTCAATGGTGGGGATCATCTCCATCGCATTCGGAAGCATCTCCGCCAGCGCCGGGTCAGACTGTAATTTCTGGACGGCATCGCCCGCCGCCTCAGTAATGGACTTGATGTCAATGCGCCAGCCGGTCAATTTCGCGGCAAGGCGCGCGTTCTGTCCGTCACGCCCAATGGCAAGACTCAACTGGTCTTCCTGAACAACAACCGTCGCTGTCTTGTTGCCTTCGGCTTCGGTGACGTACACACCGTTCACGCGCGCCGGGCTGATCGCTTTGGAAATATACATAACGGGATCCTGATCCCATTGGATGATGTCAATCTTCTCGTCGTGCAACTCTTTGACGATGGCTTGAATGCGCACGCCCTTGATGCCCACGCACGCGCCGACAGGGTCAACCCCAGCCTGCGTAGCCATAACGGCAACTTTGGCGCGCGCGCCAGGTTCACGGGCAATAGCACGGATCTCGACCACGCCGTGATAAATTTCAGGAACTTCGTTTTCGAGCAGGCGGCGCAAAAAGTTTCGATGCCCGCGCGACAGAATGATCTGCGGACCGCGAGAACCGTCCTTCACTTCTAATACCACCGTGCGGACGCGTTCGTGCTGTTTGAAACGCTCACCAGGAATTCTCTGGTTGGCAGGCAAAATGCCTTCGGCTTTCATGTCCAATCCAAGAGTTGTAGACTGTGCGTTCGTCGCCTGCACCACTCCGCTGACAATCTCGCCAACCTGCCGTTCGAAATATTGCATCTGGTTCGAACGTTCCGCCTCGCGAATACGCTGTTGAATGACCTGTCGCGCGGTCTGCGCAGCGACGCGTCCAAAATCCGCCGGCGTGGTTTCAACTACAACCATATCGCCGAGTTGCGCTTCCGGATTGACCTTGCGCGCTTCGTCGAGCAGGACTTCCGTTTTCGGCTCCTGCACATCTTCCACAACTTCTTTTTCGGCGAAGACCAACACCTTGCCGGTATCCAGATCAATTTTTGCCTCCACGTGCTGGGCAGTGGACGCGTTGACAGCCCGCCGATAGGCGGATGCCATCGCGGATTCGATTGCCCCAAGGATCACCTCCCTGGAGAGCTGTTTTTCCTCCAACACCTCGTTGAAGGCAAGGGCAAACTCGTTCTTGGACATGCGTGTTACTCCGTGTGCTTCCTTATTTCAAGCAAAAAAGTGGGGGTCAGCCCACTTTCCAGTGCGTGCGTCTAAGTTCGTCGTGCGCCAGTATTTTAGCACGGTGGATGAAAACTTGCAAGATATAATTTCCGCCATGACTGTACGGGACCTTGAAAAAGCCGCCCTGCGCGGCGAGCCTTCCTACGTCTGGCGGGCAGGGCAACAGCGGCGGCTCGATATGATCGTAAATGCGGCAGGAGCCCGCCTCAATGGCGTAGTCCTCGAAAACGGATGCGGTGTGGGCATGTACGTGGAGCACCTCTCCCTCTTGGGCGGAACGGTGGTTGGACTGGAATACGACTTCGACCGCGCACGCGAAGCGAGGAGTCGTTCGCCACATATCCTCAACGCGGCGGGGGAATTCCTCCCGCTTCTTTCCTCGACGTTCGACCTGATACTCAGCCACGAAGTGATCGAGCACGTGCTTGATGACCGCGCCGCAATGCGAGAGATGGTTCGCGCTCTCCGAAGTCCCGACCCCAAGTCGGGGAAACCCGGCGGGCGGATCGTGTTGTTCTGCCCGAACCGAGGCTATCCCGTCGAAACACATGGAATTTACTGGCGAGGAAAATATTACTTTGGTAACAAGTTATTCGTGAACTATTTGCCGAGAAAATGGAGAGACAAACTCGCCCCGCACGTGCGGGTGTACTCGAAGAGAGACTTGCTGAAACTTTTCGATGGCTTACCTGTTAACTTCATCCAAAGAACGATCATCTTCGGCGCATACGACAACATCATTGCACGGGTTGGAGTGTTGGGAAGACTTTTGCGTGCCGTGTTGCAGTTTCTAGAGAAGACGCCTTTGCGAGTCTTGGGCATTTCCCACTTTTGGGTTGTGGAGAGAGTGTGACTGCATATGAACAAATCGGCGTTACTTTCCGCGCTGAAAGACTCGAATCAACGTGTGTTGAATTGGTTCAACGAAATCCCTGCTGAGAAGTTCTTCCGCCGTGAGGGCGAAATTTGGTCGGCGTCTGACAATGTGGATCACCTCATCAAGTCACACAAGCCGGTCGCGTTGGCGTTGAGGCTGCCCAAACTTACCCTGAGGGCAATGTTCGGGTCGCCGGATCAGCCATCCCGCAGTTATGAGACGATCTGTCAGATATATGGCGACGCAATTATCAACGGCGGAGTCGCATTGGGCAGGTATCTTCCCGACCAGCAAAATCCGGAAAACCCTGAAAATGCAAAAGCGAGCTTGCTGGGTCAATTTACCAAAGCCAGCGGTGATCTTGCAACCGTTGCAGAGAAATGGAGCGAAGGCGGATTGGACGGCTACCTGCTCCCCCATCCGCTGATCGGAAAACTGACGGTGCGCGAGATGTTGTACTTCACGATCCACCACAACCTGCGCCATGCCAGTCAGGAAGGTGACTGAAGATTAGAATTTTGTTATTTTTGAACATATTCATAAAAAATGTTTTACAATTGGTGTCAAGATAGGGAGTAGCCATGGCGTCATCACTGGTGCCACCGGCTGGTCGTCAAGACGGAACGAACGTTCCCGGCCAGCCGTACGTGCAAAATTCCGCACCACTGGCGAGACTACCACACTCAAGACCGTGGTGTCTCGTCTTTAATTTTCCATGGTCGGCTACTAAAGGAGAAACAGATTTATGGATGTAACGATCTCATTATGGGTGGGATTCAATTTGTTCGTATTGGCGATGCTCGCCATAGACTTGGGGGTCTTTCATAGAAAATCACACGCCGTTTCAATCAAAGAAGCGACGATCTGGAGCATAGTTTGGATCAGCATTTCTCTGCTTTTCAATGTGGGTATCTATTTCTTTTGGGACAAAATTACCACCGGTAGTTCATATAGCAACAGCCAGGCTGCTCTGGCTTTCCTCACCGGGTATCTGATCGAAAAATCCCTCAGCGTAGACAACATCTTCGTCTTTGTCCTGCTCTTTACCTTCTTTGCCGTCCCTGCTGCATACCAGCATCGTGTGCTGTTTTGGGGCATCATCGGTGCGTTAGTCATGCGCGGCACGCTGATCGCCATCGGCGCGGCGCTGCTCAAGGAATTTCACTGGATCATCTACCTCTTCGGCGCGTTCCTCATTTACACGGGCTTCCGCATGGCGATGCACAGAGAGACCGAAATAAACCCCGACCAAAATCTGCTGCTTCGGATTCTGAGAAGGATCATGCCCATCACGGAAAAATACGAGGAGGACAAATTCTTCGTCCGCCGCGCGGGGAAGCTATTGGCAACACCGCTCTTTGTTGTGCTGTTGGTGGTCGAAAGCACAGACCTTGTCTTTGCCGTAGATTCCATCCCTGCGATCTTCGCGGTGACCGACAACCCGTTCATTGTATACACTTCGAACGTGTTTGCCATCCTCGGCTTGCGCTCGCTCTATTTCCTGCTGGCGGGCGTGGTGGATAAATTCCACTACCTCAAGCTCGGGCTTTCCGTGGTTTTGGTCTTCGTCGGTATCAAGATGGTCATCGTAGACCTCTACAAAATCCCAATTGGGGTGTCACTCGGCTTGATCGCCGCGATCTTGACCACGTCTATTGTGGCATCACTGATTCGGTCGCGTCGCGAGGAAAGTTTAGCAGCGTCCACGAGTCGATCATGATAAAAACGCTCCGTTCATTTGAACGGAGCGTTTTTCGTTTATGGAGGAGGTCCGCCTGCCGGCACACAAGCGAGTATGGTGGTGTTGGGAGGAATTTGACACGTACCGGTGATGGGACCCACGGAACAAGCCGCGCCTTGACTCTGACCCGCGCAGGCGTTGATCGCCTCCAGCGGAGGTGCGCTTGCGCCTCCCTGCTGACCTCCGGGATCATCTTGCCCACCCTGACCCTCGCCCGCCGACAATGCGCGCACCGATGGCGTGCCCTTGAAACATCCGACCGTGTACGGAAATTCGTGTGTGGCGTGGTAATGATACATTTCCACTTGTTGACCATCCCATTCGACCACATGCGTGTGACCGTGGCACTCATCCAGATCGGCATTCGTGAGTTCTTTGCCGTCTTCACCATAATACCCATAAATGCCGAAGCCATCGAAGGCGTATCCCATCAATGCGGAATGACCGGCTGAGTTATCTTCAAAGCAATTGCTCAGGGTGTGATAGTGGTAAAAACCTGAAGACTGCGGATGCCCGTCACAAGAGTCTTGCACCTCGTGCGCGCCGGCGTCGCGCCCTTCGGCATCGAAGGCATTGAACATGACCACTCCTGACAGCATGATTCCCAATTCGCCGCCCACACAGCTTGGCTGCGACGCAACGGTTGGATTGGCGGGCAAGGTCAGCGTGATGGATTGCTCCCGAATGGAATTCGGGTTGCGATCCACCGCATACGCGTCATCATCCACTGAGATGGGAAAAACGCCCGTCGGATGATTGGGCAGGTCGTTGCCGGTGAACACGCGCTGATCGCCCTGCAATGAGATCGTGAAGGAGTGGGGCCATGTTACGGAACCATCCACGACGGCTTTCTTTGTCGCATCCCACGTGCCATCGCCGTTCATCCAATTGCCGGTGCCGGTAGCTCCGCCGCCTCCGAATTGCGTTTGACATACGTAGACATACCCCACCTGCGGACTCGTCGAGTAGTTGCCATCACCCACTTGCAGCCGCGTCAAATCCACATCGGAGGTGTGGGCCGCGGCTTGGTCAGGTTGACCGCCGAGAGGCACTACCGGCAACGTAGGGATCTCCACGTCCGGAATATCCACCGAGGGTGGCTCTACCGGTGGCGGCGGTGCGGGAGCAGCCACACATGCCGCGAGTAACAAACAGATCGTTAGGAACACGCACAGAGATTTTCTTGAAGGCATACGTTCCTCCTTTGACAGTGTTTTCTCATCCACGTTGTTTGATCGGTTCTCTGAAATCATAAATTCCGTTCCGCACTTCCCATTTCTTATTGCAATTCTTGCATTCCAAATATGACTCTTTACCTTCAAGCGGATGATGTCCACAGTCAGGACACTTGAAGAACAAGAGCGGGTTATCGGCGCGGCGAACAATGCCGTCTCGTCCGGTAAGTTTCGCTTTCACAAACACAGACGGCGAAAACTGCCACCATGCCCCCGTCCATTGGAGGATAGAATCGAGAAAAACCAGAATTCCCGTCGGGATGATTCGTTTAAGCAAACCTACGCGGAAGTGCGAGAGGGTCAGAATCCTCTCAATGGAAAAGTCCAATTCCTCCAGCCAGTTGCGGACAGCCTTCGGGTGAAAATCGAAATTCAATTTTACGAACTCCACCGGTTCGAGTGTGAATGGACTCCACGCCTGCCTGCCGAGTACATAACGAAATATTGCTTTCAAATTCAATTTGTTGGCAAACTCGAGAATGAACAAGCCGTTCGACTGCAATACGTTTTTTACCTGACCCAGCGCCTTCGGTGCATCTGCCATGTGGTGCAGGACGCGGATCATCGTCGCCGCGTCGAACAATCCATCCACGAATGGAAGGCGGTACACATCTGCCGCGACATAGATGAAGTTGTCTGAAACCCCGAGCCGTTGTTGCGCCTGCTCAAGTTGGGTGCGTGAAAAATCGAGGAGCACGACGCGGTCGAAGCCGGTGTAACGCGGCGTGTTCCGGCCGGCGCCTGCGCCCAATTCGAGAAGGAAGCGTCCGCTTTTGGGGAGGAGTCGCTTTAGAGCGATGGCTTCGGCGCGGTCTTCATATTCGCGCCCGCCCTTATCCCAAAAGGATGTTTGATAGTCGGAGCCTTCGTAGTCACAAACGGGAGGGTTGGTCATAAGGTTTGATGGGATGATGCATAGAGGCGACCCGCCCGGAGGAAGTAAATGAACTTCATCGTTCCTGACGGGTCGCCCTTATAAACAAAAAGTCGGATGGCGGGGCAATTGTACCCGACCACCCGACCGGTCAGAAACAGGGTTTAGAGAATCAACGACCGTTACCGTTATTGGTGGGTCGTCCGATGGCACGATAGTTGAATCCCATTTCGATCATGCGGGCGGGATCGTAAATATTGCGCCCATCGTAGATCACCGGCGATTTGAGCAAACTCTTCACTTTTTCGAGATCGATCTGCTTGAATTCGTTCCATGGCGTGACCACGACCAGCGCATCGCATCCCTTCGCCATTTCGTACACGTCCGAGACAATTTCCACAGCGGGCATGTGCGGCGCAGCGGCTTCACGCGCCGCGGGGTCGTACCCGCGCACCTTCGCGCCTGCGGCGATCAACGCGTTTGAGATGTCCACTGAGGGCGCGTCGCGCATATCGTCGGTATTCTCTTTGAACGCCAAGCCGAGCAGACCAACGGTTTTTCCATTCAAGTTTCCGCCCAGCATTTCCTTCACGTGGACAGACACCGCCTGACGGCGATCATAGTTCACATTGACAACGTCGTCGAGGATGCGCGGGTTGAGTCCTTTTTGTTTTGCCATGAACGCCAGCGCCTGCACATCTTTGGGGAAACACGAGCCGCCCCAGCCGAGACCAGCATCGAGGAAGTAGCGACCGATGCGCGCGTCGTACCCCATCCCTGCGGCAACTTCTTTCACGTCCGCGCCGTAGGCTTCGCACACGTCTGCCAGTTCGTTGATGAATGAGATTTTCGCCGCGAGGAAAGCGTTGCTGGCATATTTGATCATTTCCGCGGTGCGCAGGTCGGTGATGACGATAGGCGAACGCAAAGGCAGATGCAGCTGCGCGACCTTGTTTGCGGCGTCTTTATCGAGCGAGCCGATCACGTTGCGGTGCGGCGACATGAAATCCGCGATGGCCGAACCTTCGCGCAGGAACTCGGGACACGAGACCACCGAAAACTCAATCGGCTTGCGCTGGGCAGATTTCACAATGTCGGCGACCCAATCTCCCGTCCCGATGGGAACCGTGGACTTGTTGATGATGATCAGCGGCCCGCTCATGTGTTGGGCAATCGAACGCGCGGCGACCTCCACGTATTGCAGATCCGCCGCGCCATCCACGCCTTCCGGCGTTCCCACCGCGATGAAGGCAAACTCGGCGCCTTTCAGCGCTTCAGGATACGACGTGGTAAAGGTGAGCCGTCCGGCTTTCACGTTGCGCCGCACGAGCTCCTCCAGCCCCGGCTCGTAGATGGGCATGATGCCCTTGTTGAGGTTTTCGATGCGCTTCGCATCCACATCCAGCGCAACGACGCGGTTCCCCAGGTCGGCAAAGCAGGCGCCGGTCACCAGACCGACGTAGCCGACGCCAACGACACAAATTTGCTTCATATTTTCATACCTCTTTGCTTGAAATGATCACGGCAAGCCATCGTGCCTTGAAATCAACCCTATTCATGACCCGCAGCGGGGCGATTCGTTACGCCTCCGCCGAGGCTAGATCAACAACTTTCTCGCCCGGCGCTTTTTCTTCTTTTTCTCGAAGGCACGTGCCAGTTCCGCCAGGAAATTTTCCACGTGGAGCGGCTTGGAAAAGTAACCGTCGCAGCCCGCCTCCAGAGCGCGGACGCGGTCACGCGGGAGGGTGTGCGCACTGATCGCGTACAACGGTATGGCTTTCGTCGCCCTATCCGACTTCAGTTTTTCGGCGGCGCTCCATCCGTCCATTTCGGGCAAGCCCAGATCCATCAGGATCAGGTCAGGTTTCTGCAATCGGGCAGCGTCCACACCGTCGCGGCCGTTGACCGCGAGAAACACATCGTAACCCCCATGCTCCAGAATCACACGCATGAGTTCATAGTTGTCCATGTTATCTTCGACGACCAGGATACGCTTCTTGTCCATTCCCGATAACTATACCTCGTCTGCCCGCTTCGGGCAATAACGTATAATCGCAAATATGAAAATACTATACGTGGTGGATGCCCGCTCTCCCATCGCGCTCAACTGGATCCGCCACTTCATCGAACGCGGGGATGAGATTTACATCGCCTCGACGTTTCCCGCTCCGCCAAATCTACCCGTCAAACGGATGGAGGTCATCCCCGTCGCGTTCAGCGGACTCAAAAAAGAGGCACATCGCCCCGGCGCCGCCTCAGCCCGGACCTTGAGCCTGCGGACCAAAATTCGACAGTGGTTTGGTCCCTTGACCATTCCCCGCGCGGCAAAGCAACTTCGATCCTTCATTGAGGAATTGCAACCTGATATCATCCATGCGATGAGGATACCGTACGAAGGCATGCTCGCCGCGAAAGCAATCGGTGGTTTCGATACGACGGCGGCGGTCGAGTGGACGAAATCCGTATCGAGACCCCGCCGTCTACTCAACCACCGGCTAATCGTCTCGATCTGGGGCAATGACTTCACCCTGCACGCGCCGTCTTCCCCGCTGATGCGATATTACACGCGCCGCACGATGCAGCGCGCCGACGCCATCCACGCGGACTGTCACCGCGATATTCGGCTGGCAAAAGAGTGGGGATTCGACTCGTCAAAGCCAAACCTCGTTGCGCCGGGCAATGGAGGGGTGCGTACGGATACTTTTTCTCCGCCAGCGAAACCCGTCGAAGAGCCGATTATTTTGAACCCTCGTGGATTCCGTCCGTACGTGCGGAACGACACCTTTTTCAAGGCAATACCCCTCGTATTGGAAAATCACCCCAAGGCGAAATTCATTTGCACGGGAATGGCTGGCGAAGAGCAAGCAGAAAAGTGGATTCGTGAATTGGGAATCGAGAACTCAATTGAATTGCTCGGCTTGATCCCCCAAAGCCAAATTGCCGATGTGTACCGCCGAGCGCAGATTCTAGTCTCGCCATCGATTCACGACGGCACGCCGAACACCCTGCTCGAAGGCATGGCGTGTGGATGCTTCCCCGTCGCGGGCGATTTGGAGTCCATCCGCGAGTGGATCACGCCGAACGAAAATGGGTTGTTGTTCGACTCAACCGACTATCAATCCATCGCATCGGCGATTATTCAGGCTATTGAAAACAAAAACCTGCGGGAGAAATCCGCAGGTATGAACCGAGAGATTATTTCCGCGCGAGCGGAGTATGAGAAGAATATGCAGGGAGCGCAGGCGTTTTGCAAAAAGGTTAGAGGTTTGAGTGATTAGAGGCTAATATGAAAAGATCAATCTTTCTTTTGTTCGTGTTGTTGATCGGTTGCGCGCCTGCCGCAACCGTTTCTCCCACTGCCACGCCCTTGCCTCCCACCTCAACCACCACCCCAAGCCCAACAGCGACACCTGAACCTACAGCCACACCCTCAGCCCCGAGAGAAGCCGGGGAGGTTGTCCAGATTTTTGAAGGGGGAAAGTGGGTTGATTTGAGCCTTCCGGAAACGATTTGGGGTGAAAAACCAGAAGGAGCAAGTATTGTTTTGGAAAATGGTGTTCCGACCCTTCGAATGGAGTTAAATAATTTCCAAACTCCCGATGGGGATAATTTTGCCGATATTGCTAATTACAACAAAGTAACGAGTAAATGGGAACTTGCCTCTAGAATTACTGTCACTCGCTCACCAAAGTGTCAACCTCCCCAAGTTAGTACCACTGATAAGTAGACAAATCTAGGCATGAGATTGTGCGAACTGGCGGGGTGGTAAACCCTGTAACGCCTCGTGCGGACGGATGGTGTTGTAGTCTTCC
>Ga0187893_10000370_pt1 | contig 117052 bp, 94 predicted proteins | sample MA1701074metaG_FD_139574 | JGI IMG/M metagenome (GOLD analysis project Ga0187893, IMG submission 139574) | White microbial mat communities from a basaltic lava cave in the Kipuka Kanohina Cave System on the Island of Hawaii, USA - MA170107-4 metaG ...
CCGCGGATCGGGAACCTGCGCAAACGCCTCCCAAAGCGAAATAACCTGTGACATGGCTTGGTCCTCCCTGACCAACGCCTTTATCGACCAACTCTAACCCAAAAATTGAAAGACCCTGGGGTTTTTTGGTGGTTTGGCGTGTTTGGGAGCGGTATCGGTGCAATAACAGGGATTGCGTTGCGTCTGTAACTACAGGCCGCTTTGCACGGCCACTCCGGAAGCGAGAACGACCAAACCGGCCAGGGCGTGGCCAAAGCGATGAAGGCGCGGTAGGGGGCTGATGTTGGTGACGAACCGTGCGGATAGCACAATCACGGTCATGGTTGCCAGGGTCGTGACACAAAAAACGATCGTTACGCCCGCTACAGTCCACGCGCTTCCCTTAGCGGCAGCGTATATGAGAATTGGAATCAGCGGCTCACAGGGTCCAAACAGAAAAATCGTAAACAGCGCCCAGGGCGTGATGCGGGCATGGCCGGCTCCCTTACCATCGCGGCTCGGATTGGCATCAAGGTTACCTGCGTGAACATGGACATGGTCCGCGTGATGAGTGTGTTCATGAGAGTGAACGACGCCGTCAGCGTGGGCGTGGAAGTGTGAATGAGTTCGATTTCGCATCGCGCGTCGGACGCCCCAGAGGAAGTACGCCAGCCCAAATGCAACCATTAGCCAGCCCGCGACATCGCCTCGGAATTGCTCGATCCATTCCAGCTTGAAGACGGCGATACCTAAGGCGATACCGATCAATCCCAGCAGGGCGGAGCTGAGCACGTGACCAAGCCCGCAGAGAAGCGTTATGAGCACGGTCTTCCGGCTGGACCATCCTCCGGCACGCGAGATGGCCACGAAGGGTAGATAGTGATCGGGTCCCAGGAGCGTGTGTACCAGTGCAACCGACGCGGCCGTAACATAAAGCGTGATGGCGTCGTGTGTCATTGATATTGTCGTTACCTGAATTATTGACCCGGCATCCATAGATACAGGAACTGCGGCGTGGGTGGGGTCAATGCGGAACCGACGTCAACTTTGAGCAAGTTGATGTCCAGGCCGGGTGGCCCAGGCGCCTGAGCGTAGTAGTTTGGGCGATAGTCGGTGGGGCGCCCGTAGGTTACGAGCCGGACGGACCGGGCGCCGATGAGCTCCTTGGTCGAGGCGGTTACTTCTCGAAGAGAGGCGATTCGGTCGATCAGCCCCAGCTCGACGGCCTGATTGGCGGTATAGATGCGCCCGTCGGCGAGGCGTCGGACTTCGGCCTCATCCAGGTTCGGGCGGCCTTCGACCACGACCTTGACGAAGCGTTCGTACATGTCCTTGACCACGTTCTCAAAAAGATCGCGCTCTTCGGCCCTCATGGGACGGAACGGCGAACCGCTGTCCTTATGGACGCCCGAAGTAATCGCGTCGGTCCTCACGCCGATCTTCTGCATGGTTCCGGTCAGGTCGAGCATCAGCATCAACACGCCGATGCTTCCCGTGATGGTGGATGGTTGTGCCACGATCTCGTCACAGGCGCAGGCGATGTAGTAGCCGCCGCTGGCGGCGACGTCCATCATCACGGCAACGACGGGCTTGCCGCTTTCCCGGAAATGAGTGATTTCATCGTGCATCAGCTCGCTGGCCACCACAGTGCCACCGGGCGAGTTGATGCGGAGGATGACGGCCTTCACGAAGGGATCGCAGCGTGCCTTGTCCAGTTGCTCGAGGAGGGCGCTGACGGGGTGCTCGCCGCTGCCGAATAACTGAAAAGACGTCGCATTCTGGATCGTGCCGGTGACGTCGATGAGGGCAATCTTGTCAAAGGCGAACAGCGACTCACGGCAAAGCTCAATCTCGGTTAATTGGCGTCTACCACTCACCGGAGTAATCAGCAGACTTGGAGGGGAACATGCCGAAGCAAACAGGGCGCTCACCAGCGCCAGGACCGAAATCCAATAGAATCTTCGTTTCATTGTCGATTTTCTTTCAGAAAAACCGCAAGTTATCTGAACGGTCTCGCGCCCGACAAACCGCGTCATCGTTTGGTCATGCTATGTTCGACGCCGGAATTGAACAATAATGGCTTCGTAGAGAGGTGGAATCGGCCCCTGAAGCTGGTATCATAAATAGTACTGGATTTGCCGGTTTGGTTATGGGGCCGGCATCCGGTCATCTGGTTTTGGGGGAAAGAAGATGCCAGATTTCGGGATAGCTCGGCCCGTCCGTGTCGGCCATTGGTCTGCACTATTCTGCGCGATCGCGGCCGTGACGGCGTCAACAGCCGTTGCCAGCCCCGACGGGACGCTTTACAGCGTTCATCATCGTTTGGGGGCTGACTTGGATGGGAATGGGCCACAATCCATAACCTGTTTTTCAATTCATGACTTAAACATTCCCGGCGCCACGGATGACATCGTGACCTTCGACGGTGTCGAGGAGGCTATCCGTACCGACCGGTTCGGGACGATCCCGCTGGTCATTGAGTCGGAGAGCACCGAAACCGGCGGCCTGCTGCTTACGATCAGCACCGAAGCTCCGGCGGATTTGTTTCCGGGCGGCGAATCATCGGGCGGAGTTCCACTTACGGCGGCATGCTTTTCGATCGGGATCGATGATCCGCTGACCTGGGCGGGCTCAGACAGGATTGTGGAAGCAAAGCTCGACTTGCTCATCGATGACGTGGTGATCGTCAATCAACTCGACGTGATCAGCTTTTTCAATCCGTCCGATCCATGGAACGGAGTGGTTGAGATCACTCTTCCGAACGCTGCAGGCAGCGGTTACAACGGGGTGAGACTCACTCTGCTCCTGGAAAAAACCATCACCGTAACCAATGATACTTGTCGAAGGGCGATTGAAGTGACGGATGGCGATACGCCGTACAGCAACATCGGAGCGACGACCGACGGCCCTGACGAACCCACGGCGTGCAGGTTTCCGCCAGACTTGTATACACACATTGAAGCCGACATCTGGTACGAATATGAAGCTACATGCACCGGAATCCTCACTGTTGATTTGTGTGACAGCAGCCACCCTGATCCGCGGGTAGCTGTGTATGCGGGGTGCGGCGACTGCCCGGTGGAGAGCGAGCCTTTGGCGTGCAACGACGACTTCTGTGGACTTCGGTCTTACGCGACGTTGAATGTGGTGCAGAACCAGTGCTATACGATCCGCATCGGCGGGTATCGGGGACAACAGGGCACGGGAACGATGACTCTGAGCTGCGGTGTCGTGCCGCCGCCGACGGGTGCCTGCTGTGACGACGGCGACTGCCTGGCGACGCTTACCGAAGCGGATTGCCTGGGTCAAAAGGGAACCTGGTTCCAGGGTGGGACTTGCCCGGGCTTCAGTTGTCCGATCTCCCCGCCTCCCAACGATGAGTGTACAAATTGCACGCGAGTCTTTACCGGCGTTCCGGCCACCGGCAGAACACGGGCGGCCACGGGGAACGAAACGAGTTCGTGCTCGACCAAAGGACCCGATCCCTTCGATGCATGGAATTGCTGGACGGCCGACTGCACGGGGCGAGTGACGATCAGGACTTGCGGCAGTTTTTTTGATACGACGCTGGCCGTGTATGACGCTTGCGACGGTACCGAGATCGTCTGCGATAACGATTCCTGTCCAGTTTCCCAGTTTCCTCAGAACCGCTCTCAAGTTGAGCTCGATGTGACGGAGGGCACGACCTACTACATCCGTGTGGCCGGAGACAACGGCGCGCAGGGTGATTACACACTTTTGGTTAATGAATGCAAAAATGCCTGTTGTCTTTCGACGGGCTTTTGCGGGCTAGCGACGACCGAGCTTTGTGAAGCCCACCCGCAGGGCGGCACACACATGGGCCCCGGTTCGTTGTGCGCCGGCGACTTGAACGGCAATGGCATCAATGATCTCTGTGAGGCCTGTCCGTCGGCGGTCATCGACGGAGCATCGCCTCCATCCGGGACCGTGGATGCCCGCCAGCCGTATCCGCCGAGCGCGTTCCTGCCTCGTCAGGGAATTGGGTCGCCGGGCGGAGCAGGCGCCCGCCGCGAATCTATTGTCATCGAATTGAACCCGCCATTGGCGGATGCGGAAGGGTGTTTCGAGCTTTGCGAAACAAAGCCCGATCCTATCCTCGGAGCGAACTCCATCAATAGCGTCATCAATCAGGGCGCCGGTTTTTATGAGTTGGTGCTTCACCACGCCATCACGGCAGGCGGCGTGACCACGATAGAGTATCAGGGTGGCGGAAGTTACGTTGAATACACCGCACACCCATCGAACGTGGACGCCGGACCGACGATCAACGCTTCGGACGTCAATGAGCACGTGGAATGTTGTTTACTCCGCGAACCGGGTGGGCCTTGCCCGAACGGTGCGGTGTGGGGGCCGTACAGTTGTGACATCAACCGTTCACTCCTGGTGACGCCCGCCGACATGTTAGGAGTCATTGATTTGATCAACGGTGCCGGAGTGTGGGACATTGCGACCTGGGGTGCATCTCTGCCTACTCAAGGCTCGTGTCCGTGACGTTCACCACCAGCCTCAATGCGGACTTGCCTCCTTTTAAGCATTGAGGTACCCTTTCGGCTGGTGTCCGCCTTAGGGGCGGACCGCGAGTAACTCAACGAGGATTCCGATGCCACGACCGACCAAAGCCTTCAAACGTCAGAAGCTCAACGCCGCGGCCGCCTGGAAGAAAGGCGAGCGCAAGGAGGCCTATGAGTTATGGGAAAAGGCCGCCAAAGGAATGCACGAGCACCGGGCGAAGAAAAAGAACAAGAACAAGCCCGCCGCCGAGGCCGCTCCAGCCACTCCCGCCGCTTCGGAAGCGACGGCCTGATCATAGCGCGCCTTGGAAGTTCAATTCGGTTCAGAGCTGTCCATGAGTGACTTGTTCTGCCCCCAATGTGACTACAACCTAACCGGCTTGTTGGTAAACCGCTGCCCGGAATGCGGGGCGACGTTTCAGATCGAGGACCTTATCCGTCTGGCCGCCGCCGCGCCGAAACGGATTGGCGTTCCTGCCATCTTCTTCCACCTGATCTGGCCGCCGCTGGTATTTGCGGCGTTGACCTATGCCACAGTTATTATCAGTATGGAATGGCTCTGGGGCACTTTCGCGATCACGCTCGTGATCTTCGCATACGTCCAGTCCTTCGAAATGGTCCGTCGTTTCGCAGCTACTCGCAGTGTTCGACACGGCGGAAGCCCGTATCATCGCCCGAAGAATGTTCGTCTCGTGGTTGCGGTGTTCGTTCTTGTCTTGGTGCAGTTCTCGTTGGCCTTCGCTGGATGCAACGCGGCTCTGTTTCTAGCGCATTAGTGATTCGGCGGTTCTTTTATTGTGCGAAACCGAATACCTCAAACATTGCGGCATCGCTCGGACGCAGCTCGATGGGGATGACGAGTTGTCCCTTTCCTGCGTGAATCACTCGTCCGGCGCCGCGACCCGTCTCAGGCGGCACCTCGACGGCCCGAATGGCGGACTCGTCGAAAACAAGCGGCGGCAGCGGTATTTCCTCGCGCAGGAATTGGTCGGTTGAAGTGTTGAAAATGAGTACGTAGCGCCGAAATCCACGACCAAACGCCGTTATCGCTGCCGGCGACACGTCCGTTGCCGATGCCAATGAGCTCGCATGCAGGTCCGACAGTAACGGTCCCCAACATCGAGCTCTTTCGACCAGGGCCGAAATCGCAGAACGATGTGCGGGCAACAGCGGCTCATCTTGAGAGGCCAGATCGGGAGGCTCACCCGGCAAACGAAAGTAGCGATCGACCATGACGCCGCCGGTGCGTCCCGAACAAAGCGCTGCATGGTACGCGGCAAGCAATCGCTCAACCGCCGCTCCGGGCGGGCCTTCCCGCACCATGCGTGCGTCGATGATTGCAAAGGGCGCGTCATCGTCGTTCTTGGTGGCTGCGCGCTCTTTGCTGCTTAAGATTGCGTCGAAGGGATTTGACGAAACGCAAGTGATTCCGCGCCCGGCAAGCTGCAAACGCACCCTGCGCGCCCTATCCTGGGCGGCCGATCCGCGTCCATGGTCCAGGGCGTATCCCTGGAACGCCGCGTGATCAGTAATCGGGCCCAGCCTTTCGCGAATGAGTTCGTTTTCGTTACCGCATTGTGTCGGCAGAACGCCGGTTCCCACAAACCGATCGAACGTTCGATCAGGAATCACGGCCTTCAGTCCCGCTTCGGCGGCCAAATCAAGCACGGTCCAATGGTCGCCGTCCTCCATGTGGCAGAGGATCACGCCGCTGAAGCCCAACTGAGCGATTTGAATGAAATCGGCCTGAATGATTCCGGCGCGGCTGGAGAAGTCGCCCATCGTCCTCGGCTCGACATCGTATCGCACGGCGATCCAATGGCTCGCGGGATATCGCTGAGGAGAGCTCGCGCAACCACTCATAAGCAACCCCTGTCCGATGACAAGGACTGCGAGCGGCAGTGATAGGATTCCTAGCGGCAGACGCGGTGCGGGCGGCAGAAAATTGACGTTTTTCATAGATCTGAGACAATCTACTTGGCATCGGATGATCAAGGACATGAGACGATCCCGGGATTCCTTGTCATGAAGGCGGACATGAATTGGTTTGCTTGCGTAGCCTGCATACTATTCGTCGGCTGCGCTTCGACTCCCCCGGCCGTGGACGATCCCGCACGTCGTGAGTTGCTGGCCCTGCTCATGCCCAGCCGGGTGGAGATCGTTGAGCCCTTCACCCGCATCAAAAGCTTCGATGCCGACGCCATGCCCGATGGTATCGAGCTTCTTCTCCGCGCTGTCAATTCGCTGGACAACCCCGGTCTGATGATTGCGGGCCGGGTACGCGTGGAGTTGTTCGAACATGTGGCGGCCAGCGGCGATCAGAAGGGGCGACGCCTCGAGCGCTGGGACGTTGAGCTGGCAACCTCAGCTCAGCAGCGTCGCTATTGGAACCAGCTTACGCAAATGTACGAGTTCCGGTTGGGCGTCGATCCAAAGGTCATGCCGCAGGCCGAGAGGTACGTTCTTCTGGTCACCTTCAACTCTCCGTTAGGTGATCATCTGGTCGATGAATGCGTGATCCTGAATCGCGGCGGCGCGACTCCCTCATTGGGCACACTCTCGAGTAAACCATAGATCTTATTCCCAACGCGATGAATGTTCGTTACAAGGAGTAATGGAACGATGACAGCCTTATCTCGAACCATAGTGCTTGGTCTGTTCGGAGCAATCGTGATTGGGGCATCAGGCTGCGCTCCAAAGCAGGACCGACTCGCTTACGACAACTTCACGCAGATCAAGGCCCAGGTACATTCGCGCGACGACGTAGTGGCCATACTCGGAGAGCCGGATCATCGCCTTAATGACCGCTTGATGTATGAGCGTCCCGACAAGCACTTACACGTGATCATCGAGTTCGATGAAAAAGGCCGGGTCAGCCGAACGCAATGGATCGACGGATTGGGCGAAAGCTGGCACGATACCGACGACTCCAAGCCCCGCTAGTGCTAGCCCGTTTTTTCTCATCGCCTTTGGCAAAAGGGGGGCCACTAGGCGGAAACGCGAGTGAGGATTGGTCGGCGATGCAGCACGGCAGTTCCCGCGCAAGAAATCGAAAGCATCATGGCCACGAGACCCCAAGTCGACGCGGCGGGAATCGAGGGGTCGAAAACCTCTAAGCTGCCCGCGAAGGCGTTGGCGATGGGGACGTCCTGATCCGAGGAATTCGTTACGAAAGTCTGTCCGGGACCTGTATCGAAGGTGATGGGGGAAATCCCCGACGCCGCGAGGGTCGCCGCGTAACAAACCTCGCCGACGTAGTAGATGGTGTTGGCGACGAGCGACTCTCCGCCAAAGGTAAGCGACCCCGCGCGAAACGTAGGAGGACACTGCGAAATATCGATAATCGGCGTGAAGTTGTAACCCGCCCAACGCGGTTCCGAGACGTTCACACTGGCGCTGCCGCAGTTGATGCTGACGCCGGGGCTGGTCGTCGTTGTCATACGGATTTGATACGAGTTCGAGACCAGGTTTACGTTGGACCTCATGTAAAAGTTTACGCAAACCGAGCCGCCTGTCGGCAGCGGGATCGTCGAAGGCGCCGCGATGGGCGGATAGCCCTGCCTGGCCATGAAAAAAGTGATGTCGGCGTGGACTGAACGCGTGAAGAAGCCGAATACACAAAACGTGAACGCTCAAGGGAGAAACGACTTCATTTCCAGTCCCTCCACCTACAGACGACGAACGGAAAAGGAGTTGCGTAGTCGACGCCGAAAGACATGAGCGGCGTCAACACAACGATCCGATGTTAGCGAATGGCACGCCAAACTGCAAGGTTATTCGCGGATTTCGAATGCTGTTTGCGCCTGCTCGACGCTCCAATTCCAACACGATCTTTCGCCAAGTGCGCCTGGTATGTCGTCGCCGGGTAGCCCGAAAATAGTCTCTAAGCCTTTATCATAAAAAGAGTTATGAATAGGTGCTGGGGGCATAAAGCCTCCGAGAACTCATCAAGGGGAGGGGCCGCTCCTGGGGTCAGGTAGTCAATAGAAGCCGCAAGATTGCGGCGGCTTAGGCACTCGCTATACTGCCCGGTTTCGATTGGTTGGGCCGGTTAGAGGTTTGCATCCGTATGCCGAAGATGAAGACGCACAAAGGGTTGAAGAAACGCATCAGAATTACGGCGACGGGCAAGGTAAAATTCAAGCCCGCCAACGCCGGCCACCTGATGAGCGGTAAGAGCGGCAACCGTCGTCGATCCATGCGCCATACCCGTGTCCTGAATGGGACGGTGAAGGCGGCGATCTGCAATGCGGTCGGGGGCGAGAGCTAGCGACAACGGAGATACGTGATGAGCAGGGCAACCTATGGCGCCGCAAGGCATCGTAAGAAAGTTCGCGTTCTCAAGGACGCCAAGGGGTTTCGTGGGGCGGCCGGGCATGGCTGGCGCTTGGGTAAGGAAGGCATTATCCGCGCGGGGGTCAACGCTTTTCGAGATCGCCGACGGCGCAAGCGCGAGTTTCGCGCCCTGTGGATCACCCGGCTGACGGCCGCGTGTCGGATGCGCGGCATACAATACAGCCGTTTCATTTTCGGACTGAACTCCGCAGGCATCGAAGTGAATCGCAAGATGCTCAGCGAGATAGCCATTTCCGCTCCGGCCGATTTCGACGCTTTGGTCGATCTAGCGCAGAAGCATCAGCCAAAGTCCGCCGCGGCATAGATGTGTCACGTTTTCGGGGACTGACTTTTTATCGCGGTGCCGCGCCCGCCGTCTTGGGCGGTTTTTTCTGAAACAGCCGTTTCAGCTCGTCACTGATCGCGCGAAGAGGCTGGGCGCGCACGGTAGGTTGCGAGATGGGGCCAGTCACTCGCAGTTCGACGAGACCCTTTGTCGCGTTTTCCACAAGGTCGGTCAAAATCGGAACTCGGGCCCACCGCTGAGCGCCGACGTTTACCAATTGCAAGTCCACGGCCTGATCGGGCAGGGACATGGAGCCCGATCCCACCAGCGTCAGCGATCCGCCGCGGAGGGCGATGGAATCGAAGTCCAATCGGTTGCCGAGCACGAAGAAATCGGCCTCCAACTGGTGCAGGGCTTCATCGTTGGGGACCGTCATGTCCAGTACATTGAGGATCGCCAGCAGGATCGGCAGGCGATAAATGTAGCCGTCCCGGACTTCAAGCTGCCCACCCCCGCGTCGTGACAACGGATCGCCGATCGCGCCGGAAAGGTACAAATACGCATCCGCCACGCCGCGGACTTCCGTTCCCGCTTCCTTTCTCGTCGTGGCGTAGGATGCGGGACGGCGGCTTCGCAAAGCCTTCAACCATGGGGCGATCTGCATGCCGTTTAACGTTGCCGTCAGGTCATACTCCGATTGCGTTGGACGCAGCAACACGTGTGTTTCGCCGGTGAGCGTACCGTCATGAATCGCCGCGCGTCCTTGGGTAAGTGAAAAACGCCCCGCTCCGTCCGTGGAGCGGACCAGGGACCATGTGCCGTTGACATCGCTTAGGGCTTGTCCGTAAAGACGGGCGCCCGGCAGTTGTAATCGCCCGCCGACGGTCGTTCCGCCCAAACGATCGGCCAGGACTCCCGAGACGGTTAGCGCACCGTTCAAGCCTTCCAGCTCACCGAACCCAGCCGCTTCGACTTGGTGAAAATCAATTTGGCCCTCGCCCCGCCAGACGAGGTTAGTCGAAGCGGCTGAACGTTCGTAGCTGAGTTCTTCAAAGCGCACGTCGATGGTCCCGCCCGGTTTTGCCCGGTCCCAGCCATCGCTCAATGGCGCGGGAAGCAGGCCGCGCACTGCATGAGCAGGAAGACCCAATGCATTTCCTTTGATGGTTCCCTGTTCGCGGTCGGTTGTCTTGTCCACTTGAAAATCGAACCGGACTCTTGCTCCTTCGTAACGGCCGCTGAACCCCGTGCCGCGTAGCTCCGTGGCGCTGGCGCTCAACTTTCCTCGGACGTCCTTGAAGGGAGATGGAAAATCGGGATGGCGAATCGTTGAGCCGTCCAGTTCCGCGGTTGCGATGTAGGTCATGCCGTTGTCCGTGTTCGCATCGCTTTGCAACCGGATTTCCGTCTTGATCGGCCCGTCGATGTGCCAATCGGTGAGCGTTCCGCGCAGCTTTGACGGAGCAGCACTCAATAATTCGCGGTCGAGCCGCAGATTCGGGGAATGTACCGCTAGTTCCCAATGTTTGCCCTTGTCACCCCATGTGATCATGCCGGACGCGGTGACGTTCGAGCCTCGCAGTCGCCCCGAAACGTCCCCCAGGACGATCTTGGAATCCTCGATTTGCAGGTTTCCTTCGAGGTCGGTCCATTGGACGGGGAAGCCATCCGGTTGGACCGAGACACCGCGCAGCGCTACCGTCGAACGTTGAACGATGCGGCGAGTTTGGGGATCAACCGTCAACTTTGTCTGCAAATCGAAATGACCCGAGGGATGCAACGCCGAGATGCGCGAACGAATCTCCTCCGGCAGCGAGTCCAGCAGACGGGTGTCAAACTCCGCCCCGGTGGCGACGATCGTGATGTCCACGTCGTTTGAGTCGGTGGGCGCGAGCAGGACTTCACCGGAAATGCGGACCCGCGCCGTACCGGCGGCCCCCTCCACGCGCGCAAAGCGCAGCCGCTTTTCTTCGACTGAAAACTCCCCTTCGAGATGTTCAAAAGGATAGGGAAATTTCTCGTATCGCGCCGTCAAATTGTCGAACCGCACGGTCGACTCAGACCGCCACGAGACCGGCTCGTTGCCGGTGCAGGCGGGGCGCTGGAGAAGAAGTTCGACGTCGATTCGTCCTTCGGGTTGAAGCTGCTCCCGAATCCGCTGGTAGTTTGATCCCAAGGCGTTATAGAGTTGGTCATCGATTGGAATGTTCTGACCTCGTACCGAAAGCACGCTCGCCGCGCACGGGTGTGGTCGGTCCATCTTACCTTCCACGCAGGTGGTCCCTCCGTCGTGGATGCCACAAAGCTGCCGGATCCAAACACCATCCGGGCGATACTCAACGCTTCCCGTCAATTTAAAGCCCCGATAGGGAAATTTACGCGAGGAGGCATCGCCTCCCCGCGCCGTCACGAGAATCTGTTGCACTTCGATCGGCGAATCCGTTCCAGTGTGTTTCCTTGCCGAAATCTCCAGGTCGACGAGTCCGTGTGGGTCGTAATCGCGGTAGAACTTGGCCAACTGTGGAAATCGCTGAATGAACCGGGCCTGTTCGGCCGGGGAGTCGGCGTCGCTCCGTGGAAGGTCCAGTGAGCTGATGCTCAAGCGGGCGTCGAAATCGGTATCCATCAGGGCGCCCAAGCCTCCCAGGCCGCCGTGCGTGGTTGCCGTCACCTTGCACTCGCTGCCGTGTAGTCTCGCGTCGAATTCCACTCGAATCGTTTCCCCATCGACAAAAATGCCGCCGTTGATCTTCTCAAAGCGCAAATACCGCTCGTGTACCGGCAACACGCGTTCGTCATTGTCAATCGGTACGGAGAGGGAAGCGTTGTGTAGATCGATGACTGCGGAGTGCTTCAGGTCATGTCCCTGCCCGACGAGATTGAAATCTCTTGCTCGTACCCGGCCGTTCACACCGAGCAGATTGCTCCACATCGTGGCTTGGCCGTTACGTGAGGCCGCGGCAAGCAATACGGTCTCGACGGAAAGCGAAGGCAAACCGCCGCGCACGTTTCGCAAACTCCCGCTGACCAAGTCGATTTGTGAATGCCCGCTCGCCTCGGCATCAGCGTCATCCTGCCATACCACGTCGTAGAGTCCGAGGTTATGCTGCGATGGTCGTGCGCGCAGAGTTAGTGTAATTTCATCAACGGTCCGTAATCCTTCGGTGTCGTGATTCTGGACGCGGAAAAGAGCGTTTCGCAATTCAATCGTCGGCAGCTCCTCGTCGCCTTGACGGATGCGGACGACATCTTGAAACAAGCCGTCGGTGTTCGTCCTGCCGTTGACCGAGTCGTGGACAATGGTGCACGAGGGCTCGACGGCGACGATCGACCGGATGCGAAGCCGGCCCCAGAGCGCGGATAGCGGATCGTGGCTAAGCCATGCTTCTCTGCACGAAAAGACGTTTTCTCCGACAGACGGCACCCACGGCTCTTGCGCCAGACCGTCATGAGGTGCGGCAGCGACCGCGACATCGAACAAGTGAATGCCGCCGAAGAAAGAGAATGTCGCGGACCCCACGGAAACCCGCCCATTGGTGAGTTTCTGCAAATGGGCTTCCGCTTCAGCCCGCACTCTTTCAGGATTGGCGAAGCTTCGGTATGCGCTAGCCCCGGCAACTGCGCCAATGGCCAGGGCGGCGGGCGCCAGCCATAGGACCATCCGGCGTGGGCGCCGGTTATTTGGCTTTTCTTGTGCCATGCTGTCGAATCTTCTGGTAGATGGCCGCAAGCGACACGGCGGCGAGGACCTCGATCATGGGAATCGCGGCCAGCCGATAGCGGACACTCCCCACAAACAGGCTGTGCACCCCGCTGAAGTATACCGCGGGAACCAAAAGAAACAGCGCCGCACGTCTGTTTTCGCCCCCGCGTGCGAACAACAGCAACGCGGCGACAGCCGCAAGGGCGAATGTCGGAATGGTCCATGCCGCGGAAAGCCACCTCACCGCGCCGGACCGATAGGTTTCGACGTTCGGTATCGGATTCCACATGCGTTTGAGCTTTACCCCGGCTAGTCTGATCACGCGACCTGGATCATGCTTGATCGCTCCAACCGCTTGATCCAGGAAATATCGATTCCAGGCGACCTCATTGAGACCCCGAACCGCTTCAGATTGCTTGACGTCGCCGAGGTCGCTCGCCCCGGTGGCTTGCGGTCCCACGCCGTCATAAAGGGAAATCCCGGCTCGATGCGTAAGCCAGCACCAATCACCGGTCACGGCGCGGTTTCGCGCCGCCCAGGGTATCAGCGCGGCGATGACCACACCGAGCACCAGGGCCGAACCGGCAACGGATTTTCCATCACACCGTCTGCAGACGAGGACAAAGCCCATCGAAAAGACAATCAGCCCGATACTGGATTCGCGTAGATAGACGCAAAGCGCGGACAGAAGCCCCACGGCGATCCATCTCGCCGGCTGTCCGGCAATGGGGTCTCTGCGAGTGAGCGGCCACAGGGTCCACCATAGAACCGCCAGCGCCGTTACATACGGCGTTTCTGAGAGTAGCAAGGAGGAGAAGAAGATCAGGAACGGATCAAAGGCGACGAGGAGGCCGGCGATGATGCCGATGCGCCGATCAAAAAGAGCCGTCGCGGCCAGGGTAGTCGCCGCGGCCGCCAGGGCGCCGACAAACCAGAGTAAAGTCTTCGCAGCAAGTAGACCGTTGGGTATTGCATGGAACACGGAAAGGACTGCGGGAAACAGCGGCATCCGTGTGGCCTGAAAACCGAGTTCATCACGGAGCCCTTCACCGCTCCATAACGAGCCGGCCATGCTCCAATACTGCTCTTCATCCGGGAATTCAAGGATCGCAGGATCGTCGGCGCGCGTGTAACGGTAGGCTCCCCATACACTCCGAACCAACAGCGCCATGAGAAAGATGGCTATCCCCCAACGCCAATGGTTGTTTTTCCTCTCGCGTGGCATGGAACACGGCTACAAGGGCCTGGCTCGAAGATGCAGTACGCGACGAGTGAGTCCGGTCAGTTTCACGCGGTCGTCAATGCGGTAACCAATGACCCAAATGGGGCCGAGTTGATCGCAAAGCACGGCCACATGATCACGATCTTTCGGATCGACCTTGGCATCGGCGAGGAAATCGGCCAGTTTTTTCGATCCGGGCGCCCCCAGTGGGCAGAACCGCTCACCGGCCCGGCGTCCGCGGACCACCAACGGATCGCGTACGGCATTTCGGTCCACGTACTCCATGAATCGGTTCGCCGCGCGCCGCAAGCGGGGAATGTCGTCGGGCGACACTTCCTGTTCGCTGCATTCAATCTCCAGGCGACGAACGGGGAGCAGCGTTCGACCCGGCAGGTGTACGGCGATTTCGGCCGCCACGGCCTCTCGCGGTTCGTCGCTGGGCATGGAAATGATCAATTGATGATATCGCTTTTCAATCGTCATTCCACCGGGCAATAGAGCTTGCTTGCCGCTTGTCGGGTCGCCGATCAATTCCAAAGCCGCGACCAAATGAGAGAAGGCGAGGTCCTGCTCACCCAGTCCAAATGATGTATACGCCAGACGAATCAACTCGGTCTGGACGATTCGGCTTTTCCGCGCCAGGGCATCGGCGTTGAGCACCAGCGCCTGGTCCGTTTTCGAAACGATCAGCGTTTCGTACGTTCGCTGAACCGTCTCTTGAAGGAACTCCTCCAGCCATTGGGCCTGTTCGCCGAGCCGCGTCAGGGCCTCGCGGACTTGCGGATTCACCTCGGCCTCTATTCGAGGCAGGAGGGTATTACGAATGCGGTTGCGCATCGGTTCATTCGATAGGTTGGTTTGGTCCTCGCGGTATGCGATGCCCGTGTCCGACAGATACTTCCGCAGGTCGGCTCGCGTCCAGCCTAACAAGGGTCGGATGAGCCGAATGTCGCTTCCGCTGCTCAAGGCACGACTTCGGGGGATTCCGGCGAGCCCGCGTACGCCCGTTCCTCGCAGGATGCGATGCAGAATGGTCTCCGCGTTGTCATCGGCATGGTGCGCCACGGCCACCACTTTGGCGCCGATTTGCAAAGCAACACGCTCGAAGAACGCGTAGCGTTCGCGGCGAGCGGTCTCCTCGATACCGCCGGGTTCTCGTTCGGCGATCGTCCGGACGTCGCGTGTATCGACGGTGTAGGGGATGGAAAGACTATCAGCGGCCGCCGCGATGAAGGCTGCGTCCGCATCGCTTTCCGCGCCGCGCAGCCCATGATTGAGGTGGGCAACGTGCAACCGCAACCGCCACTGCGGGCTTTCGTTGAACCCGGCCAGCAGGTGCAACAACGCCATCGAGTCGGCCCCGCCGGACACACCGACGATTACGGAGTCGTCGGGCTTGAGAAGTCTCTCGACAAGCAATTCCTCTGCGAGCGATCGTGGACTTGGGGTGCGAGTCAAAGTGAGCGCAATCCGTTCTGATCATCGCGTATGCGGGCGTTCTCTCGTTGTGTTGCGCGCCCGGGCGACGACGTGAGCCTACTGTACCGCGCCCCATGGCTGCTGACCAGAAAGAGGGGCCATGCCTGGGATCGGACTCGCGTTAGCGTTCGCTGCCGTAGGTACGCGACTTGCGGCTCAAGAAGGAAATGATCTCCAAGGCATCGACTACGCCGTCATGGTTGGAGTCCGCGGTCTTTAGCTCTGATAGGCCCAGGTCGTCCAATTCCGCGGGAGCCAATGAGCTTGTTTCGGAGGCGGGCGCGCCGGCGGTGGTACCGCAACACACTCTGTCTCGAGCAAGAAAGTTTCTCTGGATGAACAATCGATCACTCGAGTTCACCAAGCCATCGCCGTTGATATCGGCATGAATGCCCGAAGTACCGCACGGTGTGTGTGGGTTCACTGTGGTCGATGCCATTGCCGCTAGCAATGCGTCATCCAGCGTATCGATGACATCGTTGCCGTCCAAATTGCCCCCCAAGAGCCATCTACCGCCCAACACCGGATCGCCCGTGAAGTTCGCCAGGTATTTTCCGTTCACCGCCTGAAGGCTAGAAACCGATCTCAAGGTATGCTTGGGGTCTCGAGCGGAAACGCAGGTATATTGACCGGCGGGTATGGTCATGCTTACGTCGGCAGAATATCCGGGCAAATTGTAGGGAAAGCCGAACTCCACGGTCTGTTCGACGACAAGGGGGGGATCTGCGCAATTGGAAAAGAACTCAAACACAATGCATCGGCGCAAAGGACCTGAAGCCGTCAGCGGTGAAAGCTGTAAGTCCACCTCGACCGAATTCGCGTTGCGGACCTCTACGTTCCACTCGCACCGAGCGATTACGCCACAATCGTCAGTGGCCAGGCATTCGAACTCTGACGTCCCCGGGAGCCGCCCCCCGGTGTATGCGAGTTGGCTTACGTCCGCGCCGAAGCTATTCGTTCCGGTGCAAGTTACTTCGGGAACCTCGCCGCACTCCGCGCTGGTGATCGGACGAGGCCAAGTCACCATCGCCGACAACGTCCCTGGCGCCGCATTGACCTCCACGTTGCCGGGACATGCCAATTGAGGTGGCTCATCGTGGATTATCAGTTCATTTGTGCAGCACGCGGTAAACGGAACCGAACGGCCTTGATGGTCCACAAGAATCGTATTCGCCGGGTGCTTGCTTAGAATGCACAGTTCGTCGGTGCCGCACGCCTGAAGTGGCCGGAACTGGATTCTTGCCATGACATCGGGCCCTCGCGTACCGGGCGTACCGAAGGGCACGCTGACCGCGTAGAAGATAGTCCCTTGTACCTCGTTGATGGTGCGGACGAGCTCCGAATCAAATGGCGACTCGGGATCGGCGAACACGCCCGGCTCGATATCCACAAAGTCCAGTATTGCCGGATCGTATTCGATCAGAAACTGTCCGCCGACAATCGTGCGACTGCTGCCTCCGAGATCAAGCGTTACGAACAAATCGTCATCTATCGAAAAACACTCCGTTTCCGGCAAACCTCCTGGTATCGCGGTCAAGCAGAGTTCAGGATTCATGTTGCCGCAACTGCAGAACCCGTTGATCAAGTCACATGTAAGACCGAAACAGTCAGCGTCAGAGATGCAGGGGACGGCCTCTGCGTCGATTCCCGAACATTGGCCCGAGCCGTCGCAAGTGTCCATCACTGTGCAGAGCTTGCCATCACTGCAATTGGTGCCCTCCTCGGAAGGGGGATGACCCACCTGCCCGGTAATCGGATTACATACGTCGCGTGTACAAGGATCGCCATCGTTAATGGTTGCCAGCAGCCCGCTGGTAGGATCGCAACACATCGTAGATTCGTCATAGTTGGGCGTCGAAATGCATATCCCATCTAGGCAAGAATCTGTCGTGCAGGCGTCTTCATCGTCACATAACGCCGGGGTAGAGCAAGGCCGGCAATCTTCGATCGGCGTTCCCACGCATATACCCTGGTGGCAACGATCGTTGGATGTACATGCGTGTTGATCGTCGCATTGATCTTCCGTTTCGCAAGCGGCCAATACAATCTGTCCAATGGCATCGATGAAGTCAAAATCAGGGCTTTTCGATTCCTGGGTCATGCCACCCGTCTGGTCGGCTATCTCCTCGGCGAGGCTGATGACGCACGCATCCGACCCGCTCCCCGAAATCGGCGACACGACGACGTTGTTTGCGATGGCAATCTCAATGGCGTTGTCGATGGAGTCGCGGTCGTCTCCTGGGTCATTGCATCCTTCCGGATGACTCCCGCCGCAAGGACCTTCGTCGCTGATGGGAACGACTACGCGCCCGACATTCGGTCGCCATGAGAATCGGTCGGCGACAATTGTTACGGCCGATCCCCACGATTCAAAAGTCGATGTTCCTTTGGGAAACGGACAACTGCCTGATTTACCGGGGACCGTTGACCCCAGCAAACCCACGACATGGTTGGTCAAACAAGAGAAACTTCCGCCGGGCGTTTGCGTAATGCCCAAAAGGGTGGCTTGAATATCGACCCCTTGTTGATTCAAGTCGGCAATGACCTGGGCAATGGCTCCACATAAGTCCGCTGCTTCATCGCGCATGGAACCCGAGGTGTCCATGATGAAAACGACGTCGATCGCCGGACAGGTGTATTCGACATCGCAGGGCACGCAATCCGCGATCGGAATGTTGATGCACTTCTCTTTCGAGCAGATGTCCATGGTGCAGGCCTGCCCGTCATTGCAATCCTGAGGATTTATGCACTCCGCGTTGCCGGCCGTCTGCCGCCGGACCTCGGCAGAACTCAGCCGGTCTATCGGCGCGGGCTCGGCAAGAGTGGGTGTATGGAGTGGTTCGCTACCACCCGTTTGCGCGAGGTGTAACATAGCGATGCCCGCATAAAGCAAGCTCGCTGGTATCGTTCCTCGTTTTCTGCTTCCCCTCCCCATTGAGGCGCCCCTACGGACCTGAGTACGCCGCGAAGAATTCTTCGGCGTCCGCGAGATCCACGTCCCCGTCGTCGTCAAAGTCAAACCTCAAGAGACACTCCGACGACGGAGAGACAAAGGCCGAAGTGCCGATCGAGCTGCTGAAACAGACCTGCAGCGCCCCCGTGTCGAATAGATCCAGGTCTCCGTCGCGGTCGAAATCGCCCATCAGGCAACCGTCGCGGCACGAGGTTTCGCGACATCGCGTGCCTGGACACGTCGGGGGGTCATCACAGACCGGGCCGCAGTCTTCCGGGTTCGGGTCGTTGGCGCACAGGTTCAAGCATTGGGACCAGGTGTAGAAGTTATCCATAATTCCGTTGGAAAAGCAGCAGTTGACGAGCTCTTGGTAGGGCGGGAGGCACGCCCCGACCGGAGTCGTCTCAGGACAAAGGTCGTCGCAATCCTCCACCCCATCGCCGTCGATATCCGTAATCACTTCGCAGGTGTCGGGGATGGTGTCGCCGTCGCAGTCGGTTTCGCACTCATCAGGTACGGTGTTGGGCTGGCAGTCCTCGCTGACCGGATCGGGCAGGCCGTCGTGGTCGCAGTCATCGCATTCTCCAGGGGCCACGTCGCAGGCGTCGGGAATGTCGTTGTCGTTGCAGTCCGCTTCGCACTCATCGGGGACGTGGTTGCCGTTGCAATCGAAACTGCCTCCGCACGGCGGTTCGCACCCCAACCCCTCACAGTCCAGGTCGCAGGCATCGGGTACGGTGTTGTTGTTGCAGTCGATCAGACCCTGTTTCGGCCCCGTCGTGCGGATGGCGATTTCCGAGGGGAAGCCCGGCTTGAACAAGCCCAGCGTTACAGTGCTGCCGTCCGGGTCCGGCTCGATGTTGGCGTCGAAGCGGAAGTTGTACAGACTGCTCCAACGCAGGGCGTTGGCCGCGGGGTTCTCATCGAAGGAAGTTGTTTGCCAGGTGATGCTGCCAACCTCCACGGTCGCCTCCCAGTCCGTCCCGTCGTAGTTCAGATGCTGTCCGAAGCACGTGCCCCCCGGACAATTCCCATTCCGGTTGCACGCCTGAGCGTGGTTGGAGCCGCCGGAACAGACGCAGCCGGGACATTCCGACCCGTCTCCGCTGTGATAGTCCACGTCGTGAAAGCCGATGTTCTCGATGTAGACTCCTTCCGGCAGCGGAACGGTGAACGACCCGCCGGAGCGATCGGAGTTGAGGTTCTGCAAGGCGTATTCGTAATGAAAGAAGCCGGTGCCCAGGTCGGTCACCTTGGCGGACAAGATGAACAGGCCCTCGGCCGGCACCTGAGCGTCCACCTCCATCACAAAAGGATCGTTATCCTTCCACGCCCGAATGGCGCACTGCATTTTCTCAGTTATACCCTGCGCGTAGGCGTCGTATCGATTCGGGTCCGCGACGGAACGAATGACGACGATCCTTCTATAGGAGGCGTTATTGTTTCCGTTGCCGGCAAACGCATCGTCGGGATGAACGTAGTGTCCTTGGACGAAATAGAGGGCGCCGGCGTTCAGATCGGGATTCAGATCATCGTTGTGGACCTGAAGGCGGTTGCCGATCCCGCCGGTCCCCCCCCCTTGAGGAGCTCGCAAATGGGGAGTGTCGAAACCTCCCGTGTGGGCGTTGATCTCCCACGTCGGACCGAGGAAGCTACGATTTGCGTTAAGCCCGGCTGTGTACGGATCTGAGCATCCAGGTTTCAAAAATCGTCCAGTATTTGGATTTGGAGGGATGCAGGTCTGTCCGGCAACCGCACAAAAATTCTCGTTCAGTGCGAAGAATCCGTGCTTGATCCAGCTCATTCCGACTTGTTCGAATCGACCGTCTTTCAGGCGATACATGCCTTGGTGAATCGCGGGATGCTGATCCGTCTCGGGCACCCAGTCGAGGTTCTGGTTGCCGATGTTGCAGGAGGTTGTCCCGACCGCAAATGCAGAGACTAGGTTGCCGTCGCCGTTGGGGTCCTCATAGCCGGCGGACGCTAACTGGTTGCTGGCGTCCCCGAACAGATTCGAAACGATGACGTCCGGACCGGCGGCAGATACGCTTGCCGCCAACATCCCAACCATTACCGCCGGCCATATTCCGTACGGGCGTTGCATGACTATTGCATTCTCCAAACCGGATTGCTTGAGGTTAACGAACCCGCTGGCGCTCCACCTGAAGGCATACCCCCTTCACTTGGGGCCACGCCTTCCCCCTTACCGCCGCGGTAGGAACATGGCTGCTCTTATCCAGCCTCCGGGGGCTGTCACGTCCCCCAACGGGCATCTTTCCTTCTTTAACTTTAGCACCTTGAGGGAGCGTCTTCAACTGAGATCAGGTTGGGCTGGACCGAGAAACCCAGCATGAACTCCACGAGTTATCAGAACTTGCGGTTTCGTGGTAATGGCAAGACGAAGGGGCCGAACAGCCCCCAATTGTCGTCGAGTTAATTTTCTCTTTATTAACTCATTAGACGGAGCCAACATGTTCTCTAAAACAATGCCGTGACGGTACTTACCATCAACTTAAAGTGTTATGCCGAAAATAGTGGGAATTTGGAGGTTTTTCGTTGACATCCCCATGCCTATTCCTTTAGTCTATCTTGTTATCGGGTCGTTCTTGGAGGCGGCGAAGTGAGCTGATCGTTCCGCGCTATGGAGTTTCATAACACTAAAGCGCGGGCAATTCGCCGTTTGAGACGCTTCCGAGAACAGACGCGTTAGAACTCTTGAGTTTGCGATAATCTTCGACGGTCTGTTTTTAGGAACTTCGATCGTCGTTGGGCGGGTTGGGTAAGAGGTGTATCCGCATTCGAGCGGATCACGGAGGGCGTATATGTTGACACCGACAAGAAATCCCCGCGGATCATTATCGGCTTTTCATCTGATCTTGAGTGCCGTGTTTCTTGCATATGGAGGCGGCACCGCGGCGGCGTTCACCGTTACCAACTTCTCGGTCGATGCTGCGCACGCCACGCAGGGTGATCCGCACGAAGTCGCCGTTCCGAATTTCAATAGCTTTCAGCTCACCATCAACGGGACGTTCAACACCAGCAAATGCTACAAAGTACGGATCTTCCGGAGCGATAGCAGTGCGCCGTGTGGAACAACCAGCAACAGCAACACCGTCACGGCCTCTAAAACCGCGACGACTCTGGTTGCTAATATTACGCCGGTGAGCGGCAGCTTTAAGGTTGCCGACAACTGGCAGATCGAGGTTAAGGAATACAATTCGAATTGCAACGGAAACGCACAGTCGACAAACGTCTTCGGGGATTCCTCGGGTGAACCCAAATTAAAAATCCGCGGCTGTAACGACAAGTGCCTGCTGAGCGGTGTCAAATTAACCGCGTCGCCTAACCCCGTAGGGTGCGGTGATTCGGTTCAGCTTTGCGTTCAGAAGGATGGCGGCGGCACGCTGGGAAGTGGAAACCTTGAATACGATTGGGACTTCGACGGCGACGGGGTTTGCGGCGTTTGTTCAGGCGGCAGCAACAGCGGTAAGAAGTGCAGCGAGCCGTCCGATTGCCCGGGCGGGCAGTGTTATGGCGGCGGGGGCATGGACGACCTCACGACGGAAACCGGCGACCCCGGCTGCGCATTCGGCAAGCCCTGCTGTGTAAACGTACCCATTGCGGTGGCCCATACGGTCGGAGTTAAGGTGCGCGACTTGGGCTCGAGTTTGGTTTGTGCTGATTGCAAGACCATGCTCATTAACGTCGAAGACGACTGCAATGACAAGGCGTACTGCAACGGCGTCGAAACGTGCCAGGCGAACGGTTGCCAGGCGGGCACACCCCCCAATTGCAACGACGGGGTTGCCTGTACCGTGGACTCGTGTAATGAGTCGACGGATTCCTGCGTCCACGATTCCTCGAATTGCAATCAGGGTAACGCCTGTACTCAGGTGAACTCCTGTATTTACGTGATGCTCGACCGAACGGGCAGTAACAGCTCGACGAGTCTCCTGAATGAACGCAATGCCGCCAAGACTTTTCTGAACTATTTCGATTCAGCTGTGGACCCGCCGCCGATAGCCATAGGCGCCTTCGGGTGTAACAACGGTCTCTCCAGCGGCACAGGCGGCCATTTGGGTTATTGCACCGGCAACCTCAATCGTGCTTGCACGTTACAGGTTCTGTCCGATACGGAGTCCCCCGCTCCCTATGGCGACGACACCGGGGGCAATGACGGCGACCATTACGGGTTCATCGATCTTGCAACGGCCAGTGAGAGCAGCGTAGGTACGCATTTTGCGTGCGCGCTTGACGTGGTCAACACGGGTCTGGCCCACGCTCCCACATCCGGCACGGGAAATTGCCCGGCGGGCAAGGAAAAGGTATTGATTTTCCTCTCGGACGGTGGCGACGAGGATGGTGCGAATTCTCTGACCGCCGCCAACCATCTCAAGAACACCCATTCCGTGGAAATCTTCACGATTCTGTTCCCCGGAGAGTCGTCTCCCACGGTTGCGGAGCAGAACCAGATGAACGCCATCGCCAGCGAGCCCAAGAACACACACTATTATCTCGCCCCGAATTCCTCTGCTCTGGAGGACATCTTCGAATCCATAGCGCAGCAGATGGGTTGCGACGACGGGAACGCATGTACGACTGATACATGCACTCAGGCCGGCGCCTGCACCCATACCGATAACAGCGCGTCCTGCAACGACGGCAACCCCTGTACCACGGATTCGTGCAGCCCGTCGCTCGGCTGCCAGAACGTCAACAACAACAACGCCTGCAGTGACGGCAACGCCTGCACCACCGGGGACACCTGTTCAGGTGGCGCGTGCTCACCGGGCCCGGCGGCGAATTGTAATGACAACAACGTCTGCACGACCGACAGCTGTGTTCCGGCTACCGGCTGCAAGTACACCAATAACACCAACACGTGCACCGACGGGAACGCCTGCACCACGGGCGATGTTTGTTCCGGCGGTTCCTGCGTCGGCGGCCCGGCGCCCAACTGTAACGACAACAACGTTTGCACGACCGACAGCTGTGTTCCCGCTACCGGTTGTAAAAACACCAATAACAGCAACTCGTGCAATGACAACAACGCCTGCACCACGGGTGACACCTGCAGCGGCGGCTCTTGCGTGGGCGGCGCGGCCCCCAATTGCAGCGACAACAACGTCTGCACGACCGACGGCTGTAATCCGGCGACGGGTTGCACGTATACCAACAACAACCAGGCGTGCAACGATGGAAACGCCTGCACGAGCAGCGATGTGTGCTCGGGCGGGACCTGCGGCGGTACGACGGTAACTTGCTTCGATGGCAACGTATGCACGAACGACTCGTGTAGTCCCTCCCTCGGTTGCCAATACGCCAACAACACGAATCCCTGCAATGACGGCCACGCGTGTACAACCGGCGACGCCTGCTCAGGTGGTTCGTGCCAAGGGACGCCGATCGGCGGCTGTATTGAGTGTACTACGGCCAGCCAGTGCAACGACGGCAAGGTATGCACGACCGATACCTGCCAGGGCGGCGTCTGCGTGTTCACCAACAATAATTTGTCGTGCAGTGACGGCAACGCTTGTACGACCGGCGATGTTTGCTCCGGTGGAGTATGCGTGGGTGGACCGCCGCCCAACTGCGGCGATGGAAACGTGTGTACCGACGACTCCTGCAATCCCGGATCAGGCTGCGTAAACGTGAACAACACGGCTTCTTGCAATGACAGCAACGCCTGTACGACAAATGACAAGTGCTCCGGCGGGGTTTGCGTGGGCGGTGCGCCGCCGACGTGCAACGACGGCAACCAGTGTACGACCGATACTTGCAACAATGCTACGGGTTGTGTCTTTACCAATAACAACGTCTTGTGCAACGATGGGAATGCCTGTACGACGAATGACACCTGTTCGGGAGGAGCTTGCGTCGGTGGACCTCCGCCCAACTGTAACGATGGCAATGTTTGCACGACCGACTCGTGCAGTCACCCAACCGGCTGCCAGTACACCAACAACTCCAACTCCTGCAACGATGGTCATGCTTGTACAAGTGGCGATGTATGCGCGGGTGGGAGCTGTGGCGGAACGCCGGTCGGCGGTTGTATCGAATGCCCGGCCAATCCGTGCAACGACGGAAACCCCTGCACGAACGATGCATGTCAGAGCGGGGTGTGCGTATTTACTAACAATAGCGCGTCGTGCAGTGATGGGAACGCCTGTACTACCGGTGATGTCTGTTCCGGCGGGTCATGCGTCGGCGGTTCGCTGGTCAATTGCGCCGACGGCAACGTCTGCACCGACGACTCCTGCAACACCGCCTCCGGCTGCGTGAACGTGAACAACACGGCCTCCTGCACCGACGGCAACGCCTGCACGACCAACGATAAGTGTTCGGCCGGCTCCTGCGTTGGAGGTCCTCCCGCGACCTGCAACGACGGCAAAGTGTGTACGACGGATACTTGCAACCCCGCCTCCGGCTGCGTGTTCACCAACAACACCGCTCCCTGTAACGACGCCAACGCTTGTACGACCAACGACACCTGCTCCGGCGGATCGTGCGTCGGCGGTCCTGCGCCCAACTGCGGCGACGGAAACGCCTGTACGAACGATTCCTGCGATCCGCTGACGGGTTGCACGCACGCTAACAATTCCAATCCCTGCAACGATGCCAATGCTTGCACGACCAACGACACCTGCTCCGGCGGCGTGTGCGGCGGGACCGGGATAAGCTGCGATGACGGCAAGGAATGTACCACTGACTCGTGCAATGTGAGCTCCGGCTGCGTGTACACGAACAACACCAACGCTTGCAATGATGACCATCCCTGCACCAGCGGGGATGTCTGCTCGGGCGGCGTATGTTCGGGGACGCCCATTGGCGGTTGCATCGAGTGTCCGGCGAATCCGTGCAACGACGGCAATCCATGCACCAACGATTCGTGTCAGGGCGGCGTCTGCGTATTCACCAACAACAGTGCGTCGTGCAATGACGGGAACGCCTGTACCACGGGCGACGTCTGCTCCGGCGGATCATGTGTCGGCGGGGCGCCTCCGAATTGCAGCGACAACAACGACTGTACGGATGACGGATGCCATCCGGCTTCCGGCTGCACTCACGTCAACAACGCCAACCCCTGCAGCGACGGCAATGCCTGCACCACCGGCGACACGTGTTCGGGCGGATCGTGCTCTAGTGTCAAGCCCCTCAATTGCGACGACAACAACGTTTGTACTAATGACGGGTGCAACACGACGACCGGTTGCACTCATGCCAACAACACCGGTCCTTGCAGCGATGGAAACGCGTGTACGACGAACGATGCGTGCGCGGCCGGGGCTTGCGTCGGAGGAGCGGCTCTGGTGTGTAACGACGGCAACGTCTGTACGGACGATTCCTGTAACCCGGTCCAGGGTTGCCAGTATGTGAACAACAACGCGCCCTGCAACGACGGCAACGCCTGCAAGACGAGCGACGTTTGCTCCGGCGGCGCCTGCATCGGCGGACCGCCCCCCAATTGCAACGACAACAACGGCTGTACAAACGATTTCTGCGTGCCGGCGACCGGCTGCGGCCATACCAACAATTCCGATCCTTGCAACGACGGCAGCGCCTGCACGACGGGCGACGTCTGCTCCGGCGGCGTCTGCGGCGGAACGACGGTAACCTGCAATGACGGCAATGTTTGTACGACCGATTCCTGCATTCCCGCATCCGGCTGCCAATATGCCAACAACAGCAACCCCTGCGACGACAATCATCCTTGCACCAACGGCGACGTGTGTTCGGGCGGAGTGTGTGCCGGAACGCCGGTCTCCGGATGCGTCGAGTGCCCGGCGAACCCGTGCAACGACGGCAATCCGTGTACGACCGATTCCTGCCAGGGCGGCATCTGCGTGTACACCAACAACACCGACACGTGCAACGATGGCAATGCATGTACGACGGGCGACGTGTGTTCCGGCGGCTCGTGTCTTAGCGGATCGCCCCTGGTGTGCAACGACATGAACGTCTGCACCGACGATACCTGCAATCCGGCAAGCGGCTGCGTCTACACCAATAACAGCAGCTCGTGCAGCGACGGCAACGCCTGCACCACGGGCGACGTGTGCTCCGGTGGCTCGTGTCTTAGCGGATCGCCCTTGGTGTGCAACGACATGAACGTCTGCACCGACGATACCTGCAATCCGGCGAGCGGCTGTGTCTACACGAACAACAGTGCTTCGTGCAACGACTCCAACGCGTGTACCACGAACGACGCCTGCTCCGGTGGAATGTGCGTCGGCGGGCCTCCGCCTGTGTGCAACGACATGAACGTCTGTACCGACGACGACTGCGATCCCATCCAGGGCTGCCGTTTCATCAACAACAGCGCTCCCTGCGATGACGGGAATGTGTGCAAAACCGTGGATATCTGCCAGGGCGGCGCATGCGTGGGCAGCGGTCCCCTCAATTGCAACGACAACAACGTCTGCACCGACGATTTCTGCAACCCGATGACGGGCTGCTTCTACGCCAACAACACCAACACGTGCGATGACGGAAGCGTCTGCACCACGGGCGACATCTGCGGTGGCGGAGTGTGCGGCGGAACGCCGATCGTCTGCAACGACGGCAATATCTGTACGGACGACTCGTGCCATCCGACGCTCGGCTGCCAGACCACGTTCAACAACGCCCCCTGCGACGATTTTCATATCTGCACCACCGGCGATGTTTGTACGGGCGGCGTGTGCGGTGGAACGCCGGTTTCGGGCTGCACCGAGTGCGCCGGCCCCAGTGTGTGCAACGACGGCAACCCCTGTACCACGGACACCTGTGAAAGCGGTTTGTGCGTCTATACGAACAACACCGATCCCTGCACCGACGGGAACGCCTGCACCGTGGGCGACGTGTGTTCGGGCGGCATGTGCGTGCCGGGTTCGGCGCCCAACTGTGATGATGGCAACGTGTGTACCAATGACGGCTGCGATCCAGGCACCGGATGCACCCATACCAACAACAGCAATCCGTGCGACGACGGCAACGCCTGTACGACCGGCGACGTGTGCTCCGGCGGCGTGTGCGCGGGACCCGGGTCTTTGACCTGCAACGACAACAATCTTTGCACCACGGACACCTGCGATCCGATGTTCGGTTGTGTCTACACCAACAACTCCAACCCGTGCAATGATGGAAACGCCTGCACGACCCCCGACGTTTGCTCGGGCGGCATGTGCGTGGGCGGTCCGCCGCTGAATTGCGAGGACGGAAACGTCTGCACGACCAATACTTGCGTTCCAGCGACCGGTTGCGTCACGAGCAACAACACGAATCCCTGCTCGGACGGAAACGCCTGCACGACGAACGATATGTGTTCGGGCGGCATGTGCGTGGGCGGTCCGGCGCCGGATTGCGAGGACGGAAACGTCTGCACGACCAACACGTGCGTTGCCCCCGGGGGTTGCGTCAGTACCAACAATTCCAATCCTTGCACCGACGGCAATCTGTGTACGACAGGGGACACCTGTTCGGGTGGCATGTGCGTGGGAGGTCCTGCGACGACATGCGACGACAGTAACGTCTGCACGAGCAATTCGTGTGTTCCGTCGCTGGGCTGTCAGTATTTGCCGACGCCCGGTCCCTGCAACGACGGCAACGCCTGCACGACGGGCGATGCATGTTCGGGCGTTAATTGCGTGGGTGGTCCTATGCTGACGTGCAACGATGACAATGTTTGCACGACGGACACGTGCAGCCCGGCCACGGGATGCGTGTTCACCCCCAACAGCAACCCGTGCAGCGATGGCAACCCCTGTACCTCCGGTGAAGTGTGCAGTGGCGGATCGTGCGTTCCGGGTTCTGCGACAAACTGCGACGACGGCGACATTTGTACGACTGATTCCTGCGATGCCGGCGGTTGCCACAACGTGAACACCGCTTGCGGCGCCTGTTGCCTGCCTGCCGGACCCTGCGCGGATGGCCTTACTTTGGAGGAATGCGAGGACGTGCCTCCGTCCGGCGGCTTATTCCAGGGCATCGGATCGGTTTGCCTCGGCGACTTGGATGACGACGGCCTGGACGACCTTTGCGATACGCCGGACACGGTCCCGACCGTTTCTCAGTGGGGTTTGGTCATCATGACCCTGCTTCTGCTGACGTTTGCCAAGGTCTACTTTGGAAGACGGCCGGTACCCGTTTTCGTTGGAACCAAGCCGCGTCGAGGGCCGAATTAGGCGATTTTTGTCTTGCCGTTATGCTTTAATTGGGGTAATATGGTAAATATAGGACGTTGTATAGCGTCTAGGTTGGGCAATTTGAGGACGTTTTCGACTTCGTTTTTGTTAACTTGGCTAGTTGAATCGTCCCCGAGCTTGACCTATACTGGATCGTGCGTCGGATCCGCTGTTTAGCGGTGCAGACACCATTTGCCTAGGGGGAATAGGCGGGGGTGTTTGCCCGGCACGGGTTCCTCGGTACGATAGGTCGGGAGGTTGAAAGAATGTCTCGCAGAATTTCTCTTCGTTTCGCAGTAAGCACAGTAGCGATGCTTTTGTTCGCTGCGCCAACATTGGCGGATCTTCCCTTTAGCTTCTCCATGGCAAGTGAGAATGGGGCGATTCCCGACGATGATATCGCCGTCTTTCTTCTGACAATGGATGCCGCGCATAGTGACTTGGCGCCCGCGCCTCCTTTCCCGATGCCCGCTATCACATCGCTGGAAGTTGTGGTGACCGGTTTGGTGCACAGCGATGCCGACGATTTGGACATCTACCTGATTGATCCGTTGGGTCACACCTTGAACTTGATGACGGATCGGGGTGTCGGCTCCGCGATCAATGCGAGCCTCATCTTCAACGACTCGGCAAGCGGCCTTCCTCCTGAGAATGGGCCGATTGCTTCGGGTGCCTATCAACCGGAAGGCGCTGGTGGATTGTCAAAATATTACGGAAACGGCGGGGGAACCAGCGCCTGGATTTTGCTGGTCATCGACGATTCGCCGGGAGGCGAAGGAAGCCTGCAAGGGTTCACTCTTCGCGGGACCTATGTCCCTGAACCGGTCACGTTATCGCTGCTCGCACTCGGAGCGGTTGCCGTCCTGCGTCGCAGGCACGCGTAGCCGCCGCTGGTTATTCTAGCCCGAAGCCTTTCAGAGCGTTTCTTACTTCGCTTTGGCCTCAAGTTTGGCGATAGCCGTCCCGTCGTCGATCACCAGCAATGTGGTCTCTCCGTCGGCCTTGCGCAGCCGCAGGCGTTTTAACCAGAGTTTGTCATCCTTACCTCCGGCAAACCAGCTACCAGTCTTGGCTTCCTCCCACGCCTCCACAACGCCCACCACCTGAGTCTCAAGGGGCTTGCCGCGACGCTCCGTCCGAGCAGAAACCCGCACGGGCGTTCCCGGCGGAAATTCGGCCTCATAGGGAGATTCATAAACCATTGGGATTGGCCTCGATCGCCGTCAAGCTTTGCATGCCGCCTCCGCGAAGGAACCGAGGTCGGTAAACTCCGCCAAGGGCCGCACGTCGGTGCGGTTCGCCTCTTTGTAGCGATTGATCCAGACGAACGCGAGTCCAAGGTCGGCGGCGGGAGCGCCATCATGATACAGGCTTTGGGCGACGTGCAGGGCCCGGTCCAGCTCGCCGTGCGAATCTCTGAGCCGTTCAAAGTGCCCATGCGCGGGCTTGTAGGAACCGACATCCTGGGCGGTTACTACGAAATCAAACCGGGTACCCAATAGCTTCGCTGTTCCCTCAAAGAGGTCCTTGTCGATGTTGGAGAGCACTCCCAGTCGAAATCGCTTCTTGAGACGCGCCAAGGCGTCGTTGGTGTCGGAAAAAGGCGCCCAGCCGGGGAGCAATTCGGCCAGCTTGCATTTTGCTTCGGCGGGCAGTGATAGATTGAATTGCCGAGCCAGCCGCTCGGTGACGAGGGCAAGGATATCCCGATAGGAGCGGTACGGGCCAGATTCTGCTTCGGCCTCCGCCCGCACGTAAGCGTCAAACCACTCCTGCCCACGTTTAGCGACCTGAGGTCCGAAGATTGCCGACAGGGAGCGGGTCAGGCCCGCGCTCCAGTCAATCAACGTTCCGTAACAGTCAAACGTCAGGGTCTTCGTGCGTTGAAGAACTTCCTTGAGCGCACTGAATTCGCGATTTTCAAGCACGGCGGGATTCTAGATTGTTGGTTGAGCATTGTCGATTTGGCAGGGAGTTCCGTCCTCAATCGACAATCGACATTCGACAATCGACAATCGACAATCGACAATGTCGATCATGGCCGTCACCGGTCTGGTACAGGACGCGCGATTCCAGCGCCACCTCACCGGCCCCGGGCACCCGGAGCGCCCCCAGCGCGTCGCGCGTATCGCGGCGGCGCTCGATGAGCGGGAATTGACCCAAATCTGCAAGCCGATCGAAGTTACGCCCGCTGCCCGGGAGACCTTGCTGGCCGTCCATGCCGGTCCGTACCTGGAAAGATTGCAAAAAGCATGCGAAGACGGCCTGCCGTACATCGACGTGCCGGACAGTGCGATCTGCCCGGAGAGTTACGAGATCGCCAAGCTCGCCGCCGGAGCGGTCGTGAACGCTGTGGACGAAGTGATGTCGGGCCGATTAAACAACGCTTTCTGCGCCGTCCGCCCGCCGGGCCATCACGCCGAACGCCAAGTGTCGATGGGCTTCTGCCTGCTCAACAATGTAGCCATTGCCGCCCGGCGCCTGCTGAACCAGCATGGGCTGTCCCGGGTGTTGATCCTCGACTGGGACGTTCACCACGGAAACGGAACTCAGCACATTTTCGAGGAAGACCCGCGAGTGCTCTTTATCAGCCTCCACGGCCACCCTGGGATCGTCTATCCCGGCACCGGCTACGCCCACGAACGGGGCAAGGGAGCAGGCGAAGGCTTCACCCTCAATGTTCCGATCCTTCCGCCGGGTCGCGACGAAGTCTGGCGGCGGGCATTCGACGATTCCGTTCTCCCCGCCATCGCCAGGTTTGATCCTCAATTTGTGCTGATTTCCGCCGGCTTCGACGCCCACCGGCTCGACCCGCTCGCCCCGCTGGAGCTGGAGACTCAATCCTACGGCTGGATGACGGACGAGCTACTCGGCGCCGCGGCTAGGCACCATTGCGGCGGCAGGCTCGTCAGCGTCCTGGAGGGCGGCTACCACCTCGACGCCCTCGCCGACTCCGTGGCTTTGCACATCCAGCGCCTCTTGGCGGCCTAGGAAAGCCTTCGCGTAGCGGCTTGCTTTTCAGGATTGAAGGCTGCCCATGCGGCCGCTTTGATAGTCGAGTACGGCTTGGCGGATTTCTTCTTCGGTGTTCATCACAAACGGGCCGCGGCCCGCAATGGGTTCACGGAGCGGCTCGCCGCTCAGCAGCAGCGCTGAGGTGTCGCTATGTGCTTCGACGGCAATCTCTTTGCCGGGCGGGTTAAATAACGCCAGCTCAGCGTCGCCGGCGACCTTCGACCCGTTCAGACGGAGACTGCCACTCAAAACAAGAAGCGCCGTGTTGTGACCCTCCGGCAAGGTTAGTTCCACGCGAGCCCCGCTGGAAAATCGCAGGTCCCACAGGTCGATCGGCGTGAAGGTCCGCGCTGGACCTTTGTGTCCTTGGAATTGCCCGGCAATGACGCGGAGGGTGCCGCTTCCGTTCGGCAGAGAAACCGCCGGGATATCGCGATCTAGGAGTGTTTGATACCTCGGGGCGGACATCTTGAACTTTGCGGGCAGGTTCACCCAGAGTTGGACCACTTCGAAGATCCCGCCTGTGTGCGAGAAGCCGCATTCATGGAATTCCTCGTGAACCACGCCCGAGGCCGCCGTCATCCATTGCACGTCGCCCGGTCCGATCGTGCCGTGATTTCCGGCTGAATCGCGGTGTTCAAGCTTTCCTTGGTAGACGATCGTCACCGTTTCAAAGCCGCGATGCGGATGTTCCTCAACGCCGCGCGGCTTGTTGGATGGCTCAAACTTCGCCGGGCCGGCATAGTCGAGCAGTAGAAACGGGCTGATCGCCTCCCCCAGGCTCTGGTACGAAAAAATCGTTCGCACCGGAAAGCCGTCACCGACCCAGTGTCCCGGCGGCGCGCTGTAGACTTTCAGCAGGCTTTTCAAACGATGCGCCTATTTGCGTGCGGCCTCTAGGCGGTCAAGCTTGGTTTCCCGTCCGCCCTTCTGCACGTTCTGCGCTTTGTCGTAGCTCTCGTTCAGCAGCCTGTAGTGGGGCACGATGTGGTCGAACATGACCGCCGCGAACTCCATCGCGTCGGGGCGATTCCACGTGCCCATGAGTTCACCGAGGACGGCAAAGGTGTCGGTCGGCATGGCCCCGGCCTGAACCACACGGGCCAGCGTGATGTCGGTCGCCATCGACGACCAGTTGCCCGAAGCGTCGATGATGGTGAATACCTTGTAGCCCGCGGCCAGGGCGCTCAGAGTCGGGAAGGACATGCACACGCTGGTCAGCGTGCCCGCGATGAGCAGGGTTTTACGTTTGGTCTTCTCAATGGTTTCGACCCACTTGGGATTGTCCCAGGCGTTGACCTGCCCGGTTCGCGGGATATATACCGCATCGGGGTTGCACTGGTGAATCTCCGGGATAAGCGGCCCGTTGGGACCGTCGGGGACCGAGGCTGTCGTGAAGGTCGGCGTCTTGGCCAGTCTCGACACCTTGGCGAGCGCGATCACGTTGTTGCGCAGCGTCAGCATGTCGATGTCCTTGACCAGTTGGAACAAGCCGCTTTGATGGTCGATCAGCAGCATCACGGCGTCAGCCGGATCAATCATCGTCTTAATGGCCATTTCGTTTCTCCTTTCGGTTTGATTTTGGCTTTCGGAGAGACCGTCGAAGAGGTCTGATCCCCTCCGACCGGACGTCGCCCCGCCGAACCTGGTGTAGCTTGCTATCGCACGATACAATCGTCAAGCCCGAAGGCGACAGGAGCTTAGCCTGTGACAAAGGTTCTAGCATTTGCCGGAAGCACTCGACGTGACTCGCTCAACAAGAAGCTGGTCAAGTTTGCGGCAGATAAGGCCCGCGGGGCGGGCGGCGAGGTTACGCTCATCGACCTTCGAGACTTCGCACTTCCACTTTACGACGGCGACCTGGAAGAAGCCGAAGGCGCTCCTGCAAACGCGAACAAGCTCTACGAAATGATGAAACTGCATGGCGCACTTCTTCTCTCGTGCCCGGAGTACAACAGCTCGATTTCGGGCGTTCTCAAGAATGCAATTGATTGGGTATCGCGTCCTCGCCCCGGAGAACCACCTCTTGTTGCGTTTGGCGGTAAGGTTGCTGCCTTACTTAGTGCTTCCCCTGGTGCGCTCGGAGGCCTGCGCGGGCTGTCCCACGTTCGATCCATTCTCCAGAACATCGGCGTGCTCGTCATTCCCAATCAGGTTTCCGTACCGAATGCACACAAGGCATTTGCCGAGAGCGGCGAATTAATCGACGAAGGGTTGTCAAAGAAAGTCAATCGGCTGGCGCTCGAACTGGTTGACGTGACTAGGAAACTCGGCGCGAATTGAAATCCCCGGCTCGCCCTATGCCACATCGGTCAAGTTCAACGCCCGGCCGTAACGCTGCATAACCTCGTGTCGCAACAGGCCGTGCTGAGGAGCCGACAAAGTTGCGTCTTCCCGGAGGAGAGCCGCAGCATCGTCGCGAGCTTGGGCCAACAGCTCAAAGTCATTGATTACGTCAGCGACCTTGAAGGCCGGCAGGCCGTGTTGACGAGTTCCCAGAAGCTCCCCCGGGCCGCGTAGCCGCAGGTCTTCCTCGGCGATCCGAAATCCATCCTGGGTTTCGCATAAGATTCGAAGACGGGCCTGTGACGGCTCGCTCCAGGAATCGGAGAACAAGAGGCAGTACGACTTTTTCGATCCCCGTCCGATTCGGCCGCGAAGCTGGTGCAATTGACTGAGCCCGAACCGCTCCGCGTTTTGCACCGCCATGATCGTGGCATTGGCGACGTCCACGCCGACTTCGATGACCGTGGTGGATACCAGCGCCTGCACCTCGCCCGCCCGAAACCGCTTCATCACGGCTTCCTTTTCCGCGGCCTTCATCCGGCCGTGCAGCAGGGCGACGCTGCGTCCCATCAGTGTCGTTTGAGATAGGCGTTCGACCTCCGCTGCGGCGGCCCTGAGTGGCAGAGCGTCGGATTCCTCGACCAGCGGATAGACGATGTATGCCTGTTCACCTCGATTGAGTCGCCCCAATACAAAACCCCAGGCGGCGTCTGTTTTTTCGCGAGGAACGAGCTTTGTCACCACTGGTTGGCGGCCCGGGAGGACGCCGGAGATAGTCGACACGTCGAGATCGCCGAAAACGGTCATGGCCAGCGTTCGAGGAATCGGCGTGGCCGTGAGCACGAGCGCATGCGGTGCGAGGCCCTTTCGTCGTAGGGCCGCTCGTTGGGCCACCCCGAACTTGTGCTGCTCGTCAATGATGACCAACCCCAAATCGGCAAAGTTCACCTCACGCTCGAAAAGCGCATGGGTTCCGATCACCCAATGGACCTCCCCGGCTTGAAGGGCCTTCAGCAGCGAAGTCCGCTTCGCTTTGCTGGTTGAGCCCGCGAGATACTCCAACCGCACGCGGCTGCCCTGCAAGTATCGTTTGATTTTCGTGTAGTGCTGGGCCGCAAGAACTTCGGTCGGGGCGACCAGTGCGACCTGACGGCGATTAGCGACAGCGGCCAACGCCGCATATACAGCCACAGCGGTTTTCCCGGCCCCGACATCGGCTTGCAAGAGCCGGTTCATCGGTTCGGACTTGGCCAGGTCGGCTCGAATCTCCTCAACGGCATGTTCCTGTCCCTTGGTCAGCACAAACGGAAAGCGTTTTCGTATCCGCTGGTCCATTTTTTCGTTAACCAGGATCGGCCTGGCGGCTGGGGCCGCTTTCCGGCGGCGGCTGAGCTGAAAACCAAGCTGGCACAGCAGAAACTCGTCGTAGGCCAGGCGCCGCCGCGCAACCGGTACGTCTTCCAACGAGGTAGGTCGGTGATATCGGAGGATCGCGGTACGCCGTGGGGGCAAGCCGCGAAGAGACCGAATGGGTTCCGGCACGAAGTCGCAAACGGTCTCCGAGGCCTGCTCAAGGACGTTTTCGAGAATCCGCTTGATCTGATTGCTGGGGAGCTGTTCCGTGGCTGGGTAGACCGGCTCGTATCGGTCCCGATCGTGCATGATCGCGGACGAGTCGTTCGTTTCGATGCGGGACGTTTGTGGATTGGTAAACGATGCGTAGCTGCCCCGCACATCGACTTTTCCCGTAACGCGCAGGGCTTGCCCGGCCTGTAATTGGTCGAGCCGATAAGGGGAATTGAACCAGCGAACGCGACATTTCCCGGTGCCGTCAACCAGGTCGGCGGTCACGGTGCTCCGCCCAGGTCCCGTAGCCCGGAGATTGCGAAGCTCCCCGACGACGGTGGCCACTACGCCGAAACCAAGTTCGCCGATGGCCTGCGAACGCGGGTTCGACGCGTGGCGAAAAGGGAAATGCTCCAGCAGGTCGCCGATCGTATGCACGCCTAGCTTGGCGAACTGCCGGGCGCGGAACGGGCCGACTCCTCGGACGAACTGAACGTCAGTCTCTAGGGAGACGCAATCACCCACGCTGCACGACCCATGTCCGGCGGAGCGTTCGGCGCGGGCCGCCCGAGCTCTACGGAATGACGAGCCGCTGGCCGACGCGAATCCGGCTCGGATCACTGCCGATGTCGGTGCGGTTCGCCTCGTAGATGTCCTTCCACCTGGACTGGTCATTGTAGTATTGCCGGGCCAAGGCGTAGAGCGTGTCCTTCTTTTGGACCGTGTGGTGGCGCGCTCCAGCTCCTCCGGTGTACCCGCCGGTGGTTGGATACGCGGAGTAGGTTTCGGCGGGCATGGCCCCTTCCGCGGCCGGGTCGTAGGCGTCCGCCACCGCGTCCTTCTTCTTGAAAAGGTTGCAGCCGCACAGCATCGAAACCGCGAACAGGGAGACAACGAGAGTGACGGCGTTCCGTCGCATGGGGGTGACCTCCTGTCAAAAAGTTAAAGGATCCGCTAAAACAACGGCGGTATCATAATACCCATTTTCGCCATGTCAACAAAAAAAGCAACGTGAGTCGAGTATACCGGGGGGATCCCTAATATCCGCATAAGGGGGTGGCAAACCAATCCTAGATCGTGTAAAGATAGAGCCCGTTTGCCTACAGAAAAGGAGAGGTCACATGAGTCAGATACGGTTTTCCGTTGTCAGGGTCGGGTTGTACCTGGCGGCTTTGGTGGGGTTTGCCGAAGCCGCACCCCTAGGGACGGTGTTCACCTACCAGGGGCAACTCGTGCAGGACGGTGTGCCCGTCAATAGCTTGACGGATTTCGAGTTCCGCCTCTGGAACCAGGCGGCAGATGGGGTCCAGATTCTGCCGACCGTGATCCACGAGGACGTCCTCCCCGAAAATGGTCTCTTCACCGTAGATCTCGACTTCGGCGAGTTCGCGTTCGATAGCGAGGAGCGCTGGCTGCAGATCGCGGTCCGGCCGGGGGGGGAGGTCGGCGATTTCGTTCTGCTGGTGCCCCGGCAACGCATCACAGCGGCGCCCTATACCCTCGGTTTGCGAGTGCCCATGTCCACCACCGGCGTGGGTAACGACGACCTGTTCACCATCAAGCACAACGGCGGCGCCGGCTCAGCGGGCAGTTTTCACAAGATGAGTTTGGGCAACCCTGATCCAGCGCTGGAGGTGAGCGCCGTCGGCGGAACTGCCGTCTTGGTCGACGGGGGGGTGACCTTCGCGAACGAACAATCGGGGATCACATTCTCGGACACCGTCGCCCCGAGCGTGCCCATGATCCAGATGTTCGCGTCGGGCACTTTAAACAATGATCGAATGGTTATTGCGCACTCCCCGAACTATACCGATTACGGCCTGCAATACGAAGACGCTGTGGACGAGTTCCATTTCCTCAGCAATGGGATCGACGTCATGACCGTCGATCTGCAAAGTCGTCGCGTGGGCATCGGAACCTCAGAACCGGCGAAGAAACTTCAGGTCGGCGAGAACACGATTCCGAATTCAGAGGGGATGATTCGCCTCGCCTCACGTTCGGGTACGGAGGGCTCCAGCCGGGAATGGGACATCGGGGTTCCTGAGACGGACGCCGACAGTTCCGGCACGGGATACTCGTTTGTGATCGACGATATCTCCGCCGGAGGCGGACCGGAAGTTATAGTGAAATGGGGTTCCGGCAACGTCGGTATCGGGACGTCGTCGCCGGCGTATCTTCTTGACGTGGACGGACGCATGCGCGTCCGCGAAGAGGGTGGCCTAAACGCCGGGATCTGGTTCTATCAGACGGCGCCTGGAGAGAACCGTGCCTTAGTGGGCATGTATGACGACAACACTGTCGGTTTCTACGGCGCGTCAGGCGGCAGCTGGGACCTCCTGATGAACACAACCACCGGAAATGTGGGGATCAAAACCGCCGTTCCTCAGGCGCCGTTGCACGTCGTAAGCAGCAGCGACGTGGCGCCCGGCAGTGGGGGTGTACTCGTACTCGGTACCACGAGCGGCGGCAACCTCGCGCTCGACAACAACGAGATCATGGCCCGCAACAACGGGGCCACGTCGCCTTTGTATCTGAACAACGAGGGCGGAAACGTCCACATGGCCGTGTCCGGCGGCGGGGTCTCGATCGGCACGACAACCATTCCGACGGGCGTACTGCTCGCCGTGGACGGCAAGGTGCTCTGCGAGGAGATGGAAGTCCAACTTTCCGGTGACTGGCCCGACTTCGTCTTTGCCGAGGATTATCCGCTGATGCCGCTCGACGAGTTGGAACGGAACATCGCCCAGAATGGCCATCTTCCGGGCATCCCCTCGGCTGCGGAAGTCGCGGCGCGAGGTCTGAACGTCGGACAAATGCAGGCCCAAACGCTTCAGAAGGTTGAAGAACTCACGCTCCATATGATTGATCTGCACAAGCGATTGCAGGCGCTCGAACAGGAAAACAGGGAATTGCGCGACCGTCTCCAGGCGCCGGGAGGCGTTCGATGAAAACTTCGGCAAAGCACCGTTTTTCCCGGGTACCTGTTGTCGCTATTGCACTGCTGGGCGGCCTTTCGGTCCGGTCTTCGGAAGCCCAAACCGCCAATGCCAAGGGAAAAATCTCTCGGAACATGTATCGCATCCCATATGGGAACACGGTTTCGGTGACCATGAACCAGGATTACATCGACCACGGAAATACACCGGCAGGCGACACCGGTTCCATGGATTTGGTTGGACCGGGTACACCCGCCATACTCGCTGCGGCGGCTGGGACGGTCATCGCCGTCAACGACAACCTCAATGGCTGCGGCTGCAATGCCGCGTACGGTCCGTGCGCAAACGTCATACAGATTCAGCATGCCAACGACGAAGTGTCGACCTATTTGCACATCGCTCAGAACAGCGCAACAAATAACAACATTTTTCTCAACACGGTCGTGACCCAGGGGCAACAGATCGGAGTGGAGGGCGATGTCGGATGGACCTGCGGCGGCGGAAGCGCCCCTCGCACCAGTCCCGGATGTAACTCCCCAGTGAACATTGTTCCTCCCGGCACCACCAACTGCGGACCGCACCTGCACTGGAATGTCGTGCGGGCGGCGACCGGTGAACGCGTAAATCCCATGACCTGCGCCATCAGCAACAACATCTACGTGGACGGCGCCGGCTACACGGCGGCGGCATGCACGACGGCCGGTTGTCCGACCGACAACAGTGTCTCGAGCCTGACACTCAACGCCTTCGGCGAATGGCGCGTTTTCCAGGCGGACGATCAGGTGACGGCGAGCACAGTCACCGTGACCAACTTCGGCAGTCTCGTACTGCACGCCGGAAACAGCGTACGCATGACGCCGGGATTCCTCGCTGACGCAGGCGGATACGTGCGCGCCGAGATCGGCGCCTGCAACACGACGGCATTCGCGCCGCCCGCGGCCGCAACGGCGGCGATCGAGGATTTACAACCGATCGATCTTTGGTACGAGACGGAGGGCTATTAACTGCGTCGGACGCTCATAGCCATTTGCGGGACTTGACCACCAGAATGGCGGTTCCGGCGGCCAGGGCCAACGCCCCGGCAAACACCCAGAACCCGTATGGGTGATCACTGCCAGGAAGGACCAGAAAGTTTGTGCCGTAGAGCCCAGTCAGCACATTGAGCGGCAGGACGACCGCTCCGACCACGCTGAGGAACTTCATCACCTGATTGGTCCTGTTCGCGGAAAGAGCCAGGTACACGTCCAGGGCGCTATGAAGGAGGTCATGGATCGTGTCCAGATTGTCGCTGATTCTGTGTACGTGATCGTGGATGTCTCGGAGGTAAATCTGGGTATCGGGGCTGATGAGTTCGTGGGGGCGACTGGTAAGGGTATCGACGATGTTGCGTTGCGGGTCGATCCGGCGACGAAGCCAGGCCGCCTCGTGCTTCAGGGAAAATATCATGGAGGACACCTGGGGATCGAATTTCTTAAAAATGCGCTCCTCTACTTCATCCAATTTCTCGCTGATCTGATCCGTTGCCGCGAGGTATTCATCCGCCACGCCATCCAGTAATTCGTAGAAGACAAAGTCGGCCCCTCGCAGTAGCGGCGGATCGCCGCGTTCCATTTCTTCTCGGATACGATTCACCGGTCCGATCGGCGCCCTATGGGCCGTGATCAAATAGTTGTGACCCAGGAATGCGTTGAGGTTGATGATGTCCAGGGCGTCGGACCCAGGATTCTTGTTTAATGCCGGGGCGACGCAAAACAGGTGCCCGGGGTACTCCTCCACCTTCGCCCGGCTTTGGGGGCTGAAAACGTCCTCAATGGCCAGTTCGTGAAAACCAAGTTTGGCCACAACCTGGGACAGGTGGCCCTCATCGGGGGCGAGAAAATTGATCCATACCTTTTTGAGCGGGTCGCCCAGGGCTTCCAACGCTTCCTGAAAGTGACACGCGCACAAGGCCTTGCGCTGCGGCGAACTTACGAAACAGAAGTGCTCGCTGAAATCATCCCCCCGGATCGTGGGCATGAGTGCATATCCCTTCGTGAGCGGACGAGCGAACCGCCCTCAGGCTACTAGGCGGGCGATTGTAGAACCACCCAACGCGGAAAACAAAGCGTCGCCCTGAAGCGACCGATAAAAAGGTGCTGGTCAAGGAGGTTACCAGGGAGTGTCAATGCCGGTGCGCGCCGAGCGAAACATCACGTTCTTTTCAGAACTGCCTCGTCTATGGGCTTTGCTGCCCGTGCTGACGTGGCGCGATCTGCGCGTCCGTTACAAGCAGTCGCTCCTCGGCATCGGCTGGGCGGTGCTCCTTCCGGTGGCCATGATGCTTCTGTTTACGTTCGTCTTCACTCGCGCCATCGACGGCGCGTTGGTCTTGGACTTGCACGTGCCCTATTCCCTATACGCTTTCGCGGGGATAGTGCCCTGGACTTTCTTCAGCACCAGCCTGAACAATTGCGTGAATTCGCTGGTCGCCAATCGAGCCCTCGTTACCAAGGTCTATTTTCCACGGGAGGTCTTTCCGCTGTCGTGCATCGCCAGCGCCCTGGTGGATTTCGCGATCGCTCTTCTCGTTCTCGCGGGGTTGGTCGTCTATTTTCATCTTCGCGGCGATTGGACATTCGTTCCCACGCGGGCGCTTCTCTTTTTTCCCGTGATCTTGGTCGTGCAGACCATGTTCATAGCGGGATTAGGGATGCTGCTGGCGATGGCCAATCTTTTCTATCGCGACGTCCGGCAGGTTTTTTCCGTTCTCATTCAGTTGTGGATGTTCATTTCCGCCGTAGTGGTGCCGCTCCCGCAGGATCAGTCGCCTTGGGCCCAGATGATCGCCCTGAATCCGCTTGTCCCACTGATTACGGCCTATCGTGACGCAATCCTGCACGGTCGTGGTCCGGACCTCGCTGGGTTCATCTACACAAGCATCGTGGCGTTATTACTTTTGATCTTCGGCTGGATCAGTTTTCGGCGCGCGTCCTTTCGTTTCGCGGAGTGCATCTGATGGATGACGCCGTCGTCCAATTCAGCGGCGTCTCCAAGCGATTCCGCATCGCCCAGACGCACGACACCCTGCGTGACCTGCTCACCTATGGGTTCCGCCGCCTCCTGCAAAAGAGACATGCCGATGGACCCTCGGCGTTTTGGGCGCTCTCCGACGTTGACTTTGCCGTGGGGCGAGGTGAGGCCGTCGGGATCATTGGACCCAACGGGGCCGGGAAAAGCACGGCGCTGAAGCTTCTTGCCGGGATTCTCAGGCCGGATGGCGGAAAGATCACCGTACGCGGCCGTCTCGCGGCATTGATTGAAGTCGGGGCCGGCTTTCACGGCGATCTGACCGGACGCGAAAACGTATTTCTCAACGGTGCCATTCTCGGGATGGGCCGCCGGGAGATTCGCGGCAAGCTCGACGCCATCGCCTCCTTTGCAGGAGTTGAGCAGTTTCTGGACGTGCCCGTGAAGCGCTACAGCTCCGGCATGTACGCCCGGCTGGGCTTCAGCATCGCGGTTCATGTCGAGCCGGAGGTGCTCCTGGTTGACGAAGTTCTGTCGGTCGGCGACGCCGTGTTTCGCCTTCGTTGTCTCGAAAGGATGCGACGCCTCGTGCAGGACGGGGTTACCGTGGTGTTCGTCACCCACGACCTCACCCAGATGCAGTCGATCTGCCCGCGAGCGATCGTTCTGGACCAGGGCCGGATCGCCTTTGACGGAGAGGCCCGCGAAGCCGTCGGGCGCTACATGAACGCGATGTCGAGGGCGTTTGCCGGTCGTTCTCCTGATTTCGCAGCGCCGGCGGGGGGTGGAAACGGCGTCGTTGAGTTGCTCGATCTGCGATGGATGTCTGAAGACAACAAAGAGACGGTTTGGATCGGGCCCCGGGAAGAGGTCCGCGCCGAAATGACCCTTCGGCTCTCAAGGTCGATCCGGTCCATGGTCGTCGAATTGAACATGCGTTCCGCGCTGGATGGGTCGCTGCTGAGCTTCAACTCCGGGCGAAGCGGTTGCGACTTCGCCGGAGAAGCGGGAATACAGCGTCTTACCCTGACCATCCCGGAGATCCCGCTGTCCGGCGGGCAATTCTTTTGGAACGCCCGAATCTGGGATGCGGAGAGTGGGACAACCTTGCTCGATACTCCTTTTCGTTATCCCATGGGCATAGACGACTGCGGGAAGGCGACCGGGCTCCTCAGCCTCGAGCACCATTGGACGCTGGAAGCAATGTCCCCCGAAAGTCGTCCGCCCTCATTCATTGGTAATACCGTTCATGCCGGAGGTGTATGTGAAGATTTGTCTGTTCGCTGATGCGCAATCAGTGCATATTCATCAACTCGTCCTGGGGATTGCGTCCCGCGGGCACGCCGTCCACGTGGTCACGCACAAGCCCGTTCCGGTGCCCGGCGCGACCGTGGAGCGCTTTCACGTTCCCGGACCCAGTGTCACGAATCCCCGTCGCTGGGAGGGACGAAGGTCGAATTACCTTCGCGGGTTCTTACGCCGCTTCGAAGTAGTGAACATCCACTTCCTGCAGGACTGGGGCTTCCGATTCCATCCTCCCCTGATCGAGAAAGCGTGCCTGATCGCGTCGGCATGGGGTTCGGACATCGTCGATCCTCCCGGTGAAATCCCGGCGGAGGCCGAATTGACGCAAAGGCGAAGGACGCTCCTGAGACGCGCGGACGCGGTTACGGCTTGCGGTCCCACGTTCGCGGGAATGGTTGCTGACTACGGCGGCATCGCCGCGAACCACATCGACATCCTCCCTTTCGGCGTTGACCTCGACATTTTCCGGTCCGCTGCAACAACTCGAACTACTGCCCTTCGTAAACGGCTGGAACCGCATCGCATCGGATTCTTCAAAGGATTCCGCGAAGTGTACGGCCCCACGTTCCTTATTCAGGCGATTCCGCTCGTACGCGACAGGTTTCCAGAAGTCCGGTTTGAGCTTGTCGGCGACGGACCGCAGTTTGCGAAGTGCCGGGAGATGGCAGCAACTCTGGGAATCCAATCCGCCATCGAGTGGATTCCTCGCCAACCTCACAACGAGTTGCCCAAGCTCATTTCTCGATGGGACGTGAGCGTGATTCCTTCCGTGCAAGAAGCTTTCGGAGTAGCCGCCCTGGAGTCGTCGGCGATGGGAGTCCCCGTCGTCGCCTCCAACGTGGGCGGGCTGTGCGATACAGTTCGTCACGGGGAAACAGGCCTGCTCGTTCCTCCGCGCGACCCGCAAGCGATCGCCGATGGGATCATCAAACTGCTCGAAAACGTCGAACTACGACAAAAAATGGGTCGCGCGGGCCGCGAAATGGTTGAGGCCGATTACAACTGGAGCGATCTTCACGACCGTTGGATCAGTTTCTACGAACAGGTGCGCGATCACTTGACCGTGGGGGGAACGCCGGATTGCCTCGTGGAGAGTGCGGTTTCGTAGGAAAGCGGTGATGGGAACTCGATGGTCGTCAAGCATGACCTTTCTAAGGCCGATATCCAAGACGGATCCTAAAAAGAAGTCAAAGGTGGACCGCGACTATTGTAGAATTCCAAAGTGAGTCCGACGATGAATTCTCCCTCCGACGATGGCCAAGCCGATAGCGTGCCGCGCAAAGTTTTGATGATCGCATTCGCCTTTCCGCCCAGCGGTGGTTCCGGCGTGCAGCGGTCCGCGAAGTTTGCCAAATATCTGCCGCAGTTTGGATGGCTGCCGACGGTATGGACCGCGGCGGAAGTTGACGGGTTGCCGCTTGACCCCACGCTCTGCAACGATCTTCCGCCCGAAGTCGTGGTGTGTCCGCGCAGCGCCGGCAGCGGCATCCTGGCCATGCGCCGCTCGCTCCGCGGATTTGTAAATGCCCGCGCGGGCGAGGGACTGACCGCCGTGGCCTCACGATTCGCCAAGGCCATCGATTGGCGCTTGGAAGCATGGCAGGCGGCAACGTCACTACCGGACGACGGCATCGCCTGGGCTCGACGCAGTGTGGGACCTCTGATCGGACAAATCCGCACCGAAAACTACGCCGTGATTTACTCGACCTACAGTCCCGCCTCTAATCATTGGCTTGCCCTGGAGCTGAAACGGCGCACGAACCTGCCGTGGGTCGCGGACTTCCGCGATCTGTGGACGGATGATTGCCGGTATCGCGAGCCGGCGCCCGATCGCCGGGCCGCGCATCGGCGTCTGGAGCAGGAAATCCTGGAGAGCGCCGACGCGGTCATCGCCGTTTCCGAGCGTCAGCGCAAGATCCTCGCCGACCACGTTCCCGGTCAATGCGATAAGTTTATCACCATTACCAATGGTTTCGATCCCGCTGATTTTGAAAATCAAACTGTCGACGAAGCCAAGACCGATTCTCGATTTGTGCTGGCATTTGTCGGTCGCTTCCAGCTCGCCCAAACCAAGCCGGAACTGTTCGAGGGCCTGCGGTTGTTCGTCGAACGTCTCGGCGATCAAAAGAGTCGGTTCTTACTGCGCGTCGTCGGGTATGCGAGCAAGAGCGCTCAGGAACGGCTTCGAGCGACGGGAATGGAGTGCGAGTTTGTGGACTACGTCGCCCATCCCGAGGCCATTCGCATCATGCGTTCCGCCGACGCTCTGCTGCTGAAGGTCCCCGCGGGCGCCAACGGTGATTCGGTCATTGCGGGCAAGCTGTTCGAATACCTGGCCTCCCAGCGTCCGATTCTCGCCATCGGTCCGCAGGGCGGCGAGTGTGAACGCATCGTCCATTCCTGCTCGGCGGGCCTCACGGCGCACTTCGATGAAACCGCTATCGCCGGCGCTCTCGTGCAATTGTTCGAGGCCTGGAGTGATGGTCGTCCGATTCCCGGTTGTGTATCAGATGGTCTCGACGCCTACAACCGCATCGAGCTGACTCGCCGTTTAGCGGCGGTCTTTGAACGGTTGGCAGGTCGAAGGTCTCAGCAAGCGGAAACCCGCGAAGAATCGCTCGAAGCCTGCGCCCGATGATCCGGCTCGCCGTTTCCGTCGTTATTCCCACGTATAACAGGGCCGCGCTCCTGCCGCGGGCTTTGGATTCCGTAATCGTACAAACTATGCCCGATTGGGAAATCGTACTCGTCGATGACGGCTCCACTGACCGAACTCCAGAGCTTGCTGCCCAGTACCACCGCCGTCTCGGGCACAAGTTTATCTACATTCGCCAGGAAAATGGCGGCAGCAGTAATGCCCGCAACCGAGGCATTGACGCGTGCCGCGGACGATTCGTCGCCTTCCTCGATTCGGATGACGAGTTCGCGCCGACCAAGTTGCAACGACAGCTTGCTCTGTTTGAGCTACGTCCGGAGCTTGGCTTCGTCTACAGTGATTTCGCGTTCGTCGATTTGGAGGGTGTTTTTCATGCCAGCGCCTTTGACGCCAAGTTTCCTCTCGCCCGGCGCGTAACAAACGATCCCATCGCGCCGGGGCTGCACGTCGTGGGGAAAACCCTTTTTGATTCCTTGGTGCGAGGATACTTCATCGCCACGATCGTCGGAATGGTCCGTCGCGAAGTGCTGGGTGCTGCGATTCGATTTCCGGAAGACCAAGCCTATGCCGAGGAATGGCTATTCTATCTCAAGGTGGCGCGGACGACGGTGTCCGGCTATGTCGAGGAGCCGTTGTCCATTCATCATTACGTCCCTCAAAGCCTCGCCCGCTCGGACAAGCGCCGTAATTCACTAGGCTATTACAGGCTGCTCAAGGCCATCGAGAAAACCTTCACCGATTTAACGATGGATCAGCGGGGTGCGGTTCGATGCAACCTTGCGAAGGCCTGCCGTCAGGTCGGTTACGAAGCCATGAGAGATGGCCGCCATAAGGAAGCACTCGCACTTCTTCTTGAGTCTTTTCGCGTTCGACCGAACTTCCAATCACTTTGTGATCTTTCCAAGTGCTTACCTGCAGGTCTTTTTGCACGCCGTCGCCCCGCACAGCCAGTCCTTCAACCGTAGGCCGCCGCCGTCCGATAAACCGTAATGCGGTCCCTCTTGCTATCGTCTTCTGTTCTATCACAAACCTCGGTCTGGGACCGCCTCTGGCTTCACGAGCCTTCCGAAACCCGCGACGTGGTCCTCCTCGACCGCGAACGACGAAACCCTCGATGGACCATGATCCAGCAACATCTTGAGTCCGTATTCGGGACCATCAAAGGCCTGCGGACCATCGAGCTGGGCAGCGGACGTGGCGATCTTTCAGTCCTTTTGGCCGAACAAGGCGCGCAGGTGACATTGCTTGACACCAGCGATCGCGCATTGGATCAGGCCCAGCGGCGCTTCCGGCGCCTTGGACTCCAGACGACCTGTGTGACCGGAGACTTGTTCGACGCGCGTGCGGGCGGGCGAGGCGACTTTGACGTCGCCCTGTCCTCGGGAGTGATTGAACACTTTCAGAATGAGAACCGGACCCGGGCCGTTCGCGCGCATGCTGAAGTTCTTCGCCCCGGCGGAGTAGCCGTCATCAGTGTGCCGAACGCTCATTGCATTCCGTACCGAATTTGGAAGCTTTACCTGGAGCTTCGTGGTTGGTGGCCCTATGGCGTCGAAATCCCCTATTCGAGAAAGGAGATACTGCTCCGAGCGAGGGCGGCGGGATTGGTCAGCCTGGAAACTCAGTGCTCCGGCTTCTGGCAGTCCGTCGGCGACCACTGGGGCCGAAACCTGTTGGGTCGCGGGCCGGACTGGGTGGGTCGCAGGTCTGTGCTCGACAGGCTCATGGGGATGTCGTTGATTCTGACGGGGCGACGCGGGAGATGACGGCTGTATTGGAACAAACTCGCGGGCACGAGCCTGCGACCTGGACCGAAGAGGAAGCCGTTTCACGGCATTTCCTTCGCCGGGGCTGCGGTCTGGAATTTGAAATGGAGGCACGTTGGGTCCGGACGCATTTGCCGACGGGTTACGGGAGAATCCTCGATCTAGGCTGCGGGAAGGGTTCACTGTTTGAAGCGATCGGACCGTCGCGTGCGCTTGGGGTTGATTTCAGCGCCCGCGGTCTTCGTCATACGCGCCGGGAATTTCCAACGGTACCGCTGCTGTGTGCCGCGGCGGAAAGCCTTCCCCTCGCCGAGGCGACGCTTGATGGTCTGATTCTACAGCATGTTATTGAACATCTTAGTAATCCCGTTGGGGTCTGTCGCGAACTATACCGACTCATTCAGCCGGGAGGTGTGTTGTTACTGCTAACGCCCAACGCTGAATTCCACGACTGGCGCGTTTTTGACGATCCTACTCACGTCCATATCTACAGCCGCCGCGAACTCATGGAGCTGCTGGTCGGCGCTCGTTTCGAGATTACGGATTTGCGATCCATCGGCTTGTCCTGGTTCCGTAATTACCATGCTATTCCATCCGGCTGGCGACTTCGGCAGCAAGTGACCAAGCACGCGGTTGCGCTGTCCAAGGTTCCGCGATGGCGGTGGACGGGACAAACCCTGTGCTGCGCTGCTCGGAGACCCTTGGCTTCATGAGCGCCAGACCTCGAATCATGATCGACGCCCGGATGCTCGTGGGACGGTTCTCCGGCGTCGGTCGCGTCGTCACTCGGCTCGTCGATGAGCTTGCCAAACGCGAAGACCTTCGCGTCGTGGCCTTGTGCGGTTCGGAGCCGTATCCGGCCTGGATCGGGCGAAAAGAAATTGAGATCATCACCAACACATTCGGTCGGGCTGACCGCACGGCCATTCGGCGACTGTTTTGGGAGGAAACGAAGCTTCCTGCGATCATCCGGCGAGCCGATGTCGATCTCTACCATGCGACTTGGAACAGCGGTGTCCCCGTGCGGTGCCCCGTTCCCGCAGTGCTGACCATTCACGACCTGATCCCCTGGCACAGCCCCAAGGAGCACTTCGCCACATTCGCACAAAAACACTGTTATCGTCACGCGGTGCGCGCCTCGGCGCGACGTGCGGCGCGTGTGACCACGGTCAGCGAGTACGTGCGAAAAGATGTATTGAGCAGATTTGGGTGTGAAGCGACTCGCGTCGTTGCGATCCCCAATGGTGTGGATCGTCCTGGACCTCTCACAGCCCCGAGACATGCCGCCGACCGGCCCTATGTCCTCTATGTCGGCGGCCATGAGCAACGCAAGAACATCGCCGGCGTTTTCAAAATCATGGAGCATTATTGGCGCCGCTTCGACTCGTCGCTGGAACTTCGATTGACCGGGCATATCGCATCGTTGTCTTCGGATGCTGCGGATGTCTTTCATCATCTGCCGCAGAACGCTCCCCTGCGGTTCCTCGGCGACCCGACCGACGAAGAATTGGCGCGTCTGTATTCCTCCGCCGATGCACTGTTACTCCTCTCCCATGATGAGGGGTTCGGCCTGACCGTCCTTGAAGCGATGGCCCACGGCTGCACGGTGATCGCCGCCGCCAATGCCGCACTCCCCGAAGTGGTCGGCGACGCGGGCATTCTTGTAAACCCCGACGACCCCCATGCCGTTTCTGATGCCGTACACCGGATTCGCACATCACCCGCCGAACGGGAGGACCTCATACGGCGCGGGTTGATCCGGGCTTCCGCGTTCACCTGGCAAACGATGGCCGAACGCATCCTCGGACTCTATCAGGCCGTCCTCTCCGAATCCGTCTTTTCTCGAGGTTCCCTGCCGACCGAGGCCATTCCGGCTGGGGCCGCTTAACTTGCCCTATCCGCTCGACAAACCGCCGCAAGCCTGTCATACTCCAAGATTCGACGTTTCGTTTTCGAACACAGGAGTAATGGGTTCGACTATGCGGCCTGAATCCTTGGTGCAATTGATCGGTAGCGGCAACACTTCGACGGTGGAGTCCGAATGGATGCGCCTCCTGGAGTCGCCGGAGATGTCGCCAACGGTGCTCCGCAACTATCACCCCGTCCTTTCCGAACTTTGCAAGATCGGCAAGACATCCGTGGCCGAGGAATGGGCGTGGACGGCCATCGATGCCATGTCCAACCGCCGGCCCCCGGCTGAGTCGTTGGGGCTGGGCAGCTCCTTCCTCCTGGCCGTCGGCGATAGCAAGGACCTTCGCTCCCAAGTCGCGGAGCTTTACCGAGCGGCTCACAAAGGGCAGGAGGGGCTCGAAGGGCTGCTTACCGAATCGGGCCTCATGGGTGGGCGACCGGTGCGTCGCGCCCTGCGGACGCTGGACGTCTGCTTTCCATTGAAGGTCGGCGACTTCCTCGCCGCCCGCGACCACGATGCCGTCTCCCGAGTTGAGTCGATCGATCGAACCAAATGGAAATACGCGGTTTCCACCGGCCAGTCTAAGGAAACCCTGGGGGCCTTGGAACTGGCCGATCGCTTCCGTCCGGCGAGCGCGACGGAGTTCCGCGTGCTTCGGCACTACGCGCCCGATCAGCTCGCGAAGCGCCTGGCAGACGAGCCCGCCGAAGTGGTGATCGAGCTTTGCCGACAGCATGGCGACACGATTACCAGCGAGGCGATCGAGGGCTTGCTCACGCCCGATACGTTTTCCGAGGAGGAATTCAAGAAATGGTGGTCGCGGGCGCGAACGGCGCTCAAGCGATGCCCCAACATCAAGGTCGAGGGCCGCTCGCCTTATACGGTCACGTATCATGAGGTTGCCGTTGCTCACGACGACGACTTGTTCACGGAGGTCTCCAAACTCCGCTCCCCCCTCGATCAATTGGAAGCCGTCGAAAAATACGTCCGCGAGTCCAAGGCCCGCGGACAGGCCGCCTCCTCGACCACGCTGCGCAAGTGTTACGACCTCGCGCTGGCTTATGCGCGGGAGCTCTCCGGCCGACGTTCTCTGCACTCCGCCGTGGCGACAACCGTGGCATGGCGGATGGGGGAACTCGCGGGCGTCGAAGGCGCATCCTCCGGCACCGTAGAGTTGTTCCGCACCGTTCCCGACGCTGCGGCGGTCCTGAAGACCATCGAGCACGAAGCCCTGTTCGATCTGGCGTGCCGGGCCCTCATCGAGGCCCGACCCGATCAATGGAAACATCAGCTCATTGCGATCCTGCCGACTTTGCCGATGGCGCTTTGCGACCGCGCGGCCTCACGGCTGGTCGATAACGGCTGGACGGCGGCGGAGTTCGAGCCGGTGATGCAGAAGATCCTCGGCTCGCCGATCGCGCACTTTGAAGCCGTTCTATGGCTGTGGGACGGGCCTTCCAGTAAAGAGCTGGATTCCAAAATCAATCTCCTGACGGTGCTCACGAGAATTCTGCGGTCGCTGGACGAGTGCCGCCGCAGCGATGACATCCCCAAGGCGCAGGCCAAGGAGGTTTCGGCACGGGCCCGAACCGTCCTGTCCGCCCGCCGCTACGAGCGGTTCCTGCGCTGCCTGAAAGGCATCGAGCCGGGCATGGCCTCGGCCCTGCGCACACAGATCGTCCCCCTCGACAACCTTGGGCGCGCCGTCTATGAGGACCTGCTCAACCACCTCCGCGACCGGTTCCCTTCGCGGGATTCGGCCCCGGCCGTTGAGCCTTGGGCGCGGGAGGACGTTCTGTACACCACGCAGGTCGGCCTCACTCGAAAGCGAACGGAGATTGAGGAGCACGTCAACGTCAAGATGCGGGAGAACGCCAAGGCCATCGGCGCCGCCGCCGAACGCGGCGACCTCTCCGAGAATTCCGAATACAAGTTCGCCCTCGAGGAGCGCGATCTTCTCCGTGCCCGACTGGCCCAGATGAACGCGGAGCTGGCGATGGCCCGGGTGATGACCCCCGCGGATGTGCCCACCGACCACGTCGGCGTCGGCACGCGCGTCGTTTTCGAGCGGACCGCCGACGGCGAGCGCTACGAAATGTCCTTCGTCGGCCCCTGGGAGGCCGACCACGCCAAAAGCTGGTTCAACTACAAAGCCCCGCTGTCGCAGGAAATCATGGGCAAAAAGGTCGGCGACCTCGTCCATTTCGACCACTCCGCCGCCAGCGGCGAGCACCGCATCGTCGAACTGCACAACGCGCTTGCGTAGCAATCCGAACCCCAAGCACAAGCGCGGGGCGGCAGTGCAATCCGAACCCCGAGCGCAAGCGAGCGGGCGGCCATGTTGATCGTACGCAAGCGGCACCGCCCGTCGCTGGTTCTTTGGGTACGGTTTTGCGGAATAGGTACCCAAAGTATGCTGTTGGCGTGTCTGAGCCCCTGGCGTATTTCCTGACGTGGCATACCTATGGCACGTGGATTCACGGCGACGATCGAGGGTCAGTTGACGACAGGCATAACCAGCCCAATACACCCATGCTTGATCCGAACCCGGAGCGCCGGCGACGGGCGGTAGGTCTCATGAAGTCTGAGCCGCTCATCCTTGACAACGCGGCACGCGAGATTGTGGCTGCCACCTTTGTGGACCATTGCCGAATCCGCAACTGGAGACTGCTTGCCAAGGCCGTGCGAACCAATCACGCGCACGTTGTCATCGAGAATGCGGGGGTCACTCCCGAAAGGATGATGACTGAGCTGAAAGGATATTCCACTCGTCGGCTTCGCAGGGCGGGGATCGTTGGAAAAGATCAGGAGGCTTGGGTGTATCACGGCAGCACGAGATACTTGTGGACTCCGCAGAAAGTTGAATCGACCATCGCCTACGTCGAACTTGGCCAGGATTAGTCCGTTTCCGAACCCCAAGCGCAAGCGCGGGGCGGTCGTGCAATCCGAACCCCGAGCGCCAGCGAGTGGGCGGCATTTCAACCGAACCCCAAGCGCAAGCGCGGGGCGGCCGTGCAATCCGAATCCCAAGCGCAAGCGCGGGGCGGTAATGCTAGGCCGCGCGGGAGGCACCGCCCGTCGCTGGCGCTCCGGGTTCGGTTAGGCACGGCGTTGCAATATCAGGGTCGCCATCGAACATTACGACCCTGAAGGGGTCGTCTATCCTCACGGACTGTGATACCCTCTCGGTCGATGCCCGCTAAATCAAAGCCTCCTCCCGCCCAGCGTTCGCCCGCTGGCAAGCCCGCCTCCCCCCTTGATAAGGGGGATTAAGGAGGGTCACGAGCCGAACTGCGAGCGGGAGCCAGCGAACAAACGAAACGATGCCGACACCGAAGTTGGAACGTCTTCCACGACGGAGCACGCTCCTTCGCGAGGTGAGTAGGATAGGATTGCGGGGTAGTGTGGGTTTAGGTACCATCCGGTGAGAACTTCCGGTGGTCAGAGATATGATCAGTGATTTCGTCACCCGCCGCCGGGCTATGGCAGTCACCCTCGCCGTCTTAGGGGGGATGGGTGCCATCTTTTTCTTGCCAAGTGACTTGCCTTTTCGGCGCGAAGCGTTGGCTATCTCCGCCGTGATATCCGGTGTGGCAACTGGATCATTATTGATGTATTATCTACAAGGTCCATTCAAGGGAATACAGCCCGCACGGCCACCAATCGCCCGAGACGAGCGGAACGATGGAGCAATGGCTGTTCTGGAGCATCGCATGGTTCAAGTGGACCACCAGCTCCAGATGATGCAGCATCGACTAATGGACGCGATTGAACGCCAGAAAAATCTTCCATCGCAGGAAGTACTCGAAGATGATCAGAAGAAATCCTTAGTCGCATCGATCGTTCAGCGGGTCCAGTCTGAAGCTTCCACAGAGCTCTTACAAGGACTCCGCGAACAAATTGCAGCGAATGACACCACCGCCGTCGTCACAAAGCACGCCTCGGAGCGATTCACGCTCATCGTACGGCGGCTCAGGGACGAGGTGGACGCCTTATCGCGTCGTGGCAATTTGAATTTGGTGTTGGGCATTCTCACTACCGCAATCGGCCTGGGCGCATTGAGCTATTTCGTCATCAAGTTTCCCGTCGACGGAACGTTGTTTACCCCCGCGTTGATTTCGTTTGTTCCGCGACTATCGTTAGTCGTCTTTATCGAGCTATTTGCTTATTTCTTTCTTCGTCTTTACAAATCCACCTTGAGCGAGATCAAGTATTTCCAGAACGAGTTGACGAATATCGAATCGAAAGCCATCGCCTTGGAAGTCTGCACAATGTCGGGCAGTGATACAGCAGCCGCGAGCGTCATCGAGAAGATCGCGGGGACCGAGAGAAACCATGTCCTTGAAGCTGGGCAGACGACCATCGAACTTGAACAGGCTAAACTCCGTGACGACAAACTCGCTGATTTCCTCAAGGAAATCCTACCTTTAGTAAAGTCGGAACCGGGCAAAAAGTAATGGCCGGGGTGGCACGGTCATTCCGCGTGCCACCGCTCTGTGATCGGTGTGATCGCTCCGCGATCATTCACTCACCGATCACCTGCGACGTTATTAGGGTTGAAGGCAGCGCCCCCTCCGCGCGCCGGGCGGGAGGGAATATGGATGCGTGCGAAAACGCGATATTACCAAACGAAGCCAGTTGAAAATGACGTACCCGCTTGAGACACAAGGACTTACGAAAAAATGCCTCCGGAAAAACGAAGCCAATTGAAAGTCAAACGAACCCAGCTTGCGCCTGCGCTGTGCCAGTGGCACCCGACGTTACAATTCGCAAGTGGTCGGCTCATCCCAAACGTCGTCTACCGGATCGCCGGAACAAAGGGCGAATCCAGAGCATCCCGGCGCGCCGAGACGCCGCGTGGGTCATGCCACGCGCCTTCGCAGGTTGCTCGCGGTTGCGCTCTGCACCTACATTGGCGTCACCATGCTCGTGGGCGCGCTACAGGCCAAGCTGATCTATTTTCCGTCGCGCATCCTTGATCTCACTCCGGCGGACGTCGGATTGAAGTTCGAGGATGTGACGCTGGCTACCCAGGACGGCGTGAAGATCTCGGCGTGGTTCGTGCCGCGACAGGACGCTCGGGCCACGGTCCTTTTTTTCCACGGCAACGCGGGCAACAACGGCGATCGCGTGCCGGAGCTGAAGGTTCTGCATTCACTCGGCTACGCGGCCATGATCGTCGATTACCGCGGCTATGGAAATAGCGAGGGCGCTCCCGGCGAGAGCGGCACCTACCTCGACGCCCTGGCCGCCTGGGAGCACCTTACCCAGACGCGCGGCCTACAGGCCGACAGGATCGTCATCATGGGCGAATCGATCGGCGGGGCGGTGGCGATCGACCTGGCCCGCCGTCATTCGCCCGGGGCGCTGGTCGTGCAATCGAGCTTCACCAGGCTGGCGGATATCGCCGCGATTCATTATCCGCTCCTGCCGGTCCGTTGGATGCTGGTTCATCGCTACGACTCGATCGACAAGGTGGGGACGGTCACCTGCCCCAAGTTGTTCTTTCATTCGACGGACGACTCCATCGTGCCCATCGGGAATGGTCGATCGCTGTACGACGCCGCGGCCGATCCCAAGCAGTTCGTGGAAACGCCCGGCGATCACAACGGCGGTGGGTTCATGTATTCCGACGAGTACGCGGCCAGGCTGCGACAGTTTCTCGATTCGGCGATGGCCGGCGATGCGAAGAATTGACTACGAGCCGTGCGCGCATCCGCCCGCAGCGGATCGTACCAGTCCGGTCATCGGGAGCGCTCCACGGTTGTTTCAGCAGGACTTGACACCTCGGAGCGCGGGGCCATGGATCGATATTTCTGGAAAACGTATGCCTCGTGGTGGTGAACTTGCAGTCCGGTTTCAGGCTCCGCATAATGGCGCTGATTCCAAGTGCGGCTTGCAAATACTCCGGCAGAATCATTTGTTCGAAAGGAACTAGAAATGATCATGCTTGATTTGCAGAAGGCGGCAATCGCTGTATTGACAATTACCGTTGTCACTTCTGTCGCTTGCGCCGATCCCATTCTCCAAAGGAAGGGAGCTAAAATAGTCCGTAAGACCAAACTCTGTCCGACGCAGGACAATTGTTTTTGGACAGCCGAGGAACTGAAGAAAACTTTCAATTACTCCGTGACGGGAAGTGATCCCGATAAGCTCGTTCGCAGTGCGGACTATCGCGTTTTCTCCGCGGCGACGGACGACCCACCGAGGCAAGACATTCCAATTACACCGTCCGCGACCGGCTCGTTTGACGTCAAGTTTCCATGGGATCTGGAATGCGAAACTCAGCAGGGACTTTTCCTTCTTGTCTGCGTGGCGAACGACGTCCATGGAGTACACAACGATTGTGAATCCGTTGATTACACACTCACCTGCAGGAAGTCGTTACCCAAACCGCGGGTCGGAGGAGAAGAGTACTACTACGTTCCTCCTTCAGGAACGCCGTCGGTCGTACCCGTTACGTTCGAATTGGCCAATCTCGACCTTGTCTCCCATACCGTGAATCTGCAATCGGGAGCGACTCAGCCTTCCTGGACCATTGATCCTCCGATTCCTTCATCGGTGGTGTTAGGACCGGCGGAGTCGATCGAGATAGCGTTCGGCGTCACCGTGCCGGGCGGGACTCCTAACGGCGGTCAGGATGCAATCACTCTGACCGCAACGTTCGCGGATGACCCCCTGGCTCAAAGCGCCGCCACGAACACCGTCGTGGTGGCCCCGAACGGAGCGTGTTGCGGGGTTGAGGCGTGCCTCGACACGAGCGCGGCGGAGTGTGCTTCATTACTGGCCCCTTGGAATTATCAGGGTGACGGCACGACATGTGCCGAGGTTTCTTGCGTTCGAATTCCCGCAGTTTCAACCTGGGGCGTCGCCATCCTCGGACTATTGCTTGTGACTGCGTGTACGATCATTTTGCAGCGGAAGCACTCCCCCAGCCAGGAGGCGGTCTGATTAGTGTGAAACACTCTTGAACTGTGTTCGAAACATTGCACAAACTGCGCGCCCGGCGATCACAACGGCGGTGGGTTCATGTATTCCGACAAGTACGCGGCCAGACTGCGACAGTTTATTGACTCGGCAGTGGCCGGCGATGCGGAGCAGCAATGACGCGTTTTGACGTTTTGACGTTTTGACGTTTGAATGCGGGCATGAAGGTTGCGATCCTGGGGTTGCCCAAATCTGGGAAATCGACGGTCTTCGCCGCGGCCACCGGGCTGACGGTTGATCCGCACGCGCAACCGGAAGCGCGTCTGGCCGTGGTGAAAGTGCCCGATCGGCGGCTCGATTACCTGACCAAGCTGTACAATCCCAAGAAGATCACCGAGGCGACGATTGAGTTTATCGACCTGCCCGGCCACTCCCTTCACGACCCCAAGGGGCGGGAGGACTGGCGAAAACAGTTGCCCGCCGTTCGGCAGGCGGAGTTGCTCGTCGTCGTGGTGCGCGATTTCGAGAATCCTACAGTGCCGGCCTATCGCGATCGCATCGACGCCCAGGCGGACATTGAAACGGTGTGGGGCGAAATCATGTTCTCCGACTTGGAGACGGTCACGACGCGCGTTGATCGGCTGGAAAAGTCTCTCAAGAAGCCCTCGCCTACGCACGACGCGGAAAAGCATGAGATGGCGTTGTTGACCCGCTGCCGTGCGGCACTGGAGGCGGAGAAGCCGATTTCGACGGTCATCACGGCGGAGAACGAACAGCGGGTGGTGGCGAGCTTCGGTTTCCTGAGCGAAAAGCCTTTGATCTGTGTTCGCAACGTATCCGACGATAAAGTCTCTTCGGCCTCGCCGCTCAAGGCCGAACACGCCGCCGACAGTCTCGTGCTCAGCGCTTGTATCGAGGCGGAGATCGCCACGCTGGATCCCGACGACCGGGCGGCTTTCCTGGCGGACTTCGGACTGAAAGCCGCGGCCCGCGATCGCCTCGTTCAGGCGTGTTACGCGGCGTTGGGCCTGATTTCCTTCCTTACAATGGGGGCCGACGAAGTCCGGGCCTGGACGATTCACAAGGGCAGCACGGCCGTGGAGGCCGCGGGAAAAATCCACAGTGATCTCGCCAGGGGCTTCATCCGCGCGGAGACAGTCGCCTATGAAGACCTGGTCACCCATCAGGACATGAAAGGCGCTCGGGCCGCCGGAAAGGTCCGCAAGGAGGGGAAGACCTATGTCGTCTCCGATGGGGACATCCTCAACATTCTCGCCAATGCGTGAAGAAGTCCCCGGACACCCGAGGAACCTAGTCCCATGAGTGTTTCCGACGACAGCATGATGGGCGTGCTGTACGATGATGACGGCATCCCGGGCGCCGAAAGCCATCCGGCCTTCACGGTTTACGATTCATTCGGGAATAACATGACTGCCTCCCCCCTTGGCAAGGGGGGACCACAGGGGGGTCTTGAGGGCGCCGGCTCCTACGCCTGGCGCGGCGGCGAAGGCAGCGTCACCGACCGCGAGCCCAACCTCGTCCACATGCAGGCCCGCCACTACGACCCCACGCTTGGGAGATTCATTCAAGCGGATACGCTAATGCTTGCGAGCATGACGACGCAAGGAATGAACCGATACATCTACACCGAGAACGATCCAGTGAATAGGAGTGACCCTGGTGGGAGTTTCTGGCTACCACTCTTGATGATTGTAGGAACAGCCTTGCTCGGCGGTCTGCAAAACGCATGGAAGACACCACTTGCAGGAGGCGGGTTCAATTGGAGTGCATTTTGGAGTGGTGCGCTTGGTGGTGCAATTTCGGCTGCATCGGCTCTGTTCGGCGGGTGGGCGCTGGGCCCTATTGGCGCATGGCTAATCGGCGCGCTCGGTAATGCGCTCGGCTCAGCGATTTCCGCAGCTGGTGCTGGATGCACGCTTGCACAGCAGCGACAGGCTTGGTGGATTGGCCTCGCGTTGGGGATTGGGTTAGGGTTCTTATCCGCACTTTTTGCGGAGACAGCGGCCGTCACTACAGGTCAAGTCTGGTGGTGGATTACCGATTTATATCTCGGAACGGGGCTTCTCACAGATGCTGCGCCTATTCCATTAAGCCAACCAGACGGTTGCGTTCATCCGCTTTACGGTCATTCGCAGCTGGCGATTCTTCTTAATGGTCACGGCGCCGTTGTCCAGCCCAGCGCCTCCCAGTATTTGCACGTTAAAGGTGCCCGTTTGTTCTCACTGGATTCAATGGCAAGAAGTCCGCTCAGGCGGCTAAGCCTAATGTCAGGCGACACATGATGACAGCAATCATTGTATTCGAGGGTTTCGTACTTGGGTCGGTCGCGGCGTCGATAGCCACTCTTCCGTATTTGAACGATTGGCACAGGATAGGAATCATAGTTTCTTGTCTGGTGGCGTGGCTTGTCATGATACTGAAGACACTAACAGAGGGCGCACGCAAGGCCGCCGACCGCTTGTGCAACCGTGGAACTCTTATCGCTGCAGGTTTTTATTTCACCGGAGGGCTGTTGTTGCTCGTCACGGATATCATCCAAGGAGAGGAACCGAGGTTCCGCACTGCAGCCCTTGTTGCTGTATGTACTACTCCTCTTGCGATCCCTCTTGGGTGGGTAGTGCATCGACGCACTCGCAAGTCGCGAGGCGAACCAACCACGACTGTTTCGAGCGCGAATAGACCGACCACTGGCTAATTGATCGTATGTGCCACAGTTTTTTTGGCAGCAGTGTGATTGAAGGGCGGGTGGCCCACCTTCTCCGAAGGTGGGGGAGTCGATGACATACTCTCGGCATGGAGTTGTTAATCACGCGAAGAATATGGGAATAGGCCATGAGACCAAAGTGGAAGCACGATCTCACGGAGTGCGGGCATGAATCGTAGATACAGACGAACGACGATGTCCTGGACAGTAACGTGCGGCCTCCTTACCGTCGGCTTCTTGATCCCTCTCTCCTCCCCCGCCGAACCGGATACGCTGCGCGACGTGGATTCAACACGTACACCCCCCACAAAATCCACGACCCAACAGGCCGAACACACTCCGCCTCCCGCTGAACTTGCAACGCCCGGCCTCATCCCCAACGTCGCCGGCACGTGCGCCTCGGGACAGGGCGCAGAAACCTGCGACGGCGCTCCAACCGGCTATCTCGCGGGGAACTTTCGAGAGGTCAACCCGAGTAGCAAATCGACATGCCCGCCGATATCGCCTGCCTTCAGCAGAGATTCCCCCACAAGGATCGCACAGGCGCCGGCTTGTTGCACACGGAGCACGTCTTCTCGCGTGGCAATGCCACTCTCTGACACAAACGGTGTTCCCTCTGGAAGCATCGCGGCGAGCCGGGTCGTTGTTGCCAAGTCAGTCTTCTGGGCGTGCAGATCGCGGTTGTTGATTCCGAGCAGGTAGGTGTCCGGCCCGGGCGGCCCAACAATGTCTAAGACAGTTTTCAATTCATCGTCGGCGTGAACTTCGACCAGTACTGACATTCGCAGACTGTGGACAATAGGCAAAAGCTCGGCGATTTGAGCTCCCGATAGTGCGGCCACGATGAGGAGAACAGCGTCCGCCCCCGCGGCGCGACTCTCATACAGTTGATACTCGTCAATAATGAAATCCTTGCGCAGGACGGGAAGAGGGACCGCCCGCTTCACTTCGTCGATGTATTCCAACCGACCCTGGAAATAGGTTTGATCGGTGAGGACGCTAAGCGCGCTTGCGCCGTGGGCGGCGTAGGTCCGGGCGATGGCCACGGGGTCGAAATCGGAGACGATCACTCCTGCAGACGGAGAGGCCTTCTTGATTTCGGCGATCAACCGCATGCCCGACGGCGATTTCGTGGTGACCGCTGCGTAGAAATCTCGGGGTGGGGCTATTCGCTCGATCTCGGCCCGCAAGTCCGCGAGCGGACGACGCCGTTTGGCCTCCGCAACCTCTTTGCGTTTGGTTTCCAGGATGCGGTCCAATATAGTCATGAGTCGTGAGCTCCGCTGCCGCCGAATTGTTGATTATACCGCAGGCTGCCTTGCCTGCCTCGATAGGTTCTTCTTACACCGGCGTCGCCGCCGTGCTTACGACGCTCGAACAATTCATCTTTGTCCTGGCGCTGCTGGTCCTGGTATGGACGGTCGTGGGCTGGAGCCGCCGCCGCCGGCGCGATCCGCTTCACAACGCGCCCCTGCGATCCAACCATCTTGGGGTTGAGCCCATCCTGATCGCGGTCTTCGTTTACATGCTCGCGGCCGTCGTCACCAGCAGCGTTGTGGGGCTTATCATCGACGACCCAAACGGTGTTCGCGGCAGGCTGATCACCGGTATTTCAGCGCAGCTCTGCGGCATCGCGGCTTGCCTGCTCATCGCCGACCGCTGCTTCGGCGGCGGATGGACCGGCTTTGTGTTTGGTCATGCACCGGGCCGGTGGGGAAGGCGGGTTACGCTCATCTTCTGTGCCTCCATTTTGGCCCTCGGATTGTGTCCGTTGATCGGCGAGGTAACCGTACGCGTCATCCTGTACCTATTTCCTTCGCATTCGATTGAACCGCACCCCACGATTGCGGCGCTTCGCGCGGGCTCGCAACCGGCTTGGGTTGTCGCCACGTTATGGATCGGCGCGGTCATCGTCGCCCCGATTGGCGAAGAATTTTTCTTCCGAGGGCTGTTGCAGACTTTCATGGTGGGAATCGTCAGAAACCGGTGGGTGGCGATCGCCTTGACGGCCGTCGTTTTCGGGATGGTTCACATCTCCCAGCCGCACACTGTTGTGGCCCTTGCGGCGCTTGGCGTCCTTTTGGGTTATTCGTATGAAAGGACCGGCTCGCTCGTTCCCTCGATCCTCATTCACAGCGTGTTCAATCTGAAAACGCTGATTTGGGACGCTTTGGACGGCGTCAAACCCTGATTGCCTTGGGGGAGCATTGACGGACGATCATCGGCGAATACGCTGTGGACTTTCTCAACAAGCGGTCAAAGTGAGTTTTCGCCGGAAGGAACCAAATAGGATGGTTATGAACCTGATCCTCATCACACCGGTATTCGGTTTGCTGTTGTTATTGGGGTGCGCTACGACGCAATCGGCGGGGAAGGTCTCCAGCTCGCAATGGTCACTTGAGGCCACGCCGTTGGATCGGTCCGCTGCCCGGTTCAGCAATGACGCGGTCGAGCACCTTGCCTGGGCGAAGGCCTATCGCTCGCGGATCGTCGAGGCGGAGGGGCCGCGAACGATCGAGAACACCCTGGTTCCTTACAACCAGATGCTGATGCACCTGGACGCCGCCTCCGCGGAGTCCGGACTTTTCGCTCGCGTTCATCCCGATGAACAGGTGCGCAACGCGGCGGAAGAGTCCGAGCAGGCGGTAGCCAAGTATGCCACGGAACTGAACCTCGACCGGCAGTTGTACGAGGCATTCCGCGGCCTGGATGTCTCTCGCGCCGACGCCGGCACCCGCTTTCTGGTGGAGAAGCGACTTCGTGACTTTCGCCGGGCGGGCGTGGACAAGAGCGAGGAAGTTCGACAGCGCGTCGCGGCGTTGAACGATGAGATTGTGAAGCTCGGTCAGGAGTTCGCCAAGAACACGCGCAATGACGAGCGGGAGATTATGCTCGATTCCCCGTCCGATCTGGAGGGATTGCCCAAGGATTGGATCGACAAGCACCGGCCGGGTGCTGATGGCAAAATACGAGTGAGCACGCGGACGCCCGATTACATTCCGTTCGCTACCTATGCGCACAACGCCGACGCTCGACGCAAGTTGTATCGCGAGTTCAAGGATCGTGGCTATCCCAAGAACGTCGAAGTGCTGCAAACCATCCTGCGAAAACGATATGAGCTTGCTCAAACGCTGGGCTATGCGAACTGGGCGGAGTACATCACCGAGGACAAAATGATCGGCACGGCCGCCAACGCCCGGTCGTTCATCGAACGCATCGCCGAGCGCAGCAAGGCGGCCGTCGATCGCGATTACAACTTGTTGCTCGAACGCAAACGAAAAGACGTTCCCGGCGCGGCCAAAGTCGAGGATTGGGAGAAGAGCTATTACGAAGAGCTTGTGAAGGCCGAGCAGTATGCGTTCGATTCACAGTCCATGCGGCCCTATCTCAATTTCCCCGACGTGCAACGTGGCCTGTTCGAACTGACCGGGAAGCTGTTCGGCGTGACCTATCGACAGGTCGAAGGGCTGACGCTCTGGCATCCCGAGGTTACGGCGTGGGACATCTACGATGGCTCCAAGTGCATCGGACGGTTTTATCTCGATTTGTTCCCACGTGAGAACAAGTACGGCCACGCGGCGCAATTTGACTATCGAACGGGAGTCGGAGGGACTCGCCTCCCGCAGGCCGTGCTGGTTTGCAACTTCCCGAACCCGCGGGAGAGCGCCGACGGCGTCGCCCTGATGGAACATGACGAGGTGACGACGTTCTTTCATGAATTTGGGCACCTGCTGCACGCTCTTTTCGCGGGGCGGCAACCGTGGATCGGCAACAGCGGGATCAGCACGGAATGGGATTTCGTGGAGGTCCCTTCGCAAATCCTCGAAGAATGGTGCTACAACCTTGATTCACTTCGCGTCTTTGCCTGGCACTATCAGACCGGAGAGCCGATTCCCGCGGAGCTGGTGGCGAAGCTGCGAAAGGCCCGCGACTTCGGAAAGGGTCTGAACGCCGCCCATCAGATGTTTTACGCGTCGGTGTCCCTGAACTACTACAACCGCAATCCGGAAGGGCTGGACACCACCCAGATGCTGGTGGAGCTGCAGGACAAATATAGCCCGTTCGACTACGTGGACGGCACGCATTTTCAATACAGCTTCGGCCACCTCGACGGATACTCCGCGATCTACTATACCTACATGTGGTCGCTGGTGATCGCCAAGGACTTGCTCGGCAAGTTCGAACAGGAGGGGTTGCTCAATACCAAGACTGCCCGCCGATACCGCGAGACGATCCTCGACCCCGGCGGGTCGAAGAAGGCGGATGAATTGGTCAAAGACTTCCTCGGGCGACCCTATTCATTTGAGGCGTTCGAGGCGTGGCTCAATCGTACGTAGTATGGCCTACAGCAACGGATAGTCCGCACGATGTACTCTTGTTTGTTAGCATAATCATCGTTGGTGCCCGGCAACCAAGCCAGCTCGGATTCCCCGCGGTACGTGAAGTGCATTTTCGGAATTACTTCTGGAAAAGCCCGTCGATGATCCTGTCTCCTTTGGCGGTCTTCGCATCAACTTCGTTGTTGAGTAGGATCGGATATGATGCCTCGTCAATTAGCGGCTGCGAAATATGCAAGCTTTGTGATCTGCCGTTGTAGGTCCACTTAACGTCCATCCCGATTACCATAACGCGAGTGCCGATGCCGTTGACTTTGCGGACCAAGGGAACGAAGTCCTGATCGCCTGAGAAAAGAACGAGGACATCGAACCGCTTGTGCACGGCAAGGTCGTAGGCTTCCAGAGAAAGCCAAACGTCGATTCCCTTTTCCTGCGGAGGCGTTGTGGATTCGTTCATCGGGTAGTAATGGGTCACGATGCCTCCATACATCAATAGTTGATCGATCCATCGGTCTGTCTCGAGAGCGTTCTTTTGTTGCGCAGCGCTTAACGAGAAGCGACCGCGAAAAAAGTGAGCCTCCACAATCTGGCAAAAAGCCACGTCGCGACGTTCCTTTTCCGCCACTTTGTGTCGAACGTACTCGTGAAATCCTGTGAACGTAAGAAATGCTTTTCGCGAATGCTCACCATGGAAGTACTGGGACGCCTTCATAAAGTAGCTTCCATCGTAAAAGAGAGCAATCCGCGTCAAGGGTTGGTAGACATCAGTCAGCATGATTCAGTTCCCTTTTTCCATGTTCCGAACAACCAAGATTACTACTCGACGAACAATGACTTCCGATCCGCGCAACCGCATGCCTCCGTGCGCGCTTAGCCTTGTTAGGAATAATTCTTCCAACTACCAGCCGATTGAATGAGCTGTAGGTATTTCTTTTCGTCGTCAGCCATCCATGCCTCCATCAACGCCATACCGGTCTCGTTAAGTACAACTCTGTGCCGGCTTTCCGGTAGCTGCCAAGGAGAGGCCGCCTTTTGTTCTCCGAGTTCTACTAAACCTGAAGCTATGAGGTTGGCAAACTGCAAGACCCCATCCGCACTAAACCATAAGGGGACCGGATTATCCTTGGTCATGTATAGGAATCGTAAGAGTTCCATTCCTCGACGATCAAACGCGTGGTTTAGAGCCAGCAGCAGCCCCTTCCAATGACGGATAGCGTCTCGACTGATATCCTCATGGTGATAGAGCGTATGGCAATTAGGGCAAAGAGCGAGGCAGTTGGAAAGCTGGTTGCCGCCTCCTTCGCTGACGTGGACAATGTGATGATCTTCCAGTATATGAACCGCCAAGATAACAACGCACCTTGGGTTGCCACAGCGATATCCGGCTTCCATCAAGAGTTCTTGCTTTTGGGCAATCGTGAGTCTCTTGCGGGTTTGGCTAGGTCTTCGCGACTGTACTTGAACAGGGGCCTTCTTGATCGCCACGATTGTAGACTCGCTAATGCATGTCCTCTTGGAATCCGAGCAAATACTCCTCTGCAAAGTGCTTGCATTCCGACAGCATTAAACGAAGCGGGATAACCACGTAAAAGTGTTTTGTCAACCGAGGACGACCAACCGCGCATTGGCGTGGCTTATTGGCGAGCGGGCCGACCCCTGCAGATTCTTGCCATGCTGTTTCATTTTGCGAGAAATCCGTTCCGGTATACAATGTGCTTCATCATGACAACCACGCCGAAAACCGTCTACCTCGAAACGATGGGCTGCCAGATGAACGTGCTCGACAGCGAGCTTGTTCTCGGGCAGCTTCGCGCGTTGGGGTACAGCCCGATCGAGGAGATGACGCGGGCCGACGTCGTCCTCATCAACACGTGCTCCGTCCGCGAACATGCCGAACAAAAGGTGCTTTCACGTCTTGGGGCGTTGAAAAAACCCAAGCAGAGCAAACGAGACATGGTCATCGGCGTGATCGGCTGCATGGCCGAGCGCGACCCCGACGGCATCTTTTCCAAGATGCCCCACGTGGACCTGGTGTGCGGACCCGGAGAGCTGAACAAAGTTCCAGCTCTCATTGAGGACATTCAGGCCGGGCGTCATCGGGCAATCGCGTTGGCTCAATCACTATCCCGGAAAAGCACGCCGGTGCAACGGGCCCTCGAGTACGATTCCGTCGAAGCCCTCGATCTGGCCCGCGAACCGGCCCCTGGCGAAAGCGTCTTGCAATCTTACATCCGCGTCCAACGCGGGTGCGACAAATTCTGCACGTTCTGCGTGGTGCCGTTCACCCGTGGTCCGGAGCGCAGCCGCCCTGCGGCGCATATTGTCAACGAAGCCAAAATGCTGGCCGATCGCGGGGCGAAGGAGATCACCCTCCTTGGCCAGACCGTCAACAGCTACGTCAGCCAGGACAATGGCCGCGAGGTCCGCTTCGCCGAATTGCTGGAACGAGTCAGCGACGTGGCGGGCATCGAGCGGGTCCGCTTTGTGACCAGCTATCCGGGCGACTTCACCGACGACATTTTCGAGGCCATGCGGGACATCCCGCAGGTGTGCGAGTATCTGCACATTCCGGCCCAGAGCGGCAGCGACGCGGTGCTCAAGCGGATGCGGCGGCAGTACTCGGCTACGCGATACGTCGAGTTGATCGACCGGGCTCGTGAGTACGTGCCGGGAATTGCCATTGCCAGCGACTTCATCGTCGGCTTCTGCGGTGAGACCGAGCTGGACCACGAAGAAACGCTTACAATGATCGACCGTTGCCGGTTCAAAAACATCTTCGTGTTCAAGTACTCGCCTCGGCCTGGTACGGTGGCCCACAAGCGGGAAGCGGACGATGTTCCGGAGGATGTCAAGCGCCGACGTAACATGGAGTTGCTTTCCTTACAAGAGAGCATCTCCGCATCGGCCAACCGGCAGTTGATCGGAACAACGGTCGAAGTCCTCGTCGAAGGCTACAGCAAAGCGGCACTGAAGGCTCAGGAGGCCGAGCAGACTCGCGGGGAAGAAGTCGGATGGAGGAAATCCGATCAACTCGTAGGCCGGACACGAACGGATCAGATCGTGGTTTTTCCGGGCGGGTCGGATTTAATCGGCTCGTTCGTCTCTGTCCGTATCACCGCCGCGACGGCGTTGACTTTGCATGGAACGTTGGTAGAAATCATCGGACGAGGACGAGACGCGACGGTGGCCGCTGTCTTCGCGGGTTCGCTGCCCGTGCTCGGCCGGGCGTGAGGGGCATTGAATCGCCAGGGCGATTCTGTTAGAAAGCTTGAGTATGACCACGACTACGGACGTGAATGTTTTTCGCCAGAAGAAGCTCGCGCCAGGTCGCGAGCAACAACCGAAAAACCAACCGCTTTACAACGTCATCCTGCTCAACGACAACGACCATACCTACGACTATGTAATTGGAATGCTGCGGAAGCTTTTCGGATGCTCTCCCGAGCAAGCCTTTCAGCTTGCCTTTGACGTGGATCACCATGACCGGGTCATCCTCGACACCACGACGTTGGAGCGTGCGGAGCTGAAGCGTGACCAGATACACTCCTTCGGCCGCGATTGGCGCATTCCACGCTGCCAGGGCAGCATGAGCGCGATGATCGAACCGGTCGCGGAATAGGCCGGCGGACGTGTCGCGCGATTCCCGCCGCGAAATGGGCATTTCAGCCAAAAACCCTTACAAGAAGTGGTAGAACCGGTGCTGGTTCTTGACGGCGAGGGGGCCACGGGCTACTTTTATCGCCGCTATGATGCGGGTGTAGCTCAGTGGTAGAGCGTCACGTTGCCAACGTGAATGTCGAGGGTTCAAGTCCCTTCACCCGCTGTTTCGACCCTTGTTGTCTACAAACGACTTCCGTAGCCAACTCACGACGGTGGCGCGAGTTACGACGACCCTTCGTCGTTTTTGCGCTCGCCGGCTGCTCATTGGGAACAGCCGGATCAGTCCCATCCTTTCAAGGGCTCGGTGACCTTCCAGGTGGTCGCACGGAAAGCATCGCGATCGCGGTATCAGCCGACGGTCAGGTCGTCACCGGTTGGAGCGCTACGCCGAACGGCACTCGAGCTTTTCGTTGGATGAACGGCAGCATGTCGGAGCTCGCCGGCGACGGTCTAACTCACCAGGTCGGACATGCTCTGTCGGCCGATGGCGGCGTCGTGGTCGGCATTGCACAAGCCGGCCACGGTACGATCGCCTTTCGTTGGGAGAAGGATCGCACCGTCACGCTTGCGTTTCCCGAAGGGATGACCGGATTCATGGACGCATGGGGCGTCTCAGGAGACGGTCGAAAAACTGTCGGGACCGTTGCGCAATCGGGTCGGAGCGAACCTGTCATCTGGACTGGAACGGATGTCTTCCTGCTCGAGAACCTTCCAGGTGGTCGGATGTCGGGGACGGTCACTGGCATCTCGTCCGACGGTTCGACCGTGGTCGGCTACAGCGAGTCGGATCGAGGCAAGGAGGCCGTCGCGTGGAGAGCCGGCGCTGTGCATCAACTGGGAGTTCTTTCCGGCGCGGAGTGGCACAGCGAGGCTCAAGCAGTATCCGAGGACGGCAAGTTCATCGTCGGCGGCAGTGCGTCGCCCTACGGGTTCGAGGCCGTTGAATGGCGTGACGGTAGAATGACGGCGCTCGGCGGCTATTCGCGCGAACATGAGTTTCTATCTCGTGCGAGCGGCGTGTCCCGCGACGGGGCAGTCATTGTCGGGTCCGCGGTGGATGACCGTGATGCTTCGCAGGCTGTAATCTGGGATGCGGTCAACGGCATTCGTTCTCTGCAGCGGATACTTACATCCGATTTCAGTGTAGACCTTAGCGGGTGGCGCCTCGAAGCGGCGCTGGATGTGTCCGCGGATGGGCGGACCATTGTAGGTTCCGGCCGCAACCCTCAAGACCAGTCTGAAGGATGGATCGCTCGCCTTCCTGAAGGCTGGTGGATCGATGCGTCGGTTCCCTTTCGACCGAATCCTTCGGCCTCCGGAGCGGAACTGCGTTCCGGAGTGCGCGCCCGACTAGGGCGCGGGACTGGCATCCTCGGACCATTCTCGGAACCGCACGATACGGCCATTGATCCCGGAGGTTCGATATACGTCGCCGATTCTGGAAACAACGCCATTCGTGTCCTCGACTCGTCCGGAGTCTTGCAGCGAACATGGGGTTCACCGGGAAGCGGCCTTCAATTCGATTCACCCACTGGTATCGCTCTCTCCAGCGATGGAACCGTGTACGTCGCGGATACGGGCCGCCATCGCGTGCAAGTAATCACCCCGGACGGGAGTTTGCGAAAATCATGGGGACAAAAAGGTTCGGTCCGGGGAGCACTCAACCGACCAGAGGGAATAGTGATCCACCGAGGTCGCGTTTACGTCGCCGATACCGGCAATGATCGCATTCAGGTCTTCGATGAGCGCGGCGAGTTCCTGCAGGCTTTCGGGCAGTTCGGCCACGGCATGGGAGAACTCGATCGCCCCGCGGACCTGTGCATCCGCGAAGACGGGCGCGTTCTCGTAGTCGACAGAGGCAACCATCGCATTTGCTTGTTCGACGGCAACGGTTCCTGGGTGGGTTCCTGGGGTGAACGGGGATCTTTACCTGGTCTATTCAACAGGCCAACGGGAATCGAATGTCTTGGCGACCATGTTTACGTTGTAGACCAGGCAAACCATCGAATCCAGGTATTCGATGCCGGCGCGACGCTTCGCTACATCTGGGGTCGTCAGACATTTCGACCCCGTGAGGCCGGGGGCCGGATCAGTTTTCCCGGGAAAATGGCCGTTGCGCCTGATGAAACGCGGGCCATAATCTGCGAACCCACCGAAGACCGTTGCCAATTGTTCGGCATGATCGAGGAAGTCACGGGCACTGCACGAAATCCAAGTGCCGAGTTGGATGCCAACTCACTGTCCGGCGTAGCGGGATCGCTGCACGTCGGCGGCAACATCCTGGCCATGACCGATGATGCCGCGGGCCATGTGTTGGTGTACCGACTCACGGAGAGCGATCCCGTTCTGATGACTAAGGTTGGCTTGCCCGGACACGGCGCTGGACAAATCAGCGACCCGCAGGGTCTTTGGTTCGACGCTGCAACCGCTACTCTTCTCATCGCGGACACGGGAAATCGTCGAATACAATTCTTTGAACTGGATGTGACGGCCGATCAAGCGAAGCCGTTTGCTCCGAACCTGGCCAAGCTCAGAAAGACCATAGGATTTCCGCCCCGAGCTAATTCCGGATCTAGTGAGATCCCGGTCCGCTTGCGACCGGGCAGATTGGCCCTTGCTTCCGACGGATTACTCGCGGTGGTCGACGAAGTCGACGGTCGTGTAGCCCTCTTTGACCGCGACTTTCAAGAGCTTCGGAGGCTGGGTGGGCTTCCCGGCGCGGTAGACGAACTCAAACGACCGGTGGATGTGGCCTTCGGCCGGGACGCGCAGCAAATCTTTGTGCTGGATGCGGGACGTCCGGGTATCCTTGTTTTTGATCGCCAGGGTGCGTATATTCGTGCATGGGGGAGCCGAGGCACTGGTGTTGCAGAGTTCCTTCAGGCGGTTGGGCTTACCGCGGGCCGCGATGGTTTTGTTTACGTCTCCGACCAAGCCGGTTGTCGGATTCAAAAGTTCGATGAGAGCGGGAACTTCGTCATCCAGTGGGGATCGCCTGGTGTGGGCGCAGGCGCGTTTTCCAAACCCAGAGACGTCGGCCAGGACGCCCAAGGGCGCGTCTATGTCAACGACTACGGGAATCGCCGCATTCAGGTCTTTACCCCTGACGGCAAGTTTCTTCGAGCCATTGGTTCGCCGTTATCCATCCACCCCACGCTGGTCGGCCGTAAGGAATAACGCTCATTCCGCGTGGCAGTGCGGGTCATCCTTGGGTGTCCTGTGCCTTCTGATTTTTTCCGCAGGTTGCCGGACCAATGAGCTGTCGCCAGTACCAAATCAACCATCCCAAGGAACAAGCAATCCGACAGCCTCCGCGCCTCCGGCGGGCCGCTACGGTGTTGTGAGCAACGACGGATCGTACTTTGTCGCCTACACGCGCACTCCCGATCCTATCCCTCTAAACAAGATGTTTACGCTCTCGGTTTCGGTCGGCTCAGCGCAAGACCGTGCGCGCGCGCTTACCGGTATTGAGCTACATGCCGATGCGGCCATGCCCGAACATGATCACGGCATGAATACAAGACCCAAGGTCAAAACCAATCCCGACGGGACCTTCACCGTCAGGGGAATGCTCTTCCACATGCCCGGGCGTTGGGAACTGTACCTGGACGTGGTTCGCGCCGGCATCACCGAGCGAGCTCAGTTCGAAGTTCGACTGGAATGATCTTCGCGCCCAAAATCCGCCCCCAAATTCTGTTCATAGCCCTCTTTTTTCTCGCGGCTCTTTGCAGTGCTCGTGCTGAGGATGGCCCCGAGTTTTCCGGGCAGGAACTGGCCATCGTTCGAGAGATGTCCCCGTTGCCGCCGGTGCCACCCGACGAAACGAACGCATTTGCGGACGATCCCCGCGCGGCCCGCTTCGGGCAGTTTCTGTTCTTCGATCGACGGTTGTCCGCCAATGAACGCGTGGCGTGCTCGACTTGTCATGATCCCGCCCGCGCATTCACGGACGGCAAGATGTTGGCCGAGGGCCTCGGCAAAGGAGTTCGCCACACCCCAGCCCTATGGAACGTGGCCCACAACCGCTGGTATTTCTGGGACGGCCGGGCAGACACGCTTTGGTCTCAGCTACTACGCCCGATCGAAAGCCCCACCGAGCATGGCATTTCCCGTCTTCAAGTCGCGCATCTCCTCTGCCGTGATTCTCAGCTTAAGACTTCCTACGAGGCACTTTTTGGACAATTGCCACCGCTCGCGCAGAAAGATCGTTTCCCAAGTTCAGGCTGCCCCGTTCCCGACGATCCCGCAAACCCTCAGCAGAAGGCTTGGGATTCCATGCAACCGAGCGATCAGGAGGCAGTCAACCGCGTCTTCGTGAACGTGGCAAAAAGCATTGCGGCCTACGAACGACGGTTGATCAGCCGAAACTCTCTCTTCGATCAGTTTGTGGATGCCCTAAAGACCAACGATACCGCTGGGATAGGGCGCTATCCAGCCAGTGCCCAACGAGGTTTGAAGCTGTTCATCGGGCGAGGCAATTGTCGTCTATGCCACGGCGGTCCGAACTTCACGGATGGCGAGTTCCACGATACCCGCCTGCGCACATCCGATGGCGGTCCGCTCCGCGACGCAGCCAGGTATCTGGGAGCAGAGCAGGTGCTTCGTGATTCGTTCAATGCCCGCAGCATTTACAGCGACGACCGGACCGGGCCTACGGCGGAAAAGATCGAGTTTCTCGCCAACGGACCGCAGAATTGGGGACTCTTTAAGACGCCGACGCTTCGAAATGTCGCTGCAACCGCTCCCTACATGCACCATGGGCAACTTACGACTCTTCGGGCCGTGGCTCTGCATTATTCCCTCCTGCCGGACGCGGCGGATACTCATCATCCTGAGCGGATCCTGGTTCGCCTCAATCTCTCCGACTCGGAGGTTGATGATCTTGTGGCCTTCCTCGAATCGCTGACAGACATCAAGCTCGATCCCGCTTTGCTTCGTCAACCTGAGTTTCCCTGATTAGAATCCGACCAGCTTCGTTAACTCATTCGGCAACCCAATCGCGTGGTACTCACGGAAGGGGGAGTGCAAGGTGATTGGACTTGCGCCGTAACTCCTTGGAACTTCGCGGTTTAGAACGCACTGACGTCATGCTGTCAACGTGAATGTCGAGGGTTCAAGTCCCTTCACCCGCTTTGCCTGCCCTGAAAAACCTTGAGACCAACTCAGTGCAGTCTTCCGCTACGGAAGATGGCCCAGAGCAGGCTGATCCCCAGTATGCCCGCGATGAGGTAGCCGAGTATTCCGAGAGTCTGGATGGCAACACCCCACACGGTCCTATTGGTATTGGCGCTGACCACGACGGAGCTTCCGACGATGATCGCGGCGATGACGATGGAAAAGGCCAGGCGATTGCTGGATCGGTCAAGCTCGTTGATCAACCGATCGATGTTTTCGTGACGCACGTAGATTCGCCAACCGCCCGCGGCCAGGCGGCGCAGCCCTCGCCGCAATTGTGCCGGCGCCCGGCGGACGATGCTCAGCAGGTGCCAACTGAACAGCGTCGCGCCTCGGGCGACACTGTTCGGGGAAAACCGTTCGGCCATCGCTTTCCGCAAGCGCGGCCTGAGCAATTCGAGGAGATCGAGTTCGGGATCGAGACGCGAAGTCGCGGTGGCCACCAGGCTCAAGGCCTTGATGAGCATCAGCATGTCCCGCGGCACGAGGAGATCGTGACGGCGGATGATATCGGAGAACTCCGTCAAGAGCATGCGCAGATCAAATCGCTTGATCGGCAGACCGTGATATTTGTCGAGAAGGATGGTCAACGCCCGGTGGAGGCTGCGATGATCGGTTTCGGCTCTCAGCGCGCCCATGTCTCCTAGGGCGTCGATCACCACTCCGACCTCACGCTCGACCCCTGCGTAAACCATGACCAGAAGATCGGTCCGCCATTCGTCGGTGATCGTCCCGACTTGTCCGAAGTCGATCAGGGCGATGTTGCCGATCGGTTCAACAAGGATGTTTCCGGGATGCGGGTCCGCGTGGAACGTGCCGAATTCGAAGATTTGTTTGAGATAACAGTCGACCAGCCGCCGGGCGACGAGGTGACGGTCGATTTTGACCTCCGACGCTTCGAAGCCGCCCAGTATTTTTTCCAGGCTTACGCCGGACATCGCTTGCAGCGTCAATATCCTTGGTCCGCAGAGGTCCCAGTACACCTTCGGGATGCGCAATCCGGCATCGCCCTGAAACGCCTCGTGGAACCGCGCCGTGGTTGACGCTTCGTTGATATAGTCCAGCTCCCGGGTCAACATTTGCCGCAGCTCGGAAACGATGACCACGGGGCGGTAAATCGCCAGCTCGGGAATCAGCGCCTCAAGCGAGTGGGCAAGCCATTCAAGCAGTTCAAGATCGAGTCGGAGAGTATCTTCGATGTCCGGCCGGCGGACCTTGATGACCAGTTCTTCACCTTTGTTTCCCTGAGCACGATAGACTTGCCCGATGGAAGCGCTGGCGATCGGCGCCACGCCCACCGATGCGTAGCACTCGGTGACCGGACGACCGAGTTCCTCGGCAATGATGCCCAGGGCGACGGAGTTGTCGAAGGGCGGCACGTCGTCCTGAAGGGTGCGAAGTTCCCGCAGCACCGTTTCGGGGAGGATGTCTGGCCGGGAACTGAGCATCTGCCCGAGCTTGATGAAGGTCGGCCCTAGTTCGGTCGCCGCCAGGGCAAGGCGGCGTCCCACGGAAGTCTCTACGCCCGCAGCCGAATCGGGGTGGTCCTTTTTGCGAAGCATCCAGATTGGAACATGCCGGCCAAGGTTGATGCGCGTGACAATGTGACCGAAACCGTGCCGGGTGAGAACCTGGGCGATGTGCCGGAGTCGGTTAAGGCTGCGCACGCCTCGGGTGAACTGAAGTGGAGTCATCGCCCGCTAGACTCCCACGAGTTCTCAGTTTCGTCAAACGCAGGGCGCGTTCTCAGTGTTGGAAGTCAAACCCAAGCTGAACGTGTTCGCGTGGTCGTCCATCATGGGGTGCGGGACGTGCCATGACTGAGGAGGATTCGTCGCTCTTGTCGAAACCGTAGCGCTCTAGCGAAATCGCAAACAAATTGCGGATGCTTTCCCAGTATGTTCCGCCGCCGCGCATCCGCTTGCCGAATCGAGATTCATTCAGCGCTCCACCCCGTATATCTCGAATGCGGGCAAGCACGCGTTCGGCGCGAAGCGGCATCGCTTCCCGAAGACGAGAAACGAAGACATTTTCCACGCTACCCGGCAGCCGCAGGACGGTGTAGCTTGCATGTCGGGCGCCGGCCGATGCCGCCTGTTCAAGGATTTTCGGGATATCGCGATCGTTGAGTCCGGGGATGATGGGCGCGACGAATACGTAGACGGGCACTCCTGCCTTGCTGAGCCGCCGCACGGCCTCGAACCGCCGCTCAGGGGGTGGGGCGAGCGGCTCAATGAGCCGTGCAATCTCTTCGTCTGCGAAAGGAATACTGATACAGACCGTCGCGCCCGCCACGGAGTTTAACCTAGCCAGCAGATCGGCATCGCGAACCACGAGGAAGCCCTTGGTCACCACGGTGACGGGGTTGGAAAAGTCAAGGCATACCTCCAGACACGCACGGGTAATGCCGTAGCTCGCCTCGATCGGCTGGTAACAATCGGTGATCCCCGAGAAGTTGACGCACTCGCGCTTCCACGATTTCTTGCGGAATTCCCTGGCGAGTAAATCGGCGGCGTTGGTCTTAACGATCAGTTTGGTTTCAAAGTCCGTGCCTGCTCCCATGCCGAGGTACTCGTGATAGGGCCTTGCGTAGCAGTACGCACAGGCATGTTGGCATCCGCGATAGGGATTGACCGACCAGGTGAAGGGCAGGTCCGGGCTGTCGTTTCGCGAAAGAACCGAGCCTGAGGTTTCCTCGTAAATCTCCATCCTCGAAAGCGGGGGCGGCTCCAGCCACTCCGCGTGCTGGCTGAGGTACGGGTTGGGCGGGTTCTCTACGAGTCGCAATCTCAAGGGCATGCTCCGATTTCACCGCAACGCCGAATTATATTTGGTAGATGTTAGGTAGGCAAGAGTGGCCGAGCGTAGATCAATTACAATGAATTGAAGACAAGAACCCGGCGATCGGAGCAAGCGAAGCTAAAAACGTTGCACGCCGGCTACCAGCGCGCCGGGGGTTGATCCTCGGAGCAGCCTGGGCGTGTGACCGGTCCGCGAGCGGTAATCGCTCAAGGCCCCGTCGATGGCGGAAAAAGACTGGTCGGTCGGTTTGAGCAGCACGGCCACCACTCCGCCGCAGCCGCGCCCCGTCACCTTGGCCCCAAAGATATCAGTCTCGGCGCCGTATTGGCGGATGAGGTTGACCAGCAGATCGGTCTCAATGCTCCCTAGGCCGCAGCGTTGCCCGTAGCTCCAATGCGAGGCGTTCATGAGTTCGCCCGCGTCCAGGAGCGCTTTTCGATCGGCGCCGCGAATGCCCCGTGACAGGCACTCCACGAACTGCCGCGCCCGGGCATGTTCATAGACATGGTGCTCCGTGCGGGAACGGACCTTGTAGAGCTTGTCCGGATCAATCCGCGTCGCTAGGTCGCCCGTTTCGCCGAACCGATCGAGAAAGTCCTTGCCCTTCATCTTGGGGGGGATGCGGTCGCGGAAGCGCTTGACGAAATCGGCCATGGAAAGACGCGACAGCTTCCCATCCCACGACCCGAGATCGGATCCTTGCTTGTCGCCCTCGTGTCGGACGATCAAGTCAATGAGTACGCGACCCATGAGCGTCGCCGTTCGCGCGTGGTTGTACCTCTCCATCGCGTTGCCGTCGGTTACGTCGCAGTCGATCCCCAACAGGAGCAGGTCCTCGGGCAGTCGAATCGATCCGCCGAGTGAGCAAGGTTCGCAGCGGACTTCAAGCAGCGTGTTGGGCTCGCCCACGAGGGAACACACGGCGTCGGCCACGCCGACCGGAGCACCAAGCCAGTCGCTCTCCGCCCGCTGGCACGCCGCCGCAACGGCGAGCGGCTCCAACCCGGTTTCCAGCGCGGCCGCACACGCCACAATCGTCGCCGCTGCGACCGCCGCGTTGCGTCCGCAGCGACTTGCGTCCGGCAGGCCGGACCTGACGCAGATGGACAATCCGGCGGATGGAACCGGTAAGAGCTTGGCACGCAACGCTTCCCTCAACCCCGCCAAGGCGCAGGTTTCCAAGTCCGAGGAGGAGTCGTTGGAATCGTGCGCTTGCTTGCCACCCGGCCCACGTCCGTTCGATTCAAGAAGGCGCGAAACGGCAATCTCACTGCTCGACCATCGATCGGACTTTGAGGCTGCGGCAATGGAAATGACAGCACCACGCCGCTGTTGAACGGCGACGCATGCGCTTTCCTCGAGGCTCATGTTCAATACGAGCGTCCCGGAATACTCCGCCAGGCCGCCCATCACTTCCAATCTTCCAGGGGCAAGGGCAACATAGCGGGTCGAGCCGCCATCGAGCCGCGAAGCCACCTCAGAGAAGTTCTTGCTCATGATGGCCCCGTTGCCGTTAAGCAAGGCCTCGGCTGGCGCGGTCTGTATGACCGGCGTGGCTCGCACCGCAATGTTTTGTTCGACCTTCATGAAGGCAACCCGAATACGCCTGACTTAGCAAACTTCCCGCAACACTGACTCATCCACGAGGATCGGGATCGACGTCCCGGCGCCGACCGCTATCGCGTCCGAGGGGCGCGAATCGACTTCGATCAATTCACCATCACGGCGAAGGACTAGCTTGGCGAAAAATGTCGAATCTCGTAATTCATTGATGACCACATGTTCGAGCCGGCAATCCATCCGGTCGATGAGTCGCTCGATCAGATCGTGAGTCAAGGGGCGCTGAACAGCAATCCCCTTCATGCGCCGATCGATGGCATACGCTTCATGAATGCCGATGAGGATCGGAAACGCCCGCTCGCCTTCCAGCTCCCGAAGCACGATCATGGACATCTTCTCATCTTCGGAGTCAACGATGACGATTCTGGCGAGATTCATCTTGACCAACATGCTGATCCTTTCCCGTTGTTGAAACGGCCAAGGTATCGACCGGCCGCCCGGTGGTCAAGCAGGATTACACTCTGCTGAAACCAAAAAACGAGGCGAATTATTTTTTGCTTACTCGCGGGAAGGCTTTCGGTCCGGCTTCTTTCGTGCTAAGGCGCGGCGCAATTCGTCGTGTTCCGCACGTTCCATGGCCACGCTGTTGCGTTCGGTGGGAAAAGCGCCGTCGGCCACATCTTTGGCAAAGGCGCGAAACGCCTCGACCAGAATGTCGTGCACGTTCGCGTACTGCTTCACGGAACGGGGAGGATGGCCGCCACCATATCCGACCATGTCGTGAAGGACCACTACCTGCCCGTCACAATGCGGCCCCGAAACGATGCCGATTACGGGAAGCTCGGTTGATTCGGTAATGATGGCTGCGACCTCGGTGGGCACGGCCTCTAGCAGTAGTGCTACCGCTCCCGCCTCCTCCATCATCTTGGCGTCCTCAATCAATTGCAGGGCGTCCACGGCCAGCTTGCCTTGCACCTTATAGCCGCCGATGGCCTGAATCGATTGCGGCTTGAGACCAAGGTGGGCCATGACCGGGATCGTTGCGGCGGCCATGGCCTCCACGGTTTTTACAAGCCGCCGGTCAACCTCTACTTTCACGCAGTCACAGCCTGCCTTGGCCATGAAGAGTCCGGCGTTGCGGATTGCCTCTTTGGGGCAAACTTGGTAGCTCAGGTAAGGCATGTCGCCGACAAGATAGCAAGAAGGCGAGCCGCGACGGACGGCCTCGGCCAGCGTGATCATGTGCTCAAGCGTCATCGGCAGCGTGGACGAGTGGCCAAGACAAACCTCCGCGTACGTGTCGCCGACGAGGAGAGAATCGATGCCCGCCTCCTCCATAAGCCGCGCCGTGGCGTAGTCGTAGCACGTCAGCATGGAGATCTTGCGCTTCTCGCGCTTGCGCGATCGAAGTGTACCGATCGTGATTTTAGTTGCAGCGGGCATACCTGCGCTCTCACAGCTATTGTATCTAAATTAGGCGAAACACGCTACGGAGAATTGGGATAGAAAAAGGGGGGAAAGTTGTTTCCAGCCCGGGAACGAAGGATCGAAGCGGTTTAGGATCGGCTGGAAGTTTCCGCGCCGTCGTCCTCTTGTAATCCCTGACTGAATGTCCGATCGAAGGCTTCGTTAAAATCGAATACTCGCTCGAAGTCCTCGATGCGGTCTTCGGGTTGCTTGCGCATCATCTCCAGGTCGATGAAACCGAACACGATGCGCCCGAAGTCGGCAGTGGATTTGATGTTCCACGATTCCAGGACCACCCGCGCCAACATGCCCCAGCGCAGGAGGGCGAGGTCGCGGAGGCCCCAGCACAGGTCGCGACCGCTGATGTGCCGATTGAGCTTCTCACATCCCCCTGCGGTTTCGATGGCGGAGGAGATCGTTTCGGGAAGGGTGCCGGTATGGTACCGTGCAACAAGGTCGCTCCAATCCAGGTCGTTTTCCATCAGGTATTGATGGAGGAGCCGGTGAGCGTCCGTTTCAGCTCCGTGAACGCGCTCCGCGGCGTGACTCAGCGCCTCACGGACAAAGAGAAACGCCGGAGCGGGGTATCGCCCGACGTGGCCGACTAATTCATCCAGAGATTTTGGGGGAGCTTCCGGCATGTTGGAATCCTATGGACTCTGCGGAGGGCCCTGACTCTGTCCGCCTCCAGGACCGCCCGGACCCGGACCGGGCCGTCCTCCACCACGACGACGGCGACCGCGCCGGCGACGCCGACCACCCATTGGACTCCCCTCGGCGGCAGGTTTTCCGCCTAGCGGCGCTTCCGAGGCAGGGGCTTTGTCCGGCGGCGGGGCTGTTTCGTCGGATGGCTCGTCGGACTGATCCGCCGGGGCTAGTTCTTCCGCGAGAGATCGAAGCGGTATGCGAGGCGAAGCGGGTGCTCGCTGGGCGCTTCGCGGTCGGGGGCCGCGCGGCGGCGGAGCGCTTCCGTCGGCGGACGGCGGGGGCGCTTCAACTCCCACTTCTGTGATATCCTCCGCCACGACCGTGACCATTGTGTTGGCATCAGTGCGGATCTGCACCAGTTGCGTGAGGATTTGCCGGTTGACAATCACCCCTTCGCCGTGATTGGTGCGAATGCGGACGCCGACGCGAGGCAGCATCTTGTCGAGCTCTTCGTAGCCGATGTGCTCGTAGCGCAGACAACACTTGAGTCGCCCACAACGACCGGAAACCTGGGTCGGATCAAGGGTGGCCTTTTGCAGCTTGGCCATGCGCATGCTGATGGGCCGAAGCGTCTTGAGAAACACCTTGCAGCAAACCTCACGACCGCAGGTTTCATAATCCGCGAGAAGTCGGGCTTCGTCCCTAGCTCCCACCTGTCGCATCTCGATCCGTGTGCGGTATTCGTGAGTCAGGTCCTTAACAATGGTCCGGAAATCGATGCGCTCCTCCGCGGTGAAATAGAAAATGATCCGCTCGCCGCCGAAGGGGGTCTCGCATTCCACGACCCGCAACGGGAGCTTGAATCGATCCGCGACCTGCTGGCAGAACCTGCGTTTTTCACGGGCGCTGTTTTGAATGCGGGCGTATTCCGCCAGATCGGAGGCCGTCGCCTCGCGCAGGATACGACCCGCGTCGAAGACGTAGGAATCTTCTCCGCACGATCGCACCCACTCCTTCATCTGGTCGCGGGTGACGGACTTGTCACACCCGTTGCAGGTAAGCGAAACCTGCTCGCCCATTTCTATTCCGCGCCGGGTTTGGATGACGACCTTCGCCCCGCAGGTGAACTTCATGTCCGGGGCATGGGCAAACTCGCCGATGTAGCGCATGAATCCGAAGCGAACGGCCGTGGTGGGATAGATTTTCTCCAGACCGTTGCCGCACTGCGATGCGCCGGCTTTGCCCGTGCCGCAGCTTCCGCAGCCGCCGTGCCGCTGGGGCTCAGGCGGCTCGGCCATGAACTGTTCAAGGCTGAAATTGGCTTCGACCATGTCGGGCTGTCGCGCGTTTCTTCATGCCGCGCATCGCAAGAATTTCACACGCCACGCATTGTCTATCGAGCCGCGCCGGCGGCGCGGTCAATGGCGGCTTGAAAGTCTTTTTTCCCCTTGATTCCCACGAATTTCTGAACGATCTCTCCCTTGTGGAAGACGATCACCGTGGGTATGGCGCTTACGGAATATCTTCCCGCGACTTTCGTGTTGGTGTCGGTGTTGACCTTGCCGACTTTTGCCTTGCCGTCGTTCTCGGCCGCAAGCTCATCGATCACCGGGGACAAAAGCTTACACGGACCGCACCACGCCGCCCAAAAATCAACCAGTACGGGACGATCCGATTGCAATACCGCTTCGTCAAAATTCGCGTCCGTAAACTCAAGTGTCTGAGTGCCAGCCATATTCTCTCCTTCGGTCGAACCTCATCGATGCATCGAGGCATTCTAGAATCCCGCACGCGAGGGGTCAACTTCACGCCGATCCGAGGATGCGACGATCAGAACTTGCCCCGACGGCGTTGGGAGCCGACAATGGCCTAATCGTATGTCTTTAACCCGGAATACACGGCTTGGCCCCTACGAGATCGCTGATCCCCTCGGTGCGGGAGGCATGGGGGAGGTCTATCGCGCCCGGGATACGCGGCTGGACCGCGACGTGGCCATCAAGGTACTACCCGCACACCTTTCACGAAGTCCGGAGTTCAAACACCGCTTCGAGCGTGAGGCCAAGTCGATCTCGCAACTGACCCATGCCCATATCTGCACGCTCTACGATGTCGGACACCACGACGGCACCGACTTCCTTGTCATGGAGCTTTTGGAGGGTGAGACGCTGGCACAACGCTTGACCAAGGGCGCATTGCCGATCGACCAGGTGCTGCGTCACGGGGTCGAGATCGCTTCGGCGTTGGACGCTGCCCACCGAAAAGGCGTCGTCCATCGTGACCTGAAGCCCGGCAATATCATGCTGACGAAATCGGGAGCGAAGCTGCTCGATTTCGGTCTGGCGAAATCCACGACCATCATCGAAAGCGACCCCAGCGCCGTCACGGTGTCGCAGCCGCTCACAAGCAAGGGCACGATCGTAGGTACTTTTCAATACATGTCCCCGGAGCAGTTGGAGGGGACGGAGGCCGACGCCCGGACGGACATCTTCGCCTTCGGCGCGGTGCTGTACGAGATGGCCACCGGCAAACGAGCCTTCGAGGGCGCGAGCCGTGCAAGCCTGATCGCCTCGATCATGTCCGTGCACCCACAGCCGATCTCCAACGTACAGCCCATGACACCCCCGGCGCTCGATCGCCTCGTGCGAAAGTGCCTGGCCAAGGCTCCCGACGCGCGGTGGCAGAACGCCGCCGACCTGGCCGACGAGCTGCGCTGGATTTCGGAAAGCTCAGCACAGGCGAGCGGAGCGGCGATTGGCCGACGCTCGTCTGGGCGACCGAGCTTGCGGATGTGGTTGACGTGGGGGCTTACGACGGCAGCCGTTGTAATTGCGGCGGTCTGGGCCAATCAGCGGTCCGGCACGAAATCCGACGATGCCCGAACCCTGCACTTGTCCTTGCTGCCGAGCACCGCGCTGGACATCGACGTCGAACCGGCCAACGTCGCCATTTCGCCGGACGGAGCCTATCTCGTGTTCGTCGCGTCGCAGAGCCAGGAAGAAAGCTCTCTTTGGGTTCGTCCTTTCAACTCCCGAACGGCTCAGGAGCTACCAGGCACCGAGGGCGGCTACATTCCCTTCTGGTCGCCGGACAGCCGCTCCATCGGCTTTTTTGCGGGCGGGAAACTCAAGAAGATCGCTCGAGACGGGGGCGCGGCGCAAGTTCTCTGCGACGCGCCGTCCGGACGCGGCGGCGATTGGAGCCGCGGCAACGTGATCCTCTTTGCGCCCTCCTCCGGCGGAACGCTGCACCGGGTTTCCGCCAACGGCGGCGTCCCGGTGACAGTGACCCAGCTCGACGCCGAACGCGGCGAAAACGCACATCGCTTCCCCTGTTTTCTGCCCGATGGCGAGCACTTTCTTTACGTCACCTTGCCCTCACGACTTCGGGAATTTCCGGTCCGAATTGGGTCGCTTGACGGGGCTCAGCCTCGCGACCTCATGTCCGCAAGCGGTGCTCCCCGGTACGCGCCGCCCGGAATACTCGTTTTCCAAAAACCCAGCGGGATTGTCGCACAGGAATTCGACCCGGTGCGGCTCGAACTCAAGGGCGATCCCGTTCCAATTCCCGAAGCGCCGAGCGTTGCGACCCATCGCTCCGGGGCGAGTACGTTCTCCGTTTCCAACAACAGCCTCATGGTCATCGCGGCTGGGCATAACATGCCCACGAAGCTCGTATGGCTCGATCGTGAGGGGCGACAGGAAGGTCAGATCCCTTTACCCGACGCCAGCTACACCAACGCCGTTTTCTCACCGGACGGGAATAGTCTGGCCGCCGTACGCAGTTCGGTTGACACGGATGACGTGCTTCGTATCGATCTCTTCCGGGGGGTCGCAACACGACTGACGTTCGGTCGTGAGGAGAACAGGGCGCCCCTTTGGTCGCCCGACGGAAAATGGATCGTGTTTGCGTCGAACCGTGACGACTCGCAAAGCCTCTATCGCGTCCCGGCGACGGGGGGCGCGACGGAAGAACTGGTTGTCAAATTGGGCGGGAACTTCAACGAACCGCGCGTGTGGTCGCTGGATGGAACGTCCATTGTCTACCGCGCGTTAGACGCCGATTCCGCCAACGACTTGTGGTTGGTTTCGTTGAGCGAGGGTCATGAGCGAACGCCTCTCGTCAAGACGCCGTTCTCCGAAGGCGTCGTCAGCCTGTCTCCCGACGGTCGGTGGATGGCCTATTACTCGGACGAATCCGGAAGAAACGAGTTGTACGTCCAGTCCTTCCCAACTCCCGGACAGAAGACACAAGTGTCCACAGAAGGGGCCAACGCCTCTGCATTTGCGGGATTTAGTTCGATCTGGTGGCGTCGCCAAGACGAAATCCTCTATGTTAGCAGGGACACGACCACCGTCCTGGCAGCAGCGGTGGAAACCGGCGAGTCGGTCAAGGTGGGCGCGACCCAACCACTGTTCAAGCTACCCCAGGGCACGATCGAGCTGACCGCGTCGCCGGACGGAAAGCGGTTCCTGGCGACCATGCTCGTGCCGGGGCGGGCGCAGTCCGCGCTTTCCGTGGTCGTGAATTGGGATGCGGGACCAAGGAAACCATGAGTCTGACTTCAGGCCAAAAGCTCGGTCCTTATGAGATCGTTTCTCCTCTGGGTGCGGGGGGGATGGGGGAAGTCTATCGCGCCAAAGACACGCGGCTCGACCGCGACGTGGCCATCAAGGTGCTGCCCGAGGCCATGGCCCGTGACCGGGAGCGCATCCTTCGGTTTGAGCGCGAGGCCAAGGCGCTGGCCACGCTGAGCCATCCGAACATCGCCGCCATCTACGGCTTTGAGGAACACGACAGCAAGCGGTTGTTGGTAATGGAGCTGGCCGAGGGCGAGACGCTCGCGGAGCGGCTGGAACGTGGTGCGCTTCCCATCGACGAATCCCTCGATACGGCGCGGAAGATCGCCGAGGCCCTCGAAGCGGCCCACGAAAAGGGCATCGTTCACCGAGACCTGAAGCCCGCCAACGTGAAACTCACGCCGGACGGAACAGTGAAGGTCCTCGACTTCGGTTTGGCCAAGGCCTTGCTCGGCGACGGTAGTTCCGCCGCTTCCCACTCGCCCACGGAGGTGGCCCACTCCCCTACCATCACCGCCGAGTTCACCCGCCCGGGAATGATCCTGGGTACCGCAGGCTACATGAGTCCCGAACAGGCCCGAGGGCGATCTGTCGACAAGCGCACGGACATCTGGGCCTTTGGATGCGTGCTCTTTGAATGCCTGTCAGGGGCCAGGCTCTTCGCGGGCGAGACCGCTACCGATTCCATCGGGGCCATCCTTCACAAAGAGCCGGAATGGGCGTTGCTACCGCTCGGCACGCCGCCGACGGTTCAACTTCTACTTCGCCGCTGCCTTGCCAAGGACCGCAACAAGCGACTCCGTGACATAGGCGACGCCCGGATCGAGTTGGAAAACGCCCTGTCCGATCCGACCTCTTCCATGCTGCGACTCGGCGGGGCAGCGCTCGCCTCAGCCGCCGCATCCGGACGCAGGGCCGCGTGGCGGCGCGCCCTGCCTTGGTTCGTCTGCGTGATCCTCATCACGGCACTAGGAGCACTGTGGCTCTCGACAAGACCCGCGAAGCAGGCCGTCATGCGCTTCAGCTTGGCCATTCCCGAATCTCAGGCCTTGCGTGCATCTCGTTGGCCGATGATGGATATTTCACAGGACGGAAGGAGGATCGTTTTTGTGGGGGACAATGATCCCGGGCGGCAATTGTACTTTCGCCATGTCCACCAGCTCGACGCCACTCCGCTGGCGAACACGGAAGATGCATTCTGTCCATTCTTTTCACCCGACGGCGAGTGGATCGCCTTCGGCCAGAAAGGGAAGCTTCGCAAAGTCTCTGTCCTGGGCGGTCCCGCTACCACCATCTGCGAAGCCGCGGACATGCGCGGAGGAAGCTGGGGTGTGGACGGATCGATTGTTTTCGCTCCGAACCCACGATCGGGCATCTGGCGCGTTCCGGCGGCTGGTGGTGTGCCTGTGAAGCTCACCGAAGCCGGCACAGGCCAAGGAGCCCCGTCTCATCGCTGGCCGCAAATGCTCCCGGACGCCAAGGCGGTGCTGTTCACCGCGACCGCCAAGAACGATGACTATGCCGCCGCCAAAATCGTCGCCATGTCACTAGAAACACTTGATCAGAAAGTCGTCGTTGAGGGAGGTAACTTCGCACGGTATGTATCCACGGGTCATATCGTCTTCGGACGATCGGGCACCCTGATGGCTGTACCCTTCGACGCCAAGAATCTGGAAGTAACCGGATCAGCCATCCCCATTCTCGAAGGCGTGTCGGGTGTCTTGGGTATGGGCAGCCTTCAATATGCCTTCTCGCAGACGGGAACTCTCTACTATCTGTCCGGTTCGATCGGCGGACAGGAGGAGGTGCCGATCTGGATCGACCGGGAGGGCAAGGAATCGCCCATTTCCCAGCACAAACGGGATTACAACTTTGTACGTCTATCACCCGATGCGACCCGGCTCGCGGCTCAGATCTTTGATAGCGCCAATAACGACATCTGGATCCTCGAGATCGAGCGGGACATGTTCACGCGATTGACGGTTGACGAGGCGCCGGATCGAAACCCCCTATGGAGTCCCGATGGGAAATGGATCGTATTCGGATCGGAGCGCGGGTCGTCCATTCCGAATCTCTTCCGCCAACTCGCCGACGGCACCGGAGAGGCCGAACGCCTCACCACCAGTGACAACGTTCAGTATCCGTGGGCGATCTCACCCGATGGGTCATTCCTTGTCTATGTCGAAGTTAATCCCAAGACCGAAAACGACATTATGTACTTGCGGCTGGACGGCGATGAACGAAAGCCGGAGGTCTTCCTGGCAACAACGTTTAATGAGATTCAGCCCGCCCTGACATCCGACGGGAAGTGGATCGCTTATTCCTCCAACGAGTCGGGGGACTTCGAAATCTATGTTCGCCCCTTCCTTCGTACTGGCGCAAAAGTGAAAGTTTCCACGGGACGAGCTTTTATCCCCAAATGGTCGCCGGATGGAACCGAAATCTTTTACCGAAGTGAGGACAAGGTCATGGCCGTATCGGTTTCGGTTCAGGAAGACACGTTTCGCGCCCAAAACCCGCGCCTCCTCTTTGAGGTCAAAGGAACCCAATGTTTAGGCCCTTATGATGTCGCCCCCGATGGCAACCGCTTCTTATTCTATCGAACGGTGAGCGAGGCCAAGGAGCAATCGCAACAGCCGACTGTCGTCGTGAACTGGTTCGAGGAACTCAAGGCCAAGGCGCCGACGAAATGACTAGTGCGCAGATGGCCCTTATTCGACAATCGACAATCGACAATCGACCTTCGACAATAGTCCCCAATGTCGCTGAACCCCGATACGCGCCTCGGCCCCTACGAAATCCTCGCTCCGCTCGGTGCGGGGGGCATGGGGGAGGTCTACCGTGCCAAGGACACGCGACTCGATCGCGATGTGGCCATCAAGGTGCTGCCGGAGTCCATGGCCCGGGACAAGGAGCGCGTGATGCGCTTCGAGCGCGAAGCCAAGCTGCTCGCGACGCTCAATCATTCCCACATCGCCGCGATCTATGGTTTTGAGGAATACGACGGCAAGAAGTTCCTCGTCCTCGAGTACGTCGAGGGTGAGGCCTTGTCCGCTCGACTGAAACGCGGGCCGCTTCCCGTTGAAGAGGCCTTGGAGGTCGGCAAGCAGATCGCCGAAGCGCTGGAGGCCGCTCACGAAAAGGGCGTCGTTCACCGCGACCTCAAGCCTGGCAACGTCATGGTCAGGCCGGACGGGACCGTTAAGGTGCTGGACTTTGGGTTGGCGCGGGCGATGGCGGAGGACGCCAGCGGCGCTGTGCCTATCGCCGATTCGCCGACCATCACCGCCCAATACACTCGCCCCGGCGTGGTCCTCGGAACGGCGGCCTACATGAGCCCGGAGCAGGCTCGCGGCCGGGCACTCGACCGCCGCACCGACATTTGGTCTTTCGGCTGCGTCCTTTTTGAATGTCTGACCGGGACCGGGCCGTTCGCCGGCGAAACCACCACCGATGTCATTGCCAAGATCATGGAGCGCGACCCCGATTACGACACGCTTCCCGACCGAACCCCGTCGCGAATTCGTGATCTCCTGCGGCACTGTCTCGAAAAGCAAACCAAGCGGCGCTTGCGCGACATCGGCGACGCCCTGTTGGAACTCGATCAGGCCGTCGCCCAGCGCGAGTGGTCCACCGCCGTCATCGGCGTTACCGACCGAAGAACGCCGGGAGCTGAGTCGAAACGAATCCTGGTCTTGGCAATATGTGCGGCGTTGCTTCTGGTGACTGCCTACGCAAGTTGGAGGCTGGGCCGTGGGTCGGTCGAGAACGTACAGTCCGGTGCCGCGACCTCAACGTCAAGCCCGATCGTGGTCAGCATGGAACAACTCACGGATTCTCCCGGACAACAATCGGATCCTTGTCTCTCTCCGGACGGCAAGATGTTGCTGTTCGCATCCCGAGACGGTGATGATTTCGATGTTTTTTTGCAACGGGTGGGGGGAGCAAATCCCATCAACCTGACCGCGGATTGTCCTTTCGACGACTACTCTCCCGCGTTCAGTCCGGATGGCAACCGCATCGCATTTCGTTCCCAGCGGGAAGGCGGGGGTCTGTTCGTGATGGGGGCGACGGGCGAATCGCCGCAGCGGGTAAGCGACGACGGATTCGACCCGGCGTGGTCGCCGGATGGAGCGCGCCTCGTGTACGCATCGGAAAATGTGGAGGATGCATACTCGAGGAGCACGGTCGCGCAGCTCTGGGTGCTCGAGCTGGCATCGCGAGAGAAACGACTTCTCTACAAGGGCGACGCCGTGGACCCCTCCTATTCACCGTCAGGAACTCGCGTGGTGTATTGGGCCGCGATCACCGGGATTCGCGATATCTGGACGGTGCCTGCCGTGGGAGGAGAGCCGCAATCCGTCACCGCTGACACGCACACCGATTGGAACCCCTTCTTCTCCACCGATGGACGCACGCTTTACTTTATCAGCGACCGAAGCGGACGCCCGAATCTCTGGCGCGTGCCGATTGATGAGGCTTCGGGACGGGTGCTCGCGTCGCCTTCGCCGGTCACTTCGGGAACCACACCCATCGATGGAGCGAGCATCTCCTCGGATGGGCAGCGGGTCACGTTCGCCGCCCAGACCTTCAACACGGAGTTTCTCCGCATCGGCTTCGATCCTGCCTCCGAGCGCGTCCTCGGTGAGCCGACAACAATCTTCGCATCTACCAACCCAATGATCCAATTCGATGTTTCGGTAGATGGGCGGCACCTTGCCTTTCGGACCGGCGCTCCGCGCGAAGATCTCGTGGTCATGGATATGAACGGCACGGGTCGACGTCGGCTCATGGACGACGTCTTCCGCGATCGCGGACCCACGTGGACGCCCGATGGCGCGTGGCTTGTATTCTACTCGAATCGCGGCGGCCGTTACGACCTTTGGAGAATCCGCCCCGACGGTACCGGCATGAAACGGTTCACCGCTTCTACGACCGAGGAGGATGATGCGACCAACCCGCGGTTGGCGCCGGATGGACGGGCGATCGCCGTCGCGCTTTCTACCGAGGGCGGTACCGCCCTGGCGTTGCTCGATCTCGATCGCCCGATTTCGGAGATCGACGAGCCGCTGCCCATTCCCGCGCCTCGCGTGAAGAGTTTCTCCCCCATACGGTATTCCCCTGATCAACGCTGGATTGCAGGCTCAACCGACGCCGCCAAAACGTTTAATCCGGCCGCCGGCCTCTATGACCTGCAAACCGGCGCCATTACGGTCCTCCGAGCCGCTGATGGGCAACCTCTGGAGTGCTCAGATCACGCACCCGGAATGGATTGGATTGATGAGCATCGCTTGCTGCTATGGGAGGAGAAGCGACGCGCCGCGTACGTCTGGGATATCCGAACCGGTTCGGCACGAGAAGTTCCCGGAGTTCCAGGCCCGTGCGAGATTCGGATCGTTGACTCCGGGCGCACGTTAGTCGTCAGTCGCAGCCGCCGCGAATCCGACATCTGGATGCTTCAACTAGGAACCGTGGTCGAGCCGTAAGGGGATTGCGGTTACAATTGCATAGCTGCCGGGCGAAAGCCGGTTGACGTGTAATTGTTGCCCACTTGCGCACGCCCACTCTCGGTGAACCCCAGTTCAAACAATCCGATCACTACGTCGTCGATGTCGCCTGAGAACTCGTCGGCTCGGGGCGAATTCGGGATCGGATAAACGACCCACAGGAGCCCGGTGGGGACGATCCGCAGGCGGAGCTTCCCCGCGAAATAGACGGCCTCATCTCCCGTTGTTGGCGCGATGAAGCCCAGATCGAGCGGGCCGGTCGGGGGGCGATCCGTCCCTGTCAGGTAAGTTTCGATTTCTCGCCGGGCCTCGACGTTGTGCCCGCCGACCCACACTCGCTTTCCCGGTGCGATGCCCCAGGCTTCCGTGATTGTCGCTGGGGTTTCGCTTCGTTGACCTGCCATACTGTTAACCGTCCGCGCGGGCTAAAGCCCGCTGCTCGTTGGAGCCGAGGCGTCGCTCCGCAATGGCCACGGCGTCGGGGTTAATATCGCATCCCACCCATCTCCGGTCCAGCCGTTTCGCAACCGCCAGCGTCGTGCCGCTGCCGCAGAAGAAATCGGCCACCAGATCGCCTTCGTTTGAGCTTGCGCGGATTATTCTTTCCAAAAGGGCTTCCGGTTTCTGCGTCGGATACCCGACACGTTCGTTGGACACTGTGGAAAGGAACGGTATCTCCCATACGTCGGGGACGGCGGGTCCCTCCGGGTGAAAGTAAAGCCGACCGTTTCGTGTTTGCTTGAACGGCACACCTTCCGTTGACATCTTCAAATCCTGAGTTCGGTATTCCCCGTCTCGCAATTGGTGAAAGGTGTGAGCGCCTGCCTGTCTGGCATAAAGAAGGAGCGTATCGTGCTTGCGGGCGAACCAGCGCTTCGCCACCCCGCCGCTGCGATAGCTCCAGATGATTTCGTTGAGAAAGTTACGCTCGCCGAATACTTCGTCGAGCAACACCTTGACATAATGCACCGTCCGCCAATCCAGATGTACATAGAGGCTGCCCTTGGTTGATAAGAGACGGTGCATCTCCCTGAGCCTGGGCGCCAGGAACGAAAGAAATCCGCGAACGCCATCGGAGTGCCGATCATCAAACGTCGCGCTGTGCCCATTGGTGGGCCCGACGATGCGATTGGAGTTGAAGGGCGGGTCGATGTAAATCAGGTCACAACACCCGTCCGGGAGCGATCTCATGAAGTCGAGGTTGTCATCGCAGACAATGCGATCCATCGCGAGTCCGCGCGTTTTCAGGGCCGCGTTACGCACGCAAGAAGGAGTGTACTCGCTCAACTTCATCTTTGCTTCCGATGATGAGCGTGGTCCGCTCATGGAGGGAAGTCGGCGTCTTGTCCAGGATTCGCTGCCTCCCGTCGGTCGCCGCGCCCCCCGCCTGCTCCGCGATCATGGCCAGGGGGTTGGCCTCATAAAGGAGCCGCAGCTTGCCTTTGGGGGCCTTTTGCGTCGGCGGATAGAGGAACACGCCTCCGCGCAGCAAGGTCCGATGAAAATCGGCCACGAGCGACCCGATGTACCGAAGGACATATCCGCCCGCCTTGTCCGTTTTGACCCACGCGAGGTAGTCCTGAATTCCTTTGGGAAACTGCGTGCTGTACGCCTCGTTGACGGCGTAAGTCTTACCTGCCACCGGCATGGTCACGTTCTCGCGGATCAGACGGAACGCGCCGATCGAGGGGTCAAGCGTGAACATGTGTACCCCATCGCCCGTGGTATAGGCCATTACCGTGCTGCTGCTGTAGATCACATAGCCCGCGGCGATCTGTCGACTGCCGGGTTGGAGGATGTGGTCCATGACCTTCCCGGCCCCGATATCGTCGCGCTGCTCCAGAATCGAGAAAATCGTCCCGATCGAAACGTTCACGTCGATGTTGCTCGATCCGTCGAGCGGATCAAACAGGACGATATAACGGGCCTTCTCGCTGGGTTCCTTGAGGATTCGCGGCTCGTCGTCCTCCTCCGAAACCATGATCCCCACGTTGTCCCGGTATCCCAGGCAGGTGGCGATCGTCTCGTTGGCGATCACGTCCAGCTTTTGGACGACATCGCCGTGGACATTGGTGACTCCCGTTTCGCCAAGAATGTCCACCAAACCGGCCCGCCGCACATGGGCTGAAATGATCCGCGTCGCCAGGGTGATCGCAGAGAGCAGCCAGCTGAACTCCCCGCTGGCCGTCGGGTGAGCGCGTTGCTGCTCGAGGATGTGCTGATCGAGCGTTTTGATGGATGGTTTCATCGCCATTGCGCCTTCTCGGTGACCTATTTTGATATACGTTAGCGGAGGCGGCTGTTGATGCAAGGGCCTCTACTCGATTCGCGCAAGGGAGCACTACATGATTCGCGTACGGCGTATGAATTCGTCGTACATGCGCTGAGTGATTTGCCCCACCCGGCCGCTCCCTACCGGCCGATCGTCGATCGAAGTTATGGCCAGAACTTCGGCGGCGGTTCCGGACATGAACACTTCATCCGCTCGCCGTAACGACTCGATTGGGACCGGGGCTTCCCGGACGGGAACTCCGATGCCCGAGGCGCATTCAATGAGAAAACCCTGGGTGATCCCGTGGAGGATGGATTCGTCGCGCACGGGAATGTGCAGGCAGCCGTCGGCGACGGTAAAGATATTGGCTGACGTACACTCATGGACCTCGCCGGAAGCGGTTACGAAGATCGCATCATCGTATCCGCGACGAAGGGCTTCGTTCTTCGCGAGGATGTTGGGAAGCAGCGTGATCGCCTTGATATAACAGTTGGCCCATCGGTTATCGAGCATGGTGATGACTCTGGCCCCGCGCCGTCGCAAGTCCTCGGGAATCGTGGGCAAGGGTTTGAAAGTCATGACCACAGTGGGCGAGAGGCCCGGCGGAATCGCGTGCGACCTGGGCGCCGCACCACGGGTGATCTGAATGTAGACCAGCGCATCGCGAAGTTCACTGCGCCTGAGGCCTTCCATTATAATGGGTTCGAGCGGTCGGCCGTCAAAGTCATAGTCCAGAGCGATTCCCGCGGCGCTGCGCCGTGAGCGCTTCATGTGCTGCTCGACCAGAAACAGCCGTCCCCCATACGCGGCGATGACCTCGTAGATGCCGTCGCCGAATTGAAACCCGCGGTCTTCGATGGACACTTTGGCTTCGGCGATCGGTCCGAAAGCTCCATTTACATACGCCAGTTCGCCCATTCGTTTCTCCATCACGGATACCGGCTATGTTACGCGAGATTCGCATTCCGCGACCTGTCCCTCGCAGATATTGCCTAGTCCGTGAACGTACACCCGTCTCACCTGGCATGATCGTTCAAGAAACTCACAGCTTGCGCCATAGGCCATCGAATTCACTCGCTTGCGCCTTCCCGCGTCGGAAGGCCCGTTCTCTCCTGCAGAAATTTCACTATCGGCCCCCATCTGTCGGAAGTCCAACTGAATTGCGATCGGAAAACGGAGCCGGCCTTGAAACGGATTACCAATCGACAGCGGTCACGACGGCGTACCGGCTCCAATTCAATGTCGGCGATCTCCTCGAATCTGTGGAACTCAGACGACAGGCACCCATTCTTGAAGTGTACTCCCTCGGCGTCGATGAGTTCACGCGATCCCCAGGATGCAATGCCAATTATGATTCCGGCGGTAAGCAGCCCGACGACGAACCAGCGCGCGGCGCGAAGGCCATCGAAGCCCCAAAGGGCGAGACTGTAACAATCGTAGAAGCTGAAGTCGGAGGCTTCCCGTCGTCGTGCGCGAGAATAGACAACATGTATCGCCAGCCCAGCCGATACGGCGAATGACGCCAACGCCATCCCTTTGAACTGCGTTCGCCGGTTCTCGAAGATCTCCGTCGATGATCGTGGGTAGTACCGCGCGTCGCCCAGAGCAAAACCGGCAAGAAACACAACTCCAAGTGCGAGCAACATGACGCCGATTCGCTGGTTGTAACGCCGATCAAGTTGACGAAAACGGTTTTCGAATTGCCGTTCCGTGATGAGAGCGCCGTCCACCTGGCGGCGGGGTGGGAACAACTTTCGGAGAACGGCGGCTGCAAACCGCATGCCAGGATGAATTGCCGTCATTTGCCCTCGGGCGCGGGAAAGGTCGGGCGTACCGTCGACGTCGACCGGAACGACCCCGGTTTTCCAGCGACCCGCTTGCTCCCTATGGGTTAGGATCGCCGCCACGAACACCAAGAACATCGCAACAATCGAGAAAGATGCCGCGTCAAAAAATTGGATCTGGGAGCATCCCAGAAACAAAAGCGCGCCTACAAGCGCGAACATGGAGAATGTTACCGCTACACCTGTGAGACACCACTTGCCGACAAGGCGCGGACGAACGAACGTTACGGGCTCAGACGTGCTACCAAATTCGTTCCACGCTCCGAAGATAACGTCGATCATCGGCAGGTCGCCCAATGCATAGCCGTTGTCTTCTATCGGGATTGTTTCGTTGCTTGTTTGTAGGAAGATTGTCTTGGCTCCGGCAGCAACCTTTGCATGCCTCCAAAAGATGCCGCGGAGTTCGTCCCATCGGATCCACTTCGTTCCGATCAAGCGTCGCAGTCCGATTCCGCGCGACGAGACCACCAGAGAATGCACTCCGACCAGTGCCCATAAGGTAGACCCAATTGTTAACCATAGGCATGTTGCTGCCGCAAACCGACCGCTTCTATCCAACGGCTCGTCACTCGTCAGAAGGATGATTGATCCGTAGATCAGCGGGATTGTCCCAAGCGTGTGAAGAACAGGGATCAGAAGGCGCCTGCGAATCGTTATTGCGGCAGAGTTAATACCCGACGGATTCAATTCGGCGTTACCCCGTAGTTTGGGGCGCTTCTCCCCAGCGCCGCCCGAACACTCGTAAGCCATTGCACGCATTGATCGCGGCGCGCCTGATCGCGCAAGGATTCCATCGACCGGGTTAGATGCTGGTCCGCGGCATCGTATTGTTGCAGGTCGCGGGCGTAAACGATCCCCAGGAGCAGCCGCACATTGCTCTCTTCGTTCGATTTGGGGTAGCACTCCAAGAACTTGTCAAACGCCGCGGCCGCCTGAGCGAACCTTCCGCTGGCGTAGAACTCTCGCGCGATTTCCAGTTGCTGCGATTCAGATAAGCACTGCGTCGGTTCGTGGGCAAGCAGTTGCTCGTACAGGGCCGTAGCAGCGGTGGTCGCTTTGCGGTCCAATTCAAGCCCGATTCTTGCCCGCAGGTCGGCTATCCGATCGATGTGCTGGTCCTGTGCGGCCCGTTCCTGCGGATCAACCGGGGCCGTCCGCCCCACGGCCCCGTACTGCGCCCACGCCGCCGCTTCCGGCTGGGCCATCACCGACGCCAACTCCCGTCGCTGCCGCCAGCGTTTCCATAGCGCAAGCATGTCAAATTGATCGCGCGGCAGCGCCCGAATCAGAAGCATCCCCATCGCCCCCACAAAGCCGAACAAATAGCCGGCCAGATGAGCATGATGCGCGACCCGCTCCGACCCGCCCAGGCTCGGCCCAATGATGTTGTCCCACACGATGATCTTCAAGCCGATGATGATCATCGCCGGAACTCCAATAAAGTGTATGAACAGAAAAAACCAAATGAATACCGTTACGCGGCTCCGAGGAAACAGTGCGAGATAGGCCGTGGTCACCGCGGCGACCGCTCCCGAAGCGCCGGCCAGAGGATTGGGATGCAACATGGCGTGTGCCCAGCCGGCGAATGCTCCGCCCGCCAGGTAGAACATGAGATAGGGCCCGTTGCCCATCTTGGAGTTGACGCTATTCCCGAACACCCAAAGAAACAACAGGTTCCCTACCAGGTGCATCACATCCGCGTGGAGGAATTGGTACGTGAAGAACTGATGAATGCTCGGCTCGAAACCCAGCAAGTGCAAATAGCGCTGTCGAATCGTCCACATGCTTTCCAGGGCTAAATGTTCATCGAAGAGCAGGAACATGAGGACGTTCGCGACGATCAAAGCAATGTTGACCGACGGCGTGCGCCGGATGACCGTTTCGGTACGGATGGGAACGACGAGCATCGGTGGATTTTCGACCCCCGACGAGGGATTACTTGGTCTTGGGGGCTCCGGCTCGCGGGGCGCTGACCGCATTCACATATTGCAGTCGGAGCTCATACAGCACTCCGTCCAGAATCCGCTTCTCATCATCGGTCAGGTTCCCCGCCGTCTTCTTTTCGAGCACCTCCAGCAGGTCAATGTGGTGCTTGGCCACGATCGGGTTGGGCGGGATTCGTTCCCCGCCCGGCCCCTGATACCCGCCCAGTCCGATCGCCGCCTGCATGGCCATCAGGTTGATGAGCTCGATGAAGTTCGCCGCGTCTGCGCCGATCGGTTGACGTGAAGCCCGCTCCTGTCCGGCCAGTCTTTCCTTCTCCTTCGCGGCCTCCGTCTTCCAGTCCGAATCAATGTGCAACCCGCTATGACTTGCTTCGTCCGTCACGTTCGCCTCCGCCTTCTCGATGACCGTGTTCCATACGAACCCAAACCGTAAACCGATGTAATTCGGAATTATACCCGAAAGTCCTTCGTAGCCGGAAGTGCCGCCAGCAACCCTTCCAACACAGATCGATCATAGAGACCGAAGAAATACTCCCTCCCCAGGGCGATGCGGTTCCGGCCCACGTCCGCCAAAGCCTGTTCCAGCTCTCCCTGTTTCTTTCGTTGCTCCACCGATCGCATCGTTCTCAGTCGATGGTTCAGTTCGCGGATTTCGAGGAACGTGATGCGTCTTGCGTTTCTGTTGTTTCCGTCCGTTCTTCGCAGTTCCACCGATCGACGAACAGCCAGCTCGCGTTGATAGGCTAGGGCGGCGATTTCGGAGCTTGGATGATGGTTGCCCTGCGGGTTCCATTCAAGGTCTCGCAAGGACCGTCGTAGGTTTAGGACTGTTTCCGGTGTGTTCGAGGTTCGCGGAAGGTCCAGATGAAGCGTCGCGGAAACACAGGCCATTTCCGGCGGCTCGATCCCGAAGTAGTCGGAGATAATGGCGTTGCTGATGCGGTCGTACTTCGCGCCGCCGATCCCGTGAATGAACAGGTCCGCGAGAAACAGCCTCGCCCAGATCGTCAACGTCATCGCCCGCGGTCGTAGCCGCCAGGCATCAGGCCCCTGCAACGGCGAAATCAGCTCGTCAATAGTTTTGAGGTCATCATGGTGTAAGACGGCGATCTCTTCCCGATCCGCCAGCAGGCGCAGGAGATTGCCGGTGCGACTGACAAACAATCGCCGCCGCGTCTCGCCGCTCCGGTAAGCCCAGACCGGCAATTCCCATTCTCCGTTGCGCGAAGTCAAATCCGGAATCGGTCGCTGCGCGCCGCGCACCTTAAACTCCTTGCGATACCACGCCAGCGCGGTGTTGTACGAGCGACCAAATCGTTCTGCGCGACCAAGCATGTCAAGAAAGAGGGGGGTCCACCATAGTTGGCTCACACGCCGATCATCGACGGCGATGTCGAAATCGGCCTCCACCGCCCGACGGGCGATCACGCTTTGATCAGTTCCATCACCCTCTGGGTTTCCTGTGGAAAGACCCCGCACAAACGCCGGCATCTGGGAAGCATCGTAGCGCTCACCCATAGCCGAACGGATTTCTGCCTCGAATCGGGTTATCTCTTCACGCGTAAGCCGCCGAATCTGTTCGTAGGCCAGTCCGGCTCGAAGTTCGCCGAAGCTGATGTTGCGAAGTTCGACGGAAGATCGATCCACCATGGGCACGGCTAACGTCGTGCTTTGTGGGGCGTCATTATCCACGACCAAATTGAGGGCAATCCCTCCAAGAGCCTCGGCCAGACGCTTGGAAACGACTTGCTTGGCCCAGACGCCGGGATGAATGAACGCCGGTTGATGGCCTGTGACGATGACGGGCCGCTCGTTGCTTCCCACGATTCTCTCGCGGGTCCGACGCCGCCATTCCGCAAGCGTCGAATCGAGCAAGGGCGTTTGGGTGGAGCGTAAGGCCTGCGAGTTTCTCCGCACCGCTTTTACGCACTCGGCGGGTGACGGCAGCACCAACACATCGCCGTGCCGGGCCGGGGTAATCAGCTTCGAAAAGTCGAGCATGTATCAGAGGGGAGTTGACTACCGCAATCGTCGCGAATCGTCGCGATTGACGGCACCGACAATTCCTTCCGCAGCACCTCGAGATAATGCTGCAAACGGATCGCGGGGTCGTCCAACAGTCCGCCGAAGTGCCGTGTCGGGTCATTGTAAATCAAGCGTATCGGCACTTCGCACACCCGAAGGCCGGCCCGCGCCGCCTGAACCCAGAACTGCATGGGCATGGCATATCCCGGTACGGTGATGTGGATGTGCCTCAGGGCGGATACCCGGTAGGCCTTGAAGCCGCAAAACGCGTCCGTAATGTGGAGGCCCAGACAGTCGTTGAGCAGAGCTGTGATTTTTTGGTTGATTTCGCGACGGTCCGGCGGAGCGTCCGCCGCCGCGGCGTACCCGTTGCTGTAGCGTGTGCCGCTGATAATGTCCGCGTTGTCCGCCTCTGCTGCGGCCATGAAGCGTGGAATATGGGCGGCCTCGTGTTGCTCATCGCAATCCATGGTGATGAGCCAGCGATAGTCCCGCCGCTGGGCGAACGCGAACGCATCGGCCAGGCTCTTGCCGTAACCTCGGTTCTCGGCGTGGGTTATGACGCACAGACTAGTTTCCCGGTCGAGCAACCGCGCCGTTCCATCCGTCGAGCCGTCATTGATAACCAGGATATTCGGGCAGTACTCCCTCGCTTCCCGCAGGACGGCGTCGAGATGCTGCGACTCGTTAAAAACCGGGATGGCCAGCAGAAAGTCAGGCATGTTTGAACCCCTTGTTGGTCCCTGATAAGGCTCGACCTTGTACCCAATCCTAATCCGCGGCTTCCCTGAAGGCAAGTCGTGTGCCGTGGGGCGACTGGACGACAGACGTTCGTAAAGTCGATAGATTTGCATAGTCCAAGGGGCCGCTTGATGGATCGAGTACGAGTTTCCGTCGTTTATTTGGCGATCATGTCGTGCCATCCAGGTTGTACATCGCTTCGCGATGCTCAGGCCAGGAAGGAGATTCGCCGCGGCGATGAACTGCTGCAGAGGGATGAACTCGAAACGGCCCTTGTTGCGTTTCAAGAGGCGGCCAAGCTCTCGCCACAAATGTCAGTCCCCCATTCCAGAATCGGCGGCATCTACAGGCGAATGGGAGAATACGAGCCGGCCATCACCTCTTTCGTCGAGGCCATTCGTCGAAACCCGTTTTCGTTCGATGACGCGTTCAACCTCGCCCAACTGTACCACTTCACGCAGCGAGTTAAGGACGCCATCCAGGCCTACTTGCGCGCCGTCGAGCTAAAGCCCTCCGACTTCGACGCCCAACTCAATTTGGGCGTGTGTTATCAGCAGTCCGGCGATTTCAAGCAGGCCGTCGAGCGCTTCGAAAAGGCCATCGAGATCGACGGCGATCGCCCTCATGCGTATGTCAACCTCGGCGTGGCCCTGGACGCCCAGCAGAAGTATTACGAGGCCGTGCGCGCCTATCGAGAAGCTCTGGAGCGCGACAGCCGTCAGCCGCTTGTTTTGGTGAACCTTGCCCACACGTATATGAATCAAGACCGGCTTAAGATGGCCCGACTGGCTCTCTTACAGGCCATTGAGATGGACCCCAACCTCGCCGCCGCCCACGAGGCTTTAGGCTATTGTTTGTTCTGCTCTCGCGATTTCGAGCCGGCCAAGGAAGCGTACAACCAGGCCCTGGTTTGCGATCGACGGTTGCCACGCTCTCACGCAGGCCTGGGCTCCATTTTTATGATTCAATATCTTGAAGACAAAACGCACACGGAATACCGCGACCGCGCTCTGGAGCACTGGCACCGTTCCTTGGAGCTCAGCCCCGACCAACCGCGAATCCGCAAACTCATCGCCGAATACCGGCCCGATAGCGACGACCCCGAATCGGTCCTCCTCGGCGACCGATCCGTACCACGACCATAAGGAGGCGCACCCTCCCTAGGCACGAGGTCAGGGAGCCACGAAAGGACAAGCGGACGACGGTGCAGTGCTGCCCCAAGGCGACGAGGTACGACGTGTCTAGAAAAATCACGCGCTTCGCTTCGGGGTTCCGTAGAGATAATGGTCGTGCTCGGCTGCGCCGTCACGAGGCCAGGTCGGATCATCCGGGAACCGCTGCGCTGCACGAGCAAGTTCCATAAGCGGCCGGTCGCCGTCGGACTCTGCCACCAGCACCAACCGGATCGGCGCGTTGGGTGGGAGACCCACCGGCTCATCGGGCACGAAAACCTTACCGTCAAAATGGGCGCGAATCGAGGTCATCACGTCTTTGAGTATAACATTCCACGGATGACAAGGCAATAAGGACTGGGAAACCGCGAGCTGTTACTCAAATGCCCTCAAAGTAATCGCTGTCTAGTTTCTTGACGACGTATGGCTTGTGGTCGGCCACGCCTACGCCGTGATCAATCATTAACTGCGCAAGTTGCTCGCCGTCGATGAGCACGACTTTGGCGTTCGCCCGCTCGGCAGCTTGACGCGCACCCCCGGTGAATGCGCCACTGGTAATGAACACACCTTTATGAGCTTTTTGCTCGCCCAGTGAGCCAACGAATTTGCGGATTTCATCGGGCCCGACGGAATTCTCCCATTTCTTCGCTTGCACATAGACCATGTCGAGGCCGAGACGATCTTCCGGGATTACGCCGTCGATACCGCCATCGCCGCTTCTGCCAACAACCTGAGCTGAGGATGCTTGTGTTCCGCCATATCCCATCGCCACAAGAAGGTCGACGACTAAATGCTCGAAAAACTTGGGAGAGGACGATCGCACGCGATCCAAGAGATCGTCCGCAAGAGTTTCGCGAAGTTCTTTGTACGCCGCATCGAGACGTTCATCGGGCGTGACATCCGGTTCTGCCCCATCGGCGCTTTCGTCGGTGTCGCCCGCAGCCGTTGCCACCGTCTTGTTCTTTTTGGTTCTGAATGCGAGGTACTCTTCGAACTGCTCAAGGAATGAGTTGTCGATTCGAGCTGGGCTTTTCTTGAGAACTTCGAGACCACGCGCGGCGATCTTGAATCGCCCACGACCGACCCTCTCCAGAAGTTGGCTTTTGTAGAGGTACGTAATCGCCCAAATCACACGGTTGTAGAACCGCGTTTGTTTGCCGCTTGGAAGCAAAATGTCACGGTCTGCTTCCGAAATATTCATTTGCCGCGCGAGCGTTTCCATGGCGTCAGCGAACGCGTGCTCTTGACCGTCGCTAGCGATCTTGAGAAGCGGAAGCATGAACTCTTGGTAGCCGGGTACGGGCATAGTGATCTCCGTGGCAACTATCGTATCAGGGGGACGCCGGCTCACCTAGCCGAACCTATGTGAATGCTTAGGGAGTCAAAGTCGGCCAAAACCCCGTTGGGGTTGTTTGGCTTGATGGGCTATTTTCCCAGGGTAGCCGCGTTGCGGCAACCCTGGGCTTTAGACGAAACGCCTTCGGCGTTGGTCGCTCGTCGCGCAAGCCATGCGGCATTATTAGCGAGGGGAACCAGAACGCTTTCGGCGTTGACTGTAGCAGCGCATAGTAGAGCGTAGACCATTCGTTTTTACAATGATCTGCGAAGCGAACCATACCGACTCTAAGAACCGACTTTGAGCAGGAACCTGGACATGTCGTTCAGGTCCACTCGATCGTCGCCATCGGAATCCAGAGAGCGGCAGTCGGGCGATACTTCGTTTTCAGGACCGCCCAGGCAAGGCCGAAGTTTACACCAATCAGCGAATCTCTGCTGAGCCAGGCAGACCCCGTCTTGACATTCGTCGCGGGCCGTACAAGTTTCGCCATCGTCACACGCCATCCGATCGTGCTCCGGGGGGTAATCGCAAACGCCGTTCCTACAAGACCAATCGTTCGTGCAGGGGTTATCGTCAAAACACGGTCCGCTTTGACAACAGCACGGGTCAATGATAACCCCTGGGAAACAAGTTCCCGCCAGGCAGTATTCATTCAAGGTACACAAGCACTCGTCGTCGCAGCCCGTGCCGTCGGGCAAAGGAACCAATTCGCACGCTCCCGTGGCGGGGTTGCAGGTTGCGTCATTGCACTGATCGACGGCGCCGGAGCAATCGAGGGGAGAGCAGGTCAGCTCGTCACAGTTCCGGTCCGCATTGAAAGTGGCTGGGAAAGGGCAATCTTCGGCCGACGCCACGTCTTCGCACACGCCAGAACACGGCTCGCAACATGCGTGGAGGGCGGGCCCGATCGCGTACGATCTGCAGTTCGTGAACCCGACGTGGACCTTCCAGTGTACCGTTCCGGCTGCTCGAATGAAGCCCGACAATTCTCCGGCCCCAGGGGCAGGCATCGGAGGACATGACGTTCCGGTTTTTCCGTCCTCATCGACATGGGATACGATGTAACGATAGCCCGGTACAAGGCCTCCTTTCTCCCAGGGGAGCGTACAGTTTGGAGGCGTTGCACACCTGAAGTCGCCCGGACAAAAATAACGGTCTCCGGATGGTACGGTCGTATCGATCAATACGGGTAGCCTTGATCCGTCCGGCAAGTGCAAATCAACGTCAACGGTGACGTCACAGCAGCCGCCGCATCCATTGAGTATTTCAACCTGAAAGCAGACCTCATCGCCATGAATAACCGGGTCGCCCGTGGTCGGTATGGTACGGACCAGAACTCCAAAACCGGAACCAGTGCAAGACGGTGGCGAGTGGTCCGCCGAGGACTGACTGACAGTTCCCCATGTCAGCAAGATGAAAGCTACGACGAAAATCGCCGTGCTCGGATCAGTCGTAGTGACTGCACTACTTCGCGTCTTCTTTCCTTTCCTCATCGACTTCCTGTCCGTAGCTTAACGCGTGCGCTGGCGGTTCGCCACCCGGACCCTTGAGGTAGTGCTCAAACCATTCCATCATGCGAATGTTGTAGTCCAGCCGCGCGGCGGCCTTTCGGTTGCCGTGGCCCTCGCCTGGGTAGAGCACCAAACGCACCGGCGCTCCGCCAAGAGTTTTGAGATAGCGGTGCAGCTCCAGCGACTGTGCGGGATGGACTCGCGTGTCATCTTTTCCGTGCAATATCAAAATCGGCGTGCGGGCTTTCTGCACGTGGTAGATGGGGCTGCGTTCCAGCATCGACTGCCAGTCATCCCAGGGCCGCTTGAGGGCGTGAACCAACGCTTCTTCGTTGGGAATGTCCGTGGTGCCGGACTTGGAGATGATATCGCTGATTCCCACGGCCATCACGCTGGCGGCGAATCGCTCGGAGTAATACGTCGCGCACCACGCGGAGGCGAAGCCGCCATACGAGCCGCCGGTCACGCCAATTCGATCGCGATCGGCCAGCCCTATGGAAATGAAATGATCCACGGCATCGACCAGGTCGTCGAACTCCTTCCCCGCCGGATCACCCTGACCCATTTTGGAGAACGCCACGCCGCGTCCGGTGCTCCCCCGATAATTGGGGTAGAAAACGGCGAATCCCTTGGCCGCCGCCACCTGGCCGGGGCTGTGGTACCGGGTGAGCCAGCCGTTGTGTTCATGCGCTTCGGGCCCGCCGTGGACTAGTAGAATCAGCGGATATTGCTTGCCCTTTTCTTCGTCGAGCGGCCGGACCAACAAACCCTCCAGCGGCAGCCCGTCGCGTGCCTTGTGGGTGATCACTTCCTGCGTAGCGAAACGCATTTCCGACAGCCACGGGTTGCTGTCCGTGACTCGTCGCGGTCCCGCGTCGCCGTGCCGCATAACAAAGACCTCGGCCGGGTGCGTAGGACTATCCAGGATCATCGCTGCCGCTTGTCCGTCATCGGACAGCGAGAATCCTGTTGCGGTCATTTTTCCAGGCGGAACGTGCATCTTTCGCTCTGTGCCGTCGCGACGGACTTCGCCAAATGTGGACCAGACGCCTTCGCTGCCCAGGAACTTGACTCCATCGGCATCCTCCCAGGCGATCGTTTCCACTTGTCCCTCGTAATTCGGAAGGATTTCACGAAGTGATCCGTCTTTCGGCGAGGCGATCATCAGCCGCCCGGCCGACGGATCATTGAGGTCAGCGGCGGAGATGACCGCAAGGTGGGCCCCGTCCGTGCTCCACGCGATATCACCAAGCTTGCCCGGATTCTGAAAACTGGACACGATGGCCCCGGAATCGACGTCGAAAATATGCACTTTACGTCGCATGTAACTGTCATCGACCGAGGGTGTTGGAGCGAGGGCCATAGCTAACTGTGTTCCGACCGGACTCCAATGCAGGTCTGACGGGAAACCGGGCAGGTCGAGCGCTCGCGGCTTTTCCTTTTCATCGCCGATGGTAGCGATCCAGACCCGGAGCGGTGGATATTCCTCCTCGAAGATCTCCTGCTTGAATCCCTTCTCCTCTTGCTTTTCCTTGTTCTTGTTTTTCTTCTCTTTGGCGATGAAGGCGGCTCGCTTGCAGTCCGGACTCCACGAATAATTCGTAATGTCCGTCTCGAAGCTCAGCACCTTTCGTGCTTCCCCGCCATCAATGGGAATGACATACAAAGCCTTTTCCTTGTCCTTGCCGCGCTTGGCCAGAAAGGAAATGCCTTTGCCGTCCGGCGTCCAGGCGACGGATTCAACATTGACTTCGCCGGTTACGAAGGGGCGGGATGTCCCGTCCGGCCCGACGAAGTGCAGCTCGGTCCACGCCGGGCCGTCTTCGTCTTTGAACGGCCGCCTCGGTACATTGAGCACGTAGGCCACCGATTTCCCATCCGGCGATATCTCCGCCGCAATGACGGTGCGGAGCTTGGCGACGTGATCCGGCGTGAACAACTCGCTTCCCGCTCGCGCCGCAGACACGGAAAGCATACAGACGGCAATCAGACAGAGGCGAATCCCCATCCGATTACGGAGACCGGCGGTCCTTTCACTCATCATGGTCCTCCTCAGACTATGCGCGAGACAAGTTCGACTGCGACGTTCTGCTTGCGCTGGGAACAGAGCGGCAGGCCCTCATCCTCGCTCGGTTTGGTATACAAATACTGATGCTTGTACTGTTCCATCGACGTCCCGCGCCGCTGACGATGCTCCCGATCGAGTCTTGCAAGGAACCCGTCGGGCAACAGATTGACGACGATCAACCCCAGACGGCCCGTGGACCGCTTTGAAGCATATTCCATGTTCAACCGCGATAGTTCTTCGTCGAGTCGGTGCGCGAAGTTGTTGGCGTCCGCAACGTGCGTATCCAGATGAAGGCGGTAATGCGGTGGATCACCCCAAACCGGCGCAAGCACGAATTCGCTTGTTTCGATTTGTTCCGCGCGACAGGCCCGCTCGAACGCCGATGTCACTTGCCACTCGGTTAGTTTCTCGCCGGTGATCGAGCTGACGTGCGCGCCGCGGTGCAGAAACTCGACGATCGGCGCTTCTCCCAAGTATCCCCGCACACGCACTCGATCCCCGATGTCGTACCGGTAAAATCCCGCCGACGTGGTCATTACCACGCGGTACTCGTGGTCCATGCCCAGCTCATGGCAACGATAAACGGCGGAAGAATTGTCGGCGTCCGCCTCGGCGTCGATGAACTCAAAGAAGCTCCCTTTAACGTCCAGGACTCCCGCGGGGATTCCGTCTTCCAAGGGGATGGAAACCCGGCCTTCGGTGGCGAGCAGACCGATGTCTCGCACCGGCGTCTCTGCGAAATAGTGTGGAAAATCACGCAGATGCAAACCCAGCGTCCCACCCATCCAATTGGCCAGGAACGAAAGCTTCCAATAATGCCGTGGCAACAATTCACCATGGACATCCACGAGGGTCGAAAGCCGCTTGGCCGCCGGCGGATCGGGCTTCAACAAGGCGGCCAAGGCTTGTGAAGCGGCAGACGGGACATCCCCGGGGGGGTTGAGCGTCCCATCGTGAACGTCGCGGACCAGTCTCTCGGCGTGAGTCGAAGCGATTCGCGCCAGCTTCAGCGGAGTCGCTGGACTGGCCGTGACGATCCAGCCGACATCGCGCGGCGCCGCGAAACGCATGATGGTATAATACCGCGATTCCGCATTGCCAATGCTTGCGCTGGCTTCCGGAGTAACGTAAAACCGGCGGATCAAGCGGCTGTGCGCTCTAGCAAGCAGGCCCGAAATGGACCCGCATGGCACACCGCATTCGGTGCGATGATCGTCCATTGGCGATACCACTTGAAGGATGGGCCGGGCGAAGGCATCCGGATGGTCCTGCACGGCCTTGGCGCCGAACGCGTTCCATCCGCGGCGGTATTCCTGAAGGAATGCGGGAGTCACGGGGACGTATTTGGGTCGGTCGGTGCTGCCGCTGGTCATGGCGAACATGAGCACCCGCTGCCCGCTGCCCAGCAGCGCACGCTCGTTTCCGGAGACGACGCGATTGACCCAGGGTGATAACTCCTCGTAGGTTCGGATCGGAACTTGCGCCGCGAAATCGGCGTAGCTCCGAATTTTCGCGAACCCGTGCTCCTGTCCGAATTCGCTGTCCGCGTTGCGCTGGAGCTTTTCACGACGAATATGTTCTTGCGCGCTCCGGCCGAACTTCGCCGCTTTCAATAACGCGCGGTACTGTCGCCGAGCCCGGGCGCGAGCGGCGAACGCCAACATGGTGTCCAGGCGCCATCCTTCGAGCATGTCCATTATCATACCGAAACATCTGCGCCTGGCACGTCAAGATCAAATTGACCGCCGGAATGAGGCCATCTACGCTGCGAACGATGACGCGACCGGCCCGGCCTCTATCCTTCGGCGTAATCTTCGACATGGACGGCGTACTGATCGATTCCGCCGACGCCCATTGGGAGAGTTGGAAACGACTCGGCGAAGAGAACGGGCTTTCCATCACCCGAGAACAGTTTGCCTCCACCTTCGGCCGGCAGAGCCGGGACATCATTCAGGGGCTATTCGGCGAAAAGTCCTCGGCCGCGACACGGGAACTCTCCGAACGCAAAGAACTGATCTATCGCGATATCATCGGGGCAAACCCTCCCATCGTCGAGGGGGCCGCGGAGCTTGTGCGCTCGTTGCGCGCTGCGGGCGCCGCGCTCGCCATCGGATCGTCGGGACCGCGAAATAACATTGACCTCGTGCTTCGTGCGATAGGCGTCGCCGATGATTTTGCAGCGATCGTAAGTGCGGATGATGTCACACGCGGGAAACCCGATCCACAGGTATTCGAGCTTTCGGCACGTCGGTTGGGCCTATCCCCGGCGCAGTGCATTGTCATTGAAGACGCACCGGTCGGCATCCAGGCGGCCAAGGCCGCCGGCGCACTGGCCGTGGCCGTACTCATCTATCATCCTCGTAGCGCTTTTCAGGCAGCGGACGATGCGGTGGAACGCCTTTCCGAGCTTTCGGTTGCTCGACTCCAAGCGCTGGCGAGCGCGAGTTCGTCCGGTTAGTCAGCGGCGATTCATCCGGAACGCGGTGGAGCAAGGTTGACACATGCACGTCGGCATGACACCATCGTTGGACTCCCACGATAAGGCGTGGGACCGCCTCGCGGCTTGCCACACGTATGGACCGGTGACCGATGTTCCGAGCGATCCTGACGGCCCTGGTGATGTCGCTGGTGGTGATGGTGCTGGGGACCGTCGCACTCCTGGTGGGGTTGGTTTATCCCTCGCGCAGGGTCATCGCTTTCGCTTCCCTGGTTTGGTCACGGGTCGTTCTATTCCTGGCGGGCGTCCATCTGACCATCGAAGGGAAAGAACGAGTGGCCGACCGGCTTCCACGGTTCTACATGGGCAACCATCAGAGCGCCCTGGACATCCCCATACTTCTAGCGGCCCTCGATGGTCATGTCCGCTTCATGGCCAAGGACACTCTCTTTCGTATTCCGATTTTCGGATGGGTGCTGCTCCGCTATGGCTATGCTCCTGTCGACCGTTCGAATCCCCGGGTGACCCTTCGCATGCTCGATCGGATGCTGGAGCGCCTTCGCCGGAACCCCATGTCGATGGCTGTGTTTCCCGAAGGTACGCGAAGTTCGGACGGTCGATTGCTCATTTTTCGCCGAGGCACCATGAAAGTCGGGCAGAGATCGGGGCTTCCGATCGTGCCGGTCACCATCGACGGCTCGCTTGCGGTCTATAACAGAGAACGCTTTGCGGCGCGGCCCGGCCCGGTGAAGCTGGTCTTTGGCGAGCCCATTCCAGCCGAAGTCGTTGCGAACATGACGACCGCCGAGCTCCACGATCGTGTAAAGGCGACAATCGCTCGTCAGCTCGGACAATGGCCTGATCTTCAACCGGCGGAAACGCCGCAGCTTTTGGCCGCGAAGGCAACTTGACGCGATGTCCGCCGTGATCCAACCACTGTCTCGAGTCCATGAACGGCTGGCCGGACAACACATCCTTGTGACCGGCTCCACGGGTTTTCTTGCGAAAGTGTTCGTCGAAAAGCTCCTCCGCGGCGTGCATACGGTCGGCGGCATTCACCTGCTCGTTCGTCCCCGGGCCGACGGAACGGCGCCGCGACAGCGCGTCGTTCAAGACGTGCTGCGCTCCTCGGCCTTTGATCGGCTGCGCGCTTCCCTGGGTGATCGCTTCAACCGTTTGTGCGATGAGAAGATTCACGTCGTCGGCGGCGACCTGACCAAGGAGCGCATGGGCCTGGATTCCCAGACCTACGACGCGCTGACTCGACGGATTACTCTAGTGGTCAATAGCGCGGCCACGGTGACGTTTGATGAGCGGATGGATCACGCCGTGGAGCTCAATACCCTGGGGCCGACTCGGCTTCTGCAGTTTGCGAAGGACTGCGGCAATGTCCCGTTCATGCACGTTTCTACGTGCTACGTCTGCGGCGTGCGCAGCGGGGTGGTCGTTGAGGATTTCAGCGCTCCGGAGCCGGCCCGCGAATCGCTCCCGCGAAAGCCGGACACCGGGCGTTTCGATTTGGACGCCCTGGTGGAGTCGATGGTCGGCGAATCGGCGGCGCTGACGGCTCGTTACGGGGCGGAAACCGAGAGCGCCCGGCGACAGCTCATCGACGCGGGCATGCGCAATGCCCGCTCCCATGGCTGGAACGACACCTACACCTTTACCAAATGGATCGGCGAGCAGTTGCTGCTCCGCGACCGCGGCGACGTGCCGCTGGTCATCTTCCGTCCGGCGATCATCGAGGGCAGCTTCGACGAACCGATGCCCGGATGGATCGACGGTCTGCGCATGGCCGATCCCATCATCGTTGCTTACGGGCGCGGGAAGCTCAACGAGTTTCCCGGCCGGCTGAACGTCGCCATCGACCTCATTCCCGTCGACTTCGTAGCCAACGCCATGATCGTAGCTCTTCCCGTCGGCGATTTGCGACGCAATGAGGCAAGCGTATACCAGTGCGCTTCGAGCGATCGGAATCCATTCCTGCTCGCTCAACTGAAGAAGTCGCTCGAACGAGCTTTCGCGCTGCGGCCCATGAACGGGGACGATGGAAAGCCCATTCGTCCCCGGCCGCTGCAGCTTGTGGAGCGAGAATTCTTCATCCGTCGATGGGAAAGTAAGCAGCGCGCCGTGATCAAGTACCAGCGATGGCTCAAACGATTATCCATCGAAGGACGGCGGCTGCGAAAGCTGTCGGCGCAGGCCCGGCAGATCGAGCAGGTCATCTACTTCGCAAAGATTTACGCGCCGTACACTCATCTCGACTGTCGATTCGCGGATGACGGGCTTGTAGCCCTCGCCGATCGAACGCACCCCGACGATCGCCGCGAGTTTCCTTTTGATCCCGCGCAGGTTGATTGGGACGACTACATCGTCAATCGCCACGTGCCCGGTCTTCGGTCTTTTGTGCTTGGCACGGCGGCCGAGCCATCCCCGCGTATGTCCGGGGTGGCCGAGTCGCCCGGCGATCTTCCGAAGGTCTCGGCCGCGAATCTATTTGATCTTTTCCGTCTAGCCACCGAACGGTTCAAGGATAAGCCGGCCATGCAAGTCCGCCGTGAGGGGCGCTGGGTCCGCTACAGTTACGACGAGGCTTTTCGGGCCACGGGTTCGATCATGCGCCGACTTCAAGAGCGAGGCCTCGCCGCCGGAGACCGGATCGTCCTTTGCGCCGAAAACGGGCCGGAATGGGGGCTTGTCTATCTGTCAGCCATGCGTGCAGGGTTCATCGTAGTTCCCCTCGACCCACAGCTTCCTCCTTCGGACGCGTGGGCGGCGGCGCGCTATGCGCGAGCCGAGCTTGTGATCGCTGGACGCACCACTCTGGCGGGCCTTGGTGAGCATCGCTCTCCCAAGGATGTCGTGCTCGTCACCATGGATGACGCCTTGATCCCGCCGCCGGGCGCCTCCCGCGACCTTGGCCCGGATCCGGTTTCCGTGGATCGGGCCTCCGTGGCGTCCATCCTGTTTACGTCGGGCACGACGGTAGCCCCCAAGGCCGTGCCTTTGACGCACGCTAATTTCATGGCCAATGCCGAAGCCTTGCTGGCCGTGCACTCGATGGGTCCGACTGACGAAATCCTGTCAGTTCTTCCCATGTATCACGTTTTCGAGTTCACCGCCGGGTTTCTGATCCCGCTCTTTCGCGGTGCGACCATCACCTACGTCGAGCAGTTGAAGGGTGCGGAAATCGTGGCCGCGATGCAGGCCACGGGTACGACCATCATGCTCGTCGTTCCCCGACTGCTCCGTATGTTCCACGACTCGATCGAAAACAGGGTAACATCGGGTGGCATATTCCAACGCTCGGCATTTCGCGCTTTTGGCACGCTCTCCAATTGGACGGGGCATCGCCTTGGTAAACGGCTTTTCAGCAGGTTGCATCGGGCATTCGGCGGGCATCTGCGAATGTTCGTGTGCGGCGGCTCTCGTCTTGAGCCGGATTTGTTTCACGCATTTCGTCGATTGGGGTTTTCCGTTTACGAAGGCTATGGCCTCACGGAGACATCGCCCGTTCTGACGGTCAATCCGCCCGGCGATTCGCGTGCCGGATCGGTCGGCCCGGCGCTTCCCAACGTCGAGCTGGAGATTCGTAACACCAACCTCGAGGGAATCGGCGAAGTGTGGGCCAAGGGGCCCAGCGTCATGAACGGCTATCTCGACAACCCCGAAGCCACTCGCCAGGTACTGGTTGACGGTTGGCTGCGCACCGGAGACCTGGGACGACGCGATGCGGAGGGATACTTGCACCTGACGGGCCGCGCCGGCGATTTGATTGTCACCGGCGCCGGCAAGAACGTATATCCTGACGAGGTGGAGGCGCGATATGCCGACCTTCCCTACACCAAGGAGCTTTGCGTGTTCGGCGTTCCCTCGGAGGACGGCATGGGCGATTTCGTGAACGCCGTCGTCGTCGTGGAAGAGCCCGCGGCTTCGGGACTGGATCGTTCCTCCATCGAACGCGAGATCCGCCTTGCCGCCGCCACCATCAGCGAGTCATTGCCCACGCACCAGCGTATCGCAACACTGCACTTTTGGGACCGCGAACTGCCCAAGACTTCAACATTGAAGGCCAAGCGATCATTGATTCGCGAGATGGTTCGATCGGAGGGTTCCGCCGGATTGCATCACGACGACCCCGGAGCGGATCAACCTCGATCCATTCCTGAAGTCACCACGACTGCTCAGCAAGCCGCATTGGTTGGCGTGCAGCAGATTCTGGCGAAGAAATCGAAACGGTCGGAGCACGTGATCCACCCCGGAATGCACTTGTTGCTCGATTTGGGGATCGACAGCATCGGGAAAATCGACGTGATCGGCGCGGTTGAAGGCCAATTCGGGATGAAGATCGATGACGCCGCGGCGGCCAAGATTGCCCGCGTGTCCGACCTCCTTCACCTCATCGGCGATCGCAAGCCGGTTCGCGGCACGCTTCGCGGAACGGACGTGTTCCGGCGATTGATCCGGGCTGGTGGGCCGGACTCGCACGCCGCCAACGGACAACTTCCGGCGGCCCTGTTGCCGACTCGATGGCTGGCTCACGGGGCCATGAGCGTTCTGATGAACAGTTATATTCGGGTTGAAGCTCATGGCTTGGAAAACGTACCATCGGCCGGAGCTTTCATACTTGCTCCCAATCACACATCGCACCTCGACGCGCCTTCGATTTTGACGGCCGTTGCCGGACGCCGCCGCGTTTGGGTCGCCGGCGCGGAAGATTACTTCTTCAAGACCGCGCTGCGGCGATTCGTCTTCGGAAAGCTATTCGACACTATCCCCTTTGATCGCCAGGCGGATGGCGTGGTCGGGCTGCGCCGCTGCGGCGAAGCGCTGGCTGGGGGTGACGGCCTGCTTTTTTTTCCGGAAGGCACCCGTTCGCTCGACGGCATACGGCAACCGTTCAAGATCGGCGTCGCCGTGCTGGCTACGGAGCAAGGGGTTCCCATCGTCCCCGTCCGCATCGACCGTGCCTTCGAGCTGTTGCGGAAGGGTCGGCGTTTTGTCCGTCCCGGCGTCGTCCGCGTCACGTTCGGAACTCCCATTCATGCCGCTTCCGTCGAAGCGTCCGCCGATCCCATGGCCTCCTTCCAGGCATTGACCCAACAGGTCCAGCGGGCGGTGGATTCCCTTGCCAACGGGGGAGCGGCGTGAGTCGTGAAGCGGCTTTCTTCGACGTGGATGGGACGCTCTGCGATACCACGATCGCCCACTACTATCGTTACTTCATGCTTCGCCGATTGCCGCCCCTTGCGGGAAGGCTGTGGTATTCGACGTTCCTAATGAAGTGCCTTTATTACATGCTGCTCGACAAAGTCGATCGCTCCCGTCTCAATGTTGTTTTTTACCGCAACTACGCGGGCCTTCCGACGGCGGAGATCAAATCCCAGGCCGCCGATTGCCATCATGCCGTGGTCGGGCCTCGCCGCTTCTGCCAGGCGATCCCCTGTATCGAAGAACACCGGCTTGCCGGCCGCGCCATCGTGTTGGTCACCGGCTCACTCGACTTTATCATCGAGCCGCTGGCCGCTGAGGTTGGCGCCGATGACGTAATAGCCGCCCGATTGATCGAGTCCAATGGATGCTTCACCGGCCAGCTCCAAGGCGCGCCCATCGGCGCCGAAGAGAAGGCACGATTGATGCGCGACCTTGCCGGAAGCCGAGGCATCGATCTTTCGCGCTCCCATGCCTACAGTGACAGCATGTCCGATCTGCCGATGCTGGAGGCCGTGGGCTTTCCGCACGCGGTCAACCCCGACCGAAGCCTGGCCACAACCGCGAAGCGGCGGGGCTGGCCGACCCTCAGGTGGACCGTCGCGCGGTCCAACTCCGGCAATACATGATGAAAGCACTGCTCTACCGAAAGAACATTCCTCGTTACGCTCTCCTGAAGTTGTTGGGGCCGCGCTTTCCACGCCTCTACACTTCCGGCGTGCCGCCGTTCTCGCTCGTCGAAATGCCGGAGCCTAAGTTGCCTACTCAGCAATGGGTACGCATCGCTCCACGCCTGTCGGGAATCTGCGGCTCCGATCTGGCGACGATTTGCGCCAAGGGCAGTCCCTATCTCGCACCCGTGACTTCAATGCCTTTTGTGATGGGTCATGAAGTAGTCGGCCGCATAACGGAGGTAGGAAGCGAGGTGACGACCTTGCGCGTCGGCCAGCGCGTCGTCATCCATCCGGCGTTGGGTTGCAAGGCACGGGGCATTGAACCGCTTTGTAACCCATGCCGCGACCGCCGCGACGCCCTATGTCGCAATGTCACTCGCGGCGACATCTCCAAGGGCATCCAGATTGGTTATTGCCACGATACCGGCGGTGCATTTTCGCAAAGCCTCGTCGCTCATTATTCCCAGGTCTATCCCGTCCCCGATGATATCGACGATCGCGCCGCTGTCCTTATAGAGCCCTTTGCCTGTGCGCTTCACGGAGCATTGCGGGTCTCGTTGCGTGATACCGACACCGCGTTCGTCCTCGGTTGCGGCTCGATCGGTCTGCTCACCATCGCCGCCCTGCGGGCCGCGGGTTGCCGCGCTCGCATTGTCGCCGCCGCCAAGTATGATCATCAGCGTCGTCATGCGCTGGCCCTGGGAGCGGACGTGCTCCTGGAAGCGGGCGGATCGGTGCGGCAGCGCTATGCTGAATGGGCGAAAGTGTTGGACGCGGAAGTGCTGGACCCCGAACTGGGAAAGCCTACCGTGCTGGGAGGGGCCGACGCGGTTTTCGATTGTGTGGCCTCTTCACAGAGCATCGACGACGGTTTGCGATTTACCAAAAGTGCGGGAATGTTCGTACTGGTGGGTATGCCCGGCATTCCGCGCGGCGTGGACTGGACTCCCATGTGGTTTAAGGAAGTGACCGTCCATGCGGCCTATGCTTATGGACCGGAGCGCTGCGTCGACGGGGAGAAGGAGACTTTTCTTTTGGCGATTGATCTGATGCGCAGCTGGGGATCGCGCTTGCGTGCGCTGGTCGGACCGCCGCACGAACTCCGGGACTATCGCGCCGCGATCGCCTCCGCCCTGAATACCGGGCAAAGCGGCGTGGTCAAGACCGTCTTTGCCATCGATCAGACTTGATCCCATGAGTAAGACCAACGGCCAAGCCAACATCCATTCCGTCACGACGGAAGATCCGCCGTTCCTGTTTCACCGCGGCGATGGTTACGTCCGCCATCGACTTCCCGTGGGCACGAAGGTGATTTACCCCAACGCCCCGCTCGATCCCTTGCCCGACCGCCGTGCGGCGATCGAACACGCCCTCGACCATCCGCTGGGGACCGACCCACTCGACGCTCAGCTACGGCCCGGCATGAAGGTTACGATTGCTTTCGACGATGTGTCGCTTCCTCTTCCGCGAATGAAGAAGCCCGATATTCGTCAGTCAGTGATGGAAGCGGTGCTCGAACGTCTCGACCGCGCGGGCGTGACCGACATCGAGTTGATCTGCGCGATTTGCCTGCACCGCCGCTGCACGCCGGCGGAAATCAGGCACTTTGTCGGCCCCGCGATCTTCAAGCGGTTCTGGCCCAAGCGTCTTTACAATCACGACGCCGAAGACCCGCAGGGAAACCTGAATCTTGGAACCACCACCAAAGGTGAGATCGTCGAGATCAACCGCCGAGCCGCTGAATCTGATCTCCTGATCTACATCAACATCAACCTTGTGACGATGGACGGAGGCCATAAGTCCGTTCCTGTCGGCTTGGCAACGTACAAGTCCGTCCGCTCCCACCACAACGCCCACATGCTCCTTCACGACTCCAGTTACATGGACCCGCCCAACAGCGCGTTCCACCGTTCCTGCGAGCGCATGGGCGAAGTCGTGGCCAAACGTGTGAAGGTCTTTACCATCGAGACCACGCTGAACGGCGATCTCTTTTCCAGCATGTTGGGCTTTCTGCAGAAACGCGAGCACGCCTGGAATCTGCGTGATCGTCTGAGCTATCACGGGAGCCGCGTTGGGCTGGGGGCGCTGCCGTCATCGCTGCGTCGCAAGGCTTACACGGCCCTCCCCGCGCCCTACGGCCTTACAGGCGTTCACGCGGGAATGACCGAGCCGGTTCACCGCGAAACACTTCGCAACGTCGATCGACAATCCGAGGTCGCCGTTTCCGAGCAGGCCGACATTGTGCTGGTCGGCTTGCCTTCCATCGGGCCCTACAACGTCAACTCCATCCTCAATCCCATCCTCGTGCAATGCCTTTCCGCGGGTTACTTCTTCAACTTCTATCGCAATCGACCGTTGGTGCGCAAGGGCGGCGTGATGATCATTGACCACCCGTTGACCGAGGAGTTCAACCGCCTGCACCATCCGTCGTATTACGATTTCTATATGGATTTGCTGCCGCAGACGCGCGACCCGCGCGAACTCGAACAGCGTTTCGAAAAAAGCTACGCCGAGAATGAGCGTTACATCGACCTCTATCGACATTCCTACGCCTACCACGGCGTGCATCCGTTTTACATGTGGTACTGGGGGGCGCACGGCATGGCCCACATGGGCAAAGTGATCGTGGTCAATCCCACCAGCCGCACCGCCGCCCAGCGTCTCGGGTTTGAGCCGGCTCCCTCGATGCAGACCGCCATCGGCATGGCCACCGACTTCGTAGGCCGTCGCCCGATCATGTACTACTTTCACTGTCCGCCGATCATCATGTGCTCGGTCGGGTGATGGGGGCGTCGGTGAACAGCGGCCCCATGTTCATCGTCGCCAACCCCACGTCGGGCCGCGGCAGGGGAGCTCGCACCGCCGAAGCCGTGGCCGCAGCCCTCCGCTTACAAGGCGTGGCCGTCGAAGTGCATTACACCTCCGCCTCTGGCGACGCCGAACGCATCGCCAGAGAAGCCATAGCGAGTGCCGGTCAAGGGCTTCAATGTGTCGTCGCTTGCGGCGGCGACGGCACCGTTCAGGAAATCGCCAATGCGTTGGCGCATGCTCGATCTTCGCCAGGCGACGCCTTTCCCGCCCTGGGTCTGGCGCCTTGCGGGCGGTGCAACGATTTTGCAAAAGCGTTTAACATAACGACCGATCCGGCGGTCATCGCCGAAGTTCTCCTGCACGGACACGCCCGGCCCACGGATTTGGGCCGGGTCAACGGTCGATACTTCTGCACGGTCGTCACCGCCGGCGTTGACGCCGATGTTTCGAGCTTTGTTGACACGATGTGGATGCCGCTACGTGGCACTCTCGCCTATCTCTACGGCGGGATTCGCGTCCTCATCCGCTACCGACCCTACGAGATGAAAATCTCCGGCGATTTTGGGGTGATAGAAAGACCGATGCTCCTGGCATCCACGGCCAACACGGCGTGTTATGGCGGAGCAATTCGGATTGCCCCGGACGCCGATCCTACCGACGGCCTACTGGACCTCTGCGCCGTGGATCGTATCTCCCGATTTCGCGCGATCGCGCTCATTCCTTCTCTTCTTGCGGGAACCCATGGAAAAAGCCCTGCCGTGCGTTTCTTGCGGACGCGGCGCCTGACGATTGAATCTCCCCGCCCCCTCGAACTGTGGGCCGACGGCGAACGCATCGCTCATACCCCTGCGACAATCGAAGTCGTTCCCGCAGCCGTCCGCGTACTCCAAAGTGTGTGATGGTTTACATTCCTGGCGACGCAATGACTAGTCCCAGCCCCCAACTGACCACCCAATCGAGCGGGTACCGGAGGTATCTGAAAATGCCGACGTACACCGCGCCGATGAAGATGAGGAATCCATAGGGCCGTATCACCGCATACAGCCGACCGAGGCTGTTCGGAAACAAATGCTCCAGCACCCACGAGCCGTCCAATGGCGGGATGGGTATGAGGTTGAACATCGCCAGCGCCACATTGATGATAAAGCTGAGCATCAGGAACATGTACAACGGTCCAAGAAACGTTGCCACTGAGAGTCCTGACGTAGCTAAGGACGCCTCGGAACCAACAGGGGCGTCGTTCATTACGTTCGCTTCGGAGGCGGCGAGGCGAAACACCGACGTGATTCCCAGCAATAGCATCAGCGACGCGCATGCCATCAGCAGATTCGAACCCGGTCCCGCTATGGCGATCAGGATATGCGCCCGCCGATAACGCGGCAGGGTTTCCACCTGCACCGGAACAGGTTTGGCGTATCCGAAGGCGGGAGCGCCGGCCGTGATCAGCAGGATCGGCAGGAGGATCGTTCCGAATGGATCGATATGGGCCAACGGATTCAGCGTGACTCGTCCCAGCGAACGGGCAAGTCCATCCCCGAGCCACCACGCCGTGATCGCATGGGCGGCCTCGTGTACCGTCAACGACAACAACACGACGAGCATTCCACAGGCGATGAGGCCCCAATTCCGCTCCTCGCCGCCCGTGCCCGAAAACAGGCGGTCGCCGGCTATAGCCTGAACATTTGCTTGCATCCCGCGGACGGCAAGCAGCGCAACCGCGGTTCCTATTACAAGAAACGCGAACGCCGTAGCGCACAACGCCCGCGAGTGTCGATACGCCGCCACTCGGCGCACCCGCAGCCGATGAAGTGTCAACAGGACTACGGTTGCCACACCGGGCAACAGTCCGAAATAGGGTATGAACGCCAGCGCCGAACAAATCAACGCCCATACCGCCAAAGGAGAAACTTTGGGCCAGTTCAAAGGAAGCGAGGGAGTCGGCTTTTCTTCAGGTGCTAAAGGTGCCTGCTGCTGTCCCCGTGGAACGCCCAGATGCTCCAGCAACGGGGCCGCCTGCTCCGCGGAGAGCATGAACCCCACCGGCGAATCGAACAGCTCGAATCGAACGATGTAGCCGGTCCCATGAACGGCGACATAAATATCGCGCCGCCATTCGCTCGCGGGGATCTCGATGGCCCCCTTCGGTCCGCGAAGGATGATTCGCCCGGGCGGGAATTCCACGCGCCAACCCGCGCCATGCCCGTCGATCCACTCGGCCGGTGCTCCGCCGCCCTCATTGGCCATGATCGAACTCGTCGCTGCGGAAGCTGCTGCCCAGATAAGTGTCGCGCACCTGCGGATCGCGGACGATCTCTCGCGGCGTCCCCTCGGCCAGTTTGTGCCCCTCGTTGATGATGTAGCTGCGGTCGGTGACCCGCAGCGTCTCGCGGACGTTGTGGTCCGTCAGTAGGATGGCGATTCCCCGGTCGCGTTTCAGGTGCAGGATCTCTTTCTGCAAGTCCTCCACGGCCTTGGGGTCCACGCCGCTGAACGGCTCATCCAGCATGATGAGCTTC
>Ga0187893_10000371_pt1 | contig 117028 bp, 118 predicted proteins | sample MA1701074metaG_FD_139574 | JGI IMG/M metagenome (GOLD analysis project Ga0187893, IMG submission 139574) | White microbial mat communities from a basaltic lava cave in the Kipuka Kanohina Cave System on the Island of Hawaii, USA - MA170107-4 metaG ...
ACGTAGGATCGAGGCCCGCCCCGGCTGCCCTGGGGCAGGTCCGAGCGCGGGGGGGGATGGGGGGCCATGTCGGGGCCCCCAGGGACTGACGTAGGATCGAGGCCCGCCCCCGGCTGCGCCCTGGGGCAGGTCCGAGCGCGGGGGGGTATGGGGGGCCATGTCGGGGCCCCCAGGGACTGACGTAGGATCGAGGCCCGACCCGGGTGCCCCGGGGCGGGTCCGAGCGCGGGGGGGGATGGGGGGCCATGTCGGGGCCCCCAGGGACTGACGTAGGATCGAGGCCCGACCCGGGTGCCCCGGGGCGGGTCCGAGCGCGGGGGGGTATGGGGGGCCATGTCGGGGCCCCCCATTTTTATCGGAGGACATCGCATGATGCTGAAAGACAAGGTGGTCGTGGTGACGGGAGGCGGGCGGGGAATCGGGCGGGAGATCGCCTTGCTCATGGCCCGCCATGGCGCGCGCGTCGTAGTCAATGACTACGGAGGCAGCGCGGCTGGCGTAGACAACTCCCCCAAGCCGGCCGATGAGGTCGTGGGGGAGATCAAGGCGGCGGGTGGTGAGGCGGTGGCAGCCTACGATTCGGTGGCGACCATGGGGGGCGGTCAGCGCATTGTGCAGGCGGCCCTCGACACCTTCGGTCGAATCGACGTAGTGGTGAACAACGCCGGGATCCTGCGTGACCGCATGATCTTCAACATGACCGAGGAAGAATGGGATTCCGTCATCAACACCCACCTCAAGGGCACGTTCGCGGTGACGCGGGCCGCCGCGCCGCACCTGCGCGAGCAGAAGTCTGGGCGCATCATCAACATGACGTCCACCTCCGGGCTCGTGGGAAATGTGGGCCAAGCGAACTACGCGGCGGCCAAGCTCGGTATTGTGGGGCTGACGCGGGTGACCGCGCTCGACATGGTCCGTTACAATGTGACGGCCAACTGCATCTCCCCGTTCGCGTGGACGCGGATGATCGGCACCATTCCCACGGAGACGGATGCCCAGCGCGCCCGGGTCGAGAAGATCAAGAAAATGTCGCCTGCGCACATCGCCCCTGTCGCCGCCTGGCTGGCCAGCGACGCGGCCAAGGAGGTGACAGGGCAAATCTTTGGAGTCCGGGGCAAGGAGCTGATGCTATTCGGTCACATGCGGCCCATCATGCGGGTTCATCATGCGGAAGGCTGGACCGTTGAGCGGTTGGCGGAGATGGTGCCCGGCAGTCTCCAGCACCATTTCGTACCGTTGGAGACATCGGGCCAGTACTTCAACTACGATCCGCTCGTCTGAGATAAAGCCTCCCCATGAGCCACGCTAGCCACACCAGCGCCGTCGCACCGCTGACGGCGGTCCCCGCCCACTCGATGACGCCTGTGTGGTAGGTCAGGTCAACGGGAGGACCGGCCTTCGCCAGCCTGACCTCGAGCTCGCCGAGCGAGCCTCGACGGACAGCGAGCGGCGTGCCTTCCTGGGCTGCCCTCCAGAGAGGGTAGTATGCGCTGCGGGCGGAAACCCAGGTCCCGGGCGCCCCGTCGAGCATGACACGCCAGTGGCCGGGCCCCACCTCGGTCGGAAGAGGGCAGGCTTGTCGACGCGTGTATAGAAGGAAGGGTGCCGTCGCGCGCCACTGCCCGAACTCCGGGTTTTCCCGCATGACCTGCCGCGTGCCCACGTCCTCGTCGAGGACGACGACCGTGCAGATACCGAACCGGTCGGCGATTGCGTTGAACGTGCCAGGGTCGAGCTCGGGCAGCGAGCGCCCAAACAAGCGGTTCCCATCCAGACGCTCGGCGAGTTCACTGATGGCCTGGCGCCCAGCATCACCGCGGTAGACAAGGGCGGCGACGGGCGAGGGGTGGGTGAACGTCCCGTGAATGACGCGCCGCCCAGCGCCGAGCGGGGCCAGGGCGGTTGCGTGAGTGTGCGGCCGGTACCAGGCGGTGCCGTGAGCGAGCGGGAGGCCCGACCGAGTGAAGAGCACATGCCCTTCGGGCGCCGCGCGCAGGGCCGCCCAGAGGGCGGGGAGGCGGAACCCTCGCTCGACGCTTTCGAGTGTAGGCCACATCGTCGGACGGGGCCACAGCGTGAGGACCTGACCCGGTAGTGACAGGATAACCACACCAAGGATCACGCCCAGTGACCAGAGCGGACGCGGGCGGGGCCCGAACCTCGCCGGATAGCTCCCTGCGCTATACCCCGACGCCAGCAGGAGCGCCATCCAGCCCCCGTCGGCCACTCGATCCGATGGCAGCCAGCGGATTCCCAGCGGCTCGGCCAGATAGGCGTCGGCCGCTACCACCAGCATCATGATCCACGGAAGCCGCGCGACGAGGGAGACGGTGCGGGAATGAAGCCCGGTCGGCGCCTTGAGAGCGGTGATCGCCAGGCCCAGAAGCACGAGCGTCAAGGGTTCGCCAAGGGTCATTGCGGGACCGGTCTCGAGAGCACCCCAGGCCAGCGCGCGAGTGTGCTCGAGACGAGCGAGCAGAGGGAGCGTCCAGAACGCCGTGAGGCCGGCGGCCAGTCCAAGGGCTAGCAACGCCGCCCTCACGCGGCGCCGCCACTCAGAGGGCCTCGCGCCAGCCGCCAGCAAGAGGATGACGCCGGCGGTAGGCAGATGAGCAGGATGGGTGATCACGACGGCAGCGACGAGTGGCGCAGCCAGGAGGGGGAGGGGACGATCCGCGTCGGTCCAGGGCGAGAGAACGAGGATCAAGAGGGGCAGCAACGCCCACCCGAGCCTGGCAGAAAGCATTCCCCAGTGAACGCCCCCCTCGACACCGCTAGCCACGCCGGCGGATAGGGTGAGGGCCAGGAAGGCGCCAAGCAAGGCGCCCCAGCCTTGACCGAGCAGGCGCGTGAGCAAGGCGAACGTGGTCAGGGCTGGGGCGACGTATACGACCCAGACCAGCGCGTGATAGGCGGCAGGCGGGCTGAGCGCGCCGAGCGAGGCCGTATGAAGGAGAGCACCCAGGTAGGCGAAGCCGGGCGGGTAGAACTGGAGCTCAGGATAGCCGGCCCACCAGCCTGGATTCCACGCCCAGGGGGCGAAGCCATGCTGAAGGACGTGCCAGAGTCGATAGAGCTGGCCGGGATGATCGTCGAAGGCGATGACTGGCGAAGCGCCAAGGGCGGTCGCCCCGAAGGCAGCGGCATAGGCGAGCAGCAAAAGGAGGGGGAGGAGAACGTCTCGGCGCACGACGATGGATCATACCGTAGCGACACGCACGGGCCGCCGTTTGACTTGGCACGTGATTTGTTGATAAGTAGGTTCGCTATCGTGCTGTCGGTGTTGTACACACTCGGGGCTCAAATCCCCTACCGATGGAGACGAGTGGATGGACAAGCTGAAGGGATTGAAGTGCCGCGAGTGCGGCCGCGGGTACCCTGCCTCGCCGGTTCACGTCTGTGAGTTCTGCTTCGGCCCTCTGGAGGTCGACTACCGGTACGAGGCGCTCAAGGGCCGCGTCACGCGTGAGTCGATCGCCGCTGGACCGCCCAGCATGTGGCGGTACAAGGACTTGCTGCCGGTAGAGGGCGAGGTGGCCGTGGGCCACAGCGTCGGGTTCACGCCGCTGATCCGCGCCCGGAATCTGGCCAGCGTTCTGGGCGTGGCCGAGATCTACATCAAGAACGACTCCGTCTGCCATCCGACCTGGTCGTTCAAGGATCGAGTGGTGTCGGTGGCCGTTACCAAGGCCCGGGAGTTCGGCTTCGACACGGTCGCGTGCGCGTCCACGGGTAACCTCGCCAACTCGGTAGCCGCCCATGCGGCCGAGGCCGGCTTGGCGTCCTTTATCTTCGTTCCGGCCGATCTTGAGGCCAGCAAGATTCTGGGCACCCTCGTCTACAATCCAACCCTCGTGGCCGTGCAGGGGACCTACGACGAGGTCAACCGGCTCTGCTCCGAGATCGCCGACAAGTATCGGTGGGCATTCGTGAACGTGAACTTCCGTCCCTACTATGCCGAGGGGTCGAAGAGTTATGGCTTCGAGATCGTGGAACAGCTCGGCTGGCGGACGCCAGGCCATATCGTGGTGCCGTGTGCCGGGGGCTCGCTGATCACGAAGATCTGGAAGGCCATCGTGGAAATGGCTGCCCTCGGACTCATCGAGGGTCCCATCCGCACCAAGATGCACGCGGCACAGGCCGCCGGATGTGGGCCGATCGTCACCATGATCAAGGACGACACCGACGTACTCAGGCCGGTGCGTCCGAGCACCATTGCCAAGTCGTTGGCCATCGGCAACCCGGCCGACGGGTACTACGCGTACCGGGTCGCTAAGGACAGCGGTGGCTTCGGCGCGCATGCCACCGACGAGGAGATCATCGAGGGCATGCTCCTCCTGGCTCGTACGGAGGGGATCTTCACGGAAACGGCCGGAGGCGTCACCGTGGCCGCCACCCGGAAGCTTGTCGAGGCCGGGATCATTCCACGACACGAGTCGGTGGTGATCTGCATCACGGGCAACGGTCTCAAGACACCTGACGCGCTGGCCGACCGCCTCGCTCCCCAGCTGACCATTCGTCCTTCACTGTCCCTTTTCGACGAGGCGCTAGCCCGTCTCCCATTTCACGCTGCCCAGGAGGAACGCTGATGCCCGTACTCGTGCGGATTCCCACCCCGCTCCGCTCTCTCACGGCCGGTCACGCCGAGATCCGCGCCAAGGGGGAGACGGTGAGCGAACTCGTCGAGGATCTTGAGCGCCAGTTCCCCGGTCTCAGGGAACGGTTGCTCGACGACCAGGGCGCGATCCGGCGGTTCATCAACTTCTATATCAACGAGGAGGACATCCGGTTCCTCCAGGGCGCGCAAACGGTCCTGAAGGATGGGGACCAGGTGTCGATTGTGCCAGCCATCGCCGGAGGATCCTGAACGACCCCCGATCGGTGGACCCCCGGGCCGCCGCCGAAACCATCTGGCAGGCCGCGCTCGCCGCCGGTGAGGTGGCTCCTCTTCTTCGCGGGAGCCTCCAGCGGCGTGGCGACATGTTGCAGGTTGGGGATCGCGCCGTTGACCTCTCCGTGATCGATCGGGTGCTCGTGCTGGGCTGCGGCAAAGCCGGTGCTGCCATGGCTCTGGCGGTGGAAGACGTCCTCGGCGGCCTGATCACCTGCGGATTCGTCGTGGTGAAGGATGCTCACCTGGCTCCCACCCGCACAGTCGTTCTCGCGGAAGCGGGCCATCCGGTGCCCGATGCGCGCGGCGTGCAGGCAGCCTCCCGTCTCTTGGACCTGGCCTCTTCCGCCGGCGCCGATGACTTGGTCATCTTTCTGGTGTCGGGCGGGGGATCGGCCCTCACGCCGGCGCCGGCATCGCCGATCACCCTGACCGAGAAGCAGGAGGTGACCCGCTCTCTGCTCGCGGCGGGCGCTGCCATCGGTGAGCTCAACGCTGTGCGTAAGCATCTCTCTCGCTTCAAGGGTGGTCAGCTGGCGAGGGCGGCTGCACCGGCCCTCGTGGTGACCCTCGTGCTCTCCGACGTCATCGGAGACCCGCTTGATGTAATCGCCTCGGGACCAACGGCGCCCGATCCCACGACTTTTGGGGGGGCCCTCGACGTTCTGAGGGCGCGGGGCATCTGGGCGGACGCACCATTCTCGGTGCGCCAGCGGTTACACGCCGGCGCCCGTGGCGAAATCTTAGAGACTCCTAAGCCTGGGGATCCGATCTTCGGTCGCGTGAGGCATGTGATCATTGGCAACAACCAGCTCGTCGTCAACGCGGCGCTGGAATGCGCGCGGTCACTCGGGTACCGCGCGGAACTATTGACACGTGAATTGCAAGGGGAAGCACGACAGATGGCTCAGGTGCTCCTCGAGCGCACGCGCGCGCTGGAGCCGCCTGCGTGCTTGATCGCAGCCGGGGAGACGACGGTGACCGTGCGGGGCCGGGGTCGGGGCGGTCGCTGTCAGGAGTTCGCTCTGGCGGCGGCGATGGCCATTGAGGGCGACGAGGAGATCACCGTCCTGGCCGCCGGGACCGACGGCACCGATGGTCCCACCGACGCGGCTGGCGCCGTTGTCGACGGATCGACGGTCAACCGCGGTCGCCAGGCTGGACTCGACGTGCAGGCCGCTCTCGACGACAACGACGCGTACCGCGTGCTGCGGGCGACGGGAGACCTGATCGTCACTGGCCCCACGAACACCAATCTCCTCGACCTGTACCTCGTCGTGCATGGGCCTGCTCGCTGAATGGGCGAACCGCTCTAAGTCCCAGAAAATTCGGCGACACCAGCGACTTCCGCACAGCGTTATCCACGGGCCCGTCACAAACTCGGTGGAAAAAGCGGGCCGAGACCTCGTGCTATTCTGGGGCTCGTGCCCGCGCTGAATCTCCTTGGTCTTCTGCCCCTTGAACTGGAAAGCTTGGCCGTCGAGCTCGGTCATTCGCGGTATCGGGGTCGGCAGCTCGCGACGTGGATGTATCGCAAGGGTCTCGTCGAGCTGGCGGCCATGAGCGATCTTCCGAAGGAGTTTCGGGTCGCCCTCCTCCAACGCGCCACCATCTCCGCGCCGCGCCTCGAGCGCCTGACACCCTCGCAGGATGGCAGCGAGAAGCTGGTCCTCCGGCTGGACGACGACGCGCTGATCAGCGCGGTGCTGATGCCGGACGAGGACCGCCTCACGCTCTGCCTCTCCACCCAGGTGGGATGCGGATTTGCCTGCGCGTTTTGTCTGACGGGGAAAATGGGCGTCGAGCGCAACCTGACTACCGGCGAGATCCTCGGGCAGGTTCTCGTGGCCAACGGGCTGGCCGCGGCTGGCACACGTATTACCCACATGGTGTTCATGGGCATGGGCGAGCCGCTGGCGAATTTCACGGCTGTGGTCAAGGCAATCCGGATCCTTACCGATCCTCGACTCGGCTTCGGTTATTCGCCGCGCCGCATCACCGTTTCGACTGTCGGGCTGGTGGGGGGAATCGAGAAGCTCGGGCGCGAAGCCCTGGGGGTCAACTTGGCGATCTCCCTGCACGCGGCCAGCGACGACGTCCGATCGCGGCTCATGCCCGTGAACCGATCCTGGAACCTCGCAACGCTGCTGGCGGCAGTACGCCGATACCCCCTGGCGCCCCGGCAGCGGGTCTTCTTCGAGTATGTCCTTCTCGACGGTATCAACGACTCCCCCCAGGACGCCAACGGGCTGGCCCAGCTCCTGCGGGGGATTCCAGCCAAGGTGAACCTGATTCCCTTCAATGACTGGCCGGGCTCGGCGTTCCGGCGGCCCCCGCTATCCCGGATCCTGGCCTTTCAGTCCCTTCTGCTGAAGGCGGGAGTGACCACCACCGTGCGCTGGAGCAAGGGCGAGGACATCGGGGCGGCGTGTGGGCAGCTCCACGAGCCGGTCGTCGCCTGATGCCGACCGTGGCCTTCGCCACACTCGGATGCCGCTTGAACCAGGCAGACACCCAGGGCCTGCAGGGGGCACTCGAAGCGCGCGGGTACCGGCTGGCCCACGGTGGTGAAGCGCCCGACGTGGTGGTTGTGAACACGTGCACGGTCACGGCCCGTGCCGAGGCTTCCGATCGCCAGACGATCCGGCGCCTCGCCCGGGCCCATCCCCACGCCCACGTGGTGGTGACCGGATGCTGGGCGCAGACGGATCCCGACGCGGTAGCCCGCCTGCCCGGCGTCGATCTGGTCGTCGGCAACGGTGATAAGCATCGTCTGCCCGACCTTCTCGATGGACTGCTCTCGGGAAGAGGCGTACGGGGAGTTCACGTGGGGGACGTCTCCAGGATACGCACGATCCCGGTGATGCCGCTCGGGTCGGTGGCAGGCCGCTCCCGGGCCTTACTGAAGATTCAGGAGGGCTGCCAGCATCGGTGCGCGTTCTGCATTGTTCCGCGGGCCCGGGGGGGCAGCCGCAGCCAGGACCCGAAGGTGGTCCTCGACCAGATTCAGCTTCTTGCGGAGGCGGGATACAGGGAGGTCACCCTGACCGGCGTCGATCTTGGAAGCTATGGTGCCGACCTGGTGCCACGCACGTCGCTGGCGGCCCTGCTCCGGACGATGGTGGACGTCCGTGGCCTCCGGTGGATCCGGCTTTCCTCGCTTCTCCCGGCGTATTTCACACCCGAGTTGCTCGACGTGATCGCGGATTGTCCCCTCATCGCGCCGCACCTGCACGTGCCGCTGCAGAGCGGCAGCGATAGCGTGCTGCGCCGGATGCGGCGGCCCTATACGACAACCATGTATCGGCGTCTCGTGGAGCGCCTGATCGTGTCGCGCCCGGGACTCGGGCTCGGAGCCGACGTGATCGTCGGATACCCGATGGAGACCGACGCCGAGTTTGCCGAGACCATGGCCATCGTCGACCTGCTGCCCTTCTCGTACCTCCACGTGTTCCCGTACTCCGACCGGGAGGGAACGGAGGCGGCCAGGACGGCCGGTCACGTCGACCGCGTCACCATCTCGGCTCGCAGTCGGGCGCTCCGTCAGCTGGCGTCGCGGAAGAACCACGCTTTCCGGGCCGCCCTCGCAGGGAGCCGACAGGAGGTCCTCGTGCTGGAGACGCGCGACCCCATGGGCCGCCTGGTCGGGCTGACCGGAAACTACGTGGAGGTGACCTTCGACGGACCGGACGGGCTCATGCGAAGCCTGCAGGCGGTGAGAGTCACGGATGTAGGGGCCGACGAGACCGCGGGGGAGCTGGTGTGAGCACCTCCTCGGGGGCGATTGGCATCATTGGCGGAAGCGGCCTGTACGAGCTTCCCGGTCTCACCGACGTCCGCTGGCGCCGGGTCAGGACCCCCTTTGGCGAACCGTCCGACGAATATTGCGTGGGGCGGATCGGCGACCGGCCGCTGATCTTCCTGCCTCGACACGGGCGAGGACATCGGTTGCTTCCAAGCGAGCTCAACTTTCGCGCCAACGTCTGGGGGCTGAAAGCCCTGGGGGCGGAGTGGGTTGTCTCGGTGTCCGCCGTGGGAAGCATGCGGGAAGCGATTCATCCCCTCGAGCTGGTGATCCCCGATCAGTTCTTCGACCACACCCGCCGGCGTGTGTCGACGTTCTTCGGAGACGGTATTGCCGCGCACGTGGGTATGGCCACCCCGGTATGCGCCGAGGTCGCCGGCGCGCTCGAGAAGGCTGCTCGGCAGACGGGTGCGGCGGTCCACCGCGGGGGGACCTACATCTGCATCGAGGGCCCACAGTTCTCAACCGGGGCCGAGTCGCGCATCTATCGGACCTGGGGCGTCGACGTCATCGGGATGACGAACATGCCGGAGGCCAAGCTGGCCCGTGAGGCGGAGCTGTGCTACGCCACCCTGGCCTTGGTCACTGACTACGACGTTTGGCACGACACGCACGCCAGCGTATCGGTGGAGGCGGTCGTGCAGAACCTGCAGCACAACGTGCTCACCGCCAAGGAGGTTATCCGGCGGGTGGTTCCGATTCTCCCCGCCGTCCGTGAATGCGAGTGTGCGAGCCTGCTCAAGAATGCGGTCATCACCGATCCCCGCGCGTTTCCACCCGCCGCCCGCCGGCGCCTCGATCTCTTGATCGGCAAGTACTTCCCCGCATATCGTCCCCGTCGGCTCCGCCCGGCCCGGCGATCCGCGGGGCCTCGAGCGGGTATCACAAGCCGCCCCACCCGCCGCCGTGGCTGATCTGCTGGTGGTGGGCTCGGTTGCCCTCGATTCGGTGGCGACCCCGTTCGGGAAAGTGGACGACGCACTGGGAGGGTCCGCCACCTACTTCTCCTACGCGGCGAGCTTCTTCACGACGGTGCGACTGGTGGCCACGGTCGGCGCCGACTTTCCAGAGACCCATGTGCGTCTGCTGGCGGGGCGGGGTGTGGACGTGGCCGGCCTTCAGACAACCCCGGGGGGCCGCACCTTCCGCTGGGTGGGCGAGTACGGTTACGACTTGAACGAAGCCCGGACCCTGGACACTCAGCTCAACGTCCTCGCGAGCTTCCGCCCGGATCTGCCGGCCGCCCTGCGTCAGGTACCCTATCTGTTCCTGGCCAACATCGACCCGGAGCTGCAGCTCGACGTGCTGCGTCAGATGAGGGTGCGGCCGCGGCTCGTGGCGCTCGACACCATGAACTTTTGGATCACGAGCAAACGCGCGGCGCTGCTGCGAGTCCTGCGCGAGGTCGACGTCATCACCATCAACGACGCCGAAGCCCGGCAGCTGGCCGGCGAGCCCAACCTGATCCGCGCCGCGCGCGCCATCGGCGCGCTCGGGCCCCAGGTGGTGGTCGTGAAGCGGGGAGAGTACGGCGCCCTCATGCTGGCCAGCGAGGCGTTCTTCGTCGCCCCGGCCTATCCACTGGAGTCTGTCTTCGACCCGACCGGCGCCGGGGATACGTTCGCAGGTGGATTCATGGGATACCTGGCGTCCCGCGAGGCGACCGACCGGGCGAGCATGCGGCGGGCGATCGTTCACGGCTCGGTCATGGCCTCCTTCACGGTGGAGGACTTCTCCCTCAACCGGCTCACCCGCCTGGCACCGGCCGAGATCGAGGCGCGGGTGGCTGCCTTCCATGACCTCATGAGGGTCGAGAATCCCTGACCGCGAAGCCCGTTGACACACGTGGGGCGGAGGCTTACCCTCTCTGACGCCACGACCGTTTCCGAGTGCCGAAAACCGTCGCACGAGTCTGGAGGACGAGCCGTGAAACTGCCAGTCAAGATGACCATCAACGGTCAGAGTCAGAGCCATGAGGTGGAGCCCCGACTGCTGCTGGTCCACTACATCCGCGAGGTGATCGGGCTCACCGGAACTCACGTGGGGTGCGACACCAGCCAGTGCGGCGCCTGCACGATCGAGATGAACGGGCAGGCCGTCAAGGCGTGCAACTTGTTCGCGGTCCAGGCCGACGGTGCCACCATCATGACCATCGAGGGCCTCGCCAAGGACGGCGAGCTGCACCCCATTCAGCAGGGCTTCTGGGAGAAGCACGGTTTGCAGTGCGGCTTCTGCACACCGGGGATGATCCTGGCGGCCAAGCAACTGCTGGAACGCTATCCCAAACCCACCGAGCAGCAGATCCGGCATCAGCTCGAGGGCAACCTGTGCCGCTGCACCGGCTACCACAACATCGTGAAAGCCATCGAGTGGGCGGCCGAGCACATGGCCGCGAAGTAGGGGGACGTCATGGCAACGGCGTCAGTCTACGGCCAGCCCATCAAGCGCCGCGAGGACCCGCGGTTCATCACCGGTCGGGGACGGTATGTCGACGACATCAAGCTCACCGGGATGACCTACGCGGCCTTCGTCCGCAGCCCGCACGCGCACGCCCGAATCCGCGGCATCGACAGCGCCGGGGCCAAGGCGCACCCGGGGGTCGTGGCAGTCTTCACCGGCAAGGACATGACCGGGGTTAACTCCCTTCCCTGCGGATGGGACCTCCGGAAGGACAAGAACATTCCTGGCGTTGTCCAGGACCTCATCATGCCCCCCCACATGCCCCTCTCCTCCGACGCGGCGCGCCACGTCGGCGATCCCGTGGCGGTGGTGATCGCTGACAGCCAGGCGGCGGCTCTCGACGGGGCCGAGAAGGTCGTGGTGGACTGGGAGCCGTTGCCGGCAGTCACCGGCACCGAGAGGGCGAGCCAGCCTGGGCAGGCCCTCGTCCACGCGTCGGTTCCTGGAAACGCGGCCTTCAAGTGGGAAATCGGTGACCGCGCGGCCGCCGACGCCGCCTTCAAGTCGGCGGCCGTCGTTTCCAAGAAGCGGATCGTCAATCAGCGTCTGGTGGCAAATGCGATGGAGCCCCGCGCTTGCGCGGCGCGTTTCGACGAGGCTACCGGCGAGCTCACCTTGTGGGTGACCTCGCAGAACCCCCACGTTCATCGCTTGCTGATGGCCGCGTTCGTTCTCGGGATTCCCGAGCACAAGATGCGGGTGATCGCACCCGACGTCGGTGGGGGGTTCGGCTCCAAGATCTTTGTGTACAACGAAGAGGTGGTGATCGCGTGGGCCGCCCACCAGGTCAAACGACCGGTCCGGTGGACAGCTACCCGGCGCGAGGCCTACCTGACCGACGCCCAGGGCCGCGATCACGTGACAGATGCCGAGATCGCCCTGTCCCGGGACGGCAAGATTCTCGGGCTGCGGGTCAAGACCACCGCGAACCTGGGCGCTTACCTCTCGACCTTCGCCCCCGCCGTGCCCACCTTTCTGTACGGGACCTTGCTGAACGGGGTCTACACCATCGGCGCCATCCACTGCGAGGTCACCGGGGTTTTCACCAATACCACGCCCGTCGACGCCTATCGTGGAGCCGGGCGGCCCGAGGCGGCGTACGTGGTGGAGCGCATGGTCGAGGCGGGGGCCGCGGCCCTCAAGATGGACGTCGCCGACCTTCGACGAAGGAACTTCATCCCCAAGTTCTCCGGGGCCTTCCAGACGCTGGTAGCGGTGTCCTACGACAGCGGCGATTATGGCGCCGCCTTCGACAAACTCCTGCAGATCTTCGACTATCGGAAGTTCCGGGCCGAGCAGGCGGAGGCCCGCAAGCACGGGCGCCTCCTCGGAGTCGGCTTCTCGGCCTATATCGAGGCGTGCTCCATCGCTCCCTCCAAGGTGGTCGGTGCCCTCGGTGCCGGCGCCGGTCTTTACGAGTCGGGTGTGGTCCGCGTGCATCCCACCGGCAAGGTGAGCGTTTTCACCGGCTCCCACTCCCACGGACAGGGACACGAGACCACCTTCGCCCAGCTGGTGGCGGGCGAGCTGGGGATCGCCATGGACGACGTGGACATCATTCATGGTGACACGGGCGCCGTCGCCTTCGGGATGGGGACCTATGGCAGCCGCTCCGCTTCGGTCGGGGGGACGGCCATTCTGATGTCGCTCAACAAGGTGAAGGAGAAGGGCAAGAAGATCGCGGCTCATCTCCTGGAGGCCGCACCCGCCGACATCGAGTTCACCGGCGGCCAGTTCTCCGTAAAGGGCGTGCCCGGCAAGTCGATCGGGTTTGCCCAGGTGGCCCTCACCGCCTACGTGCCCCACAACTATCCGGAGGGCCTCGAGCCGGGTCTCGACGAGACCAGCTTTTACGATCCGTCGAACTTCTGCTTCCCCTTCGGGGCGCACGCGTGTGTGGTGGAGGTCGAGCCGGAGACCGGGCGCGTCACGATTCTGCGCTACGTCGCCGTGGACGATGTGGGCAACGTCATCAATCCCATGATCGTGGACGGGATGGTCCACGGCGGCATCGCCCAGGGCGTAGGGCAGGCCCTGTGGGAGGGAGCGCGCTACGACGAGGAGTCGGGCCAGCTCGTGACCGGGAGCATGATGGATTATGCGATGCCCAAGGCGGATCAACTTCCGCTCTATGAAACGGCACGAACGGTGACCCCCACGCCGGTCAACCCACTGGGTATCAAAGGTGCGGGCGAAACGGGCACGATTGCCTCGACCCCGGCTGTCGTCAACGCGGTCGTCGATGCGCTCTCGGGGATGGGCGTCGATCACATCGAGGCGATGCCCCTCAGCCCCGAGCGGGTGTGGAAGACCATTCAGGCCGCCAAGGCCGGTCGATAGGAGCCAAGCATGTATCCAGCCGCCTTCGAGTATCACGCGCCCACCAGCGTCCAAGACGCCCTCGGCCTCTTGACCCGGCTGAAGGACGACGCAAAACTCCTGGCGGGAGGGCACAGCCTGATCCCGATGATGAAGCTTCGGCTTGCACAGCCCAAGCACCTCATCGACCTGCGTAAGGTTCCGGGATTGGGCGGAATCAAGGAGGAGTCGGGTGCGCTCGCCATCGGAGCGATGTCCACCCATTACCAGGTCGAGTCCTCCGCGCTCGTGAAGTCCAGGATCCCGATGCTGGCCGAGGTGGGTGGCATCATCGGTGACCCGGCCGTGCGGAACCTCGGCACGATCGGAGGCTCGCTGGCCCACGCCGATCCCGCCGCCGACTGGCCCGCGGCGGTGATCGCCCTTGGCGCCGAGTTCGTGTGCGAGGGGCCGAAGGGGCGGCGCACGGTCAAGGTCGATGACTGGTTCCAAGGACTGATGTCCACAGCGGTCCGTGAGGACGAGATCCTTGTCCAGATCCGCGTCCCCATCTGGCCGGCCGGGAGCGGCGCCGCCTACATGAAATTCCCGCATCCCGCTTCCCGTTTCGCGGTGGTCGGCGCGGCGGCGGCCCTGACCCTCGATGCCCAGGGCGCGTGCACGAAGGTGGGGGTGGGGATTACCGGGGCCGGGACCAAGGCCGTGCGGGCAAAGGGTGTGGAGGCGGGCCTCACCGGAAAGGTCCTCGACGCCGCTGCCATCGAAGCGGCGGCCCAGAAGGCGGCCGAGGGAGTCGACGTTCAGGCAGATCTGCAAGGCTCCGTCGAGTACAAGTCGCACCTCTGCCGGGTTTTTGCGCGTCGCGCGATCGAAGCCGCCGTGAAGCGCGCGAAGGGATAGTCGCCCGGGCTAGGATCGCGGCCTCCCTGCGCGTCGGACATGGTGGCCGCCGTCGTTCTGGCCGCGGGGCTCGCCCGGCGCATGGGCCGCCAGAAGCTGCTGCTGCCCCTTCGAGGTAAGCCTGTCGTTCGCTGGAGCGTCGAGGCACTCATACCCCACGTGGACGACGTCCTGGTGGTGACTGGCCACGCGGCAGCCGAGGTACAGACGGCGCTGGCAGGCTTGGCCGTCCGTTTCGTCCACAACGCCAACCCTGAGTGGGGGCAGGGAAGTTCGATTGCGGTCGGGGTAGCGGCATTGGCGCCGCCGACCGATGCGGTCCTCATCGCTCTCGGTGATCAGCCCGGGCTCCCCGCCGACGTGGTACCGGCCCTTCTGCACGCCTTCGGTGGCGGCGGTGGGGCAATCGTGACGCCCCTCTATCGTGGGCGCCAGGGCACCCCGGTCGTCTTTGGAGCCGAGGTGTTCCCCGAGCTCCGGAAGTTGACGGGCGACGCTGGCGCGCGGACGGTGGTTCGAGCCAGCCCGGAACGGGTTCGCGAGGTGCGTTTTGATGTGCCCATGCCCGATGACATCGATACCCCCGAGGACTACGCACGGCTCATGTAGAATCGAGAACTATGCGCGACGAGATCAGGAAGATCCAGCAGTTGATGGAAGCGGCCGAGTACATCACGGACGCTCCGGTAGCCACCTCGGTTCACCTGGCCATGAGCCTCCGGAAGCCCCTTCTCATCGAGGGACACGCCGGGGTGGGCAAGACGGAAGTGGCCAAGGTCATGGCCCGGATGCTCGGGACCAACCTCATCCGGCTGCAGTGTTACGAGGGCCTCGACGCCTCGAGCGCCCTCTACGAATGGAACTACCAGAAGCAACTGCTCCACATCAAGCTGAACGAGGGAGGCCGGCGCTCTACCGACGACACCGAGCACGAGATCTTCTCGGAGGCGTTTCTGCTTCGCCGTCCGCTCCTGCAGGCGATCTCCCAGCGCGACCGGTCACCGGTGCTCCTGGTCGACGAGGTCGACCGGGCCGACGAGGAGTTCGAGGCCTTCATGCTGGAGGTGTTCTCGGACTGGCAGGTGACCATCCCCGAGGTGGGTACCATCACGGCGGCCCATCCTCCTCACGTGATCTTGACGTCGAACCGGACGCGCGAGCTGTCCGACGCCCTGCGCCGCCGCTGCCTCTACCTGTGGATCGACTATCCCAGCTTCGACAAGGAAATCCGCATCGTCGAGCGCAAGGTCCCGGGCATCAACAGCCGGCTAGCGGGTCAGATCGCGCGGTTCATGGAGTCGCTCCGGGCCCTGCGCCTGGCCAAGGTGCCGGGAGTGGCGGAGACCCTCGACTGGGCTCAAGCGCTAAGCACTCTGCATGCCGATCATCTTGACGAGGTGGTGGTGGCGGAGACGCTCGGCTGCGTGCTCAAGGATGCCGACGACATCCGCCGTTTCAAGACCGAGGTGTCGAAGAACGGCCTGGCCCCCTTCCTGCCCGTCGAGCGCTGATGGCCCCACGCGACCTCGGAGCGGCCGTCGTCCGCTTCGGGGCCATGCTCCGGCGGCAGGGGCTTCCGGTGACGCTCATTCATTCCACCGATGCCGTGCGTGCTCTCGATCAGCTCGACCTGTCGGACCGGACAGAGGTGTATCTCGGCTTGCGGGCGATCTTCGTGGGGCGGCCCGAGGATCTGCCAGCCTTCGACCGCTGCTTCGAGGCCTTCTGGCGCTTTCAGAGTGAGGACGAGCAGGCGTGGCCGGGGCCGCTCGTTGCGGCACCGTCGATCGAGGCCGGCAACGGATCCGCGCCAGAGGGGGCAGCGCGACAGGAGAGCGCCTCGCTCGACTCCTGGGGCGAGGACGCCGGGGACGAGAGCGACGAGCCCCTCGGGGTGCCGGGTGTCTCCGATCGCGAGGCGGTGATGACCCAGGACTTCTCCACCTTCGGGGCGGACCAGCTGGAGGAAGTGTTCCGGCTGACCATCCAGATCGCCAAGCGGCTGGCGCGACGCATCAGCCGTCGTCGCCGACCGGTGCGGCGCAAGGGGCGCGTCGATCTGCGCCGCACCCTGCGCGCGAATCTCACCCGCGGCGACATCATCGACCTGCGCTTCCGCGCCCGCCGTCGCCGCAAGGTGCGGCTCGTCCTCCTGTGCGATGTCTCGGGGTCGATGGATTTGTACAGTCGCTTCTTGCTCCAGTTCCTGTTCGCCCTGCAGAACGTGTTCGGACGGGTGGAGACCTTCACCTTCTCGACGCGGCTGACCCGGATCACGGACTACCTCAAGGCACGCTCGTACCGCCAGGTCCTGCGCCGATTGACCGAAGTGCGCGACTGGTCGGGCGGAACGCGGATCGGGGAGTCCCTGGCCCAGTTCAACCGTGAGTGGCCGACCCTGGTGGATCGCCGCACCATCGTGATCATGCTGTCCGACGGCTGGGACACGGGCGATCCGGAGCTGCTGGCCAGCGAGCTCCTGCGTATCAAGCGCCGGGCGGGCCGGGTGATCTGGCTCAATCCCCTCCTTGGCAATCAGTCATACGAGCCGCTCACGCGCGGTATGGCGGCGGCGCTCCCCCTCGTCGATCACTTCGCCGCCGCCCACAACCTCGCCTCCCTCCGGGCGCTGGCGGGCCAGCTGGTGCTGTAGATGAGGCACGCGGTTCCCCCTGGCGGTGGCTCGGCGTATCATTGAGTCATGGCCGAACTGTTTGAGCACCTCGATCAGCTGCGTGGTTCTCCCGGAAAGGTTGCGGTGGCGACCCTCGTGAACACGCGCGGGACCACGCCGCGCAAGGAAGGCGCCAAGATGGTGGTGGGAGAGGGCGGGGCCATCCTCGGGTCCGTCACCATCGGCGGCTGTGTCGACGCCCAGGTCATCGAGGAATCTGCCCACGTGCTCGAGACCATGCAGCCGCGGTTGCTCGAGCTCAACCTCGGTGACGAGGAAGCGTGGGAAATCGGCTTGACGTGTGGCGGCACCATCGAAGTGTTCCTGGAGCCGGTGCGGCCCGACGCGGCCGGACCCGGAGGCGGGCGCCTCTACGAACGTGTGCGGGCCCACGCGGCGAGCGGTCGTCGCGGGGCCGTGGTGACCCGGCTCGACGGTGACGGCGCCAAGCTTCTCGTCCTCGACGACGGCACGACGGACGGATCGCTGGGCGACACGCTCCTCGACCAGCGTTTCGCGACCGAGGCGCGTGCCGCGCTGGGCGCCGGGACCTCGCGCACGCTCGTGCTCGACGATGTCCGCGCCTTCATCGAGGTGTTTGCCCCGCCCGCCCTGCTCCTGGTGGTCGGGGCCAGCCATGTGGCCATGCCCCTCGTGAGCCTGGCCAAGATTCTGGGCTACCGTACGGCGGTAGTGGACGGTCGGCCGCGCTTCGCGACGCGCGAGCGCTTTCCCGACGTCGACGAGCTGAGGATCGGGGTGCCGTCGGAACTGGTCCGCGAGTACACGCTGACGCCGGCAACCGCTCTCGTCCTCGTCGCCCACGACTACAAGTACGACCTGCCCATTCTGCGCGACGCCCTCGCCACCAGCGTCGGCTACGTCGGCATGCTAGGGTCCTCACGGCGGGGGGCGGCCATCCTCAAGCTCTTGCAGGAGGAAGGAGTCCCCGAAGCCCAGCTCACGCGAGTCCGTGTCCCCATCGGCCTCGATCTGGGCGCCCGTAGCGCCCCGGAGATCGCTCTGGCCGTCCTGGCCGAGATCCAGGCCGTGCGTGCCGGTGGCTCGGGTCAACCCCTGAGTGCCCGCCGATGAAGGTCCTGGCCGTCCGGCGGGAGGGCGCCACGGCGGCGGCGTTGCGCGACCACGTGCTCTGCCACGACGTGCGTGACGCGAGTGGGTCGATCGTCGGGCACAAGGGCGCGCGGCTGTCCGCAGACCTGGCCGGTACGATCCTCGCTGCGTCCTGGGAGGAGATCCACGTCATCGCCGCGGAGCCGGGCGATCTGCACGAAGAGGACGCCGGGCGGCGTCTGGCGAGCGCGGTGGTGGGGGAAGGGGTCGAGCTCAAGGGATACACGGGCGGTCAGTGGACCCTGGCCGCGAGCCGGCGGGGGTTGCTGCGCATCCAGCGGCCTCGGCTCACCGACGTGAACGCTCTGGACGGCATCTCGGTCTTCACGCTCTTCGATCGACAGCCCGTGGAGCCAGGGGAGACGGTGGCGAAGGCCAAGGTCACGCCGCTCGTCATCCCCGAGAAGACGATCGCCGCCGTGGAAGAGATCGCGCGTAGCACCTCGGGGCTCGTGAGCGTTCTGGCCTTTCGTCCGGAATGCATCGGTGTGGTGGCCCGCGAGCGCCTCGAGGCTCGGCAGCGAACCCGCTTCGAGGCAGCCCTGCAAGTGAAGATCGACTGGTTCGGGGGGCGCCTGCTCGGCATCCGCTACGCGGGCGCCACGGCGGCGGCGGTGGCGACCGAACTCACGTCGCTTCGTCACGACGGAGCTCGCCTGCTCGTCGTGGCCGGGGCGAGCGCTCTCGATCCTCTGGACGCCGTGTTCGGTGGTCTCGCCCTGGCGGGAGCGCGCATGGAGCGACACGGGGCCCCCGCCCATCCGGGCAGCCTTCTCTGGCTGGCCGAGTGGGACGGCCTGCCCGTCCTCGGCATGCCGACCTGCGGGATGTTCTCGCAGGCGACGACGTTCGACCTCGTCCTGCCGCGCCTCCTGGCCGGTGACACGGTCGACAATCGGGCGCTGGCGGCGCTCGGGCACGGTGGTCTGCTCTCCCGCGACATGGCCTATCGCTTTCCGCCGTACCGCGCCGGTGTGGTACGAGGCGAGCTGGAGTGACGGCAGCGGGCGCTCTGTACAGCGACGTGATCCGCGAGCGCTGGCGTCGGCCCCGCTTTCGCGGCGATCTGCCCGACGCGACCGCGGTGGCCGAAGACGTCAATCCGCTGTGCGGCGATCGTGTCCGAGTGTTCGTTCGCGTCGAGCAGGGGACGGTGGTGAGCGCCCGCTTCGTCGGTGATGCGTGCGCCATCTGCCTGGCTTCCGCCGATGTCACCGCCGAGCTGGCCCAGGGCCGATCGGTGGCCGCGGCGGTCGAGACGGCCGATGTGCTGACGGCACTGCAGGCCGAGATTCGCCCGGCCCGCATGCGCTGCGTGACGCTTCCCGTGAGCGTGCTCGGCATGGCCCTGGGGAGGGCCCGATGAGACTGGATGAGCTGACGCGACCCGACTTTCCCATCCTCGACCGCGTCGTGAATGGTTGCCCCCTTGTCTACCTCGACTCGGCGGCCTCCAGCCAGAAACCGCGCCAGGTCGTGGAGGCCGTGGTGCGCTACTACCTGACTCACGACCGTGGTGCGGTGGTCGTCTTCAGCGTGGAGGGATTGCACCCACACGACGTGGCGGCCCTCCTCCACGCGGAGGGGATTGCGGTCCGCGCAGGTCACCACTGCGCCCAGCCCTTGATGCGAACTCTCGGCGTGGTCGGGACCTCTCGCGCAAGCTTCAGCGTCTACAGCTCCCCCACCAAGGTCGACCTGCTGGCGGCGGCGCTCGAACGGCTGCCGTCGGCTCTGTAGGCCATTGGCGCCCCGGGAGGGCAGGTCGCCATGAGCGTGTGGCGTCCTCGCGATCCGTTCCGCTCACCGCGCTTCGGACAGATCGCCACCTTCATGCTCTTGCCGGCCGCCCCCGGGCCGGAGGGGCTGGACGTGGCCCTCCTTGGCATCCCGTACGACGGCGGGACTTCCTATCGTCCCGGCGCGCGTTTTGGTCCCCGCGCGGTACGCGAGCAGTCCGCGTTGATTCGCCCGTGGCATCCCGTGTTGAAGGTGCATCCGTTCGAGCGCCTTCGGGTAGCGGACTGCGGGGACGTCGATGTCATTCCGATCTCGATCGAGGAGACGTACGCTGCCATCAGCGCGCGCATCGACCTCGTGAGCGGGGCGGGAGCGCGCCCGCTCTCAATAGGGGGCGACCACTCCGTTACCCTACCCATCTTGCGCTCACTGGCCCGGCGCCACGGCCCCGTGGGAGTGGTGCACTTCGACGCGCACCCGGACACGTGGGACGAGTACTTCGGCCACAAGTTCTTTCACGGGACACCGTTCCGGCGCGCCGTGGAGGAGGGCGTCGTCGATCCCCGGCGGTTCATCCAGATCGGGATCCGCGGGCCGCTCTACGGCCCGGAGGATTTCGCCTTCCATGACCAGCACGGCATCGACGCCATTCGAATCGAGGCCGTCAAGGAGCACGGCGTGTCCTGGGTGGGGGAACGGCTCCACCGCCTGCGGGGGGGGCCTGTCTACTGCTCGTTTGACATCGATGCCGTCGATCCCGCCTTCGCGCCGGCGACGGGCACACCTGAGGTGGGAGGCCTCACCTCGTACGAGGCACTGAGTCTCATCCGCGTTCTGGCGGGATTGTCCCTGGTGGGCGCCGACATCGTGGAAGTGTCGCCCCCGTACGACGGGCCGGGGCAAGTGACGTCCCTGCTCGCCGCCAACCTCATGTTCGAGCTGGTCTGCCAGTTCGCACTGGTCTGAGGCGTCGAGCGATGGAGGGCCTCGCTCCGGCCCCCCGATCCTCCCCCGTATTCCGGCGGGTTCCGCGACGTCTGCGGCTGGGCATGGTGGTCGCCGTGGCCGCCGGATCGTTGGTGACCGGCGCGGGTGCCGCGAGCGGGTCGGCGGTGGCCACCCTCACCCTTGACGGCGTGATCAGCCCGGTCAGCGTGCGGCTCGTGGAATCGGCTATCGGCCGGGCGCGAGCGGAGGGAGCGCGCGCCCTCGTCATCCAACTGGACACGCCAGGCGGGCTCGAGAAGTCGATGCGGCTGATCGCCCAGCGCATACTGAGCGCGGAAGTGCCGGTGGTGGTCTACGTGGCGCCCACGGGGGCACGAGCCGCCTCGGCGGGTGTTTTCATCACGCTGGCCGCCCACGTGGCGGCCATGGCCCCCGCCACCAATATCGGCGCCGCCCATCCGGTGGCCATGGGCGGCACGGTGGACAAGGAGAGCCTCAAGAAGATCGCCAACGATGCGGCCGCCTTCATCCGCACCATCGCCGCCGAACGTGGGCGCAACGCAGACTGGGCGGAGAAGGCGGTGCGCGAGTCGGTGTCGATTACCGAGCGCGAGGCCCTGCGCCTTCGCGTGATCGACGTGGTGGCCGAGTCGCTCCCGGATCTGCTTGAGAAGATCGACGGGCGCACGGTCAAGACCAGCAAGGGGCCGGTGACCTTGGCCACGCGAGGGGCGGTGGCGAGACCCATCGAGATCGGCTATCGCGACCGGTTCCTCTCCATCATCACCGACCCCAACGTGGCTTACGTCCTGATGATGCTGGGGATACTCGGCCTCTTTTTCGAGCTTTCCAACCCGGGCGTGATCGCGCCCGGCGTGATCGGGGGCATCTCGCTCATCCTGGCCTTCTACGCGTTCCAGAGCCTGCCCATCAATTTCGCGGGAGTGCTGCTGATCGGCCTGGGGGTCGTCCTCCTGGTGGCCGAGATCAAGGTCGTCAGCCATGGCGTGCTCGCGATCGGTGGCGTCATCGCTATGGCGCTGGGTTCCGTCATGCTGTTCGATGCTCCCGAGGTGAAGGTTCGCATCTCGTGGTGGCTGCTCGTGGTGACCGTCGCGGTGGTGGCGGGGGCCTTCGTGGTAACCATGACGGCGGGCGCCCGTGCCCTGCGGCGGCCGCCCATGCTGGGAGCGGCCGGAATGATCGGTGCGACCGGGGTGGCCCGCGGACGGTTGGCCCCTGACGGGCAAGTCGGGATCGGCGGTGAGATCTGGCGGGCGGTAAGCCCGGGACAGACGGTCGAGGAGGGGCAACCCGTGCGCGTGGTGGGGGTGGAGGGCCTCACCCTCAGAGTGGTGAAGGCCGACGAGGAGGGAGGCACCCTATGAGCGGCCTGATCAGCCTCGAGTCCGTGCTCTGGCTCTTCGGTATCGGCGTGCTCCTGTTCTTCCTCTCCTCGATGGCCCGCGTGCTCCGCGAGTACGAGCGGGCCGTCATCTTTCGCCTCGGCCGCAGTGCCCGGGCCATCTTCAATCTGGGCGGGCAGGGCAACGGACCGGGCGTGGTCTTCTTGCTGCCGCTGGTGGACCGCATGGTCAAGGTGACCCTGCAGACGGTTGCCCTCGACGTGCCCCCCCAGGACGTCATCACTCGCGACAACGTGTCCATCAAGGTGAGCGCGGTCATCTACTTTAGGGTGCTCGACCCGGAGCGGGCCGTGATCGCGGTGCAAGACTACCTCTATGCCACCTCCCAGATCTCGCAGACCACTCTGCGCAGCGTGTTAGGCCAGGTCGAGCTGGACGATCTCCTCTCCGCGCGTGACAAGATCAACCAGCAGCTCCAGCGGATCATCGACGAACATACCGAGCCGTGGGGCATCAAGGTGGCGACCGTGGAAGTCAAGCAGATCGACCTCCCGCAAGATATGCAGCGGGCCATGGCCAAGCAGGCAGAAGCGGAGCGCGAACGCCGGGCCAAGGTCATCAACGCCGACGGCGAATTTCAGGCAGCGGCCAAGCTGTCCGAGGCGGCCGAGGTGCTGACTCGCTTTCCGGTCGCCATCCAGCTCCGCTATCTGCAAACCATGCGCGAGATCGCTTCGGAGCGGAGCACGACCACCTTCGTCCCGATTCCTATCGAACTGTTCGGGCCCCTCCTCAACGCCATGAACGCAGCTCGCCCACCGTCGAGTGCACCGCCGCCGCCGTGAGCGCGGGAGCGAGCAGCCGGGCCGTTGTCAGCGGGTGACCGCTCGGGTAGACTGCGATGGTTGTGTCCGGACGGGGGGGTTAGCTCAGTTGGGAGAGCGCGGCGTTCGCAACGCCGAGGTCGAGGGTTCGAATCCCTTACCCTCCACCATCCTTTTTCTTCAGCTACTTACCGAACGCTCCAGACGAGTGGTGGCGCCGGGTGGCGTTTGGGGGGCCGCATCATGGCTGAATCCGAACCTCGCCGCGCAGACGGTGAGCTCTCCAGGGCTGAATTGATTCGCATGGCGCTCGACAGTAAGCTTCGGGCCATCGTCGGCTACGACGATATCCTGTGGAAGATCCGCGTCGGCTACGCCGTGGTCCTCTATGGTGCGCTGTCTCTCGTGCTCAGCAAAGAAGGTGCGATGTCTCTCGCGCTCAGCAACGAAACCGCCACGCGTCTCACCGTTTGGTGGACTGTTTTGTGTGTGGGGGCTTTGATAATCGGGTTCACGCTCGCTGCCAGCGTGATCGATGCAGGCTTCCAGGTCAAGAAGTTGAAGGTTGTAGTCGCCCGGGATGCGTTGGTGGGGCTTTGGTTCGCCGGGTTTCCGGCAGAGAACGCTGAGCACGTCAAGGCCCTGTGTCGGATTGCCGGTGAAATGTCCATCAGGGAACTCCCAGAGCCCGCGCGCAGAGACTTCTGGCCCAAGCTATGGTCTAACATCCTGTGGGCACTCCTCCCGCTATACAGCGTTGCCCCAATTGCGGCGCTGCTTGCCATCTACATCGTTTGGCGGATTGGCTCCTGAGAACGCCGCCCAGACCCAACTTCAGGCTGCAGCGGACCACTGGCAGGCCGCTCAGCGGAGGTAGCGATCCGGCCCCGCCGCGGCTGACTCGTGGCGTTCTGACTGCACATGCCCGTAGGTGTCCGCTGTCTGCTGGACCACTTGCGCGCCGGCGACTACGACACCTGGCGTGACCTGCCCCTCGAGCGGCTCGAGGCCTCCGGGCAACACGAAGTCCTGAACTGGGTCTGCCTGGCGGGGGCCATGGCCGAGCTCGGCGCCAAGATGGAACTCGTGGACTGGGTGGAGACCTGGATCTTCAACGCCCCGAAGTGCCAGGCGATCTTCAGGTGAAGGCCGTTTCCACTTCGCCGCGCCTGGAGCTCCGGAGAAGCTGATCCTCGGCGTCCGCTGCCCATTACGAGGTGGGATCCGCACGGGGGACCGTGCTTACCAGTAGAGCGGGAAGGGCTACCAGCGCCGTGATGTGGACATGGCGGCCCGGGCGATTGGAACGGTGGCCGGCTTGATCATCGGCCTCTCGTCTCAAGCGTGTCATCCGTCAACGATCCTCACGATCGACTGGCGGCAAGTCTGCGTGGCCCGCCACGGCAGAGTCGTGATCCTCATCGGCCGCGGGGGCCCCAGAGGCAGCGGGGGGATTCGCCGCCTTCTAGCAGATGCGGCCCGGGGGCGGGGCGCACCAGCACGGGGCGCACCAGCACGGGGCGCACAACGCTCTTGACAGGCCCGGAGGGGCGGTGCTCTATTCGGCCATCTCTCGTGAAAGCTCGGCCTGACGCCTCAGCGGCCCAGGCCTTTAGTTTCGCTCAGACCCGCAACGCCGCGGAACGCCACTCATGCGTGGCGCGAAAGGAGCGATCCATGGCAACGCGCGAGAGCTCAGCGAGCCTCAACCGGCGAGCATTCCTCGGAGTGGCCGGTGCCGCAACCGGGGTCGCCGTGGCCGGGGGCATCCCGGCGATGGTGGCCGCCCAGAAGGCCCCCACCTTCCCGAAGGGCACGAAGCTCGGCATCCTGGAATGGGTGAGCTTCGTCCCGGCCTCCGACGTCGAGTTCAAGCGGCTGGCGGCGGAGTTCGGGAAGCTGGCCGGGGTCGACGTCACCGTCGACCTCATCAACATGAACGACCTCAATCCCAGGATCGCCTCGGCCATCGAGACCAAGGCAGGGCCTGACATCATCATGATGATCTCCAACTGGCCGCACCTCTACGCCGATGGCCTGGCCGACGTGGACGACGTGGCCGAGGAAATCGCCAGCCGGGACGGCGCTTACTACGAGCACAACAAGAAGGTCAGCGTCGTCGGTAACCGCTGGAAGGCGGTCCCGCTCTGTTCCGTGCCCTCCACGTGGGCGTACCGCGAGGACTGGTTCAAGGAAGCCGGCGCCGGGAAGTTTCCTGAGACCTGGGACGAGTGGCGCAAGGTTGGGGTAGCGCTCAAGAAGAAGAACCAGCCCATGGGCCAGGCCTTCGGCCACAGCCTGGGCGATCCGAACAACTGGGCCTACTCGGTGACCTGGGGCTTCGGAGGCTCCGAGATCGACCAGAGCGGGAAGGTCGCCATCAACAGCAAGGAAACGCTCGAGGCCGTGAAGTTCACCGTCGCCGTCTGGAAGGACTGTCTCGACGAGGGGGGCCTGGCCTGGGACGACAGCAGCAACAACCGCGCCTACCTGGCCGGAACAATCTCGGCGACGATCAACGGCGCGAGCATCTACTTCGTGGCGAAGCGTCAGTTCCCCGACATCGCCAAGGTCACCGGCCACGCGCAAATGCCGAAGGGACCGGGCGGGCGCTTCTACAATATCGGCGGCCAGGGGCGCGCCATCATGAAGTCCTCCAAGAACCAGCAGGTGGCCAAGGAGTTTCTCCGCTGGTTCATGGACCGACCGCAGTACGAAAAGTGGATGGCGGCCAACGACGGCTACACGGTCGGCCCCACGCCGTACTGGGAGAAGCACCCCCTGTGGGAGCGGGATCCCAAGCTCATTCCGTTCAGAGAGGCGTCCAAGTTCGGCCGCTGGCCTGGCTACCCCGGCCCGCCCAGCCGAAAAGCGTCCGAAGCGCTGGTCAAGTACATCCTCGTGGACATGTACGCCCAGGCCATCAAGGGCATGAAGCCCGAGGACGCCGTCAAGTGGGCCGAGGTCGAACTGAAGAAGGCGTATACCGCTTAAGGTAGGGCCCGGCCAATGGCCGATCAGCGCATCGAGCCCATCCTGGCGGAGAGAGCCAGCCCGGGCGCATCCGTACTCCCGGCGCCTGTGGTGGTGGCGATGCCCGAGGCGCGCCGCCCGACCCGACTGGGGCAGCTGCTCGAGCGGGAGCACATCCTGGCCGGCGCCCTCCTCGCGCCCACCCTCATCATCCTGGCCCTGTTCATTGCCTATCCGTTTCTCCTCGGTATCTGGCTGGCCCTTAGCGACAAGGTGGTGGGGCGGCCGGGCAGCTTCGTCGGACTCGAGAACTTCAGGGTGAACCTGAACGACTCGATCTTTCTCCGCGCGTTCCAGAACACGTTCATCTACACCTTCATCGCCACCATCCTCAAGCTCATCCTGGGGATGCTGGCGGCCCTGCTCCTGAACAACCACTTCCGGTTCAAGCGAATCGTCCGAGCGTCGATGCTCCTGCCCTGGATCGTCCCTACTGTCCTGAGCACGCTGGCCTGGCAGTGGATGTTCGACGCGACCTTCAGCGTCTTCAACTGGTCGCTGATGAACGTCGGACTGATCTCCAAGCGCATCCTGTGGCTCGGCGACGGGGTCTTGGCCATGGGGTGTCTGATCGCCGTGAACGTCTGGCGCGGCATGCCGTTCTTTGCCATCACCCTCCTGGCCGGCCTGCAGACCGTCAACCCCGACCTGCACGAGGCGGCAGAGATCGACGGGGCCAACGCCTGGCAGCGCTTCTGGCGAGTCACCCTCCCCCTGATCAAGCCCATCATGCTGGTGGTCGTCCTGTTCTCAATGATCGCCACCTTTGCCGACTTCCAGCTCATCTACGTCCTGACTCGCGGCGGGCCGTACAGCAGCACCCATGTGTTCGGCACCTACGCCTATGAGATCGCCATGCGGGCGGCCAAGCTGGGGCAGGGCGCCTCGATCTCGCTCTTCCTCTTCCCGTTCCTCCTCACCGTCATCGTGTTCCAGCTCTGGTACATCCGGAGGAACGATTGACCATGGCCGTCCGCTACGGCAGCCCACTCAAGCGCGCGCTCACCTTCCACATCCCCCTGGCTCTGCTGGTGGGAGCGACCTTGTTCCCGTTCTACTGGATGGTGATCACCTCCATCCGGCCCGACGCCGAGCTGTACAACGTCCGGGCCAATCCCTTCTTCACCCTCCATCCGACCGTGAAACACTTCCAGGACCTGTTCGCGCTGACCATGTTCGCCCGCTGGGCGTGGAACACCCTTTTCATCGCCACGGTGTCAACGGCGATTTCGCTCTTCTGCGGCCTGCTCGCCGGCTACGCCCTGGCCCGCCTGCAGTTTCGCTGGGCCGCCCCCCTGGGGACGCTGATCTTCGTCACCTACCTGGTCCCCCCGACCCTGCTCTTTATCCCCCTCGGCGATGTCGTCAACACCTTCGGACTCGGTGACACGCCCTGGGCCGTGATCCTCACCTATCCTACGTTTCTGATCCCGTTCTGCACCTGGCTGCTGATGGGCTACTTCAAGACCATTCCGCGGGAGATCGAGGAGTGTGCCCGGATCGACGGGGCCAGCCGGATCCAGGCTATGGTGCGCATCAGCTTCCCGCTCGCGGTCCCCGGCATCCTTTCCGCGGGCATCTTTGCCTTTACCCTGTCGTGGAACGAGTTCCTCTACGCCCTGGTCTTCCTGGCCTCGCCGCAGCAGAAGACGATCCCCATCGGGGTCTTCACCGAACTGGTGCGAGGCGACGTCTTTTACTGGGGGCCGCTCATGGCGGGCGCCCTCCTCGGCTCGATCCCGGTCGCCCTCGTCTATTCCTTCTTCGTCGAGTACTACGTCACCGCGCTCACCGGCGCCGTGAAGGGGTGACGGCGCCACGAATCCTGCGCATCACCTCTCGAGTCAGACTCGCCCGGATCCGGCCGCGCTGGACGCCGCGATCTGTCAGGTGCTGATCGATGCAGCGGTTCTCGCGGGTTACATGAAGCGAATCGGGATGCATGGTCTTCACGTTCAGCGGGCCGTGCTGGCGGCCGGCGAGACGGCCCAACGGGGGCAAGACTGCGAGCGAACCCTCATGGTCGAGAGGCTAGGCGCGATCGGGCGGGACTCCCTGTGCCTGCCGGTGTTCGAGGAGTGAGTGCGGATCACGGCACGCCGGCCGAGCCTGACGGGCTGCGGTGGGCCCGGGAGCTGCAGGCCATCGCGCAGATCGGGCTGACGTACTCCACTGAGCGTCACTTCGACGCTGCGCGCTACGCGCGGGTACGGGAGATCGCGGCCGAGATCATGTGTGCGGGAGGCAAGGTTGAGCTCCCTCGCCGTCATCATGCGACCTTCCGGCACGTCATCAGAAAGCCCGGCACCGACCAAGACCGTAGCGAGCAGCGACCACGGCGACTGACGCCGCCCCTGAGGGGTTGTACTATTCCAGATACCCGGTGAGCGACTCTTCGTGTCGTCGGGATCGAAGAGCGCCCACGAGGAGTGTGGTAGGAAGCGGTGCGGGTGACGGGTGGAGCTCGAGTTCCCCGATCTCGGCGATCGTGCGCCCGATGTTCGCGACGAGCAGGTCGTGAAGGGCCGGGATGTGCCCGGGTTGATCCAGGCGGAGCGGAACCCTCCACGAGCTGTCCCGATTGCTCACGGTTAGCATGAGGTGCCGCGAAATCGTGTAGGGTCTGACGATCTGAACGTCGTCCAGGGTGGCTCCGGAGGCGCAGGTAGTCGCCGTTGCAAGGGCAGGCCGCTTTCCGTTCGGCTGGGCTTCTCCCGTTCGCGGTGGCCAGGCCGGGAGGCCATCGCCCGCGGAGAACCGCGGATCCTGGGAGAGCTTCATTGAGCGCGCCCTCGCGCGGTCCTCGGCACGCCGTCGAGCTGATCCAGCACGGTTACAACAACAGCGATTCTCGTGCCACTTCATCGAGCTGCTTCAGATTCGACAATTTCGGCAGGACTCCTCACGAGGAGATCTTCAAGACGAACGGACAACGAGACGGAATCGACCCGAAATTGGACATATAGGTCACAACGGTGGAGCCGTACGCCGGAGGCAATCCGGCGCGCTGAAGGTACTTCAGGCCTTCTTGCCGGCTGGACGCGAAGGACACGCCTTGTGATACCAGGTGTTACCGAGCTTGATGTGGTTGCCGTTCTTGCGGATCCGCAACTTGCAGTGAGGGCACGTTCCCACGCTTCTTCCTCCTTTCCCGGACGCGTCTCGCCGGGGGCTCAGTGTTCCCAGGGAATAGGCTCATAGTATAGCAAGGGCAGACGTCCCATCGCCTGGAGGTGCATGTGGCTGACTGTCTCTTCTGCCGGATCGTGGCACGCCAAAGTCCCGCCGACATCGTCCACGAGGATGAGGCCGTGCTCGTCTTCACGGACATCTATCCCAAGGCGCCCGTACACCTGCTTATCGTGCCCAAGCGGCACATCGCGTCAATAGTCGATCTCGAGCCCGCCGACGCGGAGTTGATCGGCCGGTGCTTCTTGGCCGCTCGTCGGGTCGGAGAGCTAGTCGGTTTCGCGCAGCGAGGATATCGGATCAGCGTGAACTGCGGACCGGAAGGTGGCCAAGTCGTCTACCATGTCCACTTTCACTTCATGGCGGGCCGTCAGCGAGGAGGGTAGCGCCGGTAGCAATCGAGCGGAATGCGAAAGGCCCCGGGCGATCCCCGGGGCCTTTCTCGATGCCAACGACCTCTTCTGCGGTTACTTCAGCGCGGACATGGCTGCGTCAGCCTTCTCCTTCGCCATCTTCATGTCACCGGCCTTGCAGGCCGCCTCGGCCTCCTTCACCATGCCGGCGATCTTGCTCAGATCCGTTCCGCCGGTCCGTGCTCCAGCCAGCGACCGCGGAGCCTGGACATCCTGCCCACGCGGGGCTTGCACATCCTGCCCACGCGGCGCCTGGACATCCTGCCCACGAGGAGCCTGGACATCCTGCCCACGCGGCGCCTGCACATCCTGGCCACGAGGAGCCTGGATGTCTTGTCCACGAGGAGCCTGGATGTCTTGTCCACGAGGAGCCTGGACATCCTGGCCACGCGGGGCTTGCACATCCTGGCCACGCGGCGCCTGAATGTTCTGGCCACGGGGCGCCTGGACATCCTGCCCACGAGGAGCCTGGATGTCTTGCCCACGAGGAGCCTGGACATCCTGCCCACGAGGCGCCTGGACATCCTGCCCACGCGGCGCCTGGACATCCTGCCCACGAGGAGCCTGGACATCCTGCCCACGCGGCGCCTGCACATCTTGTCCACGCGGCGCCTGGACATCTTGCCCACGAGGAGCCTGGACATCTTGCCCACGAGGAGCCTGGACATCCTGGCCACGCGGCGCCTGCACATCTTGTCCACGCGGCGCCTGAACATCCTGGCCGCGAGGGGCCTGGATATCCTGACTACGCGCACCCGCGAGCGAGCGCGGAGCCTGGATGTCTTGCCCACGAGGAGCCTGGACATCCTGGCCACGCGGGGCTTGCACATCCTGCCCACGCGGCGCCTGAATGTTCTGGCCACGCGGGGCCTGCACATCCTGCCCGCGGGGCGCCTGCACGTCCTGGCCACGCGGGGCCTGTACATCCTGCCCGCGAGGGGCTTGCACGTCCTGGCCACGTGGGGCCTGTACGTCCTGGCCGCGCGGCGCCTGAATGTTCTGACCACGCGGGGCCTGAACATCTTGGCCACGCGGGGCCTGGACATCCTGACTACGCGCCCCGGCAAGGGACCGCGGGGCCTGAATATCCTGCCCACGCGGGGCCTGGACATCCTGCCCCCGTGGAGCCTGAACATCCTGACTCCGGGCACCGGCCAGGGAGCGCGGAGCTTGTACGTCCTGACCGCGCGCGATGCCGCCCTTCTTGGCCAGCATCTCCTTCGCCTTCGCGACCTCCGGCGGACACGCGGCTTCACCGACAGGGACGAAGGCGATCATTACCGCCACGCTCATCACCGCTGCAAAAAATCTCTTCATCATCGACCTCACAACGTCTCTCTGCGTTAACTGCACTGACTCCGCCACCACCGCTGCTCCTTGGGGCGCCGACTTCCCTTCGCCACTTCCTGGAACTCTTTGCCTTCCCTTCACTTGCTTGCCTTGAGAAGGAGCAAGGCCGGTGCCAGAGGGGTCGGAGACCATAACTGCCCGATATCGTTGAAATCTAGGAGGCGGCCCCCGATTCTCGGAGACGCCATGCCCGAAGGCCCTCGGCTCGTAAACCCGGCATTTTGCCCATCGTCGGCCTCCGTGTCATTATTGCCCAGCACGGATGTTCCCGCTGAAGGCTGACCTCGCGAGCCGCACGTTCCCGATCAGCACGGTGTCCTTGATCGCGGTGAACCTCATCGTCTACCTCTATCAAGTATCGCTCCACCTGGGAGCCGCCGGCGTCGATCCTCGTGTGAGCGAGGAGTTCGTCCTGGAGTTCGGGCTCGTTCCCTGCCGACTGGCCGGAGCCTGCGGCTCTCCGTTCGAGTTTCCCCCTCCGATGCTGACGGTGTTCTCGTCAATGTTCCTCCACGGCGGGATCTTGCACGTCGCCGGTAACATGCTCTATCTCTGGATCTTCGGAAGCAACGTCGAGGACACCCTCGGGCACGGGCGGTTCGTGGTCTTCTATCTTCTGGCGGGGATGTTGGCGGCCCTCGCCCAGACGGCCTCTCACCCAGTGTCTGCCGTTCCGATGGTGGGGGCCAGCGGAGCGGTGGCGGGAGTGCTGGGCGCGTACCTGCTCCTGTTTCCCCGCGCCACCATTCTGACGTTGCTCGTTATCGGCTTCTTCATTCGCTTCGTGCACATGCCGGCGCTCATCGTGCTGAGTTTCTGGTTCGTCGTGCAGTTCCTGAGCGGGTTCCTCGCGAGGTCGTTCGGTGAGGTCTCAGGCGGTGTGGCGTGGTTTGCTCACATCGGCGGCTTCCTATCCGGCATGGTCCTCCTATTTCTCCTGCGACCACGGCGCTTGGCGCGCCTATAATTCCCTCATGCCGCAGCGAGTCCGCATCGATCGTCTGCTCGTCGAGCGTGGGATGATTTCCAGCCGCGAGCGGGCCTCCCGTCGCATCATGGCGGGGGAGGTTCTCGTCGACGGCCAACGCGTCGACAAGGTGGGAGCCCTGGTGTCGCCGGTCGCCTTCATCGAGCTTGTTGGGCGACAGCGCTACGTGAGCCGGGGAGGCGATAAGCTGGCCCACGCCCTCGAGCACTTTGGAGTCGACGTAAAGGGGCAGGTGTGTCTCGACGTCGGGGCCTCCACCGGAGGATTTACCGATTGTCTGCTCCAGAAGGGGGCCGCCCGCGTGTACGCGGTGGACGTGGGGACGGCGCAGCTCGACGGGCGCCTGAGGGCCGACGAGCGCGTCATCGTCATGGAGAACACCAATGCGCGGACCCTCGATCGGCGTCTCTTCGAGGAAGCGCCATTTCTGGCCGTCGTCGATGTCGCGTTCATCTCCCTGGAAAGGGTCCTCCCGGCTGTTTTCGGGGTGCTCGCCTCGCGCGGGCAGACCATCGCGCTCGTCAAGCCTCAGTTCGAGGTGGGTCGGGGGGCGGTCGGCAAGGGCGGGGTGGTGCGCGATCCTGCCCAGCATCGGGCCGTCGTCGCCCGCCTGGCCCGCTACTCGATCCTGCGCGGCTGGCACGTGCTGGGGGTGACGCCCTCGCCGCTGCGCGGGCCCAAGGGCAACCGCGAGTTCTTTCTGCATCTGTCCACCCATGGGCGTACGGCGGGGAATCTCGAAACGCTCATCGAGCAAAGCGTGGAAGCGCTGGCATGACGCGGGTGGGCATCGTGGCCAAGCGGGTGGGCATCGTGGCCAAGGTGGATGCGGTGGAGGCGCCCGCCGCCCTCGCCCGCCTTGTCGACTGGCTGACCGCGCAAGGTGTCGGGGTGGTGCTCGACAAGGAGGCGGGAGCTCTCGTGGCCAGCGCCTCGGTGCCGGCCCTCCGCCGGGAGGACCTTCCGGGCCAGGTCGATCTGCTGATCGTGCTCGGCGGCGACGGTACTCTGCTCTCCATGGCGCGCACGGTGGGTGAGCTCGGGGTGCCCATCCTCGGCGTGAATCTCGGGGGGCTCGGGTTCCTCACCGCCACCACTCTCGATGAGATGACCGGCGCCGTGGAGGCCATGCTGGGGGGTGGGATGACCATCGAGGAGCGCATGGTGCTGGCCGTCCGCGTTCGGCGGCGCGGCGAGTGGCTGGCCGAGCACAGCGCCCTCAACGACGCCGTCATCCTCAAGTCGGCGATGAGTCGCATCATCAATCTGTCGGTGTCCGTGGAAGGGCGGTACGCGACCGCCTACCGGGCGGACGGATTGATCATCTCCACTCCGACCGGCTCCACTGCCTATTCGCTCTCGGCCGGGGGACCCATTCTGTTTCCGTTGATGGATGCCGTGCTGTTGACGCCGGTCTGCTCGCACACGCTGACCAATCGGCCAATCGTCCTTCCCGGGCGTGACCGTATCGAGGTCACCCTGCGCGGTGCTCCTCAGGTCATGCTGACCGTCGACGGACAGGTGGGGATCGAGCTGGAGGAAGACGACACGGTCGAGGTCCGACAGGCGGCGTCGCGCATCCGGCTCGTCCGCTTTCCCCACAAGGACTTCTTCTCGGTGCTGCGGACGAAGCTCAAGTGGGGTGAGCGCTAGCCGTCTCGCCCGAGATACGCGTTGAACCCCCGGGGGACGCGCCTAGCATCGGCTGATGCTCCGTGAGCTACGCGTTCGCAACTTAGCCGTCATCGAGAGCGCCACCGTGACCTTCGCGGCGGGCCTCAATGTGCTGAGTGGCGAGACGGGGGCGGGCAAGTCGATCCTCGTCGATGCGGTCTTGCTCCTGCGCGGGGAACGGGCCCAGGCCGATGTCATCCGGGCCCAGGCGGAGTCAGCGCTGATCGAGGGACTCTTCGAGGTGGAGGCCGGGAGCGCGGCCGGGCAGATCCTGAGCGACGCGGGGCTGGCCACGGACGACGGACAGATCGTCGTCCGCCGGGAGCTGGCGCGTTCGGGCCGCCATCGTGCGTTCGTCAACGATTCGCCGGTGACCGTGGCCCTTCTGGAACGAGTGGGCGACTGCCTCCTGGAGGTGCACGGCCAGCACGAGCATCAAGGACTTCTGCAGGCCGGCCAGCAACTGGCCCTCCTCGACCGTTTCGCGGGTACCGACGAGCAGGCGGGCCGGGTGGCGGCTCTCCACGGCAAGCACCGCGCCGCGCGCCAGGAACTGGAAGGGACGCGGGCGGCCGAGCGGGATCGGGCGCAGCGGGAAGACCTGCTCCGATTTCAGGTGCGTGAACTCGACGCGGCCCATCTGCGGCCCGGCGAAGAAGACGCGTTGCGGGTGGAGCGCCGCCGCCTGCAATCCGCCGAGCGACTGCTGAACGGACTGACGGAGGTCGAGCGGCAGCTCGATGACGAGGGTGACTCGGCGCTCGCCCGGCTCGCCCGCGCCGCACGGGGACTGCGCGATCTCGGTCGACTCGATCCCGCGTTGACCGTGCCCGCCGATACGCTGGACTCCGCCGGCGTGCTGCTGGATGAGGCGCTCCGTGCCGTGCGCGCCATGCGCGCCGCGACCACCGAGGAGCCCGGTCGCCTGGAGGCGATCGAGGAGCGTCTGGACGCCCTCACTCGACTGAAGCGCAAGTACGGCGATAGCGAAGCGACCATGCTCGCCTTTCGTGACACGGCCGGCCACGAGCTGGATCGGCTGGCCCGCCACGACGAGGTCGTCATGGAACAGGAGCGACTCCTGAACCAGGTCGAGGCCGAGCTGGGGGAAGTGGCGGCCGAGCTGTCCGCGCGGCGAGAGGCTGCCGCCCAGCGACTGCAGACGCTGGTGGAACGCGAGATTCGGACCCTCGGCATGGACCGCGCTGTCTTCCGGATCGCGCTCGAGCGGGGCTCCCTGGATGGCATCACCCTCCGCGGCTGGGACCGCGTGGAGTTCCGGCTCTCCGCGAATCCCGGGGAGGCGCCGAAGGCCCTGGCGCGAGCCGCGTCGGGCGGCGAACTCTCGCGCGCGATGCTCGCCGTGCGCGCGGTTCTCGCCGCCGCCGACGAGGTCCCCACCGTGATCTTCGACGAGGTGGACGCGGGTATCGGCGGGCAGACGGCCGGCGTGGTCGGCGACCGGCTGGCGGTGGTCGCGGCCCGGCGGCAGGTTCTGTGCGTGACCCACCTGGCCCAGATCGCGGCTCGCGCCAGCCACCACGTGCGGGTCAGCAAGCACGTGCAGGGCGGGCGATCTCGGGCGAGCGTGGAAGTTTTACGGGGCGAGGCCCGAGTGACGGAGATCGCGCGCATGCTGGGCGGGGAGACGAAGGCCGCTCTCCGCCACGCCCGCGAGCTGCTGGTGGACACCCGACGGCCTTGAGGGCGTGGTCACCCGCGGTGCCGGCCAGGCTATCGGTATAATGATGGAGCCATGCTCGACGCACTCTTGAAGAAGATCTTCGGTACCAAGCACGAACGCGACGTCAAGCGCATGCAGCCCATGGTGGCGAGCATCAACGCCCTCGAGGGGGGCATGCAGGAGCTGTCGGATGCCGCGCTGGCCGCCAAGACCGACGAGTTTCGCACGCGGGCCGCCGGCCAGCCGGTCGATGACCTGCTCCCCGAGGTCTTCGCGGTGGGGAGGGAGGGAGCCCGCCGCTGGCTGGGAATGCGGCATTTCGACGTGCAGCTCATCGGGGGCATGGTGCTCCATAGCGGGGCCATCGCCGAGATGGCCACCGGCGAAGGCAAGACGCTGGTGGCGACCTTGCCCGCCTACCTGAACGCGCTGACCGGGCGCGGCGTGCACATCGTGACCGTGAACGACTACTTGGCCAAGCGCGACGCCCAGTGGATGGGACCGCTGTACCACGGGCTCGGCCTGGCCATCGGAGTCATCCAGCACGAGGCCTCGTTTCTGTACGATCCGGCGTACGTCACCTCGGACATTCGCATGACGGCCCTCCGACCGTGCACGCGTCAGGAGGCGTATCGCGCCGACATCACGTACGGGACCAACAACGAATTCGGGTTCGACTACCTCCGTGACAACATGCGCTTCACCCTGGACGATCTCGTGCAGCGTGCGCTGCACTACGCCATCGTGGACGAGGTGGATTCCATCCTCATCGACGAGGCGCGCACTCCACTCATCATCTCGGGGCCGGCCGAGGAGTCGACGGACCTCTACTATCGCATCGACCGGATCATTCCCAGGCTCAAGCGGGCCGCCACCATCGTGGAGGGGAAACTCTCGGAGGTCGAAGCGCAGACCGCCGGTGACTACATCATCGACGAGAAGTCCAAGGCGGTCGCCCTCACCGAGCAGGGCATCCAGAGCTGCGAAGGCCTTCTGCACGTCGACAACCTCTACGATCCCCAGCACATCACCGTCCTCCATCACATCCAGCAAGGGTTGCGCGCACACACCCTCTACCGTCGGGACGTGGACTACGTGGTCAAGGACGGTGGGGTGATCATCGTCGACGAGTTTACGGGCCGGCTGATGCCCGGCCGGCGGTGGTCGGACGGCCTTCATCAGGCGGTGGAGGCCAAGGAAGGTGTGCGCATCGAGCGCGAGAACCAGACCTTGGCCACCATCACCTTCCAGAATTACTTCCGCATGTATACCAAGCTGGCGGGCATGACGGGCACCGCGGAGACGGAGGCGGAAGAGTTCGCCAAGATCTACAAGCTGGGGGTGACGGTCATCCCGACCAACCGGCCCCTGATCCGATTCAACGTGCCCGATGTCGTCTACAAGACGGAGCGCGAGAAGTTCGACGCGGTGGTGGAGGACATCATCGCTCGCCACCAGAAGGGCCAGCCCATCCTGGTGGGCACCGTCTCCATCGAGAAGTCGGAAGGGGTGTCCAAGCTACTCAAGAAGCGTGGGGTTCGCCACGAGGTCCTCAACGCCAAGTACCACGAGCGCGAGGCGGAGATCGTGGCCCAAGCCGGTCGCGCGGAGGCGGTGACCATCGCCACCAACATGGCCGGCCGCGGCACCGATATCCTGCTCGGCGGCAACCCCGACTTCCTGGCCAAGGAGATCCTCCGCAAGCGGGGCCTCGATCCGGTCATGGCTCCCCCCGACGCGCGAGCCAGCGCGCTGGCCGAGGCGCGCCGCATCACGGAGCCCGAGCACGAGCGGGTGGTCGGGCTCGGGGGGCTGCACATCGTCGGCACCGAGCGGCACGAGTCGCGCCGCGTGGACAACCAGCTGCGCGGCCGATCCGGACGCCAGGGTGATCCCGGCTCCTCGCGCTTCTACCTCTCGCTGGAGGATGATCTGCTCCGCATCTTCGGGTCCCAGCGCATCCAGAAGATCATGGAGCGCCTGGGCATGGAGGAGGGGGAGCCCATCGAGCACAAGCTGGTCACCCGCGCCATCGCCACCGCCCAGAAGCGGGTGGAGACCCACAACTTCGAGATCCGCAAGCATCTGCTCGAGTACGACGACGTGATGAACAAGCAGCGCGAGGTCATCTACGGAATGCGCCGGCAGATCCTGGATGGGGAAAGCCAGGAAGCGACCGTCGCCGAGTGGATGGACGACCTCGTGCCGACCGTGCTCGACAGCTACGCTGCCGCTGACGCCCACCCCGAGGACTGGGACCTGGCTGGCCTCGGGGAGGCTCTCTTTCAGCAGTTCGACGTGCGTATCCCGTCCGCGGAGTTCATGGAGGTCGCCACCCGGGAGGGACTCGAGCAGCTGGTGGCGGCGGCGGTGAAGGAGCGCTACGACGAGCGCGCTCGCGAACTCGGCGGAGAGCTGCTGCGTGCCCTCGAGCGGCACGCGATGCTCATGGTCATCGATCAACAGTGGAAGGACCACTTGCTGTCGATCGACCATCTCAAGGAAGGGATCGGGCTGCGCGGCTATGGTCAGCGCGATCCGCTCATGGAGTACAAGAAGGAGGCGTTCGACCTCTTCCAGGACATGACCGAGCGGGTCAAGGCCACCGTGATCGAGCGTCTCTTTAAAATGCAGATCGTGGCCGAGGCGGCCCCCGAGATGCCGGCGCCCCGGCGGGCGATCGAGGCCCGCGAGTCGCGCGGAGAGACCCCCGGCGACGCACGGCGACCTCAGGGCGAGCTAACGGCGCGCCGGACTTCCGCCCCGGTGAGCCGGCCGGCCGCCAGTCACAAAGTCGGTCGTAATGACCCCTGCTACTGCGGGTCCGGCAAGAAGTACAAGAAGTGCTGCTACCTGAAGGGGGCTTGAAGGGCCACATCTAGGGTGAGCCGTAATCGGCGGCACCACGGATGGTGTTTTTTTTCTAGGGTTTGAACGTGGGGCCGTGCTACATAACCTCATGCGCCTCGAGCAGATCACGCTCCATGGCTTCAAGTCCTTCGCAGAACGAACGGTCCTGAAAGTCCTGCCAGGCATCACGGGCATCGTCGGTCCCAACGGCTGCGGCAAGAGCAATATTGCGGAAGCCGTACGCTGGGCCCTCGGCGAGCAGAGCGCGAAATCGCTGCGAGGGCAGCGCATGGAGGACCTCGTCTTCCACGGCTCCGCTTCGCGCAAGCCGGTCGGCCTGGCCGAGGTCGATCTCACGTTCAGCAACGACGGAACCCTGGCGGTGCCGTGGACCGAGATCGAGGTGACCCGGCGACTCTACCGAACGGGCGAGAGCGAGTACCTCCTCAACAAGACCACCTCTCGCTTGCGGGACATTCTGGACCTGTTCGCCGGAACGGGCGCCAACCCGCGTGCCTACTCGACCATGGATCAAGACAAGCTCAACCACGTCCTCACCGCGAAACCCCACGAGCGTCGGGCGTTCATCGAAGAGGCGGCGGGTATCGCCCGCTACAAGCAGCAGCGCCACGAGACGGAGGGCAAGCTCGACGGAACGCGCCAGAACCTGGTGCGGGTACGGGACGTCATGGATGAGGTGAAGCGTCAGCTGACCTCGCTCGAACGCCAGGCCAAGCGAGCCGCCCACTACAAGGCGCTCGAGTCGGAGCGCCGGCAGCTGGCGCTCACCCTGGTCGCCGCGGACTATGCGGCCCTGGTCACCGAGGCGGAGCGGCTGGCGGCACTCATTTCCACGCAACGCGATCGTGAGCTCGCTCTCCGGGCCGAGGCGGCCCAGCATGCTGCGCGGGCCGCGGCGCAGCGCGTCCTCATCCAGGAAAGCGATCATCGCCTCTCCGATCTCCGCCAGGCGGTGCAGAAGGTGCAAGGGGACGTCGAGCGCCTCCTGGAGCGCCGCGAACAGCTCGGGGTGCAGCTCCGTGAGCTGGCGACCGAGGAGCGCCGTCTCGACGAGGATCTCCGGCTTACCGCCGAGCGCCTGGACGGGATCGCCCGGCAGCGTACGGCGCTGGGGGAATCGGCGCGAGAGGCCGAGGTGCTCGTGCAGGCCCGCACCCTGGCCGCGACCCAGTTCGAGGCTCGCCTCGACGAGCATCGCGGGGCGCTGACCACCGACCGGGACTGCTTGGAGGCGCAGCGCCAGGAACAGATTCGTCTGGGGGCTGAGCGAACCGACCTCATGCGGGGCGCGGGGGAGCTTCGCGAGCGGCTGGCGCAACTCACCCGGCGACAGGAGCGCCTGGCCGGCGAGCTTCAGTCGGTGAGCACCGAGGCGGCGCGCCTGGTTGCCCAGCGGGGAGGCCTGGAAGCCCAGCGCACGCGGGCCCTGGCCGAAATAGCGTCGCTCGCGGCGGAGCGCGACGATCTCACGCGCGAGCTGGAGAATCGCGCACGCCTGCTCACGGAGACCGAGCGCCGGCTGGCGGAAGGGAGGCTCGCCCTGGCTGCCCGGTGCTCGAGCCTGGAAGCGCTGCGGGAACTGGAGCGCGCACGGGAGGGGTACGGCGCCGGTGTGCGCGCCGTGTTCGGGCAGAACGCGGGCGCCGAGGCTGATGGCGCGATCGCCGGTCGGGTTCCCCTGAGCGGTGTGGTGGGGACGGTGGCCGATCTCCTCGAAGTCCCCGCCGGTCTGGAGCGCGCGGTGGAAGCCGTGTTGGGGGAACGCCTGCAATGGGTGGTCGTCGAGCAGTTCGAGCAGGGGCGGGCGGCCGTCGCCTACCTTCGGGAGCAGGGGGCTGGTACAGCGACGTTCCTACCGCTCGACTATTTACCGACCGCACCGGAGCCGCTCCCGGATGACAACGGCGTGCGGTGGGTAGCCCATGCGGTCACGGCATCGCCCGACGGTCTCGTACGCTACCTGCTGGGCCGGGTGGCGGTGGTCGACCACCTCGATCATGCGGAGGCTCTCTGGCGGCGTAACGGCGTGGTCGCCACGTACGTGACGCCGACGGGAGAGGTGCTCGGCCCCACGGGCCGCTTGCGTGGGGGCATTGAGGCAACCGACGCCTCGGCCGAGCAGTCGCTGCTCGCTCGCAAGCGTCGGCTCCGTGAGTTGGTCGAGGAGGTACAGCGCCGGGCGGGCGAGGTCGTACACGAGGAAGAAGCGATGAGCACGCTCGGGGCCGACGTGACGACTCTGCGCGAGCGAGGGACGGCCCTCGAAGCGGCGCTTCAGGCGCGGCAGGCCGAGCGGCTCGCGGGAGACAAGGATCTCGAGCAGGCGATCCGCGAGCACGAGCGCCTCGAGCGCCACCGCGAAACCTTGCAGTTCGAGACGGGCCAGGTCACGCGCGAGGCGGAGGAGACCGCGCAGACGCTGGGCGCCCTCGAGCGACGCCTCCAGCTTGCCCACGAGGCTCACGCGAAACACGAGACCACCATGGCCACCCTGCGCGCCGCGATCGAGATCTCGCTCGCCGAGAACGCGGCGCTGAGCAGCGAGCTGACGGCTTGCCAGGTAGACCTGGCCTCCGCGCGCGAACGGATGGAGGCCCTCGGGCGCGAGGGTTTACGTCTGAACGAGATGGAAGCGGACTTCACGGATCGGATCGAGTCGGGACGATCGCGCCAGGTCGAACTGCGGGAGCGCACGGGTTCGGTCGACGGTGAGCGGGCGCGCGCCGACGAGGCCGCCCAGGCGGCCGCCGACGAACGCGATCGCCTCGAGGGGGAGGTCCGGGTGGCCGCCGAGCGCCACGAAGATCTCCTCGGGCAGCTGACCGCCGTGGAGGCAGACGTCCGGCGCGTCGACGGCGAGGTGAGAGCCCTCACGGCATCGATCCACGAGCTCGAATTGCGCGCGACGGAGGGACGCGTCCGCGCGGAGGAGCTCGCCCAGGAAGCCTGGCGAACGTACGGCGTGGAGGAACCCGCACTGCGCGAACTGTCGGGCCCGACGCCTGCTCTCGAGACGGTGCGCGAACGCTGTGCTTTTCTCGCTGAGAAGCTGCAGGCCCTCGGCCCGGTCAACCTCGTGGCCGACGAGGAGTACCGGGAGCTGGATGAGCGGCTGTCCTTTCTGCGCACCCAGCACGACGACTTGGTGGCCTCGATCAAGGATCTGGAGAAGGCGCTGCGCGGCATGACCCGCACCGCTCAGGAGCGCTTCAGCGAGGCGTTTGCGGAGATCAACCAGCACTTCCAGGAGATATTCAGCCGCCTCTTCGAGGGGGGGCGCGCAGAGTTGCGCCTCGTCGATCCGGAGGAGGGCGGCGATCCGCTGGAGATCGGGGTGGAGCTCATGGCCCAGCCACGCGGGAAGCGTCTGCAGTCGGTCACCCTGATGTCGGGTGGCGAGCGGGCTCTCACGGGCCTGGCCTTGCTCTTTGCCATCTTCTTCTTTCGGCCGAGCCCGTTCTGCGTGCTGGACGAGGTCGACGCTCCGCTCGATGACGCCAACATCTATCGCTTTCTACGTGTTCTGCGCGAGCTGACGAGCCAGACTCAATTTCTGGTGATCACCCATAACCGCAAGACGATGGAAGCGACCGACGCGCTCTACGGTGTCACCATGGAGGAGCCGGGTCTCTCCAAGGTCGTTTCAGTCAACCTGAGGTAATGGGGGGCCTCGAAAGGGCCCCCCATCCCCCCCGACGCTCGTCGCGCCCCGGGGAACCCGGGGCGCTCCTCGATCTCAGTCAACCTGAGGTAATGGGGGGCCTCGAAAGGGCCCCTCATCCTTCCCGCCCTCGTCGCGCCCCGGGTTTCCCGGGGCGCTCCTCGATCTCACGACCTCGCCGACCATCCAGTCGTGGGCATGAAAGCCGGGCGCGGATACGCTAGACTACACGGTGCTGGATGGCGTCGATAGGCAGTCTGCTCCGTGAGCTGCGCGAGCAGCGAGGCGTTTCCCTCGAGGAGCTCGCCCGCTCCACGAGGATAAATCCTCGATTCCTGGCCGCGCTCGAAATGGACGACTTCGCCGCCTTACCGGCGGGGCCCTTCGCCAAGGGCTTCATCCGCGCGTGCTGTGAGGCGCTCGGCACCCCGCCCGAGGCAGTGCTCGCCCAGTATTCCCTGCCAACCCGCGGCCCCGTCGGCCTGCCCGAGCCACCCTCGGAGTCCCGTCTGGTTCCACGGGGGAGCCCGGCCCCCCTCCTCGTGAGCCTCATCCTCTTCGTGGGCCTCGGCCTCGCTCTGGCGGCGGTGACCCTGGTTCTCAAGCCGGGCCGGGACGAAGCGCTCCCGCGCCCAGCACCGACGAGAAGCGGCACCGATAGGCCGGCTCCGTACACAGCGGACGCTGCGGTGCCAGGGCCCCTCGTGGAGAACCGCGCGCCCGCGGCCGCCAGGACCGGCTCGGCCGCAGAGGTTGCGCCAGCGCCTTCGCCGCTCGCACCAGGGGCGGATCCGGCGTCATCGGCGCCGGTCCTGCGGACACCTCGGGCGGCCGAGGCACCGTCGCGTCTCTCCCCGGTCTCGAAGGTCAAGTCCTATCGATTGGTGGCGCGGACCTCGCAGGTGACACGCATCAGGCTCCGACTGGACGGGCGGCGTACGGTTGAGGAGACGATTCCGGCCGGGGCCGTACGCGAATGGATTTCCAGCCGGCCCTTCGAGCTTCGCATCGTGAACGCCGGCGGCGTCACCCTCGAGCTGAACGGTCGGGTACTGCCTCCCCTCGGTGCCCGGGGAACCACTGTGGACCGTCTGGTCCTTCCCACGGAGCCGCGGTGAAGTTCTTCGGCGAGATCGGCGATCGCCTGCGTCAGGGCCTCAGACGCTCGCAGCAGCGACTTGTCGATGAGCTCGCCTCGATCTTCGTGCCGGAGCGTCCCCTCGACGATTCCCTGTTTCAGGAACTGGAGGAGGTGCTGATCGCGGCCGATCTCGGGGCGCCGCTGGCGGGCGATTTCGTCAACCGGGCGCGTGAGGAAGTCATGTTCGGTACGGTGACGAAGGCCGATCAACTCCGACCGCTGTTCCGGCGCTTCCTCCTCGACATCCTGAAGCCGGCCGCCCAAACGCTCGATCTCGACCACCGGCCCGCGGTGGTGCTGATGCTCGGCGTCAATGGCTCGGGAAAGACCACGACCACCGCCAAGCTGGCCGCGGCCATGAAGGCTGACGGAAAGCAGGTCCTGCTGGCGGCCGCGGACACGTTCCGAGCGGCCGCCATCGAGCAGTTGGTGAGCTGGGGGGACCGGGTAGGGGTCGAGGTCATCCGCCAGACTGCTGGGTCCGACCCGGCGGCCGTGGTGTTCGACGCCCTGAAGGCCGCGAGCGCGCGGGGCGTCGATGTGCTGGTCATCGACACAGCCGGCCGACTTCACACGAAATCCAACCTGATGGACGAGTTGGGCAAGCTGACTCGTGTCGTGGCTCGCCAGCTCCCCGGCGCTCCGCACGAAAAGCTCATGGTGCTCGACGCCATCACCGGTCAGAACGGCTTCGCCCAGGCTCGCGTGTTCCACGACGCCATCGGGCTCACCGGTCTTTGCCTCACCAAGCTCGACGGGACGGCCAAGGGGGGCATCGTGGTGCGCATCGTTCGCGAGCTCTCCTTACCGCTCAAGCTGATCGGTGTTGGTGAGAAGCTAGAGGACCTTCAACCCTTCGAGCCCGCGCGCTTCGTCGATGCCCTCGTGCCCGAGCCATGAGGCGTGAGGTGGGCGACGAGGTGTTCATGCGGCGGGCCCTGGAGCTGGCGGAGCAGGCGTCAGGGTTGACATCTCCCAATCCCCTCGTGGGCGCCGTCGTCGTGCGTGAGGGAGAGATCGTGGGCGAGGGGTACCATCGCGGGGCTGGAGCGGCGCATGCGGAGGTCGATGCGCTATCCGCCGCCGGCGAGCGCGCGCGGGGGGCGACGCTCTTCGTCACCCTGGAGCCCTGCGCACACTGGGGCCGCACACCGCCCTGTGCCCCGCAGGTCGTGGCGTCGGGAGTCCGGCGCGTCGTGGCGGCGCTCAGCGACCCGAATCCCCAGGTCGCGGGACGCGGCTTGACCATTCTGCGCGCGGCGGGGGTGGAGATCGCGGTCGGTCTGTTGGCGGACGAGGCCCAGCGGCAGAACCGGACTTTCCTCACGGCCATGCGGCGGGGTCGCCCACACGTCACCCTGAAGATCGCGATGACGCTCGACGGGAAGATCGCCGATCGGGAGGGGGCCTCGCGGTGGATCACCGGGGCCGCCGCGCGGGCGGAGGCGCATCGTCTGCGCAGTCGATCCGACGCCATCCTGGTCGGGATCGGCACCGTGCTGCTCGACGACCCCGAGCTGACCGTACGCTTGGGCAGACCCTGGCCGCGGGAACCATACCGGGTGGTGCTGGATGCGAGTGCGCGAACACCAGTAGAGGCGCGTGTCGTCCGGGCGGGCACGCCGGCTCGCACGCTGGTGATGGTTGGGCACGATGCGCCGACCGAGCGCGCCGCGCGGCTCGCGGAGGCCGGGGCGGTCGTGCTCCGAGGGCCGGAACGGCACGGCCACGTCGACCTCGAGACCGTGCTGGCCGAGCTGCACAAACGGGAGGTCCGCGCCCTGCTCGTGGAGGGCGGCGCCGAGGTCCACGGAGCGTTCCTGGAAGCTGGTGTCGTGGATCGGGTGGTGGTGTTCATCGCTCCCCTGCTGCTGGGAGGACGGGCGGCGCCGTCGCCGATGGCCGGGCTTGGACTTCCGTTGAAGGAGGCGCAACGCCTCGGCCCCCTCGCGGTCCGCTCGGTGGGGCCCGATCTGCTCCTCGAAGCCGACGTGGCCGGCCCGCAGGCCTGATGTTCACGGGGATCGTCGAGGAAGTGGGGGCCGTGGTGGACGTCGCGCGCGGGAGGCAGACGGCGCGGCTCGAGGTGCAGGCGGCGCTGACCATCGAAGGCAGCGAGGTCGGCGCAAGCGTCGCCATCAATGGCGTCTGCCTCACCGTGGTCGCCCGGCGCCCCCAAGGGTTTGCCTTCGATGTGGGCCCGGAGACGCTGGCGGTCACGGCCCTGGGCCAACTGAGCGTGGGAGACGGCGTGAACCTGGAGCGCCCGCTGCGCTTTGGGGGCGCCTTGGGAGGCCACCTCGTCCTGGGCCACGTGGATGGGGTGGGCACGGTGGAAGAGGTGAGCCGTGTAGAATCAACGGCCAGGGTAGGAATTGCGCTGGCGGATGGGGAGCTGGAGCCGCTTCTCATTCCAAAGGGATCGGTGGCGGTGGACGGCGTGAGCTTGACGGTGGCCGCGCTCGGACGGCAGAGGTTCGAGATCATGCTCATTCCCCACACGCTGTCGGCTACCACCTTGGGGCGACTGCGAGCGGGCCAGCGGGTCAACATCGAGACGGACGTCATCGGGAAGTATCTGCAGCGGGCGCTGGCGCTCAAGGGGATCGCATGAACCGGTTCGCGACCGTCGACGAGGCGATCGAGGAGATCCGCCAGGGGCGGATCCTGGTCGTCGTCGACGACGAGGATCGCGAAAACGAGGGTGATCTGGTGATGGCGGCCGACGCCGCCACCGCGGAGGCTGTGAACTTCATGGCGAAGTACGGCCGCGGCCTCATCTGTGTCCCTATGACGGGGCAGCGGCTCGACGAGCTGAACATCCCCATGATGGTGACGGACAACACGGCGCCCATGGGGACCGCCTTCACGGAGACGGTGGACGCGCGGCAGGGCGTGACCACGGGGACTTCAGCCTACGATCGCGCCGTCACCATCCATGCCCTGGTCGATCCGACCACCACGCCCGGCGATCTGACGCGACCCGGTCACATCTTCCCCCTGCGCGCCATGCCGGGCGGGGTGCTGCGCCGGGCCGGGCACACCGAGGCGGCCGTCGATCTGGCCCGGCTGGCCGGCCGGGCGCCCGCCGGTGTGATCTGCGAGATCCTGGACGAATCGGGAGGCATGGCGCGGGGGCCGGAGCTGGCCGAGCTGGCCGAACGGTTCGGGCTCAAGATGATCACGATCAAGGGCCTTATCGACTATCGGCGGCGTCACGAGAAGCTCGTCCGCCGGATCGCGACGACCAAGCTCCCTACCGAGTTTGGTGACTTCGTCGCCATCGCCTACGAGACCACGGTGTACAGCCGTGTCCATCTCGCCCTCACCATGGGCGACGTGAAGGGGGAGGAGCCCGTCCTCGCCCGGATGCACTCGGAGTGCCTGACCGGCGATGTGTTCCGCTCCCGACGCTGCGACTGCGGCTCCCAGCTGGAGAAGGCCCTCGCGCTGATCCGGGCCGAGCAGCGCGGCGTGGTGGTGTACCTCAAGCAGGAGGGGCGGGGTATCGGCTTGCACAACAAGATCCGCGCCTACGAGCTGCAGGATCAGGGCAAGGACACGGTGGAGGCCAATCAGGCGCTTGGATTCTCCGCCGACCTGCGTGACTACGGAATCGGAGCGCAGATCCTGGCCGACCTCGGCGTGCGAAACCTGCGCCTGCTCACCAACAATCCAAAGAAGATCGTAGGCCTCGAGGGCTACGGGCTGCACATCGTCGAGCGAGTGCCCATCGAGATCCCGGCCACCGACGCGAACCGCAAGTATCTCAGCACCAAGCGTGACAAGCTCGGCCACCTGCTGTCGTTGCTGCCGGACTGAGGGACATGGGACGCGCTCCGCGCTCGCGGCCGCTTCCCTCGAGCCGACGTCAGGCCTGGCGGTTCGCGATCGTGGCGGCTCGATTCAATGAGCCCATCAGCGCGCGCCTGGTGGAGGGAGCGCGCCAGGCCTTTGCGGCGGCCGAGGTACCGGCGAGCGCGGTCGAGGTGCATTGGGTTCCGGGCTCGTTCGAGCTCCCCCAGGCCGCCCTGTACCTGGCCGCCAGCGGGCGCTACACGGCCATCGTCTGCGTCGGCGTGGTGATCCGTGGCGAAACGCCACATTTCGAGCACGTTGCGCGCGCGGCCGCGTCCGGGATCCAGTACGTGGCGCTGACCACCGGAGTACCGACCCTGTTCGGGGTCGTGACCACTCATACCGAGGAGCAGGCCTGGGCGCGGGCGGGGGGCAAGGTAGCCAACCGTGGCGAGGAGGCGGCCCTGGCCGCTCTCGAAATGGCGGGGTTCGTCCGTCGTCTCAGGACACGGAAGGGCACGAAGCGTGGGACGGCGTAGGAAAGCGCGCGAGGTTGCCCTCCAGTTCCTGTACCAGTTGGACGTGAGCGGCGACACGGAGCCGGGTCTGCCCGCCGCCGAGTTCTGGTCGCGCCATCCGGTCGACCCCGAGACGCGTGCCTTCGCCGAGGAGCTGGTCTTTGGAACGAAGCAGCACCAGGGCAAGATCGATACCCTCCTCGCGCAGACCGCGGAACACTGGGATCTCGAGCGCATGGCGGCGGTCGATCGCAACATCCTGCGCGCGGCCGTCTACGAGCTCTTGTGGCATGCGGCGGTGCCCCCCAAGGTGGCCATCAATGAAGCGATCGAGATCGCCAAGAAATTCGGGACGCAGGAGTCGAGCCGCTTCATCAACGGTGTCCTCGATCGTATCGCTCGCGAACTCCGGCCGACCCCCTGACCTCGGTGCGGTACGCCGTCCTGTCCGACATCCACGGTAACCTCGAGGCGTTGCAGGCGGTGCTGGACGATGCCGCCGCTCGCACCGACGCCCTCCTGTGCCTGGGGGATGTGGTTGGCTACGGCCCGGACCCCGAGCGCTGTCTGGATGCGGTGGCCGCGCGCGCGGTGGCCATGGTGGGGGGCAACCACGAGCACGCCGTGGCGGGCCGCCTCAGTCTCGACTGGTTCAATCCTTATGCGCGGGCGGCGGCCGAGTGGACGTCAGAGCGCCTGGACGACGACCAGCGCGGTTATCTCGGGGACCTGCCCCTCGTCGTGGAGATCGCCGACGCGACGATCGTGCACGCCTCACCTGCGCGACCCGAGGAATGGCACTACCTGGTGGAGGCTGAGGATGGGTTCGAGGCGTTCCCGGCTTTCACCAGCCGGCTGTGCTTTGTGGGGCACTCGCACCGGCCGGCTGTGTGGTCGCTCGGGTCGTCGGGGCCGGAGTACGCTCCGGGTGGAATCGATGTCCGCCTCGAGGCGGGACGCCGCTACATCGTGAACGTGGGGAGCGTCGGGCAGCCGCGCGATCGCGATCCCCGGGCGGCCTACGTCGTCTGGGACATCGAGGCCCGGCGGATCGAAGGACGGCGGGTTGCCTACGACATGTCCGCCACCCGTCAGAAGATCGTGCAGGCGGGATTGCCTACGTTCCTGGCTGATCGCCTCCGCGTCGGCACCTGACGCGCGTGCTCTCCACCGAAACGCTGGCGTACGCGGCGGCGGCCGCCGCCGCCGGACTCGCCCTCGCGCTGGCGTATCCGAACTTCGAGTTCACCGCGCTCGCCTGGACGGGGCTGACCCCGGTCATCGTCATCGCGCTGTGGCGGCGCCCGGCGGCCGCCTTCGGCTGGGGGTGGCTGGCGGGTCTCATGTTCTTCTTCACGCTTCTCAGCTGGCTCAACTTCACCTTCAGCGTCTACAGCACGATTCCCGGACCGCTCATCTACGTACCCACCCTCGCCTTGGCCTCCTACTGCGCGCTCTACGTCGCCCTCTTCGCGGCGGCCCTGGCCTGGGTGGCCGAGCGAAGCACGGTGGCGCGGGCCCTGCTGTGCGCGCCGTTCATCTGGGTGGCGGCCGAGTGGGTGCGCGGACATCTCATGGGCGGATTCCCGTGGGGCCTCCTCGGCTACTCGCAGTATCGCGAGTTGCGAGTCATTCAGATCGCCGAGCTCGGGGGGGTGTACGCCGTGTCGTTCGTGGTGGTTGCCGCCAACAGCGCCTTGGCTGGACTCTTCGTCCTTCGCTGGCGGGCGGCCCTCATCGGCCTCGTCGTGGGGGGGATGCTGGTCCTGGCCACCCTCGGCTTCGGCGCCATCCGTCTCGCACAAGGAGCGGCCTCGAGCGGGGAGGTTCGCATCGGGATCATGCAGCCGGCGATCGAGCAGCCGCTCAAGTTCGATCCCAACCATGCCGCCCAGACCCTGGGGATCTATCTGGAGCTCACGCGGCGTGCCGCGCGCGACCGGCCCCAGCTCCTGGTCTGGCCCGAGACGGCGATGCCGACCGCCCTGCGCCGCGACGCCATGCTGCGACGGCTCCTGAGGGAAACGGTCGAGGTCCTGGACATGCCCCTGCTCGTCGGTTCGATCGATGTGAGGGACGGGAGCCCCGTCAGGTACCAGAACACCGCCTTCCTGGTGACCCAGCTGGGGATCGTCGAGCGATATGATAAGATTCAGCTCGTTCCCTTTGGTGAGTACGTGCCCTTTTCCGCTCTGCTGGGATTCGTGCGAGGCTGGGCTGAGTTCGTCGCCGATCTGGAGCCTGGTCTCCGACCGGTTGTCTTCAGCGGTCCTCCCGCGCCCTTCGGTGTCGTGATCTGTTATGAAGGAATCTTTCCCGAGCTGGTGCGCGAGTTTGTGAAGGACGGTGCACGCTTCATGGTGAATATGACCAACGATGCCTGGTTCGGGCGCACGAGCGGTCCCGCTCAGCACCTGGCCATGTACCCGCTGCGCGCCGTGGAACATCGAATGGCCGTGGTCCGCGCCGCTAACACCGGGATCTCCGCCTTCGTTGCCCCTACGGGTCGCATCCTGCGTCGGTTACCGCTTTTCGAGCGCGGCGTCATCACCAACACCGTGCCCCTCCGCGAGGGGCGCACGCTGTACACTCGGTTCGGCAACTGGCTCGCCTGGCTGTCCCTCGGGGTGACGGGGGCGGTCCTGGCGGTGGCACGGAGACGGCCGACGGCCGTGGAGCACGCGTAATGCACGCAGACAGCAAGCGCGAGTTGACCGAGCTGACCCGCCGGCTCGACGAGTTCCGGAGGCATCTTTGACGTTCCCGCCAAGGACAAGCGGCTGGCCGAGCTCGAGAAAGAGATGGGCTCGCCGGCATTCTGGGAGGACAACCGGCGGGCGCAGGAGCTGATCCGCGAGCGCAGCGAGCTGTCGCGGCTGACGGGAACCTGCGCCGACCTCGCCAGGAGCGCCGAGGATCTCGCCGTGCTGCTCGAGCTGACCTCCGAGGAAGACGATGGGTCCCTAGACGGCGAGATCACCTCGGGGCTGGGTCGCCTCCGCCAAGCCCTGGACGAATTCGAGCTCAAGATCATGCTATCGGGTCCGCACGATGGTAAGGCCGCCATCGTCTCGATCCACCCCGGCGCGGGTGGCACGGAATCCCAGGACTGGGCGCAAATGCTCATGCGGATGTACCTGCGCTGGTGCGAGCGGGCGGGGCTCAAGGCCGAGGTGGTGGACTTGCTCCCGGGGGACGAAGCCGGCATCAAGTCGGTCACCATCGAGGTCAGCGGCGAATACTCCTACGGATACCTGCGCGGAGAGACGGGGGTGCATCGGCTCGTGCGTATCTCGCCCTTCGACGCGTCCAAACGGCGACAGACGAGCTTTGCCTCGGTGGCCGTGACCCCCGAGGTCGACGACGTCGAGGTCGTGGTCAAGGACGAGGATATCCGGATCGACGTCTATCGGTCGTCCGGACCAGGAGGCCAGGGAGTCAATACCGCCGACTCGGCCGTCCGTCTCACCCACCTACCGACCGGCATCGTCGTGGCCTGTCAGAACGAGCGGTCCCAGCTCAGGAACCGGGACACGGCCATGCGCATTCTCAAAGCCAGACTGTACGAGCTGGCCGAGAAGAAGCAGCGGGAGGAGCTGGCCGAGTTGACCGGACAGAAGAAGGAGATCGCCTTCGGCAGCCAGATCCGTTCCTATACCTTCCATCCCTACCAGCTCATCAAGGACCACCGGACGGGGTTCGAGGTCGGCAACGTGGAGGCGGTGATGGACGGGGCGCTCGACGAGTTCATCAAGGCCTATCTCCTGTGGTCGCGGGGCCGCGCGTGAGCGAGTCGGGTCTCCCCGAACAGGTCCGCCAGCGGCACGAGAAGCTGGCCGCCCTGCGCAGCCGTGGGATCGATCCCTTCGGCGGGCGCCACGCCGTGACCCACTGGGCCAAGGGGCTGGCGGAGGCGCTGGGAACGGCCAGCGACGACGAGCTGAAGGCCTTCGGGCCCGTGAGCATGGCCGGCCGCATCGTCGCCCTGCGCGATCACGGCAAGACGTGCTTCGCCCAGCTCATGGACTGTAGCGGCCGCCTTCAACTCTATGCCCGGGCCGATCAACTCGGCGAGGAGTATCGGCTCTTCCGCGAGCTCGACATCGGCGACTTCGTCGGGGTCACGGGGGAGCTGTTTCGAACGCGCACCGGGCAGCTCACGGTGGGGGTGAAGGTCGTGACCTTCCTGAGCAAGGCCCTGCGACCCTTGCCCGAGAAGTGGCACGGCCTGCGTGATGTCGAGACCCGATACCGTCGACGCTATGTCGACCTGATCGTCAATCCTGAGGCGCGCGAGATCTTCACCCTGCGCAGCCGACTCGTGCGGACCCTGCGCGAGTTCCTGGACGGCCGTGGCTTTCTCGAGGTGGAGACGCCCATGATGCAGCCGATACCCGGCGGGGCGACGGCGCGGCCATTCGTGACGCACCATAACGCCCTCGGGATGGACCTCTATCTGCGTGTCGCGCCCGAGCTCTATCTCAAGCGGCTCGTGGTCGGCGGCTTCGAGCGCGTCTACGAGATCAACCGCAACTTCCGTAACGAGGGGGTGTCCACCCGGCACAATCCCGAGTTCACCATGCTGGAGTTCTACCAGGCCTACGCGGACTACACCGATCTCATGGAGCTGACGGAGGAGCTCTTCGGAGAGCTCGCCCGGAGCCTGGTGGGTCGGCTCGACCTGGCGTGGGGCGAGCACACGATCGATCTCACCCCACCCTGGCCGCGGCTGGCGTTCTTCGAGGGTCTTTCCCGCGCGCTCGGGATGGTGGTGACCCCGGCCACCGCGCCGAGCCCCCTGGCGGAAGCGGCCCGGGTCCGCGGGGTGAGCAGCGATCCCGCCGCCTCCCTCGGCACGCTCTGGAAGGACGTCTTCGAAGCCCTGGTGGAGCCGACCCTGATCGCCCCCACCTTCGTGATCGACTTTCCGGTGGAACTGTCGCCCCTCTCCAAGCGGAAGGCCGCCGACCCGAGGCTGGTGGACCGTTTCGAGCTGTTCGTCGGCCAGCGCGAGTTCGCCAACGCCTATAGCGAGCTGAACGATCCCATCGACCAGCGGGCGCGCTTCCTGGAGCAGGCGGCGGCACGCGCCCACGGCGATGACGAAGCCCACTGGCTCGACGAGGACTATGTCCGCGCGCTCGAGTACGGTCTGCCCCCCACGGCGGGGGAGGGCATCGGGATCGACCGGCTCGTCATGCTCTTCGCCAACCAGCCCTCCATCCGGGAGGTCATCCTCTTCCCCCACATGCGCCCCGAGCGGGGCCTGGCCGTCGAGAGCGACGAGACGGAGGACGTGTGAACCGAGGAGCCTCGTTCGAGCTGTTCCTCGGCCTTCGCTATCTGCGGGCGCGCGGCCAGCGGGCGAACATGTCGCTCTTCGTGTGGATCGGGGTCGGTGGAGTGTTCCTCGGAGTTGCCGCCCTCATCGTGGTCCTGGCCGTGATGACAGGGTTCCAGGATGGGATTCGCGACCGGATGATCGCGGGCAATCCCCACCTGATCGTCCTGCAGGTCGGCGGCCGCGGTCTGAGCGATGCCAACACGATCGCTCGGCGCGTGGAACGAGTGCCAGGAATCGTGTCGGCCACGCCCTTCGTGCTTCAGCAAGCCCTCTTCACCAGCCCCGGCGGGGGCGCTCACGGGGGTCTGGTGCGCGGTGTGGATCTCTCCGTCCCGTCCATGGTTGCCAATCTTCAGGGACAGCTCCGGCGGGGCAGCTTGGAGCCTCTGGTGAAGGGCGAGCCGACCATCCTCCTGGGCGCCGAGCTGGCGCGCACGCTCGGCGTGACCGTGGGTGACGCGGTCACTCTCATCTCTCCTCAGGGCGCCCTCACCGCGGTCGGCATGGTTCCCAAGATGCGGCGCTTCACCCTGGCGGGGACAATCGCCATCGGGATGCACGAGCTCGATTCGTCGATCGGCTACGTTCCCCTGACCGCGGCCCAAGAGTTCGCGGGACTTCCCGGCGCCGTTACCGGGATCGAAGTGAAGCTCGACGATCCGTTCGCCGCCAAGCGGGTGGGGCGGCTGGTGACCTCCGAGCTCGGCCGCGGGTTCTGGGTGCGCGACTGGATGGATGACAACCGTAACCTCTTCGCCGCACTCCAGCTCGAGAAGCTCGCCCTCTTCGTCATCGTGACCATGATCGTGCTGGTGGCTGCCTTCGCCATCATCGGACACCTGGTACTCCTGGTCGCCGAGAAGCGCAAGGAGATCGGGATCCTGAAGGCCATCGGCGCCTCCAACGCCAGTATCACCGCGGTGTTCTTCGTCATCGGGATGACCATCGGGCTGGTGGGAACGGTGAGCGGAAGCGTGGTAGGCCTCGCCCTCATCTGGCTGCAGAATACGTTCAAGATCATCCGGCTGGCCGGCGACGTGTACCAGATCGACCACTTGCCGATGAAGCTGACCGCCGGCGACTTCGCCTTGGTGGTCGGTTCTACCCTGGCGCTCTCGTTCCTGGCTACTGTCTTCCCAGCTCGCCGGGCCGGTTCCCTCGCACCCGTGGACGTCCTGCGCTATGAGTGACGGGGTGGGAGAGCGGCTGCTCGTGGCCGAGGAGCTGGAGAAGGAGTATCGATCTGGACCGGAAGTCGTGCGGGTGCTGCGGGGAGCCTCGCTCAGCGTGAGCGCGGGCGAGGCGGTAGCCCTGGTCGGCGCGTCCGGGGTCGGCAAGTCGACACTGCTCCACATCCTGGGCGCTCTCGATCGGCCGACGGCGGGGCGCGTCCTCTTTGCCGGAGAGGATATCTTCACCCGCAGCGAGGCGGCACTCACCCGCTTCCGACGCCATGAGGTGGGATTCGTGTTCCAGTTTTACAATCTGCTTGGCGAGATGACTGCCCTGGAGAACACGATGCTCCCCGCCCTCCTCGACCGAACGGCCCTCGGCGCCGCCCGCACGCGCGCGGCCGAGGCGCTGACCGAGGTGGGTCTGGCCGATCGTCTCCACCACCGTCCCGGAGAACTGTCGGGGGGTGAGCAGCAGCGGGTGGCCATCGCGAGAGCGCTCATGAACCGTCCCCGCCTCATCCTCGCCGACGAGCCGACGGGCAACCTGGATCCGAAGACGAGCGAGGTGATCTACGAGCTTTTCCTGCGGCTGCAGGTGGAGCGGCGTATCGCGTTCCTCGTGGCCACCCACAATCCCGAACTGGCTCGGAAGATGGATCGTTGCTATCGGCTCGTGGAAGGACGGGCCCTGGAGGAGCCCCGCCGGGAGTCCGACACGTGACGGCTGTATCGAAGTTTCGCGGGGTTCGAGGACAGGTGACGAAAAAGGCTGGCGAGGTTTTCGTCGGTGGGGTATAGTGGACTCGACTAACTAGCCGTCCGCGAAAGGAAATTCAGCTGCGGGGGGCGCCGAAAAGGGGTGAGGGGGCCAACCTGTGTTTGAACGGTTCACCGAACGGGCGCGGCGAGTAATCATCCTGGCACGTGAAGAGGCGGGACGTTTCCGCCACGATTTCGTAGGTACGGAGCACGTCCTCCTCGGATTGATTCGGGACGGGGAGGGTATTGCCACCGCCGTCTTGCAACGCCTCGGGCTGCGGCTGGAGACAGTCAAGGCAGAGGTCGAGCGGGCACTGGCGGGATTTCCCAAGACGCTGACGTTCGGCGAGGTGCCGTTCACGCCCCAAGCCAAGCGAGTCCTCGAGTTGTCGATCGAGGAGGCACGGCAGCTGGGCCACAACTACATCGGAACCGAGCATCTCCTGCTTGGTCTGATGAAGGAAGGCCAGTCGATCGCCGCCAAGATTCTCGAGTCGCTGGGGGCCCGTCTGGACGAGGTGCGTCAAGAAACGCTGGCCCTCCTCGGCGACCAATACTATCCCCGGCCCAAGAAGCGCTCGCAGACCCCGGTCCTGGACGAGTTCGCGCGCGATCTCACGCAGCTGGCCCGCGAGACTAAGCTGGATCCCGTCATCGGGCGTGAGCAGGAGATCGAGCGAGTCATCCAGATCCTGGCCCGGCGTACCAAGAACAACCCTGTCCTCATCGGGGAGCCCGGTGTGGGCAAGACGGCCATCGTGGAAGGACTCGCGCAGAAAATCGTCGCCCATGACGTGCCCGACGTGCTCGTGAACAAGCGTCTCCTCCAGCTCGACCTGGGTGCCCTGGTGGCCGGGACCAAGTATCGCGGCCAGTTCGAGGAGCGCCTGAAGGCGGTGATGAAGGAGATTCGGCAGTCGGAGAACGTCGTGCTCTTTCTCGATGAGCTGCACACGCTCATCGGGGCGGGGGCGGCCGAGGGTGCCATCGACGCTTCCAACATGCTGAAGCCCGCCCTGTCGCGCGGGGAGATTCAGACCATCGGCGCCACCACCCTCGACGAGTACCGCAAGTACATCGAGAAGGACGGGGCTCTGGAACGACGCTTCCAGCCCGTCATCGTGCGCGCCCCTAGCGTGCCGGAGGCCATCGAGATCATTCGTGGCCTCAGACACAAGTACGAGGCGCATCATCGGGTGAAGATCACCGAGCAGGCCATCAGTGCGGCCGTCTTGCTGGCCGACCGTTACATCACCGACCGCCAGCTTCCCGACAAGGCGATCGACGTCATCGACGAGGCCTCGTCCCGGACGCGGCTCATGGCCCTCACTCCCCCCGCCGAAATCAAGGATCTCGAGAAGGAACTGGAGCGCGTCATCCGCGAGAAGGACATGTACCTGGAGGCCCAGGAGTTCGAGAAGGCGGCGGCGCTCCGGGAGAAGGAAAAGGTGCTCCGGGTCCGCGAAGAGGATTTGAAACGGGAGTGGGAGAAAAACAAGGGCAAGGGTACGCAGTCGGTGGGAGAAGAGGACATCGAGTTCATCGTCTCGCGGTGGACGGGGATCCCTCTCGCCAAGCTGGAGGAGAAGGAGTCGGAGAAGCTCTCGCGCATGGAGGAAGCCCTCCATGGCCGCATCGTGGGCCAGAACGACGCGGTGACGGCGGTGGCCAAGGCTATCCGCCGCTCCCGGGCTGGGCTCAAGGATGCCAAGCGACCGGTGGGATCGTTCGTGTTCCTGGGGCCGACCGGAGTGGGGAAAACCGAGCTGGCCCGCACCCTGGCCGAATACCTCTTCGGCGATGAGAACGCCCTCATCCGCGTAGACATGTCGGAGTACATGGAGAAGTTCGCGGTGTCGCGCCTGCTGGGCGCTCCCCCCGGCTACGTGGGATACGAAGAGGGCGGATACCTGACCGAGAAGGTGCGGCGGCGTCCCTACTCGGTGGTGCTGTTCGACGAGATCGAGAAGGCCCACCCCGACGTCTTCAACATGCTGCTGCAGGTGCTCGATGACGGCCGCTTGACGGACTCCCTCGGTCACGTCGTCGACTTCAAGAACACCATCCTCATCATGACCTCGAACCTGGGGACCAGCCTCATCGGCAAGCGCACCTCCCCGGGGTTCCTGCAGGAGTCTGACGAGTCCTCCTACGAGAAGATGAAGGATCGGGTGATGGAGGAGCTGAAGCGGGCCTTTCGCCCGGAGTTTCTCAACCGGATCGACGACATTATTGTCTTCCACGCCCTGTCGCTGGACCACATCAAGGTCATCATTCGCCTGATGGTCGACCGCATCAACAAGCAGCTGGTGGAGAAGGGCATCGAGCTGGTGATGACCCCCCGCGCGGAGACGGCCCTCGTGGAGAAGGGCTACGATCCCACCTACGGAGCACGGCAGCTCAGGCGGACCATCCAGAAGCACGTGGAGGACCCGCTGGCGGAGGCGATCGTGCGCGGCCAAGTACCGGAGAGCGCGCGCATCGAGGTCGACATCGAGGGGGGGGCCTTCGTGTTCCGTGAGATCCGGGCGATCGAGACCCCCCTCGCTCTGGCCGAACACTAGTCGGCCGCTGTCGAGTCTCGAGGTGGCGGCCGACGCCCAGCGGCGTCGCGCGAGCTGGCTCGCCCTGCTCGTGAGTCTTCTCACGTGGACTGGATGGGGTGTGCCAGCCTACGCGCAGCAGCAGCCGCCCATCACCATCAAGGAAGTGGCCGTCGAAGGAAATCGCCGCGTGCAGGAGGCGGTCATCCTGGGACGGGTGCGGAGCACGCTCGGGAGCACCTTCAGCCCCAGCCAGCTCTCGGATGACATCCGCGCCGTCTTCGCCCTCGGCTTCTTCGACGACGTGCAAGCCCGCGTGACCGACTTCGAGGGCGGCGTGCGGCTCACCTTCGTGGTGAAGGAGCGGCCCTTCGTGCGGGACGTGGCCTTCGTCGGCAACAAGGCGTTCAGCACGGCGACCCTTCTGGAAAAGATCGACGTCAAGCTCGGGAGCGTGTACAACCCGGTGGACGTGCAGCGTTCGGTGGATGCGCTCAAGAGCTACTACGAGGAGGATGGCTACCTCGAGGCGCAGATCACTCCCGACATCGAGCGCTTCGCGGACGGCGATGTCAAGGTGACCTTCAACATTGCCGAGGGGCGCCGCATCACCATCAACCGCGTGGTCATCGTGGGCAACAAGGGGCTCACCGCCGAGCAGATCCGACAAGCGATGACCACCCAGGAGCGCGAGTACTTCATCTTCGGGGGCAAGATCCAGCGGCAGAAGCTGGACGAAGACGTGGAGCGGATCCTCGCGCTCTACAACGACCACGGGTTCATCCAGGCCCGGGTGGAGCGCACGGACATCACCGTCGACCGGGCCCGGGCCGAAGCCGTGGTCACCATCACGGTGGTGGAGGGGCCTCAGTTCCGGGTGGGCGAGGTCAAGGTCACCGGGGTCACCCTGCTTCCCCCCCAGGAGGTCGAGCGCCAGTTCAAGCTCAAGACGGGCGATGTCTTTTCGAGGACGAGGCTACGGGAGACCGTGAACGCCATCACCGATCTCTTCAGCACCATCGGCCGGGCCTCGGTGGACGTGCTTCCCCGGACGGAGAACATTCCGTCGCCCCCCACCGTGAACATCACCTACGAGATCACGGAGGGGCCCGAAGTGTACGTGGAGCGCATCAACATCGCGGGAAACACCCGGAGCGAGGACAAGATCCTCCGCCGCGAGATTCCCATGGCCGAGGGTGATCTGTTCACTCTCAAGAAGCTGAACACGGCCCGTCAGCGTCTGGTCAATCTGGGCTACTTCGAGACCGTCAACGCGACGACCCAGCCGGGATCGGATCCCTCCAAGATCGTCGTGAATTTCGAAGTCACCGAGAAGCCCTCCGGCATCTTCAGCATTGGCGGTGGGTACTCGTCGGCGGACAGTTTCGTGGGGACCATCGACCTCGCCCAGAACAACTTCCTGGGCCGCGGCTACCAGGCTTCCGTCCGGATTCGGGCCGGACAGCTGACCCAGCAGGGGGTCATCAGTTTCACCGACCCGTGGTTGTTCGACATGCCCCTCGCCGGCGGCATTGATCTCTACCTGACCCAGCGGGACTACACCGAGTACACCTACGCCTCGCTGGGCGGCAACCTGCGGCTGAGCAAGCCTTTCGAAGAGTTCTGGCGCGCGACGGCCGGCTACCGGCTCTCTCGAGACACGATTTCCGACATCAATCCCACCGCGAGCGGGGCGCTGCAGGCGCAGGAGGGCACGACCATCACCTCGATGGTCTCGACCGCGGCCATACGCGACACCCGTGACAGCACTGCCTCGCCGAGCAAGGGGGGCCAGTTCTCGGTGGCCGGCGACTTCGCCGGGCTGGGGGGCGATAACCGCTTCGTGAAGTTCGTGGGGTCGGTCTCGAATTTCTGGCCCCTCTGGTTTGGCCACATCGTCGGCGCGCGGCTGGAGGGCGGCTTCCTTGCCGGCATCAACCAGGCCTCCCCGCTCTTCGAGCGCTTCTTCTTGGGAGGCCCCAACTCCCTCCGGGGATGGAAGTTCCGGCAGATTTCGCCGGTGGACCAGAACGGCCAGCAGACGGGCGGAAACAGTCAGATCCTGGCCAACGTCGAGTACCTGATCCCGCTGCCGTTCAACTTGCGCCTGGCGGTGTTCGCGGACGTCGGCAACGTGTACGGATTCTTGGCCCCATTCGACATCACGAAGCTCAACGCCGACATCGGCGCCGGGCTGCGCTGGCTCTCCCCGTTCGGACCCCTCCGCGTGGACTATGGCATCAAGGTCCTCAAGGACCGCCGCACCGGCCAGGACGACGACCTTGGCGCGATCCAGTTCTCGGTTGGAGCTCCCTTCTGACGGTGCCTGCCTGGGAGCGAGGCGATGGAGCTTGGCGCATGACAAACTCGGCATCACCCCTCCTGTTGGGATACGGTTGGGGGGGTCGTAGGGCGGGCCCGGCGGGCCTAGGCTTGGGTGTCGGGGCGGAGCGGCGCTCGCCGGCCTGGAGGTAGCTCGACGCCGCCGTCGTCGAGAAGCGGTGGGGGGTGTCGGGGCGGAGCGGCGCTCGCTCCCCCCGACTGTAATAGGAGGACTCGATGAAGAAGGCAGTCGTGATGACCGTGGGTGTGATCGCGGCGATGATGACGGGGGCGTGGCTGGCCGGTGCTCAAGCGCCGGCCAGCGTCCCCGCCCAGAAGGTGGGATCGGTCGACGTGCAGCGTGTGCTGGCCCGGGCCCAGGGAGGGGTGGCAGCTCGCGAACAACTCGAACGCGAGAAAGCCACCATGCAGAAGGAGATGGACAGTCGTCGGGTGGAGATCGAAAAGCTGAAAGAGGAGATCGAGAAGAAGGGCCCCCTGATGACGGTCGAGGTGCGCCGAGAGCGGCAGGACCTCTTCGAACGCAAGCGTCGTGACGCCGCCCGATTGGCCGACGATCTCCAGAAGGAGCTCGAAAAGAAGGAGGCGGGACTGCTTCAGAAGGTTCTCAGCGACCTCTCCGGGGTCATCGACCGGGTAGGCAAGGCGAAGGGGTACCTGCTCGTGGTGGAGCGCGCCCGGGGCGGCGTGCTGTACGTGGCGGCTGAAGCCGACCTCACCGACGAGGTCATCCGCGCCTACGATCAGGACATGCAAACCAAGGGGGGCAAGAAATAGACATCCACCCCACGGCCATCGTGGATGCTCGGGCGGAGATCGGCTCCGGCGTCCACATCGGCGCCTTCTCGGTGATCGAGGGGGAGGTAACCGTCGAGGCCGAGGCCGTCATCGGTCATCATGTCGTGCTCGAGGGACGGGTGGTGATCGGCCCGCGGGCCCGCATCGGCCACGGCAGCGCGCTCGGCGGCGTCCCCCAGGATCTCAAGTTCAAGCGGGGAACTCCCTCCGGTGTCCGGGTCGGCGCCGGCACCCGCCTTCGCGAGTACGTCACCATTCACCGAGCCACCACCCCGGAGGGGTGGACGGAGGTCGGCGCGGACTGTCTGCTCATGACCATGTGTCACGTGGCCCACGACTGCCGCCTCGGAGACGGGGTGATCCTCATCAACTACGCGGGGCTCACCGGTCACGTCGACGTCGGGGACAAGGCGACGGTGGGAGGCCTCACGGGCGTGGCGCCCTTCACCCGTATCGGGACGTTCGCCTACGTGGGTGGCTGCTCGAAGGTGACGGCCGACGCCCCTCCCTACCTGATCGTCAACGGCATTCCCGCCACGGCTCGCGGTGTGAACGTGGTCGGGCTCCGCCGGGGCGGGGTGGCCGTGACCGAACGGCGCCTCCTCCAGGATGCGTACCGCATACTCTACCGGAGCGGGCTCAGTCCGGCCCGGGCCCTCGAGACAATCCGGGCCACCTTACCGGCCTCGCCGACTCTCACCACCCTTGTCGACTTCGTCGCCTCGGCCCGCCGAGGTGTCTGCGGCCCGGCCCGTCGGTCGTCGTCGATGACGCCTGAGCAGGATCCGGGCGAGCGGGTGTTTTGATGACCATCGCCGAGCGGCGTGTCCGGGCCGGCGTGGTGGGCGCCGGCCACATGGGGCAGTACCACATCCTGGTATTCGCCGAACTGTGGGAAGTCGACCTGATCGGCGTGGTCGACGTCGACGAAGAACGGGCGACCAGCATCGCGCGCAAGTACGAGACGCTGGCCTTCCAAGATCATCGCGATCTCATCGGCCGGGTGGATGTGGCGACGGTAGCCGTGCCGACCGACCAGCACTTCGCGGTGACGCGGGATCTTCTGGAGGCGGGCGTGAGCGTGCTCGTGGAAAAGCCCATGACCCCGACCCTGGAGGAGGCCCGCGCGCTCTTCGAGATCGCGCGGCGCAACGGGGTCGCCCTCCACGTCGGCCACGTGGAGCGCTTCAACGGGGCCGTGCAGGAGCTGCACAAGATCGTCGAGCAGCCCATCCTCATCGAGTCGCGCCGCCTCGGGCCCTTCGTGCCCCGCGTGCAGCACGACACCGTCGTCATGGATCTCATGATCCACGACATCGATATCGTCCTCAATCTGGTCGAGGCTCGACCGCGGGTCCTGGCCGCCCTGGGATCGTCCGTGCACTCGGGGGTCATCGACGTGGCCACCGTTCAGGTCTCGTTCGACTCCGGCGCCATCGCCATCATCACGGCGAGCCGGGCCACCGAGGAGAAAATCCGCACCCTGGCCGTGACCCAGCCCGAAGCCTACATCGTCCTCGATTACAGCGATCAGAGCATCGAGATCCGGCGCCGAGCGGCCCAGGAGTACAGCCTCAACCGGGAGGCCATCCGCTACCGGCAAGCCTCCTTCGTGGAGCACGTCTTCGTGCACAAGGACAATCCGCTCAAACACGAGCTTCTCCACCTGGTGCGGGCGTTTCGCCGGATCCGGGCCGGCGAGCCTCCCGTGTTGGCGGAGAGCGAAGATCTGCGCTCGCTGGCGGTGGCCCTCACCATCGAGCGCATGATGCGGGAGGGACGCACGGAGACGGCCTTCCCCGCCGACCTCCCGTGGAGCGGACGCTCGCATTGATGTGCGGCGCCGGGCCGTTGCCGGCGCGGATGGCCAGCGAGGCCCGACGGCAGGGATGGCGGGTAGTCGCGTTTGCCTTCGCCGAGGCGGAAGGGGTGTCGGAGCGCGTCGATCGCGTGATCCCGAGCCAGGTCGCCGAGCTCGGCCCTGTCCTGGAGGCCCTGCACGCAGAGGGTGTGTCCGCCGCGCTCTTCGCAGGGAAGTTCTGGATGCAGACGCTCGTCACCGGCGACCGGGACAGTGCCGACCTCGTGACCGCGTCGTTCGAGCGACAGGCGCAGTCACGGGCCGCCACGGATCTCTCGCGCATCGTTGTCACGACCTTGGCCCAGCTCGGTATCAGCGTGCTGGATCAGCGGGACTTCTTGGGCGACTGGCTGGCGTCGGCCGGGTGTTTGACGGCGCGCGGTCCCTCCGAGGAACAATGGCGCGATGTCCGGACGGGGTTCCTCGTCGCCCGGCGCGTGGCCGAGTCGGGGATAGGCCAGACCGTGGTCGTGCGGCATGGAGTGGTGATGGCGGTGGAAGCGGTGGAAGGGACGAACGAAGCGATCCGGCGGGGCACGAGCCTGGCCGGGCCTGAAGCGGTCGTGGTCAAGACCGTGGCTGACCATCACGACTATCGCTTCGATCTGCCGGTGATCGGCCGCGAGACGGTCGAGGTGGCGGTGGCAGGGCGCGCCAGTGTGCTGGCCTTCGAGGCCGGACGGGTGCTGCTCCTGGAGCCCGGACCCACCCTCGAACGGGCGGAATCGGCCGGGATGGCCGTGGTGAGCGTGGACGGTGATGGCGACCGGTAAGGCTCTCGGTCTGGCGGATGCGCTGGGGGTGACTCCGTCGGGACCCGGATTCATCATGATCGTGGCGGGAGAGCCGTCGGGGGATCTGCACGGCGCGGCCCTCGCCCGCGCGCTGCGGGCCCAGGCGCCCGACGTTCGTCTGATCGGCATGGGAGGGCCGGCCATGGGCGAAGCCGGTGTGGAACGCGTGGTCGACGTTACGGCCGAGGCCTCCGTCGGTTTCGTCGAAGTGGTCGGGCGCGTGGGAATCCTCTGGCGCGCGTTCCGGCGACTGCGTGCCCTTGTCCGCGGGCTGACGCCGCCCCGCACGCTCGTGCTGATCGACTTTCCCGAGTTCAACATGCGCTTGGCGAGGGTGGCGTGGCGGGCCGGCATTCCAGTCGTCTATTTCATTCCACCTCAACTCTGGGCCTGGCGCCCCGGACGCATGAAGACGATCCGCCGCCTCGTCTCGCTGGTGTTGGCGGTATTGCCGTTCGAGCGTGCCCTCTACCGGGGGGCCGGAGTGAAGGTCGAGTTTGTGGGGCACCCGCTCCGGGATCGTATGGTCGACGCGCCTTCGCGCGCGGCTGCCCGCCACCAACTCGGCCTCGAGGAAACGGACGTGGTGCTTGGTCTCCTACCCGGAAGCCGCCGCGTGGAGATCGCGGCGGTGCTTCCGGCGATGCGCGAGGCAGCCGTCCTCATCCGGCGGCGGCGTCCGGCCACGCGCTTCGCGCTCGCGCTGGCTCCGACCGCCGAACGTCGGAGGGTGGAGGCCGTCCTGGGTCCAGAGTCCCCCATCCAGGTGGTCGAGGACCGGACGTATGCGGTCATGCGTGCCGCGGACTTGCTCCTGGTCACGTCGGGCACGGCGACATTGGAGGCTGCTCTGCTAGGCACCCCCATGATCGTGTGCTATCGACTGACCGCTCTCAGCGAGATGATCGCGCGCGTGCTCGTTCGGGTCCCCTGGGTGAGCTTGCCCAACCTGTTGGCGGGACGGGCGGTGGTGCCCGAGCTCTATCGTCGAGCGACCACCCCGGCCCAGCTCGCCGTCGCCGCCCTCGATCTCCTCGACGACGGAGCGGCGCTGGCCGCCCAGCGTGAGGCATTCAGGGAGATCGCCGAGCAGCTCGGAGAGGGCAACGTGGCGGCGCGGGCGGCGAGCCTGGTACTGGCCGTGGCGACGAGGGCCCAGTGAGGAATGGTCCATTCCTCCAGCACCTGACGCCCCCGCTGGCCGCCGCGCTCGTGCGCGGCCTCGGCATGACCTTGCGCCTCAGCGTTGAGGGCGTGGCGGAGGTGGCTCCCCTCTGGCGCAGCGGGCGTCCCCTCATCTACGCGCTCTGGCACGGGCAACTGCTCATGATCCCGTGGCTGAATGCTCGCTTGCGCCGGATGGCCGGCGCCAGGCCGACGCGTGTGCTCGCGAGCCGCTCGCGGGACGGTGAGCTGGTGACACGCTACGTTCAGCAGTTTGGGATCGAGGTCGTTCGCGGATCCTCCTCGCGAGGAGGATCCGGTGCCGTGCGCGCCCTCCTCGGCGCTCTGCGGGCCGGCGAGGACATCGCGGTCGTTCCCGATGGTCCCCGCGGGCCGAGTCGGCAGGCCCAGCCCGGCGTGGTGACCCTGGCTGCGCTGAGCGGCGCCCCGATCGTGCCCCTGGGCTTCGCGGCGAGCCCCGCGTGGCGGCTCTCCACGTGGGACGGCTTCGTCGTCCCCATGCCCTTCGCGCGCGCGGCGGCCACCATCGGCGCGCCCCTCGTGGTCAACCGCGACACGGATCGCGCGCGGGCGGTGAAGGATCTCGAGGACGCCCTGAGCGAGATGGTCGCGAACGCGGAACACAGGGTAGGGGCGTGATCCACAGCCTCTACACGGCGGCGCTGACCGGCGCCATCACGGCGTACGCCCCGTTTGCTATCGGTCGGCGATTGACGAGTGGCGTGCCACTCAACCTGCGTGCGCGCTTCGGCTATGACGTACGGCCTCCCCGAGCGCGACCGACGGGGTGGATCCATGCCGTCTCGGTCGGAGAAGCGATCACGGCGGAGCCGCTCGTCATCGGCCTGCGCGAGCGTTATCCGGAGTTGCCGCTGGTGGTCACCACGGTGACGGAGACGGGTGCCGGCGTGGTGCGCGAGCGCTTCGCCACCGCTGCCGAGCATCGCTACTTTCCGCTCGACTTGCCCGGAGCGGTCCGCCGGGTAGTCGACACTCTCGACCCCCTCTTTTTCGTGTGCATGGAGACCGAGCTGTGGCCGAACGTGCTCCGAGTCCTCCACTGCCGCGGGGTGCCGGTCATGATCGCCAATGGTCGGCTCTCCGATCGCTCGTTCCGGCGCTACAGGCTGGTGCGGGGGGCGATGGGCCCGATGCTGAGGTCGGTGCGGGTCTTTGCCATGCGGTCCGAGGAGGATGCCCGACGGATCGTCGCCCTCGGCGCCATCCCGGAGCGGGTCGTGGTCACGGGCAACATGAAGAATGACGCCATCCCGGGCTCCACGGAGCGGGCGGACAGCTGGCGACGGCAGCTTGGTTTGGTCGGGACACGGCGGGTCTGGGTGGCGGGAAGCACCCATCGCGGAGAAGAGGAGGTGGTGCTGGAGGCCCATGCGGCGGCACGGGTCGACCACCATGACCTCGCCCTCATCATCGCCCCACGCCATCCGGAGCGCGCCGGTGAGGTGCAGACCCTCGTCGAGGAACGCGGATGGCGCGCCGTCCGACGCAGCAGGCTGCCCGCGACAGAACGGGCGGGCGCGGTGGTGGTTCTCGACACCGTCGGCGAACTGGCCGAGCTGTATGCTGTGGCGGACGCGGTCTTTGTGGGGGGCAGCCTCGTCGCCTCGGGAGGCCACAACATGTTAGAACCGGCCCGCCTGCACAAGGCGGTGCTCTTCGGTCCGCATACCTCGAACTTTCGGGAAACGGCCGGCGCGCTGGCAGCCAGCGGCGGCGGCTTCGTCGTCACGAACGCCGCCGAGCTCGCGGAGCGCCTGCGGTATCTGCTGGCGAACCACGCCGAACGGCAGCGCGCGGGTGAGGCGGCGCACGCCACGGTCGTCTCCCGGCAGGGTGCTGTACAGCGCACCCTCGCCCTGCTGAGCCCGATCGTCGATGTGCTGCCGCGGACCGTCTCCCGTGGGTCATCGAGGGCGGACGCGTGACGTCCCGGGTCTCCACACCCTGGACGACGGCGTGGGAGGGGGGGCGCCGGCCCGCCCCCCGGCCCCTCCTGGCCATGTTCTCCGGTGTCTACCGCGGTGTGGTGACGACTCATAGGTGGCTCTACCGGACTGGTGTGCGTCGGGCGAGGGCCGTCGGCTGCCCAGTCGTTTCCATCGGCAACATCACGGTGGGCGGAACGGGTAAGACCCCGGCCGTGGAACTCGCCGTCCGAACCCTGGCCGGACTCGGGTATCAGCCGGCCGTGGTGAGCCGAGGCTACCGCCGACGTAGCCGCGGCGTGCAGATCGTGGCAGACGCCGCCTCGATCCGGCTCGAACCCGAGGACGCCGGAGACGAGCCGTTCTTGCTCGCCCGCCGCCTTCCAGGTATCCCGGTGGTGGTGGGGGCCAATCGGGCGGAGGCCGTCCAGCTGGCCCGGGATCGCTTCGGGATCACCGCCGTGGTCCTCGACGATGGATTTCAGCATCACACGCTGGTGAAGGATCTCGAGATTGTCATGGCGCGCGCCCGGAACCCGTGGGGCAACAGGCATCTGTTGCCGAGCGGTCCGTTGCGCGAACCTCTCGGAGCGCTGGCCCGAGCCGACCTCGTGGTGGCGGCGGGAGCGCAGTCCCTCGAGGACGCGCCGGACGTTGTCGACGCCGTGCGCCGCTACAGGCCCGGCTGCCCGATCCTGGCTGCCCGCTACGTTCCCATTGAGTGCTGGGAGGCGCAGCGGGTGCGCCCGGTTCCGCTCGCGCAGCTGGCAGGGGCTCGGCTCATCGCGTTTGCCGGCATCGCGTCACCCCTCGGGTTTCAGGCCACCCTCGAGGAGGTCGGGGTGCACGTAGAGACGACGATCGGCTTCCGAGATCACCACTGGTACACCGAGCGGGACCTCACCGCGCTGGAAGCCCAGGCGGCGGCGCCGGGAATCGATGGGCTGGTGACGACGGAGAAGGACTGGGTGCGCTTACGCACGCTGCGCCCCGGCCGGCGTCCCCTGTACGTGGTGAGCGTCAGGCTCGATCTCCTTTCCGGTCAGGCTGAATGGTTGCACGCCTTCGAGCAAGCATGCCGGAAACGGTAGTCATCAGGTTGCCGAACTGGCTCGGCGACACCGTCATGGCGGTTCCCGCGATCCGTGCCTTGCAGGCCAGCCGGGCCGAGGCCCGGTTCGTGCTCGCGGGCCCGTGGGCTTTTCTGCTGGCGGGCCAGGGGCTGGCCGACGTTCTCGTGGACTACCCTCGGCACTGGACGGGACGGCTGCGGACCGCAGACAGCGTGCGCGCGCTCCACGGGGACGTGGCCGTGCTCCTCCCGAGTTCGCTCGAGGCGGCCGTGGCCGGTCAGTACTGGGGTGCGCGCCGGCTCGTCGGCTTCGCCGCGGGCGGCCGTTCCTGGCTCCTCACCGACGCCGTTCCCGTTCCCAGCCCGCGCCGACACCAGGTGGACGAATACCTGCTCCTCGTCGAGCATCTGGGAGCGGTCGTGGATGAACGGATGCCGCGCTTGAGGGTGCCTGACCGGCAGTCCGTTGAGCGTCGTCGCGTACGCGCCCTCATCGAGGAAGGCGCGGGAGCCCAACCGTGTTCCCACCGCCCGCGGATTGGTCTTCATCTCGGAGCGGCCTTCGGGTCGTCCAAGGTTTGGCCGCACGAGCGTGTGGTGGAATTCTGTCGAGTCCTCGAGGAACGAGGGGCGACGACCGTGCTTCTCGGTTCGCCCGCCGAAGGGCCGGCCGCGGACGCGGTGGTCAGCCGCGTTCCCGCGCTGAGCCTGGTGGGCCGTGATCGGCCCGAGCTGCTGACCGCGGTGCTGGCGGAAATGGACGTTCTCGTCAGCGGTGACACCGGCGTGGGACATCTGGCGGCGGCACTGGGCACGCCGGTGGTCACCCTGTTCGGTCCCACCGATCCAGCGCTCACTGCGCCACGCGGTCCCGGGCGTGTCCTACGCCAGCCGGTGCCCTGCGCGCCCTGCTTCTACCGGGTCTGTCCCATCGATCATCCGTGTCTGAAGCGCATCGCCGCGACGATGGTGGTGGACGAGGTGCTGAGCGTGCTCGAGTCGGGAGGGCGAGGGCGATGACGCGCCAGCGCTCACTCGGCATCCTCCATCTCGCCGCCAATCGCTGGTGGACGGGCAGCGCCGATCCCGTCATCCGCCTGGTGATCGCCTTGCGGGAGCGGGGCCATCGAGCCTTGCTCGGTGTCATTCCGGGCGATCGCTTCGAGCTCAAGGCGCGCGAAGCGGGCCTGGAGCCAATCGCCGACCTTCATTTGCAAGCCCGTGGTGGACTCCTCGCTCTCCTGCGTGATCGGCGCCGCCTGCGCGCGATCGTGGACGCCGAGAGCATCGACGTCATCCACACCCACCACTCACACGATCACTGGCTGGCGGTGCTCGCGCGCGGGCGTCGCCACGACGGCGTGCGCGTGCCCGTCGTGCGCACCTTCCACAATCTGCGGGCCGTGAAGCGGGGTAGACCGGCGGGGTGGCTCTACCGGCGTACAGGGGCCGCGTTCACGGTCTCGCGCCAGATCGAGACCCGGTGCACGGAAGTCGGTCTCCGGGCGGATCGCGTGTTCTGGACGCCGGGGATGGCGGATCTGCCGCGATTCTCTCCCGGCGATGACGGCCGCGCCATCCGCGAAGAGTTCAAGCTCGGCGACGCTCCGGTGGTGGTCGCCGTGTCCCGGCTGGCTCCCAATCGGGGCCACGAGTTGCTCCTGGCCGGCTTCCAGCGTCTTCTGGCGCACATGACCGAAGCGCGCCTGCTGCTGGTCGGCAAGGGGGAGACACGGACGCGCTTGGAGACGCTCGTCCAGGATCTCGGGCTTGCAGAGAGGGTGGTCTTCACAGGCTATCGCGACCGCGACCTGCCCGCCGTTCTCGGGGCGGCTGACTGCTTCGCGCTCATGGCTGCCGGATCGGATGATTCGTGTCGGGCGGCCCTGGAGGCGATGGCGGCCGGACGCCCCGTCGTCGCTCGCAGGGTGGGGGCCTTGCCGGAGACGGTGGTTCACGGCGAGACAGGGCTGCTCGTCGAGGAGGATCCGGATGCCGTGGCGGCGGCCCTCGGACGGGTCTTGGCCGACCGTGCTCGCGCCCGGATCATGGGCCTCGCGGGTCGACGGCGGGCCGAGCAGGAGTTCGGACCCGCGCGTGCGGTGGCCATGGTGGAAGAGGTCTACCGCACGCTGGCGTGAAGCTCCTCCAGCTCATGTCGAGTCGAGGATGGTCCTCTGACGCCTACCTGGCGGCCCGCATGACGTGTGATCTGGCGCGCCGTGGGCACGAGGTCTGGCTCGGCTGCCGACGCGGCAGCGAGACGCGGGTGATCGAGCGGGCGCGTGCGGAAGGCGTGGAGCGCATCGTGACGTTTGCTTTCCGCGGAGGTCTCAGCCCCGGAGCGGACGCGGCAGACGTTCGACGCCTCCTTCGCTGGCTGCCCGGCGTCGATGCGGTGCACGTGCACCGCGGCAAGGAGCACTGGCTGGCCGCGGTGGCCAATCGGTTGAGCCGGACGCCTCGTCCCCTGGTGCGTACCCGGCACATCGTGCAGGCCGTCCGCCCGCACGCGCCGAACCGCTGGTTGTACCGCCACGCCACGGCGCTGGTGCACACGGTGACCGAGGCGATGCGGCAGCAGTACATCGCGGCCGAGCTCTTGCCGGCGGACCGTATCGTGACGTTACCGGGCGGGGTGGACGCACACCGCTTCCGACCGGCGCCGGCTGATCCACAGCTGCGAGCCCGTCTGGGTGCCGGTGAGGGGATGATGCTCGTGGGCGTGATCGGAGGCTTGCGAGTCATGAAGGGGCACCATGTCCTCATCGAGGCCGCTGCGCCCCTGGCCGCTCGCAATGACCGCCTCCGGATGGTTTTCGTCGGACGCGGGAGCATGGAGACTTCCATCCGGGCCGCCCTCAAGCACCATCGTCTCGATGCGTCCGTGACCCTGGCCGGATTCATCGAGGATCTTCCGGCCGTGATGACGGCCCTGGATGTCGCCCTCTACGTCCCCGTCGAGTCGGAGGGCATGTCGCGCGTCGTTTTCGAGTACCTGGCCTCGGGATGCCCGCTCATCGCGGCACGTGTCGGTGTCGTCCCCGAGGTGCTGAGTGATCGTGAGCACGCCCTGCTGGTCCCCGGCGGCGATCCGGCGGCCTTGAGCACGGCGCTGGCCGAGATGCTTGGCGACGTCGCCCTACGCCGGCGCCTGGGCACGGCCGGGCGCGCGCTGGTCGAGGAGCGCTACGCGGGCAGCCGGGTCGCCGCCGCGCTCGAACGACAGTATGATTGCCTGGCCGCCGCGTGAAGGTGTCCATCGTTGCCTTCGACCTTTCGGATAACGCCGCCGGCCGCGCCGACTTGCTTGCGCGCCTGCTCAGCCCCCGGTATCGGACGGATGTCGTCGGACCGCGTTTCGGAGGGGAGATCTGGCGCCCAGCGCGAGCGGGCGCGATCGAATACCGCGCTCTCCCTGCCTCCCGCTATCCAGGCTTCGCCGCCCGCGTGCCCGCGCTGCTCGATCTGATCGACGGAGATGTGATCTACGCCTCGAAGCTGCGGCCGACCAGCTATGGCCTAGCCCTGCTGGCGCGCGCCCGGCGGCGCCGTCCGCTCCTCGTGGACATCGACGATTGGGAGCTCGGGTTCTTCTATCGGTCGGGGCGGTGGCGAGGGATAGGCCGGGCGCTGAATCTCGGGAATCCCAACGGCCTGCCCTGGACCTGGCTGATGGAACGCTGGGTGGGCCGAGCCGATGCGCACACGGTGGCCTCGCGGTTCCTGCAGAGGAGGTTCGGCGGCACCCTGATTCCCCACGTGCGCGACACCGAGGCCTGGGATCCTGCGCGCTACGACCGGCAGGCCGCCCGCGGGGCGCTCGGGCTCGAGGGGCGGCCGCTGGTCATGTTTCTCGGGACGCCGCGGGCCTATAAGGGCGTCGACGATCTCGTGGAAGCGGTGGCGCAACTCGGGGACGACACACGGCTGGCCATCGTCGGGGTCAAGCCTGATTCGACCGAGGCGCGGCGCTGGGCCGCGCGTCCCTTCGTCAGGGTCGTGGCTGAGATTCCCTTCGATGAGGTCCCCCGCTATCTGAGCGCGGCCGACGTGGTGGCGATTCCCCAGCGTGCGACCACCGATACGGTGGGACAGGTACCGGCCAAGCTGTTCGACGCCATGGCCCTGGGCCGACCTCTGGTCTCGACGTCAGTGTCCATGATCCCCGAGATTCTCGATGGCTGCGGGCTCGTTGTTCCTCCCGGTGATGTGCGGGCCCTCAGCGAGGCGTTGCGCCGCCTGCTCGCCGACCGGGCGCTGGCGGAGGCATTGGGCCGGCGCGCACGCGCACGCTGCGAGGCGCACTACAGCTTCGCCGCCGCCCGGCGCGACCTGTTCCCCATGCTTGACGCGCTCGCCGCGGGTCGCCGACCGTGAGGATTCTCGTGATCGCCCGCCCCTTCGCCTTCCACGGTGGGGTAGAGCGCGCCACGGCCGGGCTCCTGCGGGGTCTCGTCGAGGCTGGCCAGGAGGTCGATCTGCTTAGCCCCGGGGCTCAGGCTCCCGTGTCGGGGGTCACCCTCCGCCGTTTGTGGCTACCGTCGCTGCCCCCCGCCGCGCGCTTGCTCGCCCTGGCCGTCGCTGCCCGTTCGGCGGTGCGGCGCGGGCGATGGGACGTCGTGCAAAGCCATGAACGGACGCTCGGGCAAGACGTCTACCGCGCGGGAGAGGGCTCACACCGCGCGTACCTATCCAGCCTGGGGAGGAGGGGCGGGCGACGCCTCTACCACGCCGTGGTGCTGGCGCTCGAGCGTCAGGTCTTCACGCGCACCCCTCGGGTCGTCGCCATTGCCGCCCGGGGCCGCGCGGAAATCGAGCGCGACTATGGTGCGGGGCGCGCGCCCATCGCCGTCGTCTACAACGGTGTCGATCTCGAGCGCTTCCATCCGAGTCACCGGTGTCACCACCGCTCGACTGCCCGTCGCGAGGCGGGGGTGGCGGAGGGAGCCTTCGTGCTGCTGTTCGTGGGCAGTGGTTTCGAGAGGAAGGGGCTGTCGACGGCCATCGAGGCGCTGGCCGAGGTGGGGGATGCCGAAGCGCGGCTCGTCATCATCGGGAAGGGACGGCAGAGTCCCTACGAGGAGTTGGCCATCCGGCGCGGCGTCCGCGATCGGATCGTGTGGCTGGGCCCCCGCGTCGACACCGATCGCTGGTATGCGGCCGCCGATGCGGTCGTGCTTCCCACGCGATACGAGCCGTTCGGGAACGTCCACCTGGAGGCCCTTGCCTCGGGCGTGCCGATGGTCACGAGCACGCGGGCGGGCGGAGCCGAGCTCATCCACGAGGGGCTCAACGGATTCGCGGTCGATCCGCTCGACCCGAGGGCGGTCGCCCACGCGATCGAGCGTGTACGGATCGGCCCCGCCGCAGCGATGGCCGAGGCTGCCCGCCGGTCGGTCGAGACCTATACCTTTGCCGCCCAGGCCGAAGGATTCATGAGGATCTACAGGGAGTTGCGCACTGGAACCGCCCAGAATCCTTGAGAACGGGACGTCGAGAGCATACACTTCTCCGGTGGATCGCGCGCGGCTTCGCTCGGCGGTGGAGGGGTTCCACAACCGGTCCATCGCCGTGGTGGGAGATCTGATCGTCGACGAGTACTTGTCCGGCAAGCCATCCCGTATTTCCCGCGAGGCTCCGGTTCTCATCCTGCGCTTTGCCGAGCGCGACGTCCGGCTGGGTGGCGCCGCCAACGCCGCGAACAACGTCCATGCCTTGACCGCACGGGTCGTGCCCATCGGGGTCGTCGGAGCGGACCGCGCCGGCGACGAGATCCTCGGGCTCTTCGGGGGGGCAGGCATCCGCACGGACGGGATCGTGGTCGAACGGGCCCGCGACACGCCGGTGAAGACGCGGATCATGGCCGGGGGCTATCGGGCCACCCGACAACAGGTCGTGCGCCTCGATCGTGAGCCACAAGGCGAGCTGGCCTCCGCCACCGAGGAGGCGCTTCTCGAGAGGCTCGTGACCCTGGCGGCCGAGGTGGACGCGATCCTGATCTCCGACTACGGCTATGGCACGCTTTCCCCCCGGGTGCTCGAGGGCATCCGGGCCCTCGGGCGCCGGCGCGACATCGCGCTCACCGTGGACAGCCGGTATGACCTGCCCCGATTCACGGGGGTGACGGCGGCGACTCCCAACGAGGCGGAGCTCGAGCAGCTGAGCGGAACCGCGGTGGATGACGAGCGCGCGGTCGAGAAGGCGGGACGGCAGCTGCTCGAGCGCTTGGATGCCCGGATCCTCCTGGTCACACGAGGCAGCCAGGGGATGGCGCTGCTGGAGCGGGACGGAGCCACCACGATCATCCCCATCCACGGGACCGACGAGATCGCGGATGTCACCGGAGCCGGCGACACCGTGATCAGCGCCTTCACGGTTGCCCTTGCCTCTCGTGTCTCGCCGCTCGACGCGGCGCTCCTCGCCAACATGGCAGGTGGGCTGGTCGTGATGAGGCGAGGCACCGCCACCGTGTCGCGGGCTGAGCTGGCGCGGGCGATTGACGGACGCCCCACGTCGTGAGCGAGGGGCGGATCCGGTGACGACACGAGCGGTCGCCCCGCTGACCTTGCGCGAGGCGGCGGCCACCGCCGATCGACTGCGTCGTCAGGGGCAACGCATCGTTCTCGCGAACGGGTGCTTCGATCTCCTGCACGTGGGCCATGTCCGCTACCTCCACGCGGCGCGCGCGCTGGGCGATGTCCTGTTCGTCGGGATCAACTCGGACGCGGCCGTGCAGCGCCTCAAAGGTCCCGGGAGACCCCTGATCCCTGCCCGCGAGCGCGCCGAGATCCTGGCCTCTCTCCGGAGCGTCGACCACGTCGTGGTGTTCGACGACGACACCGCCGACCGGTTGGTGGCGGCCGTGCGCCCGGCGATTCACGCCAAGGGTACCGATTACACGGCGGGTAGCGTGCCCGAAGAAGCCACTGCCAGCGCCATCGGCGCCACGGTCGCCATCGTCGGCGATCCGAAGGAGCACTCGACGCGCGATCTGATCACGCTCATCGCGGAACGGTTCGCGCGGCGGTGATGCGCGGGCGCGCATGAACGTCGCCATCGTCAAGCTCTCCTCGGTGGGCGATGTGGTCCACGCGCTTCCGGTGGCGGCGGCCCTTCGCACGCGGTTCCCCCACGGGCGCGTCACGTGGGTCGTGGAACGACGCGAGGCGACGCTGGTGGAGGGGAACCCCGACCTCGACGATGTGGTGAGGGTCGACACGCGGAACTGGCGGCGCTTGCGGGAATTGACCTCCCTGCGCGATGCCCTCGGCCGACTGCGCCGCGCGCGCTTCGATGTGGCCGTCGACCTCCAGGGCAACGTGAAGAGCGGGCTCCTGACGGCGGCCACCGGCGCCCGCGTCCGCATCGGGTTCGCGGCGCTTCGGTGCCGCGAGCCCGCCAATGCGCTGTTCACGAACCGGCGTGTCGAGCCGCCCCCGTCGGCTCGTCACGTCGTGGATCAACTGCTCTCGCTGCTCGCTCCGCTCGGTGGGCCGACGGGCCCACCCATGTTCTGGCTGCCCTCGCCGCCTGCCGCCGAGGCGGCGGCCGAGGCGTTCTTTGTTGGCCACGGCCTGAAGGCGGCGGACCGCGTTGTCGTGTTGAATCCGGGGGCCGGGCGCCCCGACAAGCGCTGGCCCCTCGCGCGCTTCATCGAGCTGGCCCGGCGTCTCAGGCTGGCGGTGGGCGCCACCGTGGTCGTGGCGTGGGGGCCGTCCGAGCGTGAGCAAGCGCACGCCATCGCCGAGGGAGCCGGGGCGCTCCTGGCGCCGCCGACGAGCCTCGACGGGCTGCTGGCGCTGCTGCGACGGGTCAGCGTGGTCGTGGCGTCGGACACCGGCCCGCTCCACATGGCGGCCGCGGTCGGGGTCCCTTGCGTCGGCCTCTATGGACCGACCGATCCGTCCCGCAACGGGCCCTACGGCCCCGGCCACCGAATCCTGCACGCCCCTGACCGCACCATGGGCGCCTTGACCGCCGATCCGGTGGTGAGCGCGGTGGTCGAGCTGCTCGACGAGCGCCGGTGACGGGGTCGCGGCAGACATGCTCGGCGGTGATCATCACCTGGAACGAGGAGGAGCGTCTGCGCGCCTGCCTGGCCAGCCTGGCCTGGGTCGACGAGATCGTCGTCGTCGACGGGGAGTCGCAGGACAAGACGGTCGAGGTGGCCCGGGAGTTCACCGATCGGATCATCGTGCAGCCCTGGCTGGGCTTCGCGGCCCAGAAGAACTTCGCGGTCGATCAAGCGCGGGGGGAATGGATCCTCTCGGTCGACGCCGACGAGGAAGTCAGCGTCGAGCTGCGCGAGGAGATCGAGGCCATTCTGGTCGGGCCGGTGACCTCGGCCGGCTACGCTCTGCCGCGGAAAAATATTTTCTGGAATCGGTGGATCCGCCACGGAGGCCTCTATCCCGACTGGCAGACGCGACTGTTCCAGCGCGGACGGGGACGCTTCGTCCAGCGCGCGGTGCACGAGTCGGTGGAGATCTCGGGTCCGCTCGCTCGGCTGCGGGGACCGCTCGTGCACAAGAGCTATCGGAGCATCGCCGAGTTCCTGGAGCGGGCCAACCGCTACTCGTCCCTGGCCGCCGACGATTTGGCCAGGGGGGGAGCGCGGGTGGGAGGCGGGCAGGTGGTCCTGCGGCCGCTCGGGCGCTTTCTGGGAATGTACGTGCTCCGCCGTGGCTTTCTCGACGGGATGCCGGGACTTCTTCTGGCCGGGCTCTACGCGTACTATGTCTTCATCCGTTGCGCGAAGCTCTGGGAGAAGACGAGGGGCTGATGGCACACGTTCGGAACCGGGTCCTGTCCGGCATGCGGCCGACCGGGAAGGTACACCTGGGTAACTACCTGGGGGCGCTCGACAACTGGGTTCGACTTCAAGAGTCCGCGGACTGTTTCTACTTCGTCGCCGACTGGCATGTCCTCACCGACCATCTCGACACCCGTGAAGCCCCTGCCAACACGGTGGAGATGGTGGCGGACTGGCTGGGGGCGGGCCTCGATCCCGAGCGCAGCGTCCTGTTCATCCAGTCGCTGGTGCCCGAGCACGCCGAACTGCATTTGCTCTTCTCAATGGTGACGCCGGTGAGCTGGCTCGAGCGTGTCCCCACCTACAAGGAGCGTATCGAGCAGCAGGAGATCGCCTCGCCTTCCTACGGCCTGCTCGGCTACCCACTCTTACAATCCGCCGACATCCTGATGTACAAGGCACGTGTGGTGCCGGTCGGGATCGACCAGGTCCCCCACATCGAGCTCACGCGCGAGGTGGCTCGCCGCTTCAACAACGCCTTCGGAGTCGTATTCCCCGAGCCCGACGCCTTGCTGACCGAGATCCCCAAAGTGACCGGCACCGACGGACGCAAGATGTCGAAGTCGCTCGACAATTGCATCTACCTCTCCGACCCGCCCGAGACCGTCGTCCAGAAGATCAAGCCGATGGTGACCGACCCCGCGCGCAAGCGGCGCCGCGACCCCGGCAATCCCGAGGTCTGTCCGGTGTACGACCTGCACAAGATCTTCACGCCGACGACGGAGCGGAGCGCGGTGGCCACGGGCTGCCGGACGGCTGGCATCGGCTGTCTCGATTGCAAGGATGTCCTGTTGCGACATCTGCTGCCGACCCTGGCGCCGATCCGCGAGCGGCGTCAGAGCTTTGCCGAAAAACCCGAGCGGATCATCGATATCCTGCACGAGGGGTCGCGGCGGGCCCGCGCGGTCGCGGCCTCGACCATGGACGAGGTGCGGCGCGCCGTGCACCTCACTCCGTGAACACCGTTGAGTCCCCTGCGGGACTGACCCTCCGGGTCGGGGACTTTGAAGGTCCCCTCGACCTCCTGCTGCACCTGGCCCGAAGCCAGGAAATCGACCTGGCGACCCTGCCCGTTCGGACCATCACCGATCAATACCTCGCCCACCTGGAGGCGATGGAGTTTCGCGACCTGGAAACGGCCGGCGCCTACCTGGTCATGGCCGCCACCCTCGTCTACCTGAAGTCGAAACTCCTGGTGCCCCCCGATCCGTCGGCGGAGGAGGTGCTCGACGAGGAAGGGGAAGCCCTGCGCCACGAGCTGGAGGAGCGACTGCGCGAGTACGCGCGGGTCAAGGTGGCCGGGGCATGGCTTGCCGAGCGAGAGGCCGAGCAATCACTGCGATGGGGCCGGCCGGGGAGCACGTTGCCCCCGGTCGACGACATCCCGCTCGAGGATCTCAGCGTCCATCTGCTCGAGCGTACCTTGCGCCGGCTCATCGAGGAGCAGCGCCGTCTGCGGCCGCGCGAGATCGAGGCCAACCCGCCCTCCGTCCTCGAGCGCATGACGGAGATCCTGGCCGTTCTCCGGGACGCCTGGTCGCTTCTGTTCTCGTCCCTTCTCGGCCATGAGCGACATCGGGCGGAGGTCGTGGTCAGCCTCCTGGCCGTTCTCGAATTGGTCCGGCTCGGTCAGGTCCGCGCGCAGCAGACGGAGCTATTCGGAGAGATCGTTATCGAACGCCAGACGGAGAGACGGCCGAATGCCTGAGCCGATCGACATCGTGGAAGGACTCCTCTTCGCCTCCGATGCGCCGCTGGAGGCGGAGCGGATCCGCGAGGTGCTCGACCTCGCCAGCGTGGCCGAAGCCCACGTCCTGATGGCCACCCTGAAAGATCGTTACGAGCGCGATGGGCACGCGCTCGAGGTGACCGAGGTTGGGGGCGGCTATCGCATGGTGACCCGGCCCGCCCTGGCGCCCTGGCTCGTGCGGCTGGTGCGGACACGAACACGGGTACGCCTGTCCCGGGCTGCCCTGGAGGCCCTCGCCATCGTGGCCTACAAGCAACCGGTATCACGGCCCGAGATCGACGGCGTGCGGGGCGTCAACTCGGAGGGGGTGCTCGACAACCTGCTCGAGCGCCGCCTGGTGCGCATCGCGGGTCGCAAGGACGCCCCCGGCCGCCCCTATCTCTTCGAGACCACTCGGGAGTTCCTGGTCGCCTTCGGCCTTCGCGATCTCGAGGACCTTCCGAAGGTTGAAGACGAACTGGTGCTCCCGCAGCTGGCCCCGGACGAGGCCGGGGCGGCGGGGGCGGAGACAGGCGATGGCCAAGCTCCGGTTGAACAAGATCCTGGCCCAGGCGGGCCTGACCTCGCGGCGGGGCGGTGACCGTCTGATTCTCGAGGGTCGCGTGGCGGTGAACGCCACCGTCACGCGGGAGCCAGGCACCTTAGCCGACCCGGGCGCGGACCTCATCACCGTCGATGGCCGACCGCTCCCAGCTGCCGAGACCCTCCACTACGTGCTCCTGCACAAGCCGCGCGACTACCTCGCCACGCGCCGCGATCCCCGCGGCCGTCCCGTGGTCACCGACCTGGTGGGGGTGCCGGTGCGTCTCTATCCGGTCGGGCGGCTCGACTACGACGTCGAGGGTGTCCTCCTCCTGACCAACGACGGCCCGTTGACACATCGTCTGCTGCACCCCAAGTATCAGATCGCCCGGGTCTATGAGGCGACCGTGCGCGGCCGCGTGAGGGCGGGCGAGACTGCCCGCTGGGCGCGCGGAGTGATGCTCGAGGACGGTCCCGCCCGCCCGACCGACGTCCAAATCCTCGAGACGAGCGCGGAGGTGAGCCGGGTGCAGCTGACCTTCACGGAGGGCCGCAAGCACGAGGTCAAGCGGTACTGCGACGCGCTTGGCCACCCGGTCCTGCGACTGCGCCGCATCGCCTTCGGACCGATCCGCCTGGGGACGTTGCCGCCTGGCCGCAGCCGCTCGCTGACCGGCGCCGAGATTCGGTCGCTGCGGGCGGCCCTCGTTGACAGGGGTGTGGATGGTTTGCCTATAATGCGTGGTCCGCGAGAGCGACCGCGGCGGGAGTCCCTATGAACCTGGGCGATTGGCGCTCCAGGATTGACGACCTAGACAACCAAATCCTCAACCTCCTCAACCAGCGCGCCGAGGCCGCCCTCCGCATAGGAGACCTCAAACGACGGCAGGACGCGCCGTCGTATGTCCCCGAGCGAGAGGCCGAGGTGCTCCGGCGGCTATCCACGCGCAACCCGGGGCCGCTCGGTGTCCCCGCGGTGCGCGCGATCTGGAGGGAGATTCTGTCGGGGTGTCTCGCCCTCGAGGCCCCGCTGACGATCGCCTACCTGGGTCCCCCCGCCACGTTCACGCACCAGGCCGCCCTGCAACGTTTCGGGGCGTCCCTCGACTACCGACCGATCCGGAACATCGCCGAGATCTTCGACGAGGTGGAGCGTGGGCGCGCCCACTACGGTGTGGTGCCCGTGGAGAACACGACAGGGGGTGCCGTCAACGTGACGCTCGATCGGCTCGGCGAATCGAACGTCGTGGTCTGCGGTGAGCTGACCCTCGACATCACCCAGTATCTTTTCTCGCAGGCCGGCGACCTGGCCGGGGTCAAGCGCGTGCTCTCCCATCCTCAGGGACTCGCCCAGTGTCGGGAGTGGCTCGACGTCCACCTTCCGGACGCGGTGCAGGAGGAAGTGGCGTCCACGGCGGGGGCAGTCGAGATCGCCGCGAGCGACCCCACGGTGGCGGCCATTGCCTCCGAGCTGGCGGGACAGCTCTACGGGGTTCCCGTCCTGCGCGCCCGCATCGAGGATAACCAGCAGAACTCGACGCGATTCCTCGTCATCGGTCTGCAGCCGGCCGGCCCTACCGGCCACGACAAGACGTCCATCCTGTTCGCCATGCGCAACGAGCCGGGTACCCTGCACGGGATCCTGGCGCCACTGGCTCGGCTGGGGATCAACCTCACCAAGATCGAGTCCCGCCCCGCCAAAGGCCGCCCATGGGAGTACGTGATCTTCGTCGATGTCGAGGGGCACCGTGAATCGCCTCCGGTGGCGGGCGCCTTGGCCGAGATCGCCGAGCGCACCCTGTTCCTGAAGGTGCTCGGATCGTACCCGGCGGCATAAGGAGACAGCACGTGAACACGCAGTGGGAGTCGCTCGCCAACGAACACATCCTCGGGATCGAGCCCTACGAGCCCGGCAAGCCCATTGAGGAGCTCGAGCGCGAGCTGGGAATTCACGACGCCATCAAGCTGGCGTCAAACGAGAACCCGCTCCCGCCGTCCACCCGTGTCCAGAAGGCGATCGAGGCCGCCATCCCGCAGCTCAACCGTTATCCGGACAGCAGCGGGTTCTACCTGCGCCAAGCCCTGGCCAAGAAGCACGGGGTCGCGGCCGAGCAAATCGTGATCGGCAGCGGGTCCAACGAGCTGATCGAGCTCCTCGTGCACACCTTCGTCAGGCCCGGCGACGAGGCCGTCGTCCCCCATCCGTCATACGTGGTGTACCCCATGGTCGTGCAGGCGGCGGGGGGGATCCGGGTCATGGTGATGCTGAAGGACCACCGCCTCGACCTGGAGGCGATGGCGCGCGCCGTCACCCCCACCACCAAACTGGTGTTCATCGCCAATCCGAACAACCCGACCGCCACCATCGTGACCGCCGACGAGGTGGAACGATTCATGGCGCGCGTTCCGGACCGCACGATCGTCGCCTTCGACGAGGCGTACATGGAGTTCGCCCTCGGCCCCGATTTCCCGGACACTCTCACCTACGTCAAGCAGGGGCGCAAGGTAGTTGTCTTGCGGACCTTTTCCAAGGCAGCCAGCCTGGCGGGGCTCCGGGTCGGCTATGGTGTCGCCGATGCTGATGCGGTTGCCCTGATGAACCGAATCCGCCAGCCGTTCAACGTGAATGCGCTGGCGCAGGTGGCGGCGCTGGCGGCCCTGGACGACGACGCCCACACCCTCGAGTGCGTGCGCATGATCGAGGCGGGGCGCCACTTTCTCTACGACGGGTTCCAGACGCTCGGCCTTCGCTACGTGCCTTCCCGGGCCAACTTCGTGCTCGTCGACGTGGGCAGAAACGCAGCGACCATCTTCCAGAAGCTCCTGCGAGAGGGCGTCATCGTCCGCCCCATGACGTCGTTTGGCATGGAGACCACCCTGCGGGTGAGCGTGGGGACGCCCGAGGAGAATCGTCGGCTCATCAAGGCCCTGCAGGTGGTGCTGGCGGCCGGCGCCAAGTGATCCATCGTCTTGCCATCGTCGGGGTCGGACTCCTCGGCGGCTCCGTCGCGAAAGCGGCGCGTGCCCGCGGGCTGGCGCACACGATCGTGGGAGTGGGGCGTGACCAGACCCGACTGGCGGAGGCCCTCGGAGACGGCGCCCTCGATCAGGCCACCACTGATCTCCCGGTCGGCCTCCGGGGAGCGGACCTGGTGGTGCTCGCCGCGCCGGTACTCGTCATCGAGGGGCTGCTCGGGTCGGTGGCGGCTGCCGTCGGTCCCGAAACGTTGGTGACCGATGTCGGGAGCACGAAGGGCAGCATTGTCCGCAGGGCGAACGCCCTGTCGGCCTCGCAGCCGTTCACGTTCGTGGGGAGTCACCCGATGGCAGGTTCGGAGCGTGCCGGCTATGCGGTGGCGCGAGCCGACCTCTTTCAAGGGGCCACCGTGATCGTCACCCCGACCGATGCGACGGTGCCTCGTGCGACGAAGGAGGTCAGCGCCTTCTGGGAAGGGCTGGGGGCACGGGTGAGTCACCTCGACCCGGGCGCCCATGACCGAGTGGTCGCCGCAATCAGTCATCTGCCGCACCTGGCTGCCTTTGCCCTGGTGGCGGGGGCCTACCGCTTCGAGCCGACGGCCCTCGGCTTCGCGGCGCGCGGCTTCCGCGACACGACGCGGGTGGCCGCCTCGGACCCCGTCGTGTGGCAGGAGATCTTCCACGGTAACCGCGACGCGCTATTGACCAGCCTGCGGAGCTTTCGGGAAGCGCTGGACGAGGTGGAGCGCTTGGTGGTCGCCAACGATGTTGAGGACCTCCGGGCCTGGCTCGCCGAGATCAGAGCGCTCCGAGAGACGGTGCGATGAGTGAACGAGAGCCCGTGGTTGCCATCGACGGACCCGCCGGGGCCGGCAAGAGCACCGCGGCCCGCGCACTCGCACGACGCCTCGGATACCGCTTTCTCGACACGGGGGGCATGTATCGCGCGGTGGCCTGGAGCGTAGCGAGGAGCGGCGTCGCGCCCGTGGATGGCGCGGCGCTGCGACAGCACCTCGCCCGTCTCGTGATCAGACTGGATGGTGAGCGCATTCGGGTGAGCGGCCGAGACGTAACGGACGAGATCCGCACGCCCGCCATCAGCGAGCTGACTTCGCGTCTGACGATGCTGGCCGTCGTGCGAGACACGGTCACGCCGCTCCAGCGAGCGCTGGCGGCTCCGGGCGGGGTGGTCTTGGAGGGACGCGACACTGGCACCGTGGTGTGCCCCGACGCGGACGTCAAGTTCTATCTCGACGCCGCGCTGGAGACGCGAGCGCGTCGACGACAATCCGAGCTCACGGCGCGTGGCGTGAGGGTGGAGCTCGAAACCGTTCGCGAACAGGTCCGCGTCCGCGACCGGCAGGATACCGAGCGGGAGCTGGCCCCGCTGCGCTGCGCGGCCGACGCCATCCGGCTCGACACCAGCGCACTGACGCCGGAGCAGGTCGTCGAGATCATGACGCGCGCCGTGGAAAGGCGGCGAATGTGCTGTACGCGCTCCTGAAGCCGTGCGCCGTCTTGCTCATGCGGTGGCTGTTCGATCTCACCAGCACGGGGCGGCACCACGTTCCCGCGACGGGGCCGGTCTTGCTGGTGTCCAATCACTCGAGCGTCCTCGATCCCCCGCTGGTCGGCGGCGCCGCCGCCCGGCAGCTCTCCTTTCTTGCCAAGGCGGAGTTGTTCGCGATCCCCGGATTCGGGTGGCTGATCCACCGCCTGAATGCCCGGCCTCTCAGACGAGAGGGCGGCGACGCCTCGGCTTTGCGCGAGGCCCTGCGCATGCTACGCGAAAGCCGGGCCCTCCTGGTATTTCCCGAGGGAACGCGGGGACCGGAGGGGGCGCTGCGCGCCCCCAAGGCGGGGGCCGGAATGCTGGCCGTGCTGAGCGGTGCTCCAGTGGTGCCGGTGTATATCAGCGGGTCGGGGCAGGCGTGGCCTCGGGGCCGTCGCCTGCCGCGACGGAGCCGGGTGACTGTCACCTTCGGTCCCCCGATTGTCTTCGAGGCGCGTGAGACGCCCGCGCGACGAGAACGCTATGCCGAAGCCACCCAGGCGATGATGGCCGCGATCGCGCGCCTGCGCGATCAAGTGAGCGGCACCGCCTCGGCAGACCGGTTACCATTACAGCACGTCCAGGCGACGGGCGGGGCGGGCGCGGCGGCCCAGAGCCCGACCCACAATACCTAGGGGAGGAAGCAGCGGTATGGAGAAGGACGAGACGGGCGCCGCTCCGGGCGCAGCGCGAAAGGAGGTGGCCCGAGAGGCCGAGGAACGCATGGAGGATTGGTATCGGGAAGGGGCCACCACCGAGGTCGAAGAGGGCGAGGTCGTGCGTGGCCGCGTCGTCCATATCGGGACGAGCGAGGTCCTGGTCGACGTGGGGTACAAGAGCGAGGGCGCGATCCCCATCGACGAGTTCCACCGGAGCGGCTCGCTGCCCCGCGTCGGCGACGAGATCGAGGTCTACCTCGAGGCCAAGGAAGATGCCGAGGGGTTGATCGTCCTCTCCAAAGACAAGGCCGACAAGATCAAGGTCTGGGACGCGGTCACCCGAGCCTACGAGCGCGGCGCGCCCGTCGAGGGCCGCATCGTGGAGGTGGTGAAGGGAGGGCTGGCGGTCGACGTCGGGGTAAAGGCCTTCTTGCCGGGTTCCCAGGTGGATTTGCGTCCGATCAAGAATCTCGGCTCCATGCTGGGCCAGACGATCCGAGCCAAGGTCATCAAGCTGAATCGTCGGCGGGGTAATGTCGTGCTGTCACGGCGGACCCTCCTGGAAGAGGAGCGCGACGAGAAGAAGAAGCACACCCTCGAGGTTCTGGCCGAGGGTATGGTGATGACCGGCGTCGTCAAGAACCTGACCGACTACGGTGCCTTCGTGGACCTCGGCGGGATCGACGGGTTGCTGCACGTGACCGACATGTCGTGGGGTCGGGTCGGGCACCCCTCGGAGATATTCCAGATCGGCGATCAGGTCGAGGTGGTGGTGCTCCACTTCGATCGCGAGACGGGCCGGGTGTCGCTCGGCTACAAGCAGAAATCGTCCGATCCCTGGGAGCGGGTGGAACAGACGTACCCACCGGGGACGAAGCTCCACGGGCGGGTGGTGAGCCTGACCAACTACGGCGCCTTCGTGGAACTGGAGCCGGGGGTGGAAGGCTTGGTCCACGTGTCCGAGATGTCCTGGACCCGTCGCGTGCGGCATCCCTCGAAGATCGTCAACGTGGGTGACGAGATCGACGTGGTCGTCCTCGAGGTGAACAAGCAGGCCAAGCGGATCTCCCTCGGGATGAAGCAAGTCGAGGCCGATCCGTGGGAGACGATCGACGAGCGCTACCGGCCCGGCGAGCGGGTCATGGGCAAGGTGCGCAACCTCACCGACTTCGGCGCCTTCGTGGAGCTGGAGCCCGGGGTCGACGGGCTGCTGCATATCTCCGACATGTCGTGGACGCGTAACGTCGGCCATCCCTCGGAGATCCTCAAGAAGGGGCAGGACATCGAGACGCAAATCCTCAACGTCGACCGCGACAACAAGCGCATCAGCCTCGGGCTCAAGCAGATCCAGCCCGACCCGTGGGCCACCGTCGCCCAGCGCTACCCGATGGGTTCCCGGGTGACCGGCAAGGTCGTCCGGTTGACGGATTTCGGCGCCTTCGTGGAGCTGGAGCCGGGTGTCGATGGGCTCCTGCACATCTCGCAGATGTCCGGCCGGACGATCACCCGGCCCGATGAACTGGTGAGTGTCGGCGACGAACTGACGTTGCTGGTCATTCGCGTCGATCCCCACGAGCGCCGCATCGGGCTCAGCCTGAAGGAACTCGCGCACGCGATCGAGCCGCCGCGTGAGGTCGACGACCGCGGTCAGGGCCGACGGGGGCGCCGAGGCAAGCAGCGCGACGATTACGACTACGACGACGAGAACTAGGACGGTGGCCAGGCGGGCGGCCGTCGTTGGCGCGAGCCTGCTCGTCTACCTCGTCGTGGCCCTGCTCTTCGTGGGCGTCCTTCGCTCGTGGACGCAGCCGGGAGGTGAGGGGTTTGCCTTCGGGCCACGGGTGGCCGTGGTCGAGCTCGACGGCATCATCATCGACACGAGCGAGCTCGTACGCGACCTTCAGCAGCACCGCGCGAATCCGCTCGTGCGGGCGGTGGTGATCAGGATCAACAGTCCGGGGGGCGTGGTCGCGCCGACGCAGGAACTGCACACCGCGCTCGTGCGGATCCGTGAGGCGGGCAAGCCTGTGGTGGCCTCGTTGGGGGCGGTGGCGGCTTCCGGCGGCTACTATGTCGCGGTGGCCGCCGACCGGATCTATGCGAATCCGGGCACCGTGACCGGGTCCATCGGCGTCCTCATGCAGATGGCGAATCTCGAAAGCCTCTTCAAAAAGGTCGGCGTGGACTGGGTCGTCGTGAAGTCGGGACAGTTCAAGGATATCGGCAACGTGGCGCGCCCCATGACCCCAGAGGAGCGTCGCCTGCTGCAGGCGGTGCTCGACGATGTGCACGCGCAGTTCGTGGCCGCCATCGCCGAAGGGCGGAAGCTGAACCGTGCCGAGGTCGTGACGATGGCCGACGGACGAATCTTCTCCGGCTCCCAGGCCAAGGCCAATCGTATGGTCGACGAGCTCGGGGGCCTGGAGGATGCCCTCAACGGCGCCGCGTCGCTGGCCGGCTTGCCGAGTCCACCGCGCCTTCTCCTTCCCCGGCGGCGGTTCTCGATCTCGGAGTTTCTTCGTAGCCAGCTCGGGATGTCGGCGCTGGCGATTCTGCGGCCCGAGTTGCCTCCGTTCAAGACGCCCCTCTACTTGATGGATTGATTGATTTACTTCAAGGGGGGCCTCGAACGGGCCCCCCAAGCCCCCCGAACGCTCGGAGGCTCCCCGGGGAGCCCCTCGGGGAGTGTCGTATAAATACCTGCGAAGGTTGACATTATTGCTAGCGACGTGCTACCGTCCACTCCGGGTTGACCCCCCGATACAGAGTGCACACGGAGTGGAAGATGACCAAAGCGGAGTTGATTGACGAGGTTTCCCGATTGTCCAACTTGACCAAAAAGGAGACGGAAACGATCGTCAACACCATCTTCGACAACATCACCGATGCCCTCGCGCAAGGCGACAAGGTCGAGCTTCGCGGGTTTGGCAGCTTCCGGATCCGCCAGCGGAACTCGCGCAAGGGACGGAATCCCAAGACCGGCTCCACGGTCGCCGTACCCGAGAAACGCGTCCCGTTTTTCAAGGTGGGTAAGCGCCTGCGCGAGCTCGTCAACACCTGAGAGGTCGCCGCTCGGAGTGGATCGCCTCTGGGCGCCCTGGCGGATGGCGTACCTGACTTCGGGTCCGGCGCCGTCGTCGCGCTGCTTTCTCTGCGACACTCGAACCGCACTCGATGACCGTGCCGGACTGGTGGTGGCGCGGCGAGCTCATGCCTTCCTCGTTCTCAACGCCTATCCCTACGCCTCGGGTCACCTCATGGCAGTGATCAACTCTCACGTCGGCCCCGTCGAGCGGGTCGATCCCGCGGAACTGGCGGACGCAATGGCCCTCGTGCAGCGCGCGACGACGGCGCTCACCGCGGAGTACCGCGCCGACGGATTCAATATCGGGCTCAATCAGGGGCAGGTGGCGGGGGCGGGCGTTCCGGGCCACCTGCACATCCACATCGTCCCCCGCTGGCAGGGTGACCTCAACTTCATGCCGGTCCTGGGCGAGGTCCGCGTGATGCCCGAGGCGCTCGAGCGCACCTGGGAGCGCCTGCGAGGACAGCTTGCCTGACGCCCCCCTGACGGTCACGCCGATGATGCGGCAGTACCACGAGCTGAAGGGGCGCTATCCCGACTTCATCCTGCTCTTCAGGCTCGGCGACTTCTACGAGATGTTCTTCGAGGACGCCCAGCGTGGAGCGCGCCTGCTGCAGATCGCCCTGACGTCCCGTCAGGGGGCGCCCATGGCCGGGATCCCGCATCACGCCGCCGAGGGGTACATCGGGCGGCTGGTGAAGGCCGGGCAGAAGATCGCCGTGTGCGAGCAGATGGAGGTCCCGGGCAAGGGCAAGAAGCTGCTACGGCGCGACGTAGTCCGGGTCATCACGCCGGGGACGATCACGGACACCGCGTACCTGCCGGGCGCCGCCAACAACTTCCTGCTGGCTGTTGTGCCCGTCGGCATCGCGGATCGGCGTCGCGGGCGTGGTATTGCTCTCCTCGACGTGTCGACAGGGGACTTCTGGACCGGGGAAGACGCCGGCGACGAGGATGGTGTCCTCTCGGCGGCCCTCCTCAGGCGTCCTGCGGAAATTCTCTTGCCCGAAGGGGCGCGTCAGTCCGACCCCCATCTCCTGGCCCGCCTCGAGGCGGTGGGGGCCGCCCTGACGTTTTGCAGTCCACCCGTGCCCTCGCCTCGCCAGGCGGCCGAGGCGCTTCGCGCCCACTTCGGGGCGGCGTCGCTCGACACTTTTGGACTGGCCGGCATGACCGCGGGCCTCCAGGCAGCTTCGGTGGCCGTTGACTACGCACGCTCGACGCAGGGGACCTCTTCGCTTGCTCATCTCACCCAGATACAGCGCCTGGCGCCCGCCGATGCAGTGGCCCTGGACGAGACGGCCGTACGCACCTTGGAGCTACTGGAGAGCGCCACCGGCAGTGCCCGCTCCTCGCTGCTCGAGGTGCTGGACGCCACCGTGACTCCGATGGGCGCCCGTCTGTTACGCCAGTGGTTGCTTCGGCCGCTCGTCGATCCCACCGCCATCAGCGCGCGTCAGGCTGGTGTCAGCGCGCTGGTCGAGGACCCGGCCGGGCGCGCCGCTCTTCGTCGCGCTCTTGGCGGTCTCGGTGACCTCGAGCGCCTGACCAGCCGGGCCACGCTTGGTACCGCTCACGCTCGAGATCTGGTGGGACTGCGCGCCTCGCTGGCCGCGCTCCCTACGGTGCGGGCGGCGGCCAGCGGAACCACTGTGCCCTGCCTGATGGCGGCCGCCGAGCAGATCACGCTGTTGGAACCCCTGCGGCACATGCTCGCGGCGGCGCTGGTGGACGACCCGCCGCTTGTTTTGCACGACGGCGGTCTCATCCGCGAGAGCTGGAGCGAAGCGTTGCAGGCCATCGTGGAGGATGCGCGCACGGCCCGGGCCTGGATCGCCGGCCTCGAGGAACGCGAGCGTGCGCGCACGGGCCTGACCGGGCTTCGCGTGCGGTTCAACCGTGTGTTCGGGTACGGTATCGAGGTCACGCGCGCCCAGGCCGAGCGGGTGCCTGACCACTACGTTCGGCGGCAAACCCTGACGACCGGTGAGCGGTTCGTCACCCAGGAACTCAAGGAATACGAGGCCAAGGTCCTGGGCGCTGACGAACGCCAGCGGCGGCTCGAGTACGAGCTGTTCGAGGAGGTTCGCCGGCAGGTGGCCCGGGAGTCGCCGGCCCTGCTCACCACCGCGCGCGCGCTCGCCCTCCTCGACGTCTTCTCCGCCCTGGCCGAGGTCGCCCACGTCCGCGGCCACACGCGGCCGATCGTGGATCGCGCTGACACGTTGCTGATCGTCGATGGCCGGCACCCCGTCCTGGAGGTGCGAGGGGATGGACCCGTCACGCCCAACGATCTTGCCCTCGACGCGGGCACGCGGATCATGATTCTGACCGGGCCTAACATGGCGGGAAAATCCGTATACCTTCGTCAGACCGGTCACATCGTGCTCATGGCCCAGATGGGCGCCTTCGTGCCGGCGCGCGAGGCCCGCATCGGCGTGATCGACCGTCTGTTCACCAGGGTCGGAGCCCAGGACAATCTGGCCCGCGGCCAGAGTACGTTCCTGGTAGAGATGGTAGAGACGGCGGCCATCTTACACAATGCAACCCCGCGCAGCCTCGTCCTCCTCGATGAAGTCGGGCGGGGCACGTCGACGTTCGACGGGCTTGCCATCGCGTGGGCGGTCGTGGAGGCCCTCCACGATCGTGCCCCCGGCGCCAAGGTCCTCTGCGCCACCCACTTCCATGAGCTGACGCGCCTGGCCGACCAGCACCCGGGGGTGCGGAACTTTCACGTGGCCGTGCGCGAGTGGAACGACGAGATCGTCTTCTTGCACAAGGTCCGGCCGGGCGGAACCGATCGCAGTTACGGTGTCCAGGTGGCGCGCCTGGCAGGACTTCCGGCTCCCGTGATCGCGCGGGCCCGGGCGCTCGTGGCCGAGTTCGAGCGCGAGCGCGAAGGGCGACTCGGCCCGAGCGACAATGCCCAGCTCGGCCTCTTCACGCCCGCGGAGCATCCCTTCGCCGCGGAGCTGGCCGCCCTCGATCTCGCTCACATCACGCCCATCGAGGCGCTCAACCTGCTAGCCAAATGGCAAGAGCGCGTGCGGACGGCCCGCCCGTGATCCGCAAGCTGCCCGAGTCGCTCATCAACAAGATCGCGGCAGGGGAGGTCGTGGAACGGCCGGCGGCGGCCGTCAAGGAACTGGTGGAGAACGCGCTCGATGCGGGAGCAGGAAGTATCAGTGTCGAGCTGCGCGATGGCGGGAGCGCCCTGGTTCGGGTCACCGACGACGGCGCCGGGATGACGACCGGCGAACTCCCGCTGGCCCTCGAGCGGCACGCAACGTCCAAACTTGCGCGCGAGGAAGACCTGGCTGCCATCGCCACCCTCGGGTTCCGGGGTGAGGCCCTGCCTGCCATTTGCGCCGTCTCCCGCTTCACCATCACCAGCCGCGCTCGGGGGGCCCCGGAGGGACTGCGCCTGGTAGGTGAGGGCGGCGTGATCACACAGCGGCTCCTGGTGCCCGCCGAAGCGGGCACCTCGGTCGAGGTGCGTGACCTGTTCTTCAACACGCCGGCCCGTCTCAAGTTCCTCAAGAGCGCGGCGGCCGAGACGGGAGCGAGCCTGCGCACGCTGAGCGCGTTGGCGGTAGCCCACCACGAGGTGCAGCTGCGGGTGACCCACAACGGCCGGCCGGCCATCACGGCGCCTCGCGCCGCCGATCAGCGTGGGCGCCTCGGGGCGTTGTGGGGTTGGGAGGTGGCCACCCGTTTGCTCGTGGTCGAGCACGCCGAGCATCGCGTCGGCGTGCAGGGGCTGGCGTCGCCCCCCGATCTCGTTCGGGGTAATCGCGACGAAGTCTTGCTGGTAGTCAATGGCCGCCCCGTGCGGGATCCCGCTCTCGTGCAGGCGGTACTCGAGGCCTATCGGCCCCTGCTGCCCCGCGACCGCTACCCGCTGGCGGCCCTTCACCTGCGTCTGGATCCAGCCGATGTGGATGTGAATGTGCACCCGACCAAGGCCACCGTCCGCTTCCGCCACCCACGCCTGCTCCACGAGATGCTGGTGACGGCCGTCCGGGACGCCTTGGGTCGGCGGGAGGTCGTGCCCGAAGTGCGCACCATGATGCCTGCTTCCGATGCCTCGCCGGGCATGACGGGGGCTGAGCCGTCGGAGCAGACGGGACTCTTCGCGGAGGAGATGGCCGCGTACACGCCCGCCCTCTTCGGACGTGTGCTCGGGCAGGTGCAGGATACCTTCATTGTCTCGACCTCCGAGCGTGAGGTCTTCTTTCTCGATCAGCATGTGGCGCAGGAGCGCGTGATCTTCGACCGCTTGGCGACCGAGGTGCGCCGAGGCCCGCTCGCCTCGCAGACCTTGCTGTTCGCGGACCCGGTGGACGTCAGTCCGGCCGCCCACGCCCTCCTCGACCAGTGGCGAGATCCCCTCGAGCGCCTGGGTTTCGTCTTTGCGCAGAGGGACGGCGTGCTCGTGCTGACAGCGGTGCCGACCCTCTTGAAGGCCGAAGACCCGGCGCGGCTGATCGAGGCGGCCCTCGACGAGCTCGGCGGAGGGCGCGCTGGCGCACCCGCTCTCGATCGCGCGCTTGCGTTCGTGGCCTGCCGAGCTGCCGTGAAGGCCGACACGCCGTTGAGTCGAGAGGAAATGGAGCGCATCGTGTGTGACCTCGCGGTGACCACTGCGCCCTACTTCTGTCCCCACGGACGGCCCATTGTGAGTCGCGTCTCCCTGAGCGACATCCGCAAGGAGCTTCGCCGAACGTGGTAGCCGGGACGGCGCCACTCGTCGTCATCGCGGGGCCGACCGGCGTCGGCAAGACGGCCACCGCCGTGGCCCTCGCCAGCCGCCTTCCCATCGAGGTGATCAGCGCCGATTCGCGTCAGGTGTATTGCGGCCTCGACGCGGCCACCGGCAAGCCTACGGCCGCCGAGCGGGCTCTCGTCAGGCATCACCTCATCGATATCGTGGACCCGCCCGATCGCTACCACGCCGCGCGCTTTCGCCGCGATGCGCTGGGCGCCCTCGACGCGATCCGTTCCCGCGGCCGACTGCCGGTGCTCGTGGGCGGCACCGGACTCTACATTCGGGCTCTCCTGCGGGGCCTCGATCCGGCTCCCCCGGCCGATCCCCAGTTCCGGGCGGCGCTGGCCGCGGTCGCCGAACGGACCGGGCCCCACACTCTGCACAATCGGCTCCGGCAAAAGGCGCCGGCCCTGGCCGAGCGGCTGCACCCGAACGACACGGTCCGCATCATCCGGGCCCTCGAGCTCGCTCGGGCCGGACCCGTGCGAATGCAGGCGTGGAGCCGCCCCACAGGGGACTTCCCCGTGGTGTACATCGGGTTGACAATGGAGAGGGTGCGGCTGGTGACCCGGCTTCGCGCCCGCTGCTTGGCCATGGCGTCCGCGGGGCTCGCCGCCGAGGTCGAGCGGCTGCTCGCGCGTGGGTACGACGAGACCTTGCCCGCGCTACAGGGGATCGGGTACCGGGACTTTGTGCAGGTCGTCCGCCACGGCGCGAGCGCGGCGGAGGCGCTCGCGACCATGCAGCGTGACACGATTCGTTACGCGAAGCGCCAGCTGACGTGGTTCCGGCGGGAGCCCGATATCGAGTGGATCGACGTGGAAGCGGAGGGCGGGCCCTCGGGGGTGGCCGCTCTCGTGGAGGAACGTTTGGCGTGAACGGACAGGGCAACGGACGGCGTCCGGAACAGGTCATCATCGGCGGGTTGCGGTTCGGCAGGGAGCGCCGCTGGCAGGTCGACGAGTCCCTCGACGAGCTGGCGGCGCTGGTTCGGGCAGCAGGGGGAGTGGTCGTGGAGCGCGTTGTGCAGGAGCGGGTGAGCCCGTCGCCCGCACTCTATTTCGGCAAGGGCAAGGCAGAGGAGATCGGCGAGAGGGCCCGGCAGCTCAAGGCCGATCTGTTCGTGTCCGACGACGCGCTCTCGCCCGTCCAGGAAAGAAACCTCACCCAAGCGCTCCGCATCAAGGTCATCGACCGCACGGCCCTGATTCTCGACATCTTCGCGCAGCGGGCGCGGACGAGCGAAGGCAAGGCGCAGGTCGAGCTGGCGCAGCTCACCTATCTCATGCCGCGCCTGGTCGGTCAGTGGAAGCACCTGGAGCGTCTCGGGGGTGGTATTGGGACGCGCGGACCGGGCGAGACGCAGCTCGAATCGGATCGCCGGGTCATCCGCACGCGCGTGCGGCAGATCACACGCGACCTTGAACGGGTGAAGGTTCACCGGCGCGTGCAGCGCGGGGGTCGGCAGCGGGCCGGATGGCCGGTGGTCGCCCTCGTGGGCTACACCAATGCCGGAAAGACCACCCTCCTCAATCGCCTGACCGGGGCGTCGCTGAGGGCGGCCGATCAGCTCTTCGTCACCCTCGATCCGGTCGCCCGGTTGGTGAACGGCGATGGCCGGCCGCCGTTCGTGCTGACGGATACGGTGGGATTCATACGCAAGCTGCCGCACGAGCTGGTGGCGGCCTTTCGGGCCACCCTGGAGGAGCTGGCTGAGGCCGACGTGCTGCTGCATGTGGTCGACGCCAGCCACCCCCAGCTCGAGGAGCACCTGGCGGCGGTGGAGACCTTGCTGGAGGAACTGTACGTATTGGACCGTCCGCGCCTGCTGGTGCTGAACAAGCTCGACCGGCTGGAAGATCCCGCCATCGCGGACGGGCTGGTTCGCCTGCGAGGCGGTGTGGCCGTATCGGCTCGCACCGGAGAGGGAGTACCGGGGCTGCTCGACGCCATCGGCATGCTTTTGCCGCGACGGAACGGGCCGGTCACCCTTCGCATCCCGCACGCCGAGGGGGCCGCCCTCGCTTCGTGCTACACGCGGGGCCGGGTCCTCACGCGGGCCGACGAACCGCAGCACGTCCGCCTGCAGGTGGAGCTGCCTGTCGACCTCCTTGGCCCTCTCGCTACCTACAGGGTGTGAGGGGTGGGAAGCGGATCGGCGGCGGGGACCGCGATGCTAGACTGAGGGGATCCTATGGGACTCGCCAATTGGCTCACCCTTCTGCGCATCGTCCTCATCCCACTCTTCGTGCTCCTGTTGTTGTACAAGCGTCCGGGTTTTGCCCTCGTTGTATTCGCCGCGGCCGCCCTCACGGACCTGCTGGACGGCTACGTCGCCCGGCGGCGGGGAAGCCAGACCCGGCTGGGCGCCTTCCTCGACCCGATGGCCGACAAGCTCTTGCTGACGGCCGCCTTCGTGACCTTGACCCACCTGAGGGTCCTTCCCGCTTGGATCACCGTGGTCGTGATCAGCCGCGATGCGATCCTCATGATGGGCGCACTCCTCATCCACATGCTGGGCGGGCGGATCTATCCGCGACCGACGTGGGTTGGCAAGGCCGCGACCTTCTTCCAAGTCCTGGCCGTGCTAGCCGGCATGCTGGCGCGCTACTACCGTCCCTGGGTCCCGAGCGCCACCGTGCTGACCGTGATCGTGGGGCTGGCGGCGATCTTCACGATCGTCTCCGGACTGCAGTACCTCGTGCAAGGCCTGCGATACCTGAGCGCCACCGACGCGGCCCGAGAAGAGACCAGTGAGAGCGTGTTCTTCCGCTGACGGGGTGGTCGTCGCTTCCGTTCGCCGCCGATCTCCGGCGGCGGCGGCCGGTCTCGCGGTCGGCGACCGTCTGCTCGCTGTCAACGGCCATCCGCTGCGGGACACCATCGACTTTCAGTTCTACGCGGGCGAGGAGATCTTGGAGGTCGAGGTGGAGCGCGCGGCGGTGCGCACCACCCTCACCCTGATCCGAACGGACCGGGACCTTGGCCTCGAGCTGGAGGCGCCCCGGCCGGGCGAGATCGCCACCTGCGCCAACAAGTGTGTCTTCTGCTTCATTCACCAGCTCCCCAAGGGGATGCGGCGCAGCCTCTACGTGAAGGACGATGACTTCCGGCTGTCGTTCCTGCACGGCAACTACATCACCCTCAGCGACCTCACCGAGGAGGCCTTCGCCCGCATCATCACGCAGCGCTTGTCACCGCTCTATGTCTCGGTGCATGCCACCGATCCGGCTCTGCGCCACGCCCTCCTCGGGCGGCCCCGTCACTCGGCCGAGATCCTGCCCCGGCTCGAGCAACTGAGCAGGGCGGGGATCCGGCTGCACGCCCAAGTCGTGCTCTGCCCGGACTGGAACGACGGCGTCCACCTGGAACGAACGGTGTTCGAGTTAGCTCCGCTGTCCCCCCAGGTGGTCACCACCGCCATCGTCCCCGTCGGGCTGACCCGCCATCGGGAACGCTTGCCCGCCCTGCGCCGCTTGCGGGACGAAGAGGCGCGCGCGCTCGTGGCCACGGTTACCCGCTGGCAGGAGCGCTTGCACGCGGCCCTCGGCACCCGCTTCGTGTTCCTCTCTGACGAGGTGTACTTGCAGGCCGGGGTGGAAGTGCCCCCCGCCGCCCACTACGAAGGCTTCCTGGTGGCCGAGGATGGCGTGGGTCTCGTGCGGCGTTTCGAGGATGGGTTTCGGCGCGCGCTCGCGCGGCCTCGGACTCGGCGGGCGTCGACGGCCGTCACGGTGGTGACCGGCGCGATGTACGCGGCTCGGCTGGGTCGCTTGCTGGCCGGACTGCCGCTCGAGGGGGCGCAGGCCCGCGTGGTGGGCGTGCCCAACGAGTTCTTCGGACGTGATATCGCAGTGGCGGGACTCCTCACGGGAGGGGACATTCGGCGTCATCTCGCCGCGCAGGCCGATCTCGGCGCCGCCGTCCTCGTGCCCGCCGTGGCCGTCCGCGACGGCGAGAACGTCTTTCTCGACGACCTGACCCCGGGCGATCTCGCGCGCGATCTGGGAGTGCCGGTGCGAATCGTCGAGCCGACCGCACGCGCGCTGACGCGCGCCCTCGTGGCATGAGACCCCGCCCCCTCATTGCCATCGTTGGGCGGCCGAACGTCGGCAAGTCGACGCTGTTCAACCGCTTGGTGGGCAGGCGGTCGTCGATCGTGCGCGATGTGCCCGGCGTGACGCGTGACCGGCTCTACGGAATCGTGACTCTGGGAACCTGGAACGCGACGGTGGTCGATACCGGCGGCTTCGACCCGAGCACCGAGGAGCCCCTGATCGAGGGCGTGCGACGTCAGGTGCTGGCTGCCGTGGAGGAATCGGATCTCGTCCTCTTCGTGGTCGACACCCGGGTCGGGATCACTGCCCTCGATGCCGAACTTGCCCGAGCCCTGCGCCGCTCGCGTCGGCCCGTGCTGCTGGTGGCCAACAAGGTCGACGGGGGCGGCATGGAGAGCGCGCTCGCCGAGCTCTATCGCCTCGGCTTCGGTGAGCCGCTGCCCGTCTCGAGTGAGCACGGACGCGGAGTGGCCGAGATGCTCGAGCGCGCGCGCGCGCTCGCTCCGCCAGCGCCATTGGCGCCGTCCCCGCGGGGGGTGCCCGTCCACATCGCGGTTATCGGGCGTCCCAACGTCGGGAAATCGTCGCTCGTGAACGCTGTGGTCGGCGACGAGCGCGTGCTGGTCGACGCCGCTCCCGGCACGACCCGCGACGCCGTCGACACGGCATTCGTGCACAATGGACGGCCGTATGTTCTGGTGGACACCGCCGGCATCCGCCGCAAGGGACGGGTGACGGAAGTCCTGGAGAAGCTCGCGGTGGTCATGGCTCGCAAGAGCCTCGAGCGCTGCCAGGTGGCGCTGCTCGTTCTCGACGCGGCCGCGGGCGTCACCGCCCAGGATGCCCACCTGGCCGGCTATGCCGACGAGGCGGGGCGGGCCACCGTGGTCGTGGTCAACAAGTGGGATCTTGTTCCCGCCGGCATGGTGCGTAAGGCGGAAGTGATCGAGCAGATCCGCGACCGCCTCCCCTTTCTCGACTACGCACCGATCTGTTTCACATCGGCCCTTCGCGGGGAAGGGCTGGCCGATCTCTTCGAGACGATCGACCTGGTCGCAGCGGAGGCGGGCCGCCGCCTCCCGGGTGGAGAGGTCCTGGCGACGCTCCGCCAGGCCATCGAGCGACGTCCGGTATCGATCGCCGGCGGACTCTTGACCCTGCAGTCGGCTTCCCAGATCGCGGTGCGACCTCCGAGCTTCGCCCTTCGCGTGAGCCGGCCTCCCGGTATTCACTTCTCCTACGAGCGCTATCTCGTGAAGTCGCTGCGGCGCGCGTTCGGTCTGATCGGATCGCCAATCCGGCTGTCGTTTCGCCAGGGCGCTCCGGCCCGCCCTCGGGGCCGCCCCGCGAAGCGCCGCGGGGTCGGGGGCAGTTCCCCGACCTTGACGTGAAGGCTCCGTCGTGCGCCGTCATGCGCTGATCGTCGTGGTCGCGGTTGTGCTCGTGGCGGCGACCGCCTCCGGGTTCCTTTTCTCGCGGTCCGACACGGGTGCCCGGGCCACGAACGCGCGCTATCCCGGGGCCGGCGCGACACGGCCAGCGGTCCCCTCCACCGAGGCGACCATCGAGATTCCGCTCACCGACCGCATACCCGCTCGCCTGCCTGTCGAGGGTATTCCGTCCGGATGGCAGCTGAGGGAATTCGCCGGGCGCGCGAACGTCGAGCTTGTACGGGACGATGCCCTGGCCCTCAGGCTTCGTAGTGATCGTTCATCCTATGTCCTCTACCGCGACATTCGGATCGATGTCCAGTCCCACCCCTGGCTGTCGTGGGCGTGGAAAGTCGTCCGCCTTCCGAGCGGGGGTGACGTGCGGACCTCCGCCGTCGATGATCAGGCGGCCCAGCTCTACATCGTGTTCCCTCGCTGGCCCGCGCCCCAGGAGCGCAGTGAGGTGATCGGGTACGTCTGGGATGCGACGGCGCCCATCGCCATGCAGCTGTCTAGCGCGCGTGCCCCGAATGTTCGGCTGATCGTGGTGGCTTCGGGCCCCGCGGGCCTCGGCCGGTGGCAGCGATTTCAGCGAAACGTAGCCGCCGACTACGTCGCTCTCTTTGGCCGTGAGCCGACCAGGGCCGGCAAGATCGGGGTGATGATCGACAGCAACGACACCGGGTCTGTCGCCGAGGCTTTGGTCGCCGATCTGCGCTTCTCCATCGGCCCCACAGAAAGCGAGGAAAGGCCAACGTCCATGCTACGATAGCGGCGAATACTTCGTCGAGATCGCCAGGGAAGGGGACATAACATGAACACAGGCCGCGCGCTCTGGGAGGCGCGCTGGTTTCGGGCCGCGGTCGTCTTCTTCGTGATGACGACCGTGGCTGTCCTGGTCGTGCCAGCGGCGGTGCGCCAGGCGACCGAGCGTGAGGACGCCCGCGGGTTGCTCGTGTGGATGGGACCTACGGATCCGATCCCCCTCACGCGGGTCGCCGCGGCGTCGGCGGCCGATCTGTACTGGGTCCAGGTTGGCATTTTCCGGGATGCGGACGCTGCCGTGCGTGTTGCGCAGCGGTTACGCGAGCGGAAGTATCGGGTCCAAGAGTCGGTCGTGCAGCGACCGGGCTCGCCCGGCCGGCCGGCCGGCCCCACGATACCGACGCAAGGGAGCGGGGTGCGTTACGAGGTCGTGGTGTCAGGAGGGGCCGCGAGTGAGCTGGCGGCCAAGGTCGCGGCGAAGGGGCTTGCCGGGCGCCCGAGCACGGACGGGGTCATCATCACCCCCAGTCTGCCGCTGAGCGAAGCAGTCGCGCTGTCCAGGGACCTTGCAGACGACGGTATCGCCGTCCGGGTGCGGCGAGTAGGCTCTGCGGCGGGCCCCATCGTTCAGGGGACCGAACGTCACGCCTCAGCCGCCAGCGGCACGGACACGTTGCATCGTGTGCGTGTGGGCGGCTTCACCGACCGGGCGGGGGCGATGGCCGTCCAGCGCGAACTCGAGGCACTGGGGTACAAGCCGTTTCTGGTGCGGGGGAGCGAGTGAGCGAGCGCCAATCAGCCACAGGGGGTGATCAGTCACCGTGACGAAGAACGACCTGGTGAACGCCGTCGCAGCCCACGGGCTCTCCAAGAGGCAATCCTCCTCGGTGGTGGAGTCCGTGTTCGACACGATCTTCAACTGCTTCGAGAAGGGCGAGGACGTCAAGATCGTTGGCTTCGGCCACTTCCGCATCCGGCAGAAGGCGTCGCGGCGAGGCCGCAACCCACAGACAGGCGACAGCATCGAGATCACTGCCCGCAAAGTGCTGACCTTCAAGCCGAGCAAGGGTCTCAAGCAACGGATCAACAGTCCGACGCCCCGCCCGGCCCCGCCCGCGCCCACCGCGCCACCGGCGTCACCGCATCTCTAGGGTGAGCCATGTCGGCCGAGACAGCAGAGAAGCTCTACTACCGGATCGGAGAGGTGGAGTCGATCACCGGCGTCCCCGCCTACGTCCTGCGTTACTGGGAATCCGAATTCAAGCTGCTCCGGCCGAAAAAGAACTCGGCGGGTCAGCGTCTGTACCGCCATCGCGACCTCGATCTCGTCAAACGCATCAAGACGCTCCTCTACGACGAACGATTGACTCTGGAAGGGGCCAAGAAGCGCTTGCTCGCGGAATCGCGCAAGGGGGGGGAACAACTGGAGCTGGGGATGCGGGAGGCCTCGTACGCGGCGGCGCTCAGGCGCATTCGCGAGCACCTCGTCGCCTTGCGGGCCAAGCTCAAGGGTTGAAGGACGTCCACGCTTCTGCGACAATCCAAAGTCGAGGTCGGGGCGTGGCGCAGCCCGGCAGCGCACATGACTGGGGGTCATGGGGTCGGAGGTTCAAATCCTCTCGCCCCGACCATAAACGATGACGGGGCTACGAGGCGACTCGTAGCCCCGCCGTCGTTCGGGAACCGACATGCCTGTTCTGCTCGTCACCAACGATGACGGCATCCACGCCGCCGGCCTGGCCGCCCTCGCGCGTGCCGTCGAGGAGCTGGGCGACGTATACGTGATTGCCCCCGAGCGAGAGCAGAGTGCGTGCGGGCACGCCCTGACCCTGCATCGTCCCCTGCGGGTGGAACGGCTGGACGAGCGGCGCTTCTCGGTGAACGGCACGCCGTCAGACTGCGTGAACCTCGCGGTGCTCGGCTTTTTGCCCGAGCGGCCGGTGCTGATTCTCTCAGGCATCAACCACGGCTCGAATCTCGGGGATGATGTCACCTACTCGGGGACAGTTTCGGCCGCCATGGAGGGCACCTTGCTGGGGGTGCCGTCCATGGCCGTCTCCTTGGTGGCGGGAGGCGACTTCGAGGAGGCAGGTCGGATCGCACGGCTGGTGGCGATGCGCGTGTTGGTCAGCAACTTGCCGGACAAGACCTTGTTGAACGTCAACGTGCCGGAGGGAACGCCGAAGGGCATCCGGTTGGCGCGTCTCGGACACCGCGTGTACGAGGGCAAGATCGTCGAGCAGCAGGACCCCCGGGGCCGCACCCACTACTGGATTGGCGGGGGGTCACCGCAGTGGAGTCTGCTCGAGGGAACCGACATGGGCGCCGTGCACTCGGGCTTCGTGGCCGTCACCCCTCTGCACCTCGACCTCACCCATCATCGCGCCATGGCCCAGATGAAGGACTGGCCGACCTGGCTCAGCGCCCGTCGCGAAGCGGGTGGCCCGGGCTCGTCGTGAGCACCGCCGATCTCTTCGCTCGTGAACGCCAGCGTATGGTGGACGACCAACTCGTGCGGCGGGGGATCACGGAGGAGCGGGTGCTCGCGGTCATGGGTCAAGTCCCGCGCCACCTTTTCGTCGAGGAGGCGTTTCGGGAGCGCGCCTATGGCGATCATCCTCTGCCGATCGGCCAGGCGCAGACGATCTCTCAGCCCTATATCGTGGCCCTCATGACGACGTTGCTCGCCCTCACCGGGCGCGAGAAGGTCCTGGAGGTCGGCACGGGCTCTGGCTATCAGACGGCGGTCCTGGCCGGGCTGGCCCGGCGGGTTTGCTCCATCGAACGGATCGCGGCCCTTGCCCTGCGGGCCCGGGCGGTTCTGGAGGGTCTCGGCTACGCCAACGTATGGGTCCGCGTGGGCAATGGAACCCTCGGCTGGCTCGACGAGGCACCGTTTGATCGCATCGTGGTGGCGGCGGGAGGGCCGAGCGTACCCCCTCCGCTCTTTGAGCAGCTGGTGGAGGGTGGGCGCATGGTCCTGCCCCTCGGTGACCAGACAAGCCAGACGCTGACCCTGGTGGAGAACCTGGGGGGCCAGATGCGCACGCGCGCCTGCGGCGACTGCAGCTTCGTGCCGCTCGTCGGCAAGTACGCCTGGAATGCGTAAGCCTGTATAATCTGGCCGTCACCTCGGGGCGTAGCGCAGCCTGGTAGCGCGCACGGTTCGGGACCGTGAAGTCGGAGGTTCAAATCCTCTCGCCCCGACCACTTTCCGGGCCGCCGCCGATCGAGTACGTTCGATCGGCGAGCGACCGGAACCTGACGAACCGTTGCGCGACACGCAGCTGAACGCGGCCGAAATCACGGTGGAGGGCCTCGTGCAGGGAGTCGGGTTCCGTGACTTCACCAGACGCCATGCTCGTGATCTTGGTCTGTCTGGCTACGTGTTCAACAGCCGCGATGGTCGCGTGCAGGTTCGGGCTGAGGGCGCACGGGAGGCCATCGAGGCCCTGGTCAGGGCGCTCGAGCAGGGGCCGCGGCTGGCGCGGGTGGAGCGGGTGTTGCTCCGGTGGTGCGAGGCTACGGGGGCCTGGCCGACGTTTAGCGTGCGAAGCGAGGATCGAGACTGTTGAGCCCGCCCCGGCATCGCGGCCAGGCGTGGCAAGCCGGACTGATGGGCGCCCTGTTTGTCACCACCGCAGTGGTGTCGCCGCTGCACGCCGCCCCCCACTTCGGGGGAACCACGCACGAGGTGAAGCGCAGCGAGACGCTGAGCGGAATCGCCCGCCAGTATGGGATCACTGTTCGTCAGATCGTGCTGGCCAACCGCTTGCCCAGTGCGAGGGCACCACTGCCCCCGGGGCTGACGCTGACCATTCCTGACTACAAAGGAGGCCGTCCACCTCTAGCGACGGCCAAGCGGGCGCTCGCGAAACCGGCGGTGAGGCGCGCTTCACTGCCATCAAATTCGTCGCACGACTTCTTCGCGCTCCCCCCCTCGAGCCTGGTGCTGGCCGTCCCAGAGTTCGTGGGGCCGGTGCCGGACTTCGTGTGGCCCGTGGATGGCGCGGTGAGCTCGGTCTTCGGTCGCCGCGGCCGCGGCTGGCATCGGGGTGTGGACATCGTGGCCGCCGAGGGGACGCCCATCTACGCCGCCGCCCCCGGGGTGGTCATCGCCAGCGGAAGCGAGCACCGCTATGGGCTCGTCGTGAAGATCGAGCACGAGAGCGGGTTCGTCACCGTCTACGCGCACAACCTTGCCAACAGCGTCGAGGTGGGGGCGCGCGTGGCCAGCGGTCAGGAGATCGCCAACGTCGGCCGGAGCGGGCAGGCCACGAGTCCGCACGTACACTTCGAGATTCGCCACGAGGGGCGGGTCGTCAATCCGCTCTATCTGCTGCCTCTCCCACCACGGGTGGCCACCGAGGAGCTTGCCGTCGCCGAGGACGAGGATGAGTGAGGAACCCGAGGCCGAGGTCATCCCCGACGCTCCGCTCGACGAGCTGGTGGAGGTCCCCGACAGCCACACCCGGGAGGAAATACGCGCGACCAGCCGCGCCAACCTCGGTCGGTACCTCTCGGAGATCTCCCGCATCGCGCTCCTCTCGCGCGACGAGGAGGCCACCCTCGGTCGCCGTATCCAGGCGGGGGACCAGGAAGCCAGGGCCCGCCTGATCGAAGCGAATCTGCGTCTGGTCGTCCAGATTGCGCGTCGCTATCTCAACCGCGGCCTTCCCCTGCCTGACCTCATCGAGGAGGGCAACCTCGGGCTCATGCGAGCCGCCGAAAAGTTCGAGCCGGAGCGGGGGACGCGCTTCTCGACCTATGCCACCTGGTGGATTCGCCACGCGGTCGTGCGAGCCCTCGCCAATCAGGCGCGCATGATCCGGCTCCCCGTACACGTGGAGGCCCTGCTCGGCCGCTACGCCAAGGAGCAGGCGCGACTGACCCAGGCGTTGAATCGTCCGCCCACGCCGGAGGAGATGGCGGCGGCCCTCCACACCAGCGTGGAGCAGGTGCGGGAGCTCGATGAGATTCGCCAGCCGCCAGTCTCGCTGGACGCGCCGACGGGGCCCGAGGACACGGCGCTCCATGATGTGGTACCCGACGCCTCGGCGGACCCCTCCGTCAGCCTGGGCGCGCTGCTGCGCGCTCGAACGGATCTGACATCCATCCTCGACGATCTGGCCGCCAACGAGCGCACGGTTCTCCGCCGGCGGTTCGGGCTCGACGGCGGCTCTGGGGAGACCCTGGAGGCGATCGGCCAACGACTGTCGCTCAGCCGCGAGCGCGTGCGCCAGATCGAAGCCAACGGTCTGCGCAAGCTGCGCGCGCTGCTCACCGCGCGCGGCATCGCTCCGGGCGATCTCGCCTGAGCCCTCGGCGAGGATGGGGTGAGCGGCCTGCAGGGGGCCGTGGTAGGGTTCATCCTCGGCGTCTCGGTCGGCATGCTGGTCCTTGTCTGCTTCTTCGCGGCGCACAGCATGCGGGCACGTCGTCTGGCACGCGCAGCAGCGAGGGGAACACATGAGAGGGAATCGACGAGGGAAGGGGCCCGGGCGGTTGATCAGGGCGCTCAGGATCCATAGGGGACTCAGCATTCGTGCCCTCGCCCAGAAAGCCAGTGTGGCGGCCGGCTACATCTCCGAACTAGAGAATGGCCGCAAAGCAGACCCCGGCCTCGATGTGCTTCGCCGGCTCGCCAGGGCGCTGGGCGCCCCGTTGTCAGACTTGATCGAGTAGGGGACCGCCTGGAGTTCGGGGCAACACGGGACGAGCCGTCCGGTCAGCGTCGCCTCGGCACGCGAGCCGTTGACCGATCAGCGTGTGCGAGGAGACGGACGAGAAGATCGACAAGCTCGACAAGCTCGTCGTGCTGCGTGCGTGGACAGGGCGGTCGTTGGTGAACTGACAGACAGCAAGGAGAGACACGTATGTCCGCTTACATGATTGTCCACCTGGAGATCACCGACCCCGCAGCGTTTGACGCGTATCGCAAGGTTGCCGGCCCGACCCTGGCCGCCTATGGAGGAAAGGCTCTCGCAGCGTTCGGGCGCTTCGAAGTTCTCGAGGGCATGATGCACCCGAAGTCCGTTCTCGTGATCGAGTTCCCGAGCGTCGAGCAGGCCAAGAAGTGGTACGCCTCGCCGGAGTACGCCCCACTGATCCCCCAGCGCCAGCAGGCAGCAAACTCCACGGTGATTCTCACCGAGGGATTGGCGTAGTTGGCCAACTGAGGAGAACACTGAACACCCGAGGCGGCTGGATCTGCCGGACTCTGAGGGTCGCGTGTCCCTGACTCTCCTGCTCGCCCCGACGCCCAGGCTAGTCACCTCCGCCGCCGCGCAGCCCCTCAGCGGCCCGGAGTACATCCCATCACCCTCACCCCCTGTCGGGTGTTCAGCGAATGAGCAAACTCGCCGTCGGCCCGGCCGCCGGCGTGGGCCACGAGATCGAGTTCGGCGAACCCGGGCTCCGTGACGGCCCAGTGATCGGTCTTGACGAAGATGTGGTGTTTGAGGGCGCTCATCATGTAACCCTCCTTCAGCGACTGGGCCGCTGAGGGTTACATCTCTAGTGGCGCGTCCTCCTTCGCTCGGTAACATCTCAGACGGCGCGATACGCGGTATTCACAACAGCGTCGGAACCGAGTATCCTGGTAACGCGTAAGTCTCGGAAATTAAAAGGCGCCCCCGTAGCTCAGGTGGATAGAGCAGCAGTTTCCTAAACTGCGTGCCGGGTGTTCGAGTCACCCCGGGGGCACCAATTCCATTGGGGGCGTCAAGCCCGCGATAACTCTGTCGAGTGACCCCGGCCCAGAGAACTCGTAGTACCGGTCCCGGCCCTCGCCTCTCGGCGCGAAGACCAGCCGCCCGGTGAGCAGTGCCGAGAGCGCCTGACGAGCGTGGGGCGTCTCCTGACGCAGCATCCCTTGCCAGTCGGTCAGGGCACCGCGCATGACGGCGAGCGCGTCGTCGACGCCGCGGCTCCGGGTGTGTTTCTGGCGCTCCTGCTGGGCCAGGGCCGCCTGCACCTGGGCCCGTCGTTGCTCACGGTGCTGGATGGCTTCCAGGATGGAGGGCAGGGGGCCGCTCATCGCGATGGCCTCGACATATCGACGTAGCTCGCCCTCGAGGCGCACCAGCTCGGCGCGCATCGCCTGTCCGGCGGCCGCCGGCGAGTCCTGCCCGTTGACCGAGTCCAGCGCCTTGTAGAGCGCCGTCTCCAGAACCTCGACGCGGAGCAGATGGTGCTCCACGGCCGCCAGGACGGCGGCGTCAACATCGACGAGTGGAACCTCCAGGTTGTTACCGCATACCACGCGCCCTCGGGTGTGGTAGGTCATGCAGCCGTACGACGGAGCGCCGCGGTGCCCGCGGGTGTGGACGAACATGCCCCCCGCACAGACGCCACACTGTCCGAGCCCGCTGAGGAGGTAACGTCCCTCAGCAGCATTGACCGCGCGGCCGCTCGCGACACGCACGTAAGCGGCACGGGTGCCGGCCAGGCGACTATGGGCCGCGGTCCACGTAGCCTCCGACACGAGGCGCCATGCCGGCGACTCGCAGACGATCCACTCTGCCTCGGGAGTTGGTACCTTGAACTTTCGGCCTCGCTGATACTCCCAGCGCGTCTTGCCGTAGATCACGCGGCCCCGGTACAGGTCGTTGAAGAGCATGGCGCGGATCGAGGACGGCGCCCAGCCACGTGGCCGTCCGGGCCGTCGTGGCATTGGCGCTGGTACCCCTTCCTCGTTCAATCGCCGTGCGATCCGCTGATAACCGACGCCGCCTGCCGTCATCGTGAAAATGCGCCGGATCACCCCGGCCTCAGCATCGATGATCTCTCTGGAAACATGGCCGGCTTCCGTCCTGACGTTCCGATAGCCGTAGACCGTTCCACCAGCGACATGGCCACGGGCCGCCTTACTGCGCAGTGCTTCGCGGGTGCGCTGCTGGGCAGCCTCGCGCTCGGCGGCCGCAAACGTCGCTCTCATCGTCAGCATCCCGCGGCTCATCGCGGTGCGAGTATCGACTCGCGCGCGGTCGGTGTAGCTCCAGACCTCCACACCCGCATCGCGCAGCGAGTAGATGATCCCGGGCAGTTCCTCATCGTTGCGGCTCAGCCTGTCCAGATCGCGAACGATCAACGCTGAGAATTTCTCGTCTGCGGCCGCAGCGAGCATCCGCGCTCGGCCCGTCAACTTCGTCGCGATCACGCCAGACACCCCGTCGTCGAGGTACTCATCGAGGACGGACCAGCCCCTCTCCTGAGCGAAAGCACGCGCCAGCCCCACCTGGCGCGTGACCGACTTCGCATCGTCGGCGACGTTCTGCTCATGACTTCTCCTGGCGTAGATCGCGCAGATCATCGGCGTGGTCTCCGTCCTTGTTGTCGAGCTGCTCGAGTTACAGCATTCCTCCTCGCTTCGTAGGAAGCTGCTGCGCTCGCGCGGTTCGTGCAGGTCCGTGAGCAGTAGACCTTCCCACGGCGCTTGCCGGGGAACCATTTCCCACAGTGCCGACACCGGCGCATCCTCCCGCCGCCGGTGACGATGTTCCACAGCTGTACCCAGAGCAGGTCAACCAGCCGCGGCACGGACCAGGCGGCAGTGGGGCCCCGATTCCAGCCGACGGCCGGATGGATAGCCCTGAGGTGTTCCGTGATGGCCCAGCCAAAGGCACGCCAGTTGGCCTCCTCGCGATCGCGCGGGCGAACATCTTTCCCGCGAGCCCACTCCGTAAAACAGTGCCCTCTGACGAGGGCAGAGACATACGGATCCGGGTACGGCTGCGCCGGGCGAGACATCGCGGCACGCGGGACCAGATCTGGCCATCGCGAATCGAACCAGGGGTGTTCAAGCGCAACGTGCTCAGGCGGCGGCAAGACCTCCCGAAGAGCGTCCAGAAAGGCATCCTGGTCTCCCCATAGGCCAGGCACATCGGGGGAGCGCCACTCGCGACGCTGCAAGGCCTGAGCCCATGCGAAGTGCCGCTGTAGCTCTTTCAGTGCGCGGCGTGCCCCCCAAACCGTCTCGCCCTTCTGCGCCCAGCGGGCGGTGTAGTGGTCCGGTAGCCGCGTGCCGAGGAGGCCCCAGGCACGGATGAAGGCGAGGACCGAATCCACGTCGTCTGGCGCGATTCGCAGAGCCGCGTCGAAGATTTCGGCCGCGTAGGGCATCGGGTCATAGGAGGTGCCACCCTCAGCGTCCCAGAACACGCCCTGGCACCATGCGAAATCCGCGGGTGAAGGGCCAGTGGCCGGGTGCCTACTGAATTCGATCGGAACCACCCGGTAGGCATCTGACCGCCGCCACCGGAGGCCCCCCCACTCCTCAGGCAGTGCGAAAGTGCTTTCTCTGTGCGAATTCTGCACAGGAAAAGGCTATAGACTCGGGAGCGTGATGTCAACACCAAATCGAGTCGCTGAGGAACGACGGCGGCGAGCGTGGTCTCAAACGAAGGTCTCGATGCTGACCGGAATCGCGCAGAGCGATATCTCGGCGGTGGAGCTCGGAAAGCGATACGCGCCTCCGGGGTGGCGGCGGCGCCTGGCGGCCGCCTTCAAAGTTTCGGAAGCAGAACTATTCGGGGAGCGCAAAACATCGTGACTCTGGAGTTGAGGCTCCTCCGGCCCCAGCGTCACGACCCGCCGCCCGGCTGGCCTCCCCAAGCCTTTGAAGCCGTGACCGATGCGATCGCGGCCGCGCTGGTTTCGGCGTATCGACGGGGTCAGGGTGCGCAGGAAGAGGAATGCGCGACGTGATCTCCCGCCAGCGCCAAGCCCGGGCTGTGCGCGCCATCGTCGAAACTGCTCTCGAGTCTGCCGGCTGGCCGTGGAGCCTTCGCCTCTCGCGGTGGCTCGATGCGCTCCTGATCCTGGAAGAGGGTGCCGCGTGAATCCGCATCTCGACTTCCTGCTCTCTGCCGTCTACGACGGTGCCGACCTTCACCCCGAGCACCTGGCCGACCTGCGCAAGTCGGGGCTCACCGACGAGACGATCCAGGCGCAGAAGATCCGATCCGCCCCGCCCGACATGATCGACCGCTTGCTCGGGTTCCATGCCCCGAACGTGCGAAGCGCATACGTGCTGCCGTTCGCCGATCCTCGAGGTGGATGGTTCGATCACACCAAGCTCAAGGTGTTCTCCGACGACGGCACGGCAGACAGCATCCGGGGCGATCACGTCGAGCAGCCGAGGCGAGAGCGCTGGCGCTACAACGGTGGTGCCCGGAAGTATCTCGGTCGACGGGCAGCGCCGCCGCGCCTCTTCTTTCCGCTCGCGACGCTCGACCGCGCCTTGCGTGGCGATGAGCCCATCTACCTCATCGAGGGCGAGAAGAAGAGCCTGTCCGTTGCCCAGCTCGGCCTGCCTGCTGTCGGGCTTGAGAGCGTGTGGGGTTGGCATGTGAGGGGCTCGCGCGAGCTGCTGCCCGACTTCGACGACGTCGGGCTGGCTGGCCGTGTCGTCAATGTCGTTCCCGATTCCGACTACAGAACCAATCCCGCCATCGAACGGGCAATCCGTCGGTTGGCAGCAGCCCTCAACGCCAGAGGGGCCACGCCGCGCCTTGTCGTCGTCCCGGCTGGCTTCAAGGGCATCGACGACTTCCTGGCCGCCACGCCATGACCGCGGACCGCGTGACCGGCCTGCTGCACGTCGACCTCTCCACGAACGGAATGCCCAGCGAGTACATCGAGACGGCGGCCGCCTTCATCGCCGAAGAAGACCCGCCCCTCACCTTCATCATCCCCGAGCTGTTGCCTCACGGGGTGCTCCTGCTGATACACGGCGAGCCTCGTGCCCGCAAGAGCCTGTCGGCCCTCGAGTTGGCCCTGGCCGCCGCGAGCGCCACCCCCGCGTTCGGCCTCGCGCGCTTCACGCCGGCCGAAGCAGTCACCGTCTTGTACGTGCAGGAGGAGGATCCTCGCGCGCTGACGCGCCCGCGCCTGCGCGCAATGATCGCCGGGCGGGGCTCGGCATGCCCCGATCGATTACACGTGGCCGTCCGCCGCGGCGTCGATCTCGACGACCCCCTCTGGGTGGATCGGCTCATCACGGATCTCAAGCGCCTGGGCGCTAGGCTGCTCGTGCTCGACGCGGCACGTCGGCTGTCGGCCAAGACCGATGAAGGGCCGACCAAGGTGCGCGAGCTGACCAGAGTGCTGCGCACGATCATCCTGGCGGCGAGTGTCGCCATCGTGATCGTGCACCACGATGTGAAGCCGCCCGTCAACGGCCAGGACCAACGCCGGCGCAGCCAGCGCGCCTCCGGCGGGGACTGGTTCGCCGCCAGCGAGTGCCCCGTCCACGTTGAGAAGATCTCCGGGCGGGAATCGCTGGTCTATCCCCAGGACTTCAAGTTCGGCGCGGATCCCGAGCCGTTCACGTTCACCTTCGAGACAGCCGGCGGGCTCATCAGCCGCCTGGTCGGGATCGACACCACCGCTGAGGCGGCCGAGCGGGCTGGCGTACGAGGGAAGATCGTGGACTGGCTTCGCGCCAACGGGCCCGCCACGAAGAGCGCCATGAAGAAGGCGGGGCTCGGGCGGTGGGAGACGCTCGAGGGCGCGCTTGATCTGCTGACCAAGGACGGCACCGTCGACTCCGCACCTGGCCGGAAGGCCGGAAGCCTGCGCTATTTCGTAGCGTCCCGGGGGTCCGGGGACGGTTCGCGGGGCGACCACGATGATTAGGCTTTTATCGCGGGCACTTCGAATCCTCCCCAAGGCGCGGGGACGATTCGGGAGCGAGGAACCGTCCCTCAGTCCCCAACGTAAGGAGGGGACGGTTCGCGGGACTGTTCGCGGGACGGTCCGTCGGGGAGCGCCCCTATGAAGCTGGCCGCCATGCTCCCGCGGCGCTACCTCGGCTCCTGGGCGCTCCCGTCCGGGAACTCGTGCGATGTCTACCTGCAGCGCATGCCCCAGCCGGGCGTGCTCGACATGGACGGCTTGCGCGTCGAGTGGGACACGCCACCATCGCCGGCTTGGCCAGCCGAAGACGTCGAGCACTACCAGCGCGTGACGTTCCCTGAGATCTGCCGCGCGGTCGTGACGCTCACTGGCCAGCGTGTGCTCGGGGTGACAACGTGAGCGGTCGCCGGGCCCGCCGGCAAGACTCGAAGATTCGCGCGCGGGATGGTCGTCCGCGAAAAAAAGTCCGGGGGCCCCTGCAACGGCAGGATCACCTCGGGTCATCGAAGGCGCAAAATTCAATCAGGTGACATGATGAAAAATCGCGTGGCGAAGGCGAAGAGGAGTCGCCGTCCTGGCCTGCCACGCCCCGAGTTGGCGCTGGCGCTGGGTGTGTCGGCCCGCAAGGTTGATCGCTTGATCGCGGCGGGGCTCTCGCCGGTCGGTCACCGCGGGGCAGCGTACTTGTACAACCTGGCTGGGGCCCGCCGGCTGGCCCGCCGGCTCGCCCCGCCCGAGTCCGCGTCGTCGGACGTCGTGATTGCGGACCTGCGATCGCATGCCGAAGACCTTCACGACCGGCGCCGGCGGCTTCTCGAAACCTGGATCCCCGATACTGCCTGGCTGGCGTCGTGGCGCGCCCTGGTCGCGACGATCGCCCGTGTCACATCGGGATGGCCGGTGCGTCTGGCCGCGCGCATTGGTGGCACTCCGCGGGAGCAGGCGCGGATTCTGGCCACTGCTGACTCCCCACGTCCAGCTCCGCCCCCGCCCCTGCGACATGTGCCACCAGACGAAGTGCGGACCCTACTCGCCGGTGACCCTGCTGCTCAGCCGTGGCGCCTAGCGGCGACTCCGGCAATCACCCGTCTCGTGGAGAGCGGAAAGGGGATCGCGATCCAAACCGATGGCGCGTGGCACGAATGGGCCCCCGCGGCCGGCGTTCCTGAGCCCCGGACGTGGCCAGCGCCTCTCATCCGGCCACTACTCGTGGAGCTGTCCACTTCGCCCCGGGTGCGCCAGGCTCTGGCGGGGCTAATGAATGCGCTGGCGCCTTCTTTACCCGGGCCACTGCCACCGCCCCCACCAACGGCCGATGCCGCTCGCGCGCAGTGGCGCGAGGCCCGCGCGGCCTTCCGCCGCGCCCGGATTGCCGTGCGGCGTGGTCACCACCGACGTGCAGATCTGGTCAGGTGGATCGAAGCCGCGGCCCGCGAGCACACGATGAGCTGGTGGGGGGGCGCCCCGCGCCTGGCCTACGAACATGCCGGTGACCACGCCGCAGCGCTGGCGCGCCTCGAGCAGCTCCGGCGCGAGTTACTCGCGCGGCTAGAGACCCTCGGCGGGCTAGTGGTTCCGCCGCGAACGAGCACACCCAGGCGCCCTGGCGCCAGGAAAAGGAGATCCTGATGATGATTCCGGAGGTTCGATTCGGCGTGATGATGCCGATGCTGGCCACGGTTACCACCTGGCCGAAGACGGCCGAGGAGGCCGCGAAGTTCTGTCGCGAGAGGAACGCCGAGAACCGACGAAGGCGTGAGACCGAAGCGGCCGAGGACGCCCGTCGCCGGCGCGAGCTGGATGACCAGAGGCGGGAGATCGAGCAGCACGCGCCTCGCCGGGCGGCTCAGCGGGCGACGGGCGCGACACTGAGGCCGACCGAGATCTATCGCGAGCTGAACGAGTCGTACTTCCGCGCCCACGGCTACGCCGTGCCTGGTGAGGTTCGACAATGAGCCCGGCGCTGGCGAATCCTCACCCGGAGGCGGCCGCGGTCTCGGCGCCCTTGCCGCTGTGCCGGTCGCTCTTGAACCTCCTGAACCTTTACACCCGCGCCAAGGTCGGCAGCATGGCCCTGGGGGGCCGGAGCCTCCACGGGATCGGCGAATGGCACGGCGTGATCCAGCACGACGGCGGGCCGTTCCTGACGCTGCCGTCGGCGATCTTGGAGAAGCTCGAGGAGTTCTCCTGGGCGCTCACGCTCAGCGCTGTCGTGCGTGAGCCCTTCGCGATGCCGCTCGTCTGGGTCACGTTCGACCTCGCCCCGACGTTCGCCGACGGACCTCGCGGCTGGGCGCACTATCCCGATGAGACGCGCCTCGCCGCGGCTCGGGGCGCGGTGGAGCGGTTCGGCGTGGCACCAAGCGTCATCATCGACGGCTACTCCGTGCTCGCCGTCGGCTGGACGCTCACCGAACCGCTGACGGACGAGATCCGTGCCCGCGATCTGCTTCGCCGCCTGGCCGAGAAGCTCGGCGCCCCTTTGCCGGAGGCGTCGGATCCGCTCTCGGCAACCATCTCGCTTCCGGGGTCGATCGTGCGGAACGTCGGCACCGTGGACGTTCCCGTCGTCCAGGTCGTGACGCTCGACCAGGATCGCACCGTCAGCGGCGCCGACCTTGAGGCGGCCCTCAGACCACCACCAGCGCGCAAGAAGGGAGTCACCGCATGAACGTGCTTTCCAAGCTGATCGGCCTCGGCCAAGAGCTCCAGGCCGCCACGCACACCGTCACCGAAAATCTCGCCGAGCTCCGTGAGGCCATCGACGCCAAGAAAGCCGAACGAGATCTCGCCCAGCACGGCCCGCTGCCGCCAGGGGAAGTCGTCGAGAAGTTCAATCGCTGGGTCGACGAAACCGCCGGGGAGCAGCGCGAGAAGTATGGCGCCTCGCTGGTTGTTCATCGCTTCGGAGCTGCCCCCCGGTCACATCTCGGTCGGTCACCGTGGACTTCCACCACGGCAGTGGAGTGGGGATTCCTGGCAATGTTCGCCGGCGCCCAGCTCAAGGAGCAATTCTCGAAGCTGGTCAAGGAAACCGCGTATCAGGCCGGGCCGCCTGCTGCTGAGCGGCCGGCCGAGGTGGCTCGCCTCGAGAGCGAGCTGGCCGAGCTGGAGAAGGCCGAGGAGGCGCTCGTCGACGAGATGAACGCGGCGGGGATCCACGTCGGACATCGCCCTGATGTCGTTCAGCGACGAGAAGCTGCGCGACGTCGCGAGGAGCGTATCAAGGCTGTCAGGGCCGCCCAGGCCGAACGCGAAGCGCTCATCGACCAGCGCCACGCCAACCGCGGTCGGGCCATGCCGTCACCATATCTCGTGCTGAGAAGTCGAGAGGGGGCCTGAGCCAATGACGACGTGCCCGGCCGGATGGGCCATCCGGTGCCGCGAAGTGACGCGGCCCTGTCGGTTACCTACGTGGTCGCTCCTTCCACGCGGGCGATCGGCCGGCGGGCATCTGATCGACGAGGGCGGCCGCCGGCCCAGTGAGGCCGGTCTGGCGCGCGGTTCTGTCCAGTCCACGCGCGTCAGCTCCCGGGCGGGCATGGGCTCGCCCGGGAGGGCCGCTCATTGGAAGCCGTCGAAGCGTCGCCTTGGGAGGATATGTCCAGATGGAGGACGTGAGGAGCGACGTGCAGCGGCGGTTGGGGGAGACGATCATTCGGCGGGCCCACTGTGAGGCGGCCCTCGAGGCTGACGTCAGGAATCGCGCCTGGGCCCGGACGGGATTCGCCGATCACCCCTCCTCGCAGAGGCCAAAGGCGGATGCCCCGAGCCGCCCGCTGCGCGCGTACGTCCAGCACGGCGCCGTGATCGTGTACAAGGCCGCCGCCGGGGGCGAAGAGTGAACCCGCGGGGGGCGTTGCCGAGAACCTGGCCCGACCCGCTGGTCCCCCGCCCGGGCTGGCCCAAACCGCTCGCCTGCCTGAAGTGCGGCCGCCTTCGGATGGCCGAGCACGCGGGCGATCGCCTCCACGATCGGTGCCGAGAGGAAGACGGCGGGCTCGCTGTGGCGCGCGTGCACCTGCCCCGGCGGTGGGCCTGATGCCCTTCTTCGACGACGTGCACGAGCCGGAGGATGACGTGACGGAGATCTCCACCACGCCGACGGCCTGGAGCTGGGCGCCGCCGATCCTCTGGCGCTGCCCGCGGTGCTCGACCACGGTCCTCACGCGGGAGTCGGGCCCACGGTGCCAGCGCTGCGGCTTCAGGGAAGGGACGTAGCCCGATTCTGCGGTCAGGAACCAAAGCAAATAGCAATGGGCCGTGAGGCTGGCCGGCCCGAGAAAGGCTAGGACATGGGCCAGACGCGCGCAGAGCAGGAAACCATCATCCGGTGGGACGAAGCCGAGCAGATCGTCCACGTCTACTCCACGAGCCCGAAGACGTGGCGCCGGTGTGCCCGCCTGGGCCTCGAGGCCACGAAAAGCCATCGGTTCCGTGACGGCGAGGAGAGCGGGCGATTCTATCGCCTGCCCTTGGCCGAGTTTCGCTGGGGTCTGAGGAGCAAGCGCCGGGGGGGAGGCAACGCGGCCGCCCTCGCCGCCGCCCGCGAACGCCGCCAGCGAGTCGGCACCCCCTGAAAGGAGGAGAGGAGACTCGGCCGGGTGATAGCGGCGCTGCGGGAGGCGAAGGCGATGACTCAGCGTGAGCTGGCGGCGAAGGTCGGGGTGACGCCCGGCTACCTGGCCCTCCTCGAGCTGGGAAAGCGCAAGAATCCATCTCTTGATGTTGTAAAGAAGCTGGCCCGCGCCCTCGGCGTGCCGGTCGGGGAGCTGCTGGAGTAGGAGGAGAAAGATCATGGCAGACAAGGAAACCGGATCGAATCAGCTCGACGCGGCCGAGCTATGGAGTCTCGCGCGGGAGCGAGCTGTTCTCCGTGCTGCAATGGCCATGCGGCCGGTCCAGTACGGCGCGGACGGGCAGATTGCCACGACACCGCGGGACCATGAGTGGGCGACCTGGGAGCATTGGAAGCGAGACTCTGGCGCTCGGGCACTACACAAAGGCGGGAAAACAGCATGACTACAAGGCCGGGAGCCTCGCGGCCAAACGGGCGCGCGTTCGCATGTACGAGAAGCTGATTCTCGAGACGAGCAGGGGGGCCGAGTGGGAGATGCTGAGTTATCGGAGCTGGTGTGCGATCGCCAAGCGACCGGCTGATCCGCCGATCTGCGCAAGGCCCCGCCGATCTGCGCCCCGGTCGCTCCGGCGCTGGTATCGCCAGGCCCTCCGGGCGCAGCACCAGCTCGCGCAGGAGCGGGCGCTCCTCGAGTGTCAGCGCGCCGAGCTGGAGATGATCTCCACCAGCTCGGCAGGAAAAGCGCCAGTGGGGGGGTGAGTGAGTGGTGGAGGAAAAGGCCGACTACCCGGATTTCTTGCCGGAAGAACAGTAGGACCGATCTAGCTCTCAGCTTCGGGACAATCCTGGCGAGCTCGGTGCCAGGTCTGGGAGGCGCCGTGTCGGCTGTTCTGAACGAGTGGTCTGCCGAACGCCGATACGCCCGTGTTCGGGGAGTGCTCGAGGATCTAGCGCTTCGACTCCAGAACCTCCGAGCGGAAGTCTCGGAGGAGTACGTACGAAGCGACGAGTTCAAGGACCTTCTGGATCAAACGCTACGCCGCGTTGCTCAGGAGAGGCATGAAGAGAAGCGCCAGCTGTTTGCGCGGTTTCTCGCTGGCGCCATCATCGCGCCTGGCGAGTCCACTTACGATGAGAGGCTCCGGATCCTCCGTGTTCTCGATCTGCTTCAGGTAGCGCACATTCAGCTGATCCGGGCCATTCTTCGGCCCCCCGACCGCGATGCGTCAGGATCGTCCCGGCACCGATCGATCACCGGGTCATTCGAGGACACACTCGCCCGGCGACTGCCAGACATTCCTATGGAGCGCATTGCTGACCTGGTTGGTCAGCTCGACGAGCACCGAATGGCCATGATCGCCCTTAGGACGATGATGACCCCCGAGGGTGCAGAGGACATGCGCGGCACGCTGACGCCCTTTGGGCGACGTGTCGTGCAGTTCATCCAGGAGGAACACCCCCAACAATGATCGCCGCCGTCTACGCGAGGAAGAGCACCGACCAGAATCTGCCCGACGAGGAGACGGCCAACTTGAATCCGTGGTGCTAAAGGGGACTCCCATTGGCGAGCGTGCTCGACAGGCTCATGTCTGTTCGACGAAAGGTGTTTGTCTCTTATCACCACGCCGACGAGCGCGAGGTGCGGCTTTTTATCGCGATGTTCGATCAGGCAGCTGACGCATTCATCGCCCGCGGCATCGGGGTCGGAATGGCCGGCGACATCATCGACAGCACCGACACTGAGTACGTCATGGGGCGGATCCGTCGAGAGTACCTCCGGGACTCGTCTATCACCCTGGTGATGATTGGCAACTGTACCTGGTCACGCCGGTACGTGGACTGGGAGCTACAAGCCTCGCTGACGCGAGGCGAGACCATCACTCCGAACGGCGTTCTCGGGATCAAGCTGTGGAGCTATTCCGGCACGGGCTACCCTGATCGGCTCAATCAGAACCTGTGTCCCCCCGCGAGCCCGGGGCGGCCGCCGGCGCCTCCTGACTGCTATGCGCGGGTCTACACGATGCCCGCAACCGCCGCAAACCTTGTCGAGCATCTCGAAGACGCCTATCGCGCGCGGACACAACGGGCCTACCTGATCGTCAACCCACGGGATCGAATGGGCTACAACAGGGATTGCGGCCACCACCAGCATTGAACTTTAGGCCGCCTGACGCCTCGCTATCCCCCGGACTCTCGCCTCCCAAAGCCCTTCGAATCCAGCCGGGGGCACCAATCCTCCTACAATGCCCGCCAGAAACTTCCCGTAAGTCGCGGTCCCTGTTGAATTGTTGAATTCGTAGAAGCGACCCTCGGGGAGCTGACGCGGTGTCGCCACGAGCCGCCCCACGAGAAGCTGACGAAGGATCGGCCGTGCCTCGATCGGATTGCGCCCCAGAAGGGCGCCCCAACCCTCCAGGCGGGCCTTGAGGGCAGCCCGCAGCTCCGCAGTCATTGCGGGCTGCGCGGCCTTCCCCAGGCCGTCCACATGCTCGAGCTGGGCCTTGAGGTCGGCGCGTCTGCGCTCCCGGACGCGCATCGCGTCCATGAGCGTGGGTAGCGGATCACCCGTCGCGATCTTCTCGGCGAGCCGGGTCAACTCGGTCTCGGCGCGGCGGAGGTCCGCGTCGAGGGCGCGACGCCGGGTGTCGAGGGTGTCGTGCTGCTCGGCGTATAGCGCCACGGCCCGGGTGACGACGGCCTCCACCAGGTCGGGGGTGAGCACGTCTGGAGTTGACCCGCTTTCGTGGACAGTGAACTGCTATCAATTTCACCACCCGTTCACTGCCCTCGTCGACCCGCTGACGGGCATGGTCGTGACCGATTGGGGGCATACGGAGATAGCGGCCCCCCTGCCGATCGTCGATCCTTGAGGCTCTACGGCCCTCGGGTTTCCGTGGGTCGGGGCCGCCACGCCCTGACGCGCATGCTTTTCTTCGAAACTCGTGGGCGACTCGGAGGCCAGCGCCGAATGCCGACGGCGCAGATTGTACCAGCCCTCGATGAATTCAAAGATGGCCAGCCGCGCGGCGGCCGGTGTCCGGAAGCGCACCCGCTCGAGCAGTTCAGACTCCAAGGTCGCGAAGAAGCTCTCGCACATGGCATTGTCGTAGGCGTCCCCGACCGACCCCATCGAGGGGCGAACGCCGAACTCCCGACACCGTTGCCCGTAGGCGACCGAGGTGTACTGAGACCCTTGATCAGAATGGTGGATGACGTTCCGAGGC